>Ga0307469_10000009_pt1 | contig 176086 bp, 164 predicted proteins | sample atmos_gasesAM2C__FD_203084 | JGI IMG/M metagenome (GOLD analysis project Ga0307469, IMG submission 203084) | Hardwood forest soil microbial communities from Morgan-Monroe State Forest, Indiana, United States - atmos_gasesAM2C_515 | ecosystem: Environmental > Terrestrial > Soil > Temperate... | reverse complement strand
TCCCAGCTCTCGTTTCACCCCGACGACGCGGAGCGCATGAAGGGCGCGATGCGCCGCCTGCTCGAGGACCGGGTCTCGATCGAGGAGGATTTCCGGCTGCGGTGCAAGGACGGCGAGTACCGGTGGTTCCGCGGCCACGGTTACGCCCTCCGCGACGGTCTCGGCAGGCCCCTGCGCGTGGCGGGATCGATCGCAGACATCAGCCGGTACAAGGAGAACGAGCTGCGCCTGGCGTATCTCGCCGATCACGATACGCTGACCGGGCTGCCCAATCGGCGCCTGTTCCTCGAGCGTCTTTCCCGGGGGATCGACCGGGCGCAGGATTTCGGCGCCTCGCTCGCCGTCCTGTTCGTCGACCTGGACCGGTTCAAGCAGATCAACGATGTGTTCGGGCACGACGCCGGAAACCGGGTCCTGCGCGAGGCGGCGAGGCGCGTCGGCCGCAGCGTGCGCGATGAGGATACCGTCTCGCGCCTCGGCGGCGACGAGTTCGCCGTCCTTCTCGAGCGCGTCGACAGCACGGAGCGCGCCTGCGCGATCGCGGACAGGATCCGCGCCGAGATAAAACGCCCGTTCCTGATCGGGGAGCGCGAAGTCTACGTGTCCGCGAGCGTCGGGATCGCGATCTACCCCGGCGACGCGGGCTCGGCCGAAGAGCTGCTGAAGCGCTCCGACGTCGCCATGTACCAGGCGAAGCAGAACGGGCGCGACAACTCGCAGTTCTACTTTCCGGAATCCGAGAGCCGGATTTCCCGCGGGCTCGACATGGGGGCGCGGCTGCGCCGGGCGATCGAGCACGGCGAGCTCGAGGTGCATTACCAGCCTCAAGTCGGCTTCGCCAACGGCGACATCAACTCGCTCGAGGCCCTGCTTCGCTGGAACAACCCGGACCTGGGCTGGGTTCCGCCGGCGCAGTTCATTCCGCTCGCCGAGGAAGCCGGTCTCATCAATCCGATCGGCGCGTGGGTGCTCGAGACGGCCTGCGCGCAAGCGAGAGACTGGCAGGACGCGGGGCTGCGCCCCGTCAGGATGTGCGTCAACGTGTCCGCGCGGCAGCTCAACGGGAGGCTGGTCGAGACCATCTCGCGGGCGCTTTCCCGAACGGGGCTTCCGCCCTCCCGCCTCGAGCTCGAAATCACCGAGAGCGTCATGGTCAGCAAGGATCCCGGCACAGAGACCACGCTCCACGCACTGCGCGCTCTAGGCATCGGATTCGCCATCGACGACTTCGGCACCGGCTACGCGACCTTCGACTACCTCAAGCGCCTTCCCGTGCGCACGCTGAAGCTCGACGGATCGTTCGTGCGCGGCGTGTGCGACAACGCGGACGACGTCGCCATCGTCGCCGCGAGCGTCTCGCTCGCGCGCAGCCTCGGCCTTAGGGTCGTCGCCGAGGGAGTCGAAACCGCGGAACAGCACGAGCGGGTCGGAAAGCTCGGCTGCGACGACTGCCAGGGATACTACGTCTACCGGCCGCTTCCGGTCCCGGCCCTCGAAAAGCTCCTGGACTCGAGGTCTCCGTCGGTCCAGAAGGACCGGCCGCGCCTCGCGATCGCGAGATGACCGTGCGCATACTGAGAAATCCATGAACCACACCATCCGCCAAGAGGGCGATTTGCTGCGGGTCCACATGTGGGGCAGGAAGGATGACGTTCCTCCTTCCAGCGTCTGCAAGGCGGCGCTCGAAGAGTGCGGCAAGCACAAGCTGAAGCGCATTCTCGTCGAGCTCACCCAGGAGAAGGCGCTTTCGCATCTGAGCCAGTACCTGCTCGTGGACAGGCTGCGGCAATTCGGCTGCACGCACGAGCACAGGATCGCGCTCGTCCACCACACGCCCGGGCTCTACGAGGCCTGCGACATGATCGAGCTCGTCGCCGAAAACCGCGGGCTGCACGTGCGCAATTTCCGGGACGTGCCCTCGGCCCTGCGGTGGCTGGAGTCTTCCGACCACTGAAGCCGTCGCCGGCCGGGTATCATTCGCGCATGAGAGTCGTGATCACCGGAGGGGGCGGCTTCATCGGCGCCAAGCTCGCAAAGGCGCTGCTCGCGCGCGGCATCTTGTCCGGCCAAAAGATCGCCCGCGTCGTATTGGCGGACCAGGCTTTCCCCGATTTCTCCCAAGACGCGCGGCTCGAAAGGCTCGCCGGAGACATCTCGGATCCCGCCTTCGCCGCGCGCGCGATCGCTCCGGATACCGATTCGATCTTCCACCTCGCCGCGGTAGTCTCGGGCGCGGCCGAAGCCGATTTCGATCTGGGGATGCGCGTGAATCTGGGCGGAATGCGCGCGGTGCTCGATCAGGTCCGCCGCTGTGCCCATCCGCCGCGACTGGTGTTCGCGAGCTCGGTCGCCGCGTTCGGGGGCCAGCTTCCGGACGTGCTCGACGACTCCACGACGCCGGCGCCGCAGACTTCGTACGGGTCCCAGAAAGTGGTCTCCGAGTATCTGGTGTCCGATTTCTCCCGCAAGGGGTACATCGACGGCCGCTCGCTGCGCCTGCCGACTATCGTCGTTCGCCCGGGCAAGGCGAACGCGGCAGCGTCTTCGTTCGCGAGCGCCGTGGTGCGCGAGCCGCTGAACGGGATCGCCTACGAGTGCCCGCTTCCGCCCGGGACGGGCGTGTGGCTGCTCTCGCCGCGCCGCGTGGTCGATGCCTTCATCCACGCGCACGACCTTCCTGCCGCGGCGTGGGGATCGAACCGCGCGCTGAACCTGCCCGGGATCACCGTGACGGTCGCGCAGATGATCGAAGCGATGGGAAAAATCGCCGGGCCCCAGGCCGTGAAACGCGTGTCGTTCAAGCTCGACGCGCGCATCGACGCCATCGTGAAGACCTGGCCGGTGCGCTTCGCGACGCCGCGCGCGCTCGCGATGGGATTCAGGGCCGACCCCGGGATCGAGGCCGTGATCCGCGATTACGTCGCGGACGAGGGTGTGAAGGTCAGCTGAAAAACGCGAGGGTCCGCGCCTCTATGCTCTGGCGCGCGGGCGCGCCGGGAGGCGTGGTGGGATCGACGAAGGAGCTGTGCGCGGTGAAGCGCGCGCGCCCGTCCTTGGCCGAGTCGAACACCTTGAACACCAGGGCCTCGTCGCGGCGCATCAGCGGGAAGTAAAACCAGCGGTGGTCCGGGTTGTAGCCGACGCGGTAGGTCTCGCCCACGCGGTTCGGATAGCGCCGCTCGGCGCGGATCAGGTCTTCAGTTGCGAGGCTCCGCGCGTCGGCGATCGCGAGCGGATTGGACTGGATCGGCATATTTGTAGCCCGCCACACCTGGATGATGGCGAAGCGGCGCTTGAGCAATTCCTCGGCCTCGTCGGGCAGCACGTCGCGCACCCGCTGCGGCCCGGACCATTCGGTGTAATCGTTGTGCACGTTCAGCACCGGCTCGCGCACCAGCTTCGCCTCGCGCTCGGCCTCGTCGCCAGAGCGCAGCGTGTGATCGAACACCACGACGCGCGAGGCGCCCGACACCTTCTTGATGAGCGCCTCGACCTCGGGGTAGTAGACGCGCTTCAGCTCGTCGGCGTCGAAGAAGTCGCGCATCCTGGTCTTGTGCTCGACGAACTCGAAGCCGGTGACCTCGAGATCGAGCTCGTCTTTCAATGGCCGGCCGTTGCGTATGGTCATCTGCCGCACGTCGCCCTCGCCGGTGACGCGGCGGCGGATATTGTTCGGGCCGAAGGTCTCGTTCACCGGCTTCACGCCGGTGTCGACGGTGTAGTGCAGTGCGGCGACGATTTCCACAGGACCATTATAGTCCCGGCTCTGATAGGCTTCGCCCATGAAGCGAATCGTGGCGGTTCTGTTGCTCGCGCTCGCTGCGGGCGCCGCGGCCCAGGAATTCCCTTCCAAGCCCGTCCGGCTCGTCGTGCCCTTCCCGCCCGGCGGCCCGCTCGACATCTCCGGCCGCATGATCGGAAAAGAACTGCAGGAGCGCTGGGGCCAGCCGGTCGTAGTCGAGAACAAGCCCGGCAGCACCATCGGGCCGGAGTACACGGTGAAGAGCCCGCCCGACGGTTACACGCTCATGATCATCAGCTCGACGCCGCTCGTCACGCTGCCGCACCTGCAGAAAGTACCTTACGACGTCTTGAATGACCTGGTCGGGGTGACGCAGACGACGCTGCTCACCTACGCGCTCGTCGCCCATCCTTCATCGGGGATCGATTCAATCCAGGCCCTGATCGCGCGCGCGAAGAAGGAGCCGGGAAAGCTCAACTACGCGAGCGCCGGCAACGGGTCCGGCCAGCATCTCTACGTCGAGCTGCTGAAGAGCGCCGCCGGAATCGATCTCACGCACGTGCCCTACAAGGGTGCTGCGCCCGCGCTCCAGGCGGTGCTCTCGGGCGAGCCTCCGATCATGCTCGATGTCACCGTCGCGGTGATCCCTCACGTGAAATCGGGCAAGCTGCGCGCCCTCATGGTGACGGGCGGCGTGCCGCTCGAGCAGCTGCCCGGCGCGGTTCCGTTCGATTCGCTCTTTCCGGGCCTGGGCATCCCCGGATGGCACGGCATCTTCACGACCGGCGGAACGCCGAAGCCCGTGCTCGAGAAGCTCGCCGCCGATATCCGGCAAGTGCTGCAGATCCCGGGAGTGGCGAACCGGTTTCGCGAGCTCGGCGTCGAGCCCTCCGGCGTTTCCGGCGACGAATTCAACGCGATCGTGCGGCGCGACTACGCGCGCTGGGGCGAGATCATCCGCAGGAACAAGCTCCGGGCGGACTGATTACCCGGCGAACCGCGGCTCTGGGAGCCCGCGGATCCCCAGTCCGGTGATGCGGAACAGGCTCCCCGCGAGGAACTGCGGCTTGGCTTCCTTGGCGAAGCGCTCGTGCGCCGCCGGGTGCTTGACGCGCGACATCGAGGTGACGTAGATCTCGTCGAGCTTGTCGCCGCCGAAGATGACGCTGGTGATGTTCCTCACCGGCATGCCGATGCGCCGCTCGACCGATCCGTCGGGCGCGTAGCGCACCAGGTCCCCCGAGATGAGCTGAGCGTTCCATACGCAGCCCTCCGCGTCGACGGTCGAGCCGTCGGCCACTCCGGGATCCTTCTTGAACGATGCGAAAAGGCGCCTGTTGGCGGGCGTGCCGCTCTCGACGTCGTAGTCGTATTTCCAGATCTCGCCCTGGAAGGTGTCGGCGAAGTAGAAGGTCTTGTCGTCGGGGCTCCAGCAGGGGCCGTTCGAGCAGATGATGCCGTCGTCGACGAGCGTCACGCTGAGATCGGGATCGAGACGCCACAGCCCGCAGAGCTTCAGCTCCTCCTTGTCGTCCATGCCTCCGGCGAAGAAGCGCCCGCGCCGGTCGCACTTGCCGTCGTTCAGGCGCGTGCGCGGCTGCCCCGCGTGCACCAGCTCGATTTTCTCGAGCTTGGCGTCCTTGAAATCGAAGAAATAGAAGCCGTCGTCGAGCGCGAGCACCGCGCCCCCATTCTTCCTCAGCGCGAGCGCGCCGATATCGCGCTTGAGCGACCAGCTATCGGCCTTGCCGGTCTTCGGATCCAGGCGCCAGATCGAGGGTTTGTTGACCCGTCTACCGGTGCCGTCGACCCAGTAGAGCCTGCCCTCCTCGACGTCCCAGAGCGGGCCCTCGCCGAGGTGGTTGCCGCACTCGAGGACGCATTCGATCTTCACGGGTTCGTCATTGTAATCGGGGGGCGGGCGTTGTGAATATTCCACACAACCCCGGTGCAAGGCTTTACAGCCGGCGCGTCCACCGAAACCTAAGCTGATGGCCATGCAGTTGAATTGCTTGCACGCGCCGGGAAGCGCAAACCGACAGGGAGCGGCAGCCATGGTCAACGGGGAGGCAGTGATGGGTCGAATTTTGGCGCTGGGGCTGTGCCTGGGCCTGTGCGGTTGCATACCCGCCGTCGAAATCAAGTCGGACTCCCTGTCCTTCGACGACGTCATCGAGGACACGACCAACAAGCTGCTGCTGCTCAACGTCCTGCGGGCGCGGGACAAGGCCCCGCTGCATTTCGCCAATATCCCGGTCATACGCGAGTCGATGCAGCTGTCAGCCACCCTGAGCAACACGCAGGTCGCGGGTCCCGTGGTGGGCACGACCCTGCGCAACAACGCGACCCTCGCCGGAATCTTCCAGAAGTCGCCGAGCTTCGAGTTCAACCACCTCGACTCCAAGGATTTCGTGACGGGCGTATCGTCGCCCATCGACGCGAAGTTCGTGAAGTACTGGCTCGACCGCGGCCTCGATCAGCGCATCGTCCTGCTGCTTTTCTTCTCGTCCGTGGAAATCGTCGAGACGAGATCGGAAGCGGGTCCCGTAAGCACCATAAGAATCAGGAATTCTCCCAGGGACGCGCTCGACGTCATACGGGGCAGGGAGCGCGCCTTCGCCGGGCCCGAGGAGCTCAAGTGCGACATCCAGTCGGACTTCGAGCGATACCTCAAGCTGATCAACGTATTGAAGACGTTCTTCGCCCACTCGTACAGGGAACGCCGCGTGCTCGCCAGAGGCTTGAGCCTGAACGACAAGGATGGCAGGGGTCTGCAATCGTTTGCGGCGCTCGACCAATCCAAGATTCAACTGTCCTATGACAAGGGATCGTCCGCGTACAACCTCTACGCGCTCTCGCCTGAGCAGAAAGTGGCTTTCTGCTTCTACGAGAGCAAGCGACCGGCGGGGACTTCGGCGCCCCGCTACGAGTTCATCGATTCGGGAGCGACGCGGGTCCGGAACAGGAAGAGCTGCTACCAGGGCGTGGTCGACGCTCCGGTGGAGGACTCGACGACCCCTGAGATCAGCGAATCCCCGGTGTTCTTCCCGGGGGCGGCCTCCGTCAAGGAAGCGTCCGAGTACTGCTCCACCTACAACCGGTTCGTGCGCCAGGGGCCGGCGGAGACCGCCGCATACCCGAGGCTGGAATTGAGGCTTCACATCCGTTCCGTCGGAGAAATATTCCAGTTCCTGGGGGATCTGCTGCAGTACCAGGATGAAATCAGGAGGCACGCGGACGGCAGGCGTCCGGCGGCGCTGAAGCTCAACACCCCGGTGACGTTCGGCTATTGTCCCGACGATCGCAGCCCCGGCTGCGACGACATCTTCTTCAGGCTCGACGGCGATCCGTCCGACGCCCGCTTCAGCCTATGGTATCGGGACAAGCTGTACTCGGTCGCCCATTTGAATCCTCCCGAGGAGCCGCTGTGCGAGGGCGACGCCTGCCGACGGCAACCGACCCGCCAGAAGGACCACACGCTCGAGATATTGTCCGTGGTGCACCAGCTCGTCGACCTGAACAAGTCGGCCACCGATATCAGGGCGACACCCTTCGTGCAGGTGCTACCCTAGGCCCGCGGCCTGAACGCGTCCGGGCGCGCTACCGGAGCGCGAGAACGTTGAACGCCGGCACGGGCCGGTGGAATCCCTTCAGGCTGAGCTCGCCCGCGGCCTCCGCGATCACCTTCTCTTCTATGAATCCCATCACCCTCTGCGAGACGAGCGTCTGGCCGCCTTTCGCCTCGCTGCACAGGCGCGCGGCGAGATTGGTCACCGTGCCGATCGCGCCGTAGTCGAAGCGGCCCTCGAATCCTATTGCGCCGATGGTGGCGTAACCCTGCGCGACGCCGACGCCCATGCTGAGGTCGTACCCGCGCTTTTTCCAGCCCGACGCGAGCTGCGCGAAGCGAACGTGCATCGCGAGGGCCATGCGAACGGCCTGATCGGCGGGATTGGGCAAAGGCACCGGGTCGTTGAAGAAGATCATTATGCCGTCGCCCGCAAAGCGCTCGAGCGTCCCCTGGTGCGCCATGATCAGCTCGCCCATCGCCGCGTGGTACTCGCGCAGCACGCCCATGACTTCCTCCGGATCGGCGGTTTCGATGAACGCCGTGAATCCGCGCAGATCGAGGAATACCACGATGATCTCGCGGCGGTGGCTCTTCAGAGGGTCGTCCGTTTCCCCGCTGAGTATCAAGTCCGCGACCTGCGGGGAGAAAAACCGCTTCATGCGCGACAGCCGCTCGAGCTGGGCGACGCCTTCGGCGACGCGCCGTTCCAGGGTACGGTTCCACTCGGCGAGCTCGGACTTCTGCGCCTCGACCTGGTCGTACAGGGACTTGATGCGAAGCAGCGACCGCACCCTCGCGATCAGCTCGGCCTGATTGATCGGCTTGGTGAGGAAGTCGTCGGCACCGGCTTCCAGGCCCTTGACCTTTTCCGAGGGATCGAGCGCCGTGACCAGCGCGATCGGCAGCACGCGGATCGCCGGATCGGCACGGACCGCCCTGCACACTTCGTAGCCGTTCATGCCGGGCATCATGACGTCGAGCAGCACCAGATCCGGCCGCTCGCTGCGGATGAGCTCCAGCGCCCTGCCCCCCGACTCCGCCGTGACGACGGCGTAGCCCTTGACGGTCAGAATGTCGGCGAGCAGCTTGACGTTCTTCGGCTGATCGTCGACGACCAGGATCTTCTGCGCCATCTAAGGACCCTTGGGCTTGCCCGCGAACCGTTCGACCGTTTCCAGAAAACGCTTCATGTCGATCGGCTTGGTGATGTAAGCGTCGAATCCCGAGGCGACGATCTTCTGCTGCTCGTCGGGCATCGCCGACGCTGACACGGCGACCACCGGCGTGCGCGCGATGCGCTCGTCCTTGCGTATCGTCTTCAGAGCCGTGATCCCGTCGATGTCGGGGAGCTGGATGTCCATCAGAATCAGGTCCGGCCGCTCGTTCCGGGCGAGCGCCAGGCCCGAGGTCGCGTTCATGGCCTCGAGCACCCGATAGCCCTTGAGCTTCAGCACGTCGCGAACGAGCTTCAGGTTCTTTTCGTTGTCCTCTATGATCAGCACGGTGCTCATGCGGCCTCCAATATCCGGTCAGGCAGTGTAAAGGTGAAAGTCGAGCCCTTGCCCGGCTCGCTTTGCAGCGATAGCCGGCCGCCGTGCAGCTCGACGAAGCTCCGCGTCAGCGCGAGCCCCAGGCCCGTGCCCTCGGACTTCTTCAGGTAATCGCCGCCAACCTGCCGGAATTCGTCGAACACCAGCGCCTGGTCGGCTTCCGCGATGCCGATGCCGGTGTCGCTGACCGCGATCTCGAGGCCGCCGTTCGCGCGGCGCGCGCGCACGCGGATGCTGCCGCCTTCCGGGGTGAACTTCACTGCGTTGGAGAGGAGGTTGAGCATAATCTGCTTGAACTTGCGCTCGTCGGCGACGCACTCGCCGATCGCGGGATCCGACTCGAGCGACAGCGCGATGCCCTGGCGCGTTGCCCGTTCTCGAATGAGCGTGAGCGTGTTCTCGATCGCCTGCGCCGGATCGAAGCGGGCGAGATCCAGCTCCATGCGCCCGGCCTCGATCTTCGCCAAGTCGAGAATGTCGTTGATCAGCGAAAGCAAGTGCTGCCCCGAGGAGTTGATGTCGTTCAGGTACTCGAGCTGCTTGTCGTTTACCTTGCCGAACATCTTCTGGGCGAGCACCTCGGAGAAGCCGATGATCGCGTTGAGCGGCGTGCGCAGCTCGTGCGACATGTTGGCGAGGAACTCCGATTTGTGCTTGTTGGCTACTTCGAGCTGGCGGCTCTTGTCCTGGATCTCGCGGAACAGCCGCACGTTCTCGATGGCTATCACCGCCTGGCTGGCGAAAGTCTTGAGCAGCGCGATCTGCTTGTCGGTGAACGCCCCCGGCGTTACCCGGTTTACCGCTATCGAGCCGATCGCATGGTTTTCCCGCAACATCGGCGCGCACATGGCCGCGCGCCAGCCCCTCTCCCTGGCCCGCTGTTTCATGCTCGCGCTCACCCACTCTTCCGCCAGGACGTCCGGGACCCGCACCACCTCCCGGCGTCGTATGGCCCTCGAGCTCGGCGTACTTTCATCGTCGAGCGGAAGCGGATTTGCGCCGACATCGTCGATTGGAATAGTGCTGGCCACCAACTCGGAATGATCTCCCTTTGCCAACCGGAGCGTGACGGTCAAACCGCCGAAAAGGTGAACGCCGCTTTTCACGATCGCCTCGAAGACAGGCTGAGTGTCGGTCGGCGAGCTGCTGATCACGCGCAGGATCTCGCTGATTACGGTCTGCTGCTCGAGCGCTTCCTTGGTCTCGTTGAACAGCCGCACGTTCTCGATAGCGATGACCGCCTGGCTTGCGAAGGTCTCAAGCAGCTTGATCTGCTTCTCCGAGAAGGGCCGGACCTCGAGGCGCCGAATCACGATCATCCCGATCGCCGTTCCCTCGCGCAGCAAGGGAGCCCCGAGCACTGTTCGGTACCCGGCACTCCGCTGCAGTTCCCGGGTATCCGGATAATCCCCGGCTGCGTACGCCTCGAGGATGTCGGTTACGTGGATCGTGCGGCCCTCGATGACTGTTCGGCCACCGACAAGGTTCCGGCTGAGCGGATACGCGTGCGAAGAGACCGGTATGGAGCCGTAATGGGCTCCGAAGCGCAGCTTGTCCCCGTCGACCAGTCGAATAACTGCATCGCTCGCGCCGCACAGGCGCGCAGCGTTTTCGACAACGGCATCCAGCACCGGCTGCACGTCGGTCGGCGAGCCGCTGATGACGCGCAGGATTTCGCTGGTCGCAGTCTGCTGTTCGAGCGATTCACTCAGTGCGCGCGTACGCTCCTCGACCTTGCGCTCCAGCCCCGCGTACGATTCTTTGAGATCGACGGCCATCTTGTTGAACTGCTCGGAGAGCGCCTCCAGCTCGTCGCCGGTGTGCACCTCGATGCGCTGCTCGAGCTGTCCCGCGCCGATTCGCGCGGTGCCGGCCTGGATTGCGCGGATCGGCTCGACCATGCGTCGCGCGAGATACACGCTCGCGAGCACCGAGAGCACCAGCCCGGCGAGCAGCAGCAGGCCGATGCGCAGGACAGACGCGTAAAGCGGCGCAAAGGCCTCGGCGAGCGGCAGCTCGACGAACACCGTCCAGTTGAGGGTCGGGATGCGCGCGTGCGCCGTCAGGACTTCCTCGCCGCGGAGGTCGCGGGCGATCGGCGCATCCACGCCCTCGCCGCGCGCGAGCGCGGCGACCTGCGCCAGCCGCGACAGGTCGGTCTTCTGCAGCACCAGGCTGATGTCCGGATGGGCGATGAGCGTTCCGGCGGAGTTCACGACGTAGGCGAGCCCCGCCTTGCCGACCTGGATGCGCGAGACGACCTCCCAGACGAACTTGAGATTGACCTCTGCGACGGTGACCCCGCCTCCGGCGCCCCCGGCGGGGCGGGCCATCGTCATGTACGGCTCGGTCTCCTTGCGGAAGTAAACCGGGCTGTACCAGGTCTTGCCTCCCTTGGCCTCGGTGAACCTCGCGTCGCCGGCGTAATCGGTCCCGGCTCCGACGATGTCCATCGCAAGGCGCGAAACGCGCAGCTGCTCGCGGCCGGAGGCGTCGATCCACGCCACCTCGGTGATCGCGGGCGCCTGGCGCAGCAGCTTCAGGTACTCGTAGCGGCGCTGCTCGGCCGGATTGGCTCCGGCCCCGACCTGCGGCAGCGCAGTCCAGCCGAGCTGGTGCTCAATGTCCTGGATGTACTGCTCGATGCGGTTCGCCGCGGCGAGCGCCTTCTCGCGCTGCAGCGTCACCAGGTGCTCCTGGTTCTCGCGGTAGGAGAAAAACAGGCTCACGCCGCCGCTCACGACCAGCGCCGCGCTCACCAGCGCGATGATGAACGCCGCGTACTTGGTGAACAGGCGCCAGCGCGGGATCACTCGATCACCTTGTCGGCGCGAGCCAGCAGTTCATTGGTCAATTTGACGCCGAGCGCGTTCGCGGTCTTGCGATTGATCGCCAAGTAATACCGCGTGGGTTGCTCGAACGGAATATCACCGGCCTTCGCGCCCTTGAGTATCTTGTCCACGAAAATCCCGGCGCGGCGGAAATTATCGGCGGCATCCGATCCATAGCTCATCAAGCCGCCGACCTCGGCATATCCCGTGCTCCCAGAAATCGACGGCAGCCGGCGCTTGAGGGCAAGCCCGGCGATCTGCGTCCGCTGCTGGAACAGAAATGTGTCGCCGAAAATGATCACGGAATCGATGCGTTCGCCCGCCATCGTCGCGAAACGGCGCTCAATTTCGTCTGGCGTGCGCACACTCATGGGCAAGAACTGTTTGCCGGTCTGGTGTGCAGCGGCCTGGACGTTCAACAGCATCGGCGGGTGCGAGCTATTCGCCGCATTGGTGAGCACTGCGATACGCTTCAGTTTTGGAACTGCGACCATCAATAATTCGACGAGCTTTTGAACCGTATCGGCGATGCTGCTGGCCATGCCGGTCATGTTGCCGCTGGGCCGCGCTAGGCTGGCGGCGAAACCGTCGCTCACCGGATCGTTTGTGACGGTGACGACGATGGGAATCGTGGCCGTCGCGCGTTGCGCCGCGTGGCTTGCGGGTGTTCCTGTTGACAAGATCAGGTCTACTTTCTGCCGCACCAATTCCTGCGCGAACTCGTGCAGGCGATCCGCATTGCCGTCCGCATAACGCGCTTCGAGAACAAAATTCCTGCCCTCGACATAACCCTGTCCGCGCAGCCCCTCCATCAGCGCAGCATACCTGCCTGAATCCACCAGCGATTGGCGCGTACCGAAGTCAAGATACCCGATGCGCCAAACTCTGCCTTGCGGCTGCGCCAATGCGCGACGCGGCGCAACGAGCGCGCTCGCGACAAGCGCAACAAGAAGCTTGCGGCGGCGGTTCATTCGATCACCCTGTCCGCGCGCAGCAGGATCGACTGCGGAATCGTCATGCCCAGCGCCTTGGCGGTCTTCATGTTGATCACCAGCTCGAACCGGGTCGCGCGATCGATCGGCAGTTCGCCCGGTTTCACGCCATTGAGGATCTTGTCCACGTAAGTGGCGGCGCGCCGGTACAAGTCGGCTCGGTCCGGCCCATAGGTCACAAGACCGCCGGCGTCTGCGAATTCCGAATGGAGATATGTCGACGGCAGGCGGCTCTTTGCCGCAAGGCCCGCTATCCGTTTCAGATTCGTAAGGATCACTGGGTCTGTGGTGATGAAAAGAGCGCCTGCGCGCGCCCAGGTCACGGCTTCGAACGCCATGTCCAACTCGTCGGCGCTCCGTACCTCCATTGAATGAAGCTGGACCCCCAGCTGCCGTGCCGGGAGCTGGATTTCTTTCCAATTGAGTGTCGAGGCCGGGCCCTGTGGATTCCAGAGCACAGCCACGCGGGAGAGCTTGGGAACCATTTCCTTGAGCAGCTCCAGCCGTTTTCCGACCATCTCGATGTTCATTGGGGATAAGCCCGTGACATTGCCGCCGGGCCGCGCCAGGCTCTCAACCAGCCCAAGTGCAACAGGGTCACCCGCAGCTACTATGACGATAGGGATCACCCGGGTAGCTTTTTGGGCAGCCAGCGCATCGGTAGTAACGGAAGCGACGATGACGTCAACCTTGAGACGGACGAGATCGGCTGCGAGGTCAGGGAGGCGATCGCTTCTACCCTCCGCATAGCGGTACTCGATACCGATGTTCTTTCCCTCGATCCATCCGAGGTCGTGGAGACCCAGCCGGAATGCCTGGTGCCAGAGCGCGGATTCGGAAGGCGAGAATGGCGAAAGAAGTCCTATCCGGCGGATTTTTGCCGGCGCCTGCGCGCGCACCGCGCCCGGCCAGGCGAGCGCGGGCCACGCGGCCGCCGCGAGTATGAGATGTCTGCGATTCACTCGATCACCTTGTCCGCGCGCACCAGGATCGACTGCGGAATCGTGATGCCGAGCGCCTTCGCCGTTTTCATGTTGACCACCAGCTCGAACTTCGTCGGCTGCTCGATCGGAATATCGGCGGGCCTGGCGCCCTTGAAGATCTTGTCTACGAAGTAGGCGGCCCGGTGGAACAAGACATTATTGTCATGCCCGTAGCCGATCAGGCCGCCTGCCGCCGCAAATTCCGCAGGCCCGATCGAGGGGAATTGCCGTTTTGCCGCAAGATCGGCAATCACTCCGTAGTTGGAAATGATCAGCGCGTCCTGGCTGATCACGAGCGCGTTGACGTGTTGCTTGGCCATTGCCGCGAACGCGCCTTCGAACTCGTTGGGTGCTCGCGCTTCGGATCGTCGCAGCCCGACTTTCAATATTCTCCTCGTGGTCTCCATCGCCTTGAGGTTCACCTCGGCCACGGGATTGTCCGGGTTCATGAAGTAAGCCACTTCAGTCACGCGCGGCACTGCCTCCTTGAGCAGCTCCAATCGTTTGGAACTGAGCTCGGGGCTGAAGAAGGTCGATCCGGTGATATTTCCGCCCGGCCGAGCCAGGCTGGCGACGAGTCCTGCGCCGACGGCATCGCCGCTGGTCGCCATGACGATCGGTATCGTCGTGGTTGCCTGTTTGGCGGCACGAACCCCCGGTGTTCCGCTGGTTACGAGGACATCGACATTGAGACGCACGAGCTCGGCCGCCAGGTGAGAAAGCTGCTCGTACTTCCACTCTGCCCAGCGGTACTCGAAGACGATATTCCTGCGCTCCACGTAGCCCAGGTCGCGCAGGCCTGCTCGCAGCGCCTCCAATTGGCTCGCCGTGGCCGAAGCCGACTCGCTAGCCAGGAATCCGATGCGCCAAACCTTGCCCTGCTGGGCGAGAGCGGCCAATGATGTTGCGACCAAGAACAACCCTGCGCAGCTCGAAATGAGGAATTTGCGGCGGGTTTTCATTCGATCACCCTGTCCGCGCGGAACAGAACCGACTGCGGGATGGTCAGGCCGAGCGCCTTGGCGGTCTTCAAGTTGATGACCAGCTCGAACTGGCTCGCCTGCTCGACCGGCAGGTCCGCGGGTTTGGCGCCCTTGAGGATCTTGTCGACGTAGGCCGCGGCGCGGCGGTAGAAATCGGTAAAAATCGATCCGTACGACATCAGGCCGCCGTCGTCCACCGACAGGCTGTTGGTGAAGATCGTCGGCAGGCGGTTTTTCGCCGCGAAGTCGATAATCGGTTTCCTCAGCGAAAACAGGAGAAGATCGGGCACCACGTAGAGGGCACCCGCCTTGTCCTTGGTTGCGCCGGCAAGCGCCGCCTGCAGCTCGTCCGGATTCCGGGCTTCAAGAATCTTGAGCCGTATGCCTAGCCGCTCCGCGGCCGCTTGCGTCTGCTTCAGAGTCGATCTTGCGCTCGGACTGTCCGGGTTCAGGAGCACCGCGACGCGGGACAGGCGCGGTGCCACGCTCCTGAGCAGTTCCAGTCGTTTGCCCGCCGTCTCCGGGTTGAGGGAGCTCAGCCCCGTCACATTTCCACCGGGCCGCCTGAGGCTGGCGACATGACCCTGCTCCACCGGATCGGCGACGATGGGAAAAACGATGGGAACCGTTTTCGTCATCCGCTGAGCGATGTCCAGCGCCTGTCCCACAGTAACGAGCACGTCGACTGGCAGGGCGAGGAGCTCGGCCACGAGGCCCGGAAGACGCTCGCCCCTTCCGCCGGCAAACCTGAAAACTATCTGGACATTCCGGCCTTCGATATAACCGTGCTCGCGCATTCCCTTCAGGAAGGCCTCTTCGCGCTCCGGAGTCTCGACGACTCCCACGTAGCCGACGACAGGGATTTTCTTCGTTTGTTGCGCGATGCCGAAGCGAAACGGCGCAAGCGCGAGCACGCTGCCCACGAACAGGAATCTGCGGCGCGGGTTCATTCGATCACCTTGTCCGCGCGAAACAGCAATTCCTCCGAAAGCTTGATCCCGAGCGCGTTCGCCGTCTTGCGGTTGATCACCAGCTCGAACTTCGTGGGTTGCTCGATCGGCATGTCTCCGGGCTTCGCACCTTTGAGGATCCTGTCCACGTAGGTCGCTGCGCGGCGGTAATTGTCCGGGATGTTCGGCCCGTAGCCCATGAGGCCGCCTGCTTCGGGGTATTCGCGGCCCGCATAGATGGACGCCAGGCGATTCCGGAGCGCAAATCCCGCGATTTGCCCGAAGTACTGCACGAAAAACGCGCTGCCCAGAATAATGAACGCCGGAATGCGCCGGTGCGCGCTTGCACCGATTCCCTTCTCGATTTCCTCGATCGTGTCGCCGCCCACTCGCGCGACCTCGATCCCCCGGCCGCGCGCGGCGGACTCGATGGTTTCAAGCAGCGGCGGATGGTTGACGTTGCCCGAATTCGCCAGGACCGCGATGCGCGACAGCTTGGGCACGGCCAGCTGCAGCAGCTCAACGTGCTTGGGGTACCCGTCGTAGGGATGGCTGGACAGGCCGGTGAAATTTCCACCCGGGCGCGCGAAACTGGCGGCGTAGCCTTGACGCACGGGATCGATGGTGGTTGCGACTACGACGGGAATGGTCGAAGTCGCCTGCTTCAGCGCCGAAGCCGCCGCCCCGCCGCTGGAGACGATGACGTCGACGTTTGCACGCACCAGCTCCGCCGCCGGGGCCAAGGGATTGAGCTCGGGAGCAAAGCGCGCCTCGACGACGAAGTCCTTTCCCTCGACGTAGCCGAGCTCGCGCATTCCCTGAAGAAACGCGGGATACCGTCCCGTATCCATCGCGGTCCGACGCGGGCCGTTGTAGAAGAACCCGATGCGCCAGACCTTGCCGGATGCCGGCTTCGCCTGCGCGAGCGCGACGCCCGGGGCAAGCACCGAGGCTCCGAGGAGGACGAGCAAGGTGCGGCGCGGGTTCATTCGATCACCTTGTCCGCGCGAAACAGGACCGGCTGGGGGATCGTGATGCCGAGCGCCTTGGCGGTCTTCATGTTGATCACCAGCTCGAACCTGATCGGCTGCTCGACGGGCAGGTCGCCGGGCTTCGCGCCCTTGAGGATCTTGTCCACGTAAGTCGCGGCGCGGCGGTACATCGCGGGGAAGTCCGTCGCATACGACATGAGACCTCCCGCGTCGACGAACTCCTGCAACTCGTAGATCGACGGAAGCTTGTACCGCGAAGCGAATTCGGCGATGTCCCGGCTGCGGCTGACCGTAAGGGTGTCGAGCAGGACGTACATTGCGTCGGGCTTGCTCTTGCGAATCTGCAGGAACGCCGGTCCGAAATCATCGGCGCTCCGGACGTTCACGACCCGCAGCTTCAATCCCAGCGCCTTTGCCCCCTTCTCTGCGTTTCGCAGACGGACCATTGTGGCCGGATTTGTTACCGGCGCAATCACCGCAACGCGCGTGATCCCAGGCAAGATTTCCTTGAGCAACTCGAGAATCTTCCCGACAAGATCGGGGGCGATGGTCGACAACCCGGTGATATTCCCGGGCGGATGCGAGAGATTCGCGACGACACCGGTGCCTATCGGATCGCCGACCGCAACAAACACTATCGGGATCGTCGAAGTGGCCCTCTTGGCGGCGAGCGCGCCCGTGGTGGCGGCGGTGAAAATGACGTCGACCTTCCGAGCGACGAGCTCCGATGCGAGCCCGGCCAGGCGCTCTTGCCGGCCGTCCGCCCAGCGAAATTCGAACCGGGTGTTGTCGCCTTCCCGATAACCGAGCTCGCCCATTCCTTGCAGGAACGCCTCGACGTTCGCATCGCCTGCGGACCGTCCGTGCAGTATTCCGACGCGATAGACCTTGGCTTGGGCTTGCGCGCGCGCGACGACCGGCGCGATCAGCGCGAGCGACATGGCACGGACAAATATGCGCCGGCCGTTCATTCGATCACCCTGTCTGCACGCAGCAGCAGCTCCTGCGGGATCGCGAGCCCGATCGCCTTGGCGGTCTTGCGGTTGATGACGAGCTCGAGCCGCATCGGCTGCTCGAACGGCAACTCGGCGGGTCGGGCGCCCTTGAGGATCTTGTCCACGAAGATCGCCGCGGTGCGGAAATTCTCGACGATGTTCTGCCCGTACCCCATGAAGCCGCCGTCTTCGGGATACTCCGTCGTTCCATGAATGGAAGGCAGCCTGTGCTTGATCGCGAGGGAAGCGATCTGCCGGGACTGCTGCACGAAGAAAGTGTCGTTCAGGACGACCAGGGCCTCGGCGCGCTGCTTGCTCATCGAGGCGAAGCCGCGCTCGATTTCCTCGGGCGACAGCACGCTCACCTCGAGCGCCTGGACCCTCGCGTCGCTCGCGGCGGCCCGCATCGCGTTCAGGCGAGCCGGGTGCCCGGGATTCGAGGGGTTCCACAGCACTGCGAGGCGCGAGAGCTTCGGCACGGCGGCCCTCAAGAGCTCAATGTGCTTGGGGATCAGCTCGATGTTCGCGGTGGAAAGGCCGGTGAAGTTCCCTCCCGGGCGGGCCAGGGTCACGGCGAGGCCCTCACCGATCGGGTTGGCCGTGGTCGTGATCACGACCGGGACGGTCTTCGTCGCGCTCTTCAGCGCCGCGTAGATCTGGCTCCCGGTCGCCACGATCAGCTCCACTTTTGACTGCACCAGCTCGGCGGCCAGGCCGGGAAGAAGCTCCGCCTTCCCGTCGGCAAAGCGCTCCTCGATCACGAGGTCCTTGCCCTGGACGTAGCCGAGCCTGCGCATTCCGTCGAGGAAGGCGGGATGGCGCCCGCTCTCGATCGCCGACTGGCGCGTGCCGAAGTAGAAGAAGCCGATGCGCCGGAGCTTGCCCTGTTGGGCGAGAGCGGCCAATGATGTTGCGACCAAGAACAACCCTGCGCAGCTCGAAATCAGGAATTCGCGGCGGGTTTTCATTCGATCACCCGGTCGGCGCGGAACAGCACCGACTCCGGAATGGTGATACCGATCGCCCTGGCGGTCTTGCGGTTGATGACCAGGTCGAATTTCGTAGACTGCTCCACCGGAAGATCGCCAGGCCTTGCACCCTTCAGTATCTTGTCTACAAGAACGACTGCGCTGCGCAGCGCGTCGGCCTGGTTGTCCCCGTAACTTATCAGACCGCCGTCCTCTACGTATTCGCGAAACGTGGCTATGGAAGAAATCCGATTCTTCATTGCCAGTTCTGCGAGTTGGCGTCGTTGCTGGATGAATAGCGAGTCGAGTTCCACGATAGTCGCCCTGATGTTCTCCCTGGCCATCCTGGTAAATGCTCGCTCTATCTCCTGGGGGGTCCGTGCTTCGAGCGGCAAGACGCTTACGTTTACCTTCTGCGCCGCGGTCTGGACGTTCTTTAGCATTGCGGCATGATTCGGGTTGGCGGGATTCACCAGCACGGCCACGCGCGACAGCCTGGGCAGGATGGTGAGCAAGATCTCCAGGTGCTTGGGGCTGATGTCTCCCCCGAGGCTCGAGATTCCGGTGAGATTGCCTCCGGGCCGCGCCAGGCTCTTGACGAGGCCGGCGGCGACCGGGTCGATGCTGGTTACCATGACGATGGGAATCGTGGTCGTCGCTTTCTGCGCCGGGACCGTCGCGGGCGACCCTGCAGCGACGATGACATCCACTTTCAGCTTTACCAATTCCGCCGCCAGGCCGGGAAGGCGTTCGTAGTCACCGTCGGCGAATCGCCAGTCGATCACCAGGTTCTTGCCCTCGACATAGCCGAGTTCGCGCATGCTCCTCGGGAGCACGCCGTAATAGTCGGCGTCGAGAGAGGCCGGACGACGACGCGCTGACAGAAATCCGATGCGCCAGACCTTGGTCTGCTGCTGGGCGAAGGACGCGAGCGGCGCTGCGAGCGCACCCGCCCCGAGCGCGATCAGCACTTGCCGGCGCGTTCTCATTCGATGACCCGGTCGGCGCGGAACAGCACCGACTGTGGAATCTTCATGCCGATCGCCCTCGCGGTCTTCATATTGATCACCAGCTCGAAACTGGTCGGCTGCTCGATGGGAAGATCGCCTGGCTTCGCGCCCTTGAGTATCTTGTCCACGAAGGCCGCCGCGCGCCGCCACATGCCCGCCACGTTCACCCCGTAACTGATCAGCCCGCCATCCTCCACGTATTCGCGGCGCGAATACACGGCCGGCAGTTTTGCCTGGTTCGCAAGCTCCACGATTTTCCTGCGCTCCGCGAAAAAGAGAACGTCAGCCGGCACGATGAATACGCCAGCTCTTTCCTTTTTCATTTGGGCAATCGCGCCGCGGATTTCGTCCGCATTGGTCGCTTTCACAGGGACGACAGCGATCTTCAGAGCCTCGCCTGCGTTCCGCACGTCGTTCCAGATCGCCGTCACCACATCGGCACCGGAGACCAGAACCGCGATGCGCGAGGCGCCGGGAGCAATTTCCCTCGCGATCTCGACCAGCTTCGAGGCCGTTTCGGTGACCATGTTGCTCAGTCCAGTGACATTTCCGCCCGGACGCGCCAGGCTGGAGGCGAGCCCGACCGCGGTCGGGTCGGCGCCGGAGGCCATGACGATCGGGACGGTAGTCGTGGCCTGTTCCAAGGCTTGGACGAGCGGCAAGCCCCCTGTCAGAATCACGTCGACTTTGAGCTGCACCAATTCGGCAGCGAGTCCCGGCACCCGTTCCATCCGGCCTTCCGCGAACCGAGCCTCGATCAGGATATTCCGACCTTCCACGTAGCCCAGTTCACGCAGCCCTTGCCGGAAGGCATCGAGACTTCGCCTAGCGGTGGCCGACGAGCCTGCAATCAGAATGCCGATGCGCCAGACTTTTCCCTGTGTTTGACCGAGCGACGCGAGCGGCGACGCGAGCGCGCCCGCTCCGAGCGCGACGAGCAATTGCCGGCGCGTCGTCATTCGATCACCTTGTCGGCACGCAGAAGGATTGACTGCGGGATCGTGATGCCGAGCGCCTTGGCCGTCTTCAGGTTCACCACCAGCTCGAACTTGGTCGCCCGGTCGATCGGCAGGTCCCCGGGCTTCGCGCCCTTGAGGATCTTGTCCACGAAGGTTGCGGCGCGCCGGTACAAGTCGGCACGGTCTACCCCATACGTCACAAGACCGCCAGCGTCCGCGAAATCCGAAATGTGGAACATCGACGGCAGGCGGCGCTTCGCTGCAAGGCCCGCTATCCGTCTGAGATTCGTAGGGATTGCCGCGTCCGGCATGATGAAAAGAGCGCCAGCGTGCGCCCGGGTCGCGTCTTCAAACGCTTTGTCGAAATCGTTGAGGCTCCGTACCTCCAGCGAATGAAGCTGGAGTCCCAACTGCTGTGCAGGGAGTTGGATTTCTTTCCAGCCGAGTGTCGAGGCTACGCCCTGTGGATTCCAGAGCACAGCCACACGGGACAGCTTGGGGATCATTTCCTTGAGCAGCTCCAGCCGTTTTGCAGCCAGCTCCGGGCCCATTTGGGACAACCCCGTGATGTTGCCGCCGGGCCGCGCCAGGCTCTCAACCAGCCCACTCGCAACCGGGTCACCAGCAGCCACTATTACGATAGGGATTACTCTAGTAGCTCCTTGGGCGGCCAGAGCATCGGGAGTCACGGAAGCGACGATGACGTCGACCTTGAGACGGACGAGATCGTCTGCAAGGTCAGGGAGGCGATCGCCTCTACCCTCCGCATAGCGATACTCGATGCTGATGTTCTTTCCCTCGACCCATCCGAGGTCGTGGAGACCCAGCCGGAATGCCTGGTGCCAGAGCGCGGTATCGGAAGGCGAATATGGGGTTAGCAGTCCTATCTGGCGAACTTTTGCCGGCGCCTGCGCGCGTGCCGCGCCCGCCCAGGCGAGCGCGGGCCAGGCTGCGGCGGCGAGGAGGAGCGTCCGTCGGATCTTCCTGCGTGTGGTCATTCGATCACCTCGTCGGCGCGCAGCAGCAGCTCCCGAGGAATGGCGAGCCCGATCGCCTTGGCGGTCTTGCGGTTGATCACCAGAGCGAACTTGGTGGGTAGTTCAATGGGCAGCTCGCCGGGCTTGGCGCCTTTGAGTATCTTGTCCACGTAGGTCGCTGCCCGGCGGAAGAATTCCAGGGTATCGCCTCCGTAGCTCATGAAACCTCCAGCTGCGGCCTCCTCGCGCGTCGACACTATGGTTGGCAGTCGATGCCTTAATGCCAGCGCGGCGATTTGTCGCGTCTGCTGTGCGAAGAACGTGTCGGCGAGAACAATGACGCCCTCGGCGCGGTCCTGGGCCAATTTCTTCAAGCCGCGTTCGATTTCATCGGGAGTGTGCGCGCCCACCGCGATTACCGTGATGCCGGCTTTCTCGGCGGCGGCCCGGACGATCTTCAGCTGCCCCGGATACCCGGCGTTGGTCGTATTCATCAGCACGCCGACACGGGCTATCTTCGGCACGGCGATCTTCAGCAGCTCGATGTACTTCGGCGCAACTTCGGCATTGCCGGTGGACAGCCCGGTGAAGTTTCCTCCAGGCCGCGCCAAGCTGGCGGCGAAGCCCTCGCGGACCGGATCGGCCGAAGTGGTGATGACGACCGGAATGGTGCTGGTGGCCTGCTGCAGCAACCGGTACATCGCCGATCCGTTCGCTACGATGACGTCCACCTTCATCCCCACCAGTTCCGCCGAAATGCCGGGAAGACGCTCGTATTTTCCGTCGGCAAAGCGCAGCTCGACGACGAAATTCTTGTGCTCGACGTAGCCGAGCTCGCGCATTCCCTCCAGGAATATGTGCAGGCGGTCGAGCGCCATCTCGCGCGAACCGAGGTAGAAAAAACCGATGCGCCAGACCTTGCCTGGCTGCTGGGCGAAAGCCGCCAGCGGAACCGCGAGCGCGCTTGCCCCAAACGTGATCAGAATATTCCGACGCGTCGTCATTCGATCACCTTGTCCGCGCGCACTAGGATCGACTGCGGAATCGTGATCCCCAGCGCCCTCGCGGTCTTGAGATTGATCTCCAATTCGAATCGCGTCGGCTGCTCGATCGGCAGGTCGCCCGGCTTGGCGCCTTTCAAGATCTTGTCGACGTACGGCGCAGCCCGATAGTAGAGAAGGGGAGAAGCGGCCCCGTAGCTCATCAGGCCGCCATATTCGATCCACTCCGTGTTCGGGTAGATGGCGGGAAGCTTGTGTTCCGCGGCGAGGTCGACGATGAGCTGTCGGTACTGGCCATTCTGCGCGTTGGAAACGACCAGGATCGCGCCGACGCTGCGGCTCTTCGCCGCAGCGATTCCGCTCTTGTAATCGTCCGGCCGCTGCGCCTCGATCGAAACGATCTCGACGCCCAGCGACTTGCCGCCTTGCCGGACCGCGGCGATTTGCAGCTGCGCGAGCTTGTCGCCGGCATGAACGAGAGCGACCCGCGCGATCTTGGGAAACATCTCCTTCAGCATCTGCACGCGCCTCGCATCGACTTCGGTCTGGATGTTGGAGGTCCCGGTCACATTGCCTCCGGGCCGAGCCAGGCTCGCGGCGAATCCGGACCCGACGGGATCGGAGGCGATTGCGATCACGATGGGTATCGTCGCGCTTGCGTCCTTTGCCGCATGAGCGGCCGGCGTCGTGGGAGCGAAGATCACGTCGGGCCTCGTTCGCGCGAGCTCCGCCGCCAATGCAGGGAGGCGGTCGCCGCGCCCATCGGCGTAGCGTCGCTCGATCAGCAAGTTTCTTCCTTCGATGTAACCGAGCTCTCTCAGTCCCTGCTCGAACGCCGCCTCGTTCTTGCGCTGATTCTCCGCCGTCGCAAGCTGAAGAATAGCCACCCGATGCATCCTTTGCGGGGTCTGCGAGAGGGCGGGGCGCACCTGCAACGCCGCCAGGAGCGAGGCGGCGAGCGCGGCGCGGAGAAACGCCGGGCTCATTCGATCACCTTGTCAGCGCGCACCAGCAATTCCTGCGGGACCGTCAGTCCCAGCGCCTTGGCGGTCCTGACGTTAATAATCAGTTCGAACTTCGTCGGTTGTTCCACCGGCAGTTCGCCCGGCTTTGCCCCCTTGAAAATCTTGTCTACGACCGTCGCGACGCGCCGGTAGCGATCGTGAGCGTTCTCCCCGTAGCTCATCAAGCCGCCGGCCGGCGCATAGTCGACGTTGGTGATGATCGAGGGCATCCGGTGCCGGGTTGCGAGTGCGGCGATCTGGCGCCGTTGCTGGACATAGAACTGATCGGCCGCGAGGATGACCGCGCCGGCGCGGTCCTTGGCCATCGCTGAAAACCCGGTTTCGATCTCCGGCGCGGTTCGCGCATTCACCGGCAGCACCGCGACGCCGGCCTTCTGCGCCGCGGCCTGGACGCTCTTCAGCACCAATGCATGAGACGGGTTGTCCGGATTCAGCAGCACCGCAAGTCGCGAAAGCTTGGGCACGATGCTCAGCAACATCTCGAATTGCTTGGTACTCAGATCCCCGGCAAGGTTTGCGAACCCGGTGATGTTGCCTCCGGGCCGCGACAGGCTTTTGACGAAGCCGCTGCCGACCGGGTCGGGAGTGCTTCCCATGACGATGGGTATCGTCGTGGTCGCTTTCTGCGCCGCCCGGGTCCCTTGCGTTCCCGCGACCACGATGACGTCCACTTTCGACCGTACCAGTTCCACAGCCAAGCCTGGAAGGCCCTCGTACTTGCCTCCGGCAAAGCGCCATTCGATCACCAGGTTCTTCCCCTCGTCGTACCCGAGCGCGCGCATTCCCTGCGCGAACGCGCCGAAAATGTCGGAGTCGAGAGAATCCGGGCGGCCGCGCTCCGACAGGAACCCGACGCGCCAGACTTTGCCCGGCGCGGGCGTCGATTGCGCGAGCAAAGCCTCCGGCGCCAACGCGGCAGCGACGAGCGCAATGAGCAGCCTGCGGCGCTCGTTCACTCGAGCACCTCGTCCGCGCGCAGCAGCAGCTCCTGCGGAATAGCGAGTCCGAGCGCCTTGGCGGTCTTGCGGTTGATGACCAGCTCGAACTTCGTGGGCTGCTCCACCGGCAGCTCTGCGGGTTTCGCGCCTTTGAAAATCTTGTCGACGTACGTCGCCGCGCGCCGGTAGGATTCGGCAAAATCCTGGCCGTAGCTCATCAGCCCGCCTGCCTCGACGTAGCCGCGTTCCGGAAACATCGCAGGCATGCGATTCCTCGCAGCCAGTCCTACGATCTGCGGAAGGTAATCGGTGAAACGCGCGTCGATCGCCACGATCATGGCCCCGGCGCGTTGCTGAACCATTGCGGCAAAAGCGCTCTCGACTTGCTGCGCAGTTTCCGCCTCCACGGGAAATGTCTTGATCCCGGCATTGGCCGCGGCGGCTTGGATATTGCTGAAGGTCGACCGATGTTGCGTGTTGGCGGGATTCAACAGGACTGCCACGCGCGACAGCTTGGGTACCACGATTGTGAGCAGCTCTACATACTTGGGCGCGATGTCGCCTATGAGATTGGAAAGGCCGGTGATGTTTCCCCCGGGACGCGCCAGGCTCGCGACGAACCCGGACCCGACGGGATCGGAAGAATTCAACATGACGATGGGGATGGTGCCGGTCGCCTGCCGCGCTGCGCGGATTACCGTCGTGTTGACCACCGCGAGGACATCCACCTTCAGACCCACCAGCTCCGCCGCCAGGCCGGGAAGCCGCTCGTATTTCCCCTCGGCAAAGCGCCACTCGATGACGATGTTCTTGCCTTCGATATATCCGAGGTCTCGCAAACCTTTCAGGAAAACGCCGTAAGGATCGCCCTCAAAAGAACCCGGTCGCGAGCGCACAGAAAGAATACCGATGCGCCAGACTTTGGTTTGTTGCTGGGCGAAGGACGCGAGCGGCGCCGCGAGCGTGCACAGGCCAGCTCCGCCAGCGATGAGCAAATCGCGGCGCGTCATCATTCGATCACCTTGTCCGCCCGCACCAGGATCGACTGCGGGATCGTGATTCCGAGCGCCTTGGCGGTTTTCATATTGATCACCAGCTCGAACTTGGTCGGCTGCTCGACCGGCAGCTCGGCGGGTTTTGCGCCTTTCAGGATTCTGTCGACGTACTGCGCGGCGCGGCGGTAAAGATCGTCGAAGCTCGCGCCGTAGCTGACCAGTCCTCCAGCGCGGGCGTAGTCACTTTCCGCATAGATCGCCGGCAGCCGGATTTGCGCCGCGAATTCCGCGATTAGTTTGGCGTTGGTGGAGTTTCTCACGCTATCGACCACGTATATCGAGTTGGCGCGCCAGCTGCGCAGCAGTTTTTGGCCACGTTCGAAATCGTCCCGACGCAGCACCTGCGCGGTCAGGATGTCTATCCCGAGGCGTTTCGCCGCCTGCTGAACCTGTTCCAGCTGCGGGCCAACCTGCGGCTCGTCGGTAATGAGCGCCGCGACGCGCGACGTCTTGGGAAACATCTCCTTCAGGATTTGCAGGCGCTTCGCGGCTAATTCGCGATTGATACTGGAGATCCCGGTGATGTTGCCGCCCGGCCGGCCCAGGCTGGTGACGAAGCCGCTTCCCACCGGGTCGGATACGACGGAGAACACGATGGGAATCGAGGCGCTTGCTTGCCGTGCCGCCTGCACTGCGTTGGTGCTCGACGCAAAAATGACATCGACGTTTTCTGCCGCGAGCTCGGCGGCGTACTCGGGGAGTAACTCGATTTTTCCGTCGGCGTACCTGCCTACGATCGCGACATTCCGTCCTTCGATGTAACCGAGCGTCCCAAGCTCCTGAAAAAACGCTTGCAACCTGGGGGCGTTTTTCGTCGCCCCGTAGAGTATGCCGACGCGGTGAACCTTTTGTGCCTGAGCAACGGTCGTCAATGAAATTCCGAGCGCGCCCGCGACAAGCACGGCAAGGAGTTTGCGCCTGCGGTTCACTCGATCACCCTGTCCGCGCGCAGGAGGATCGACTGCGGGATCGTGATGCCGAGCGCCCTGGCGGTTTTCATGTTGATGACCAGCTCGATCTTTGTCGGCTGCTCGACCGGCAGGTCGGCGGGTTTGGCCCCTCTGATGATCCTGTCCACGTAAGTCGGAGCGCGCCGGTAGCTCTCGACGATGTTCTGTCCGTAGCTGAGCAGCAAACCGGCGTCGGCGCTCGCCGGGAGCGGGCCCAGACACGGGATCCGATATTTCAGCGCCAACTGCGCGATCTGCTGCCGTTGCTGACCGAACACGGGATCGTTGGTCATGACGACGCCCTGTGCGTGCTGCTTGACCATGGCGGCAAAGGCGCGCTCGATCTGTTCCGGCGTTTCTGCCTCGAGCGCCAGCAGTGTGAGCTTGGCGCGCCGGTTCGCCGCCTCGAGACTTTTCAGTTCCGTGCGCGTTGCCGGGTTCGACGGGTTCAGCAGAACGGCAACGCGTGAGAGCTTCGGCACCACTGCAATCAGCATCTCCAGGCGCATCGGGCCGATGTCGCTCGACATGTTCGAGAGACCGGTAATGTTTCCGCCCGGGCGCGCCAGGCTCGCGACGAGCCCGCTGCCGACCGGATCGCTGGCGGTTCCCATGACGATGGGGATGACGCGGGTCGCGCGTTGAGCCGCGAGAGCCGACGGCGTGTCCCCGGTCAGGATGACGTCGACTTTCAGGCGCACCAGGTCCTCGGCGAGGCCGGCGAGGCGCTCGGCTTTTCCGTCTGCGAAGCGCAGCTCCAGAGCGAGATTCTTGCCTTCGATGTAGCCGAGTTCCTGCAGGCCCTGCTTGAAGGCATCGATGTAAACTTGGCTGCCTGGCCGGTCTCCGTACCGCAGCACTCCCACGACGACCGATTGCTTTTTTTGTTGAGCGAAAATCCGAAGCGGCGCCGCGAGCGCGCCCGCGCCAAGTGCAACGAGCAATTTGCGCCTGCGGTTCACTCGATCACCCTGTCCGCGCGCACCAGGATCGACTGCGGGATCGTGATGCCGAGCGCCCTGGCGGTTTTCATGTTGACGACAAGCTCGATCTTTGTCGGTTGCTCTATCGGTAGATCTGCGGGCTTGGCCCCTTTGATGATTTTGTCCACGTAGCTCGCGGCGCGCCGGTAGTTCTCTTCAATGTTCGGTCCGTAGACCAGCAAACAGCCGGCGTCCGCGCTTGCCTGGCTCCCGCCAACACATGGGATGCGATGTTTCAACGCCAGCTCCGCCGTCTGGTGCCGTTGTTGACTGAAGAATGAATCGATCGGCATGACGACGCCCTGGGCGCGCTGCTTCACCATTACGCCAAAGGCGCGCTCGATCTGATCCGGCGTTTTCGCCTCCAGCGCGAGCAACTTGAGTCCGGTGCGCTTGTTCGCTTCCTCGAGACTTTTCAGTTCCAGGCGCGTTGCCGGGTTCGCCGGGTTGACCAGGACGGCGACGCGGGATAGTCGGGGGACCAGAGCGATCAGCAGGTCCAGGCGCTTCGGGCTGATGTCGTTCGACATGTTCGAGAGACCGGTAACGTTTCCGCCGGGGTGCGCCAGGCTCGCGACAAGCCCGGCACCGACCGGATCGGTGGCGGTTCCCATAACGATGGGGATGACGCGGGTCGCGCGTTGGGCCGCGCGAGCCGAGGGCGTGTCCGAGGTCAGGAGGACATCAACTCTCAGCTTCACCAGTTCCTCGGCAAGGACGACAAGGCGCTCTGCTTTTCCTTCTGCGAAGCGCAGCTCCAGAGCGAGATTCCTGCCTTCGATGTAGCCGAGTTCCTGCAAGCCCTGCCTGAAGGCAGCTATATAGGGTTGGCTGCTCGGCTGGTCTGCGAATCTCAGATATCCCACGACGACGGGTTTTTTGGCTTGTTGAGCGAAGGAGCCGAACGGTGCGAGGAGCGCGCTCCCGCCGAGCGCAACGAGGAGTTTGCGACGAGTATTCACTCGATCACCCTGTCCGCGCGCACCAGGATGGACTGCGGGATCGTGATGCCGAGCGCCTTGGCGGTCTTGAGATTCACCACCAGCTCGAGCCTGGTCGGCTCCTCGACCGGAAGATCCGCCGGTTTCGCGCCCTTGAGGATCTTGTCCACGTAGATGGCGGCGTGTCGAAACTGGCCGATGAGGCTCGATCCGTAAGACATCAGGGCGCCAGCGTCCACATTTTCGCTTCTTGAGAAAACTGTAGGCACCCGGTTCTTGCTTGCGAGCTCCGCGATCCGATAGCGCTGGTCGAGGAACAGTGCGTCCGTGATAGTCAAGACCCCCGCCGTGCGTGCCGCGGCAATGCGCGCGAAAGCGGCGTCGAAGTCATTGGGAGAGCGTACTTCGAAGATTTGCAGCCGAAGCCCGAGCGCGCGGGCCGCGGCTTCCAACTCCCTCGATTGCGGACCCGTCGCCCCGGGATTGGCGGGATTTTGCAGGACGGCCAGCGTCGCGTTTCCCGGGGAGATCTGAGTCAGCAGTTCGACGTGCTTCGAAATCACGCCTGCCGCCAAATTGCCCAACCCGGTGACGTTCCCGCCGGGGCGGGCAAGGCTTGCAACCAGGCCGGAGGCCACCGGTTCCGCGATGCTGATCATGACGATGGGTATCGCTGCGGTTGCATTCCTGGCCGCGCGCGTGGCCGGCGTCGCATGTGTCACGATAAGGTCCACCTTCAGGCGCACCAGTTCTGACGCCAGTTCCGGAAGCCGCTCGTATTTGTCCTCCGCCCAGCGGTACTCAAGCGCGATGTTTTTGCCCTCGGCGTAACCGAGGTGGCGCAATTCCGCTTTGAACGCGTCCACGTAATCCGTGTACATGGAAGCCGAAGCGACGCCCAGGAACCCTATGCGCCAGATCTTGCTCTTCTGCTGCGCGAACGATCTCAGCGGCACCACGAGAACGCTTGCCCCAAGCGCAATAATGATTCCGCGCCGTGTAGTCACTCGATCACCTCGTCGGCGCGCAGGAGTAGCTCCTGCGGGATCGCGAGCCCAAGCAGCTTGGCGGTCTTGCGGTTGATCGCCAGATGGATCTTGGTGGGCTGCTCTATCGGGAGCTCAGCTGGCTTGGCGCCCTTGAGTATTTTGTCAACGTAACTGGCCGCGCGCCGATGTTGTTCGGCGAGGTCCAGGCCATAGCTGATCATCCCCCCTGCCGCGACGTCGTTCCGGTACGTAAACATGGATGGCATGCGATTCTTGGCGGCCAGTTCCGCGATCTGCCGCCCGTGCAAGATGAAGAACGAGTCAGTCGCAACTATGATTGCCTCAGCGTGTTCTTTCTTGACCTTGTCGAAGCCACGCTCAACGTCCTCGAGAGTGCGCGCGTACACCGGCAGAACCTTCATGCCAGCGCGCTGCCCAGCCGCTTGAACGCCCTTGAGAAGGGCGGGATGAGCCGAGTTGCCCGGATTTACGAGGACAGCGACACGGGACAAGCTCGGAATCATGGTCTTAAGCAGTTCGACGTGCTTTGTGCTCACTTCGAGGTTCATGGCGGACAACCCGGTGATATTTCCACCAGGCCGCGCGAGACTCGCTGCAAAACCGCTCTGGACCGGATCGACGACGTTCATTACTATGGGCGTGGTCTTGGTTGCCCGTTGCAGCGCCTCCGTCGCAGGCGTTGAGTGCGTCACTATGACTTCGACGTTCATTCGCGCCAGCTCGGCTGCGAGCGCGGGAAGGAGATCGTACCTTCCGTCTGCGAAGCGCCATTCGATCACGAGATTCTTCCCCTCGACATAGCCGAGCTCGCGCATCCCTTGGACGAACGCATCGTAGTAGACGTCCGGATTCGATGGCGTCGAACGCGAGCGCACGGCGAGATACCCGATACGCCGGACTTTGCTATGCTCTTGCGCGAAGACCATGCGCGGTGCGCCGACAATGCCGGCTCCAAGCGCAATCAGCAGTCGTCTTCGCCTGATCATTCGATCACCCTGTCCGCGCGCACCAGGATCGACTGCGGGATCGTGATGCCGAGCCCTTTCGCGGCCTTGCGGCTGATGAACAGTTCGAATGTCGTCGGTTGCTCGACCGGCAGGTCGCCGGGCTTCGCGCCTTTGAGGATCTTGTCCACGTAAGTGGCCGCGCGGCGGTAGTTGTCGGCGAGGTTCTGCCCGTAGCTCATCAGCCCGCCGGCCTCGACGTATTCGCGGCTCCCGGACATGGAGGGCAGCCGGTGCTTCGCCGCCAGATCGGCGATCTGGCGCCCCTGTTGGATGAAGAACGAGTCGATCGCGATGATGACCGCTCCGGCGCGCTCGCGGGCCATCGCGGAAAATGCGCGCTCGATCTCCTGCGCGGTTCGCGCTTCCACTGGCAGGACCTTGATGTTGAGCTTCTGCGCCGCGGCCTCGGTGCTCTTGAGAATTGCCGCATGCGCCGAGTTCGTGGGATTCACCAGAACGGCCACATGGGAGAGCCTGGGGACGATGCTGAGCATGATCTCCAGGTTCTTGGGACTGATGTCCAGGGTGAGGTTCGAGAGCCCGGTGATATTGGCCCCGGGATGCGAAAGACTTTTGACGAATCCGCTGCCGACCGGATCCGTGGCGGCCGCGATGACGATGGGGATCGTGGCGGTGGCTTTCTGCGCCACGCCGGTCGCGGGCGTCCCCGCGGTCACGATGACATCGACCTTGAGCTGCACCAATTCAGCAGCCAGGGCGGGCAGGCGCTCGGCCCTGCCCTCGGCCGAACGCCATTCGATCGCGAGGTTCCTGCCCTCGACGTAACCGAGCTCGCGCATTCCCTGCCGGAAAGGGCCGTAGTAGTAGTCGGTCTCGACGAAGTCCACATGGCGCAGCGCGAGGAAACCGACGCGCCAGACTTTGTTCTGCGGCTGAGCGAAGGAAGCGAGCGGCGCGGCAAGCAGGCTCGCTGCAAGCGCGATCAGCAATTTCCGTCGCGTTGAACGGCGCGGCACGTCCGCTCCGACGCGGCGACGTAATCCGGCATGACAATGTCCGACATTACGCTTCATTCGATCACCCTGTCGGCGCGGAGCAGAATCGACTGCGGAACGGCGATGCCGAGCGCCTTTGCGGTCTTCATGTTGATCACCAGCTCGAACTGGGTCGGCTGCTCGACGGGCAGGTCGCCGGGTTTCGCGCCTTTGAGGATCTTGTCTACAAATACAGCCGCGCGTTTGTAATTGGCGGCCGATGGGACACCATAACTCAACAAACCATTGCTTCCAGCGTACTCCGTGCTCGGATAAATCGCAGGCAGGCGGGCATCCGCGGCCAATCCGGCTATCTGATTGCTTTGCTGGAGGAAGAACGGGTCGCGTGCAACGATCAGCGCCTCGGCGCGCTGCCCCTTCATCATGGAAAAGCTGCGCTTGATATCCTCCGAAGTGCGCGCCTCGAAGGACAAGACGCTTACTTTGAGCTGTCGCGATGCGGTGGCGACTTTTTCGAATACCGCACGATTGCCGGGCGTGGCGAAATTCAACAGCACGGCGACGCGGGACGCCCTTGGCATTATGGACATCAGCAATTCCAGATGCTTCGTGCTGAGGTCTTCGTTCATGCTGGAAATCCCGGTGATGTTGCCTCCGGGATGCGACAGGGTCGCTACGAAGCCGCTGCCGAGCGGATCGTAGGTGCTCCCCATGACAATCGGGATGGTTTGGGTCGCCTGCTGCGCGGCCCGGGTCGCCGTTGCCGACACCGCCACAATCAAGTCCACCTTGAGCTGCACAATCTCCGCGGCGAGCTTTGGCAGCTTCGTGTAGTCGCCGCCCGCGAAACGCCACTCGTACTCGATATTCTTGCCTTCGATGTACCCAAGCGCGCGCATCCCCTGCGGGATGGCGCCGTAAGGATCGGACTCGAGCGAAGCAGGGCGCGCCCGCGTCGCCAGAATGCCGACCCGCCAGACTTTGCCCTGCTGTTGAGCGAAGAGGGAGAGCGGTGCGGCGAGCGCGCCCATGCCGAAGGCAAGCAGATTGCGTCGCGTGATCATTCGATCACCCTGTCCGCGCGCAACAGCAGCTCCTGCGGGATGGTGAGCCCAATAGCCTTGGCGGTCTTGCGGTTGATGACCAAATACAATCTCATGGGCAGCTCGAACGGAAGGTCTCCCGGCTTGGCGCCCTTGAGTATCTTGTCAACGAATGTTGCGACGCGGCGGAAGTTGTCGTTGACGTCGGCTCCGTAACTCATGAGGCCGCCGGCCTCGGGGTATTCCTGGACGTTGAGAATCGATGGCAGGCGCTGCCTGAGCGCGAGCCCGGCAATCTGTCCCCTTTGCTGGCCGAAATACGAGTCGGGCAAGATAGTGACCGCCTTGACGCGCTCCCTCGTCATGCTGGAGAAGGCACGCTCGATGTCCTCCGTATTGCGCGCATTCAGCGGCACGATTGTTACGCCGACTTTCTGCGCCTCCGCCGAGATGCTCTTCAGCCGCGCGGGGTGCCCCGTATTGGCCGGATTGAATAGCACCGCCATGCGTGACAACCCGGGCACGGCTGTCATCATCAACTCCAACTGCTTGGGGACCACGTCGATATTCGCGGTCGACAGCCCGGTAATGTTCCCGCCGGGCCGCGCCAGACTTGAGGCAAGACCCTGGCCGACCGGATCGGGCGTGACCGTGACAATTATGGGAATCGTGGCAGTCGCCTTTTGCGCCGCGTGATTTGCAGCGTCTCCCTCGGTCACGATCACATCAAGCTTCAGCCGCACCAGCTCGGCCGCGAGGCCGGGCACACGTTCGAATTCGCCATCCGCATAACGTCCCTCGATGACGAGATTCTTTCCCTCGACGTATCCGAGCTCGCGCAATCCCTGCAGGAATGCGTCGATGCGGCCGGTGTCCAGCAGAGATTGGCGCGAACGAACACTGAGAAAGCCGATGCGCCAAATCTTGTCCCGTTGTTGAGCGAAAGACGGCAGGGCTGTGGCGAGGGCACCCAGCCCGAGCGCGATCAGCATTTGTCGGCGTGGATTCAAATGGGTCCCCTCCCTCTGCGCGGCGTCCACTCAGTGTGCCGCCCCACGCGCGCCCCGGTTTGTTAAGCAGTGCGGCTCAAACTTGTGACAAATTCACATCGCCCTGCAAACCTCCCCTACCACGCGCGCGGGAGCGTCCGTGCGATGGTGATCTTGTCGCGCTCGACCTCGATGTAGCCCCCGCTCGCCAGGTCGCCCAGAATCCGGCTGATCATCTCGCGCGACGCTCCGACGCGGCTCGCCATCTCTTGCTGCGTCGGCTTGTTCTCGATCACGAGCACGCCGTCGCGCTCCACGGCGATGTCTAGAAGCATGCGCGCCACGCGGCCGTATACGTCCATGAGCGCCAGGCTCTTCACGTCGTTGGTGAGCGCGCGCACCCGCCTGATGAGCTTGCAGATCAGGTGCAGCGAGAACGCCGGGCTCTTCGCCACGAAGTCCTTGAAGTCCTCCTTGGGGACGACCAGGAACCGGGTCGGCTCGAGCGTCATCACCGAAGCCGAGCGCGGACCCTCGTCGAGCACCATTTCCCCGAAGTACTCCCCGGGCCCGGATTCGTTGAGCACGATCTCCTTGCCCCTCTCGTCGCTGACGAAGATCTTCACCTTGCCGGAAACGATGATGTAGAGCGAGTCGGTCTCGTCGCCCTCGGTGACGACGACGACGTTCTTCGGAAACGTCCGCGTTACCGCATGCTGGGCGAAATCCCTGAGATCGATCACGTCGACGAGTTCGTCGGGTGACGGACCCTTCGGTTTCGCTTTTTTTTCCATCGGCCCTCCCTGGAGTGTCGCCCCTCGGCCGCTGCCTCCACCTATTCTGTTACCAGGACCGAGCACTTCGCAAGTGTTGTTATTAGTTCACACGAAATGAATGCCACGCCACATAGAGCCGAGTCGACCGTGCACGGCAAACTGGTCTCCGTTGGAAACCCGAGCCCGACTGGACCCGGGAAACTCAGAGGAGGAGACTGACATGGGTTACTCGCAAACGCTTTTCGCACGCAGCTTGCTTGGCGCAGTCCTGTTCACGTGCTCGCTGGCCCGCGCCGACGTGATCGCCGACTGGAACACCATCGCTCTGAACACCGTGACGGCGTCGGGGCGATACCGCGCCTATGAGGAGTCGCGCGTCATGACCATGGTGAACATCGCCATGTCGGAGACGATCAACTTCAACGAAGGCAGAGGCCCTTCCCGTTTCCTGGTGACCCCGCCCAGGCCGCTCGGCACCTCGAACGAGGCCGCAGCCGCAGCCGCGGCGCACTATATCCTGGTCCAGTTCCACCCGGAGCAGAAGGCGAGCCTCGACGCGGCGCTCCAGCGCTCGCTCGCGCTCGAGCCGGACGAGGCGAGAAGCGAGGCCGGGCGCATCATGGGGATGAACCTCGGGATGAACGTCTACGCCATCCTGTCCGCGGGCTCCGGAAGCACGACCGCCGAGACTCGCTCATTCAACGCTTGGGACTTTGCTGAATCGATGCCCTGAGCGACAAGCCTCGGGATCCGCCCTCGGATCCCGAGGCCCGTTACCCGGAACGCTTACGCGGCCTTGCGCGCCCTGCCGGCCTGGTCGAGCAGGCCCGCGGCGACGAGCGCCTTCTTGATGCGCTCGATCTCGGCGGCGGGGATCTTCACCAGCGGCGGGCGCACCACCGCACGAGGCAGCTTGCCGAGCAGCACCAGCGCCTCCTTCATGCGGTTGTGCATGTCCACCCAGGGCTCGGAGTAGAACGCCTCAGCCGTCGGCCCGATGCGGTCGTTGATCGCCTTTGCTGACTGTAGATCGTTGGCGCGAACGGCGCGGAAGAGCTGCGACTGCAGATCGGCGATCACCGAGCCGCTGCCGGAAAGCAGTCCATTGCACCCCAGCACGAGCGAGGAGAGGAGCCACGAGCTGTGCGTGGTCAGGACGTTCACCGGAGGATTCAGGGACTGCAGCGTCCTGATTTGGCGCTCGTGCAGCTGCGGGCTCGCGCACCAGTCCTTGATCGCGCGCACCTGGGGCACGGCCTCGACGATCGCGAGGAGCGTCTCGAGCGGATAGCCTTGTCCCCCCGCAAGCGGATACTGGAAGGCGATAATCGGCAGGTCGCTTGCTCCGGCGACGCGGCGGAAATGCTCGACCGCCATCTCCGGCCGCTGGCCCATGGTGAAGGGGCCGGGCGGGAAGACGAGGAGCGCGGCCGCGCCGCCCTCGGCCGCCATCTTCGCGATGCGCGCGGCCTCGAGGCTGCCTTCGGCGTAGACCCCGTGCACGATCGGTAGCTTCGCGCCGATCTCGTCGCGGGCGATCGCGAGCACTCGCCTCTGCTCGTCGAACGAGCACGAGGCGACTTCCGTCGAGTGCGCGTTGACCGTGATCGCCGAGAGCCCTTCGACCGAGGCGACGTCGGCGAGGTGAGCGCGGAACGACTTCTCGTCGATCGACAAGTCCTCGTGGAACGGCAGCAGCACCGCTGGGATGACGCCCTGGGGGACCCAAAGTGTTTCGCGGGACATTCAGCTTCCTCTCGGAGAAGCAGGCCAGGGTATTCTAATCGCTTCGCCCTCGCCTGCCGCAAGGGCGAGGCGAGGAGTATGATCGTTTCGGGCGCATTGATACATAACCCTCGTGCCCGGAGGGAATTCAATCACACAGAGGGAGACTATCCATGAAACCGATTCGCGCATACACATCCATCCTCGCACTGCTTCTGATTCTCGGAGTCGCGCTGCCGGCGGCCGCCCAATCGCTGAAAAGCATGGCGGGAACGTGGACGATCGCGTCCGCCCAGACCACGCGTGACGGAAAGACCACCGACACCTTCGGCCCCCGGCCGCAGGGTTCGATGATCATCGATGCGAACGGCCGCTACTCGCTCATGATCATCAGCTCGGGCATTTCGAAATTTGCGTCCAACAGCCGCGAGAAGGGAACACCGGACGAAAACAAGGCGGTTGTTGCGGGGAGTATCGCCCATTTCGGGAGGATTTCGGTCGACGAACCCGACAAATCCTTCACCTTCCATATCGAGGGCGGCACTTATCCCAACTGGAACGGGACCACGCAGAAAAGGCCGTTTATTACATTGTCCAAGGATGAATTGAGCTACGGTGTTGCTGCCGCCTCGGCCGGAGGCTCCGCCAAAGTAGTGTGGAAACGCGCGAAGTAGGCGTTACGACGGGCGGGCGGAGGAGCGGTTACTCGACGCGGATGTTGTAGTCGCGGATCACCTTCGCCCACTTGTCGGACTCGGCGCGCGCAAAGGCGAGAAACTCCTCCGGACCGCTGCCGACGACGTCGAACCCCTGGCCCACGAGCTTGCCGCGCACCTCGGGGTCGGCGAGCGCCTTCTTCGCCTCGGCGTTCAGGCGACCGACGATCTCCCTGGGCGCACCTGCGGGCACGAGCATCCCGACCCACGACTGAGCGGCGAAGCCCGGCAGCGTCTCGGCGACCGTCGGCGTATCGGGAAGCTGCGGGATTCGGCTCGCGCTCCCGATCGCGAGCGCCTTGATGCGGCCGGCCTTCACCTGCGGAATCGCCTGCGGCGCCGAGACGAACATCACGTTCACCTGTCCGCCGACGAGGTCGATCATCATCGGCGCGCCGCCCTTGTAGGGCACGTGGGTCATCTCGATGCCCGTGCGGCCCGAGAGCAGCAGCGCATTCAGGTGGTTCGAGCTGCCCGCGCCCACGGTCGCGTAGGTCGCCTTGCCGGGGTTCGCCTTGGCGTAGGCGACGAGCTCGGCCACGCTCGAAGGCGCGAAGTTGCTCGCCGCGACCAGCGCCTGCGGCGAGGTGACGAGCAGGCTCACGTGCTCGAAGGACTTGAACGGGTCGTAACCGAGGTTCTTGTAGAGCAGGTGGTTGACCGCGTGCGTGTCGAAAACGAAAAGGAGCGTCGCGCCGTCGCCGGCCGCCTTCGCCGCCTCGGCTTCGCCGATCGAGCCTCCTGCGCCCGCCCTGTTCTCGACGACCACGGGGCGACCGAGTCCCTCGGAAAACTTGGGACCCATCACGCGCGCCACGCCGTCGACCGTGCCGCCGGCAGGCCAGGGGACGATCAGGCGGACCGGCTTGGACTGCGCGAAGACCGGGCCCGCGAGCAGCAGCGCTATCGCCGCCAGCAAGATCCGTTTCATCTCGCCCCCTTTGCCGTCATGAGCTTCGCGATGCGCGAGGCGTCCTTGAGTTTCTCCATTCCCAGCACCGCATCGCGCAGTTGCGCGACCTGGGCGCGCTTGAGCGCGTGCGCAGCGAGCTTCTCGAATTTGGCGACGACCTGCGCTTCGGTCGCGAAGTTCGGCTCGCTGCCGCGCGGCGTCTCGACATAGCGCTCGAGCACGCCGCCGTCGCCGAGGTGCACCTCGACCCGCACCGCGTGGCGGAACTTCGATCCCTTGGCGCTGATCTCCGGATCGGCGCGCACCTCGACTTTCCCGGCGAGCGCGAGGCGCCTCGGATCGGCGATCGCCTTTTCGCCGAATTGACCGACAAAGCAATCGCCTTCGAGGAGCAGCGTCGCGACGCAGAACGACAGATTCATCTGCGCCGAGGCGATCCCCGCCGGGCGGTATTTCCAGCCGGCGTGGTCGAGCGTCACCTGCGAGGCGTGTACGACGATTTTCTCGACGTCTTTCGGGCCGAAGCGGTGCTCCGCCCGCAGCTCGCGCAGCGCGTCGAGCGCCGTGTGGTTGCTGCCGACGCAGGAATAGAACTTCAGCGCTACGCCCATCGTCTGCCAGGTCTCGCCGAATCCGGCGGTCAGCTCGGACAGCCTGAACCGGTCCTGCGAGCGGGAGAAGGTGGTGCAGAAGCCCCCGTACTCGCTCTCGAGCACGTCCTGAATGCCGGTGAACCCGCCTTGAGCGAGGAGCGCGCCGTAGAGCCCGCTCTGCGACGCGCGGCCGGCGTGCATGCGCTTCACCATCGCACCGTACTGCGCCGCCATCAGGCCGCAGGCCTGCGTTCCGGCGATGCCCAGCGCGTGCACCGTCTTGTCCGCGCCGAGCTTCAGACCGCGCGCGGCGCCGGCCGCGGCCGAGAACACGCCCAGCGTCGCGCCCGAGTGCCATCCCTGGCCGATGTGCTCCTGTCCCATGCACAGCCCGACGCGCGGGCCGATCTCGTAGCCGGCGACCGCCGAGGCGAGGAACTCGCTGCCGCTCATGCGCCGCATCTCCGAAACCGCGACAAGCGCGGGCAGCACCACCGCGCCGACGTGCAGCACACCTTGGCGGTGAACGTCGTCGAGCTCGAAGCCCTGCACCTGGGTGCCGTTGATGAGCGCGGCGTGCGGCGCCGAGAGCCTTTGCTTGGTGCCCCACACCGCGCAAGCCGCCGAGCGGTCGAGCTTCGCGAGCGTGCGTTGCAGGATCCGGCACCATTCGAGATGCGCGCCGTAGAGCGCGCAGCCGAGCGCGTCGAGCATCAGGAGCTTCGCGCGCTCGCGCACTTCGCGCGGGATCGCGTCGAAGGAGAGCCCGGAGACGAACTCGGCGATGCCGCGAGTGTAGGGATTGTCGGCGGCGGCGCTCATTCCAGGCGTATCTTCGCGTCGCGGATCAGCGTCCCCAGGCGCTCCTTGTCGCTGCGGATGTGCGCGGCGAAGCGTTCCGGCGTGCCGCCTACGGGCTCGGCGCCTTCAGCGAGCAGGCTGTTCTTGACCTCGGGTTGCTCGAGCGCCCTTCCGAGCTCCGTGTTGAGCTTCGTCACGATGTCGCGCGGCGTTCCAGCAGGCGCGAGGATGCCGTACCAGGAGCTCGCCTCGTAACCCGCCAGGCCCGACTCGGCGATCGTCGGCAGCTCGGGCATCGAGGCGAGGCGTCTCGCGCCGGTCACCGCAAGCGCCCGCAGCTTCCCCGCCTTGATGTGGGGCAGGATCGCGACCACGCTCGAGAACATCACCTGCACCTGGCCGGAGAGCAGATCGGAGAGAGCGGGCGACAAGCCCTTGTAAGGCACGTGAACCATGTCGACGCCCGCCATCGAATCGAACATCACCGCGGCGAGCTGCGAGGAGCTGCCGTTGCCGTTCGACGCGAAGTTGAGCCGCCCCGGGTTGGCGCGCGCGTAGGCGATGAATTCCGAGATGTCGCGGGCGGGAACCGAAGGGTGCACCACCAGAATCAGCGGCGCCTGCGCGAGCAGCGCGACGGGGGCGAAGTCCCTGATCGGATCGTACGGCAGCTTGTCGTGCAGGTTCGGATTGATCGCATGGCTGCCGACGCCGCCGAGGAACAGCGTGTAGCCGTCGGGCGCCGCCTTCGCCGCGAGCTCGGCGCCGACGACTCCGCCCGCGCCCGGGCGATTGTCGACGAGCACCGGCTGGCCGAGGCTGTCGGCGAGGCGCTTGCCGACGAGACGCGCGACGTTGTCGTTCCCTCCGCCCGCGGCGAACGGAACGATGAGGCGGATGGGCTTGCTCGGATAAGCCTGCCCTGAGCCTATCGAAGGGACCTGCGAGAAACCGGACGCGGCGACGAAGGCGGCGATCGACACCGCGGAAACCGGGAATCGCTTCACGCCGGATCCATGTCGAGGAGCTTCACGCCCAGATGCCGCGCGAGGCCGCGGCCGCCTTCCGCCATCACTTGTCCGTGGTTCCAGCGGAACGCGGGCGCGAGGAGCGGCGCGAGCGCGTTCATCCACGCCTTGCCGGTGTTTACCGACCACTCGTAGCGCACGCGCGTCGTGCCGCTCTCGGGGGAGAGATCCCATCTTCCGCGGCCGTCCAGCTCGCCGCTCGCGACACCCTCGAGGAAGGCCGGCTTCCTCGCCGCCGTGGTGCGCATCTCGAAGGAAAGCTCGTAGGGGAGTCGGCTCGTCCACGTGTAGCGGCGCAGCGATCCCACTCCGTTCTCGCCGCCGGGCTCGATCTCGAGCACGGCTTTCACGAATTTCCACCAGCGCGGCCAGTCCTCGGCGCGGACGATCGCATCCCACACGCGCTCGATCGGCGCATCGAGATGCCAGTGCGTGACGAGGACGTACTGGTTCATTGTCGGGAATGCTAGCATGGCAAATCGAACAAAAAGCGAAGCCCGCGATGCCCCGTCCAGTCCCCATGCGAGCATCGGCCGCATTTCTCGCGGCGCTGTTTTTCGCGGCGCACGCCGGCGCCCAAACCCATTCGACAGGCTCAGCGGAAGCCTGGCCGGCGCGGCCGATCAGGATGATCGTCCCCAAGGACGCCGGCGAGGGAGCCTTTCTCGCCGCGAACCTGATCTGCCCGTACTTGGGGGGCGTGCTCGGCATGGCGGTCCAGGCGGTGAACCGCCAGGACGATGAAGGCGTGCAGCTCGCGGCGAGCGCCAAGCCCGACGGCTATACCCTGCTCTTCGCGCCCTCTTCCGTTCTCGTCGTCTATCCTTACGTCACCGATCTCGTTCCCTACAGTCCCGAGGACGACTTCGCGGGCGTCGCGATGGTCGGCTCGACGCCCTTCGTCGTCGTCGCCAATCCGGCGCTGAACGTGAAATCGCTGCGCGACCTTGTCGCCCTGGCGCGCGAGGCGCCCGGCAGGCTCGCGTACGCGAGCCCTGGCCCGCGGACGATGCCGGGCATTCTCGGCGAGATGCTGCGCAAGCGCACCGGTATCGAGCTGATGCCGGTGCTGCACGGAGGCGCGCAGAGCGTGCGGGACACCGTCGCCGGGCGCACTCACTTCAGCGTGGAAAGCGTTCCGGCGATCGCCACTGCGGTGCAGCGCGGGCAGCTGCGCGCGCTCGCAGTGAGCTCCGCGAAGCGCCTTCCCGAGCTGAAGGACGTCCCCACGCTCGCCGAGGTGCTCCCGGGATTCGAGTTCAGCGCCTGGTACGCCGTGGTCGCGCCGTCCGGGACTCCGGACGCGGTGGTCCAGCGCGTCAACCTCGCGATCAGCCGCGTCCTCGCCGATCCCACCATCGAGCTGCGCCTGAACCTGCTGGGGATTTACCCCGAAGGAACGCCGGGGCCCGCGCAGGTCGACGCGTTCTTCGCGAGCGAGCGAGCCTTCTGGAGGAAGACCGTGCGCGAGCTGAAGCTGGAGCCGGAGTGAGCTAGCGCGACCGGCCGAGGCTCCACATTCCCGGGCCGAACGCGAAGACCATCAGCAGGCCGCCTTCGATCCCGACGTTCTTCATGAAGTGGATCATCGCGTCCTGGCCGGCCGCGGGATTGTGGAATGTCAGCGTGACCGGGATCATCCAGATGGCGAGAACGATCGCGGCCCAGCGGGCCCGCCACCCCACGATGATCGCCAGCGCGCAGACGATCTCGATCACGGCAGAGGCGACGAGCAGCGTCTGCGGGAACGGCAGGCCGGCCTTGGTCATGTAGCCCAGGGTCTGAGCGTAGTGCGTGACCTTGTCGATTCCGGAGAGAAGAAAGATTACCGCTATGAGGATGCGTCCTGCGAGCGCGGCGATGCTGTCCATGGCGGGGCTCCGAGATGGGGAAGCGGAAGCTTACAATAGCCGGAACCCAGGGGGAACGCCATGCCGGAAGGACCGCGCGCCATCGTGCGCAACAACGTCAAGGAGAAGCTCGCGCGCGGAGAGGTCGTCGCCTCGATGACCGTGCGCCTCACGCGCTCGATCGAGATCGCGCGCCTCGCCAAGACCGCGGGGTTCGACTCGATCTACGTCGACGTCGAGCACTCGAGCCTGTCGCTGGAGACCACCAACCAGATCTGCGTCGCTGCGCTCGAGATCGGCATCGCGCCCTTCGTTCGAGTGCCGAGCACGCGCCCCGAGCATGTTTCGCGCGCTCTCGACGGCGGAGCGCTCGGCGTGATCGCGCCGCACATCCGCTCGGCGGCGCAGGCGCGCGAAGTCGTCGCTTCCGCGAAATACCCGCCGCTGGGCGAGCGCTCTGCGGCAGGCCCGCTTCCGCACCTCCACTACCGCTCGTTTCCCGCCGCCGAGGCGAACGCCGCGATGAACGAGGCGACCATGGTGGTGGTCCAGTTCGAGACCGCCGACGCCGTCGAGCGCGCCGACGAGATCGCGGCGGTCGAAGGCGTGGACCTGGTGCTCATGGGCACGAACGACCTCCTCGCGGACATGGGCATCCCCGGGCAGTACGAGCACGCGCGCGTGCGCGACGCCTACGCGCGGACTCTCGCCGCGTGCAAGAAGCACGGCAAGCACGTCGGCGTGGGAGGCCTCGCGACGCGGCCCAATCTCGCCGCCGAGTTCGTGAAGATGGGAGCACGCTACGTCTCCACCGGCACCGACCTGGCGTTCCTGCTCGCCGAGTCCGCCGCGCGCGCGAAGCAGGTCCACGAGATGATGCTCAAATGAGCAAGCTCGCGTTCGGAGCCGCTGCGCTGCTCGCCTCGGCCGCCTTGGCGCAGTCGTTCCCGGCCAAGCCCGTGCACATCGTCGTCGCGTTTCCCGCCGGAGGCGGCACCGATATCGTGGCGCGGCTGCTCGGGCCCAGGCTGAGCGACGCCTGGGGCCAGCCGGTCGTCGTCGACAACCGCGCGGGCGCGAGCGGCACGATCGGCACCGAGTTCGCCGCGCGCTCCGCCCCGGACGGGCACACGCTGTTCCTGGGAACGTTGGGCAACCTCGCGGTGAACCAGCACCTCTACCCGACGATGGCGGTCGACCCCTTGCGCGACTTCGCGCCGGTCACCCAGGTCGTCTCGGTGCATTTCGTCATGGTGGCGAATCCCGCGCTCCCGGCGAGGAACGTCGCCGAGCTGGTCGCGCTCGCGAAATCACGCCCGGGGCAGATCAACTATTCATCCTCGGGGCCGGGCGGCGCGCCGCACCTCGCGGGCGAGCTGCTCAAGAGCATGGCGAAGGTCGACATCGTTCACGTGCCCTACAAGGGCAGCGCCCCGAGCTTTCAGGATCTGCTCGGCGGGCGGGTATCGTTCACTTGCGACAGCCTGGTGCAGGCACTGCCCTATATACGCGACAAGCGGCTCGTCGCGCTCGCGGTCCTCGGCTCGGCGCGCACGCCGCTCCTTCCCGACGTGCCGACGGTGGGCGAAACCCTCGCCGGCTACGAGCTCACCAACTGGTTCGGCCTGGTTGCGCCCGCCGCAACGCCGGGCCCGACCGTCGCGAGGATCCACGGTGACGTGGTCAAGGTCCTGCGCGATCCGGGCATCGCCGAGAAACTCTCCGGGATGGGCGCGACCGCGATCGGCAACGAGCCGGGCGAGTTCGGCGCGATCATGCGCGCCGATTCCGAGAAATGGGGCAAGCTGATCCGCGAAGCGCACATCAAGGCGGAGTGACGATGGACGCTATGAAGATAGACGGTTACGAGATCGACGTCCTCATCCAGGGATTTCCGGGGAGGATGGTGTGCCACGGAGGACTGGGCTGGAGCACCGTCGCGCTGATCCGCGGCGAGGGGCGCGTCGCGCTGGTGGACGTCGGCAGCTTCAACATGCGCAAGGGAATCCTCTCGCAGCTCGAGAAGCGAGGGCTGGAGCCGCACGACGTGACCGACGTGATCCTCACGCATTCGCACTACGACCACTCGCTCAACTGGATCATGTTCCGCCACGCGCGCATCATCATCGGCGCGCGCGAGCTCAACTGGTCGCTGAACGAGCCCTGGGGCGAGGGGCCCGTGCCCGAGCTGTACATGCGCGAGCTCGAGAACTGGCCGAGCCTGCAGCCGGTCGCGGACGGGCAGGAATTCATGCTCGGGTTCAGGGCGCACGCCGCCCCCGGCCACACCCCGGGCCACTTGATCTATGTCCTCGAAGGGAAAGACAGCGACGCGATCTTCACGGGCGACGCGGCGAAGAACCGCGCCGAGCTCCTCTCGCGCAAGGCCGACGCGACCTACGACGCCAAGCTCAGCACGGCGACGATCGAGAAGATCTGGCAGCTATGGAAGCGCCGCCCGGGCAGCGTCGTCGTTCCGGGGCACGATCTGCCGATGACTCAGAAGGAAGGCAAGATCGCCTACATCGGCAAGCGCCGGGCCGCGCTCAAGGTGTGGTTCGGCGAAAATCTCGAGATGACGACGCTGGTCGAGCTGGGGCCGCGCTAGCGATGCACCGGTTCGCGTACACGTTGTTGTTTCTGGCGGCAAGCGCGCTCGCGCAGCCTCAGCCCAGGCCGCTGAAAATCATCGTTCCCTTTCCGCCCGGGAACGGCACCGATATCCTCGCGCGACTCATGGCGCCGAAGATGACCGCGGCCACCCGCCAGCCGGTGATCGTCGAGAACCGCGGCGGGGCGAACGGCATGATAGGCGCGGAAGCCGTGGCGCGCGCCGCCCCCGACGGCACGACCATCCTGTTCACCTCGCCGAGCACGCACGTCACGAGTCTTTTCCTCTCGAAGAGCCTGCCTTACGACCCGATCCGGGATTTCACGCCGATCACGGCGGCGGTCGAGCCGGTGACGGTGATGACGATCAACCCCTCGCTTCCGGTGAATTCGGTTGCGGAGCTGATCGCCTACGCCAAGGCGAATCCCGGGAAGCTCAACTACTCGAGCCCCGGCGTGGGCGCGGTCTTCCACATGTCCGGAGAGCTGTTCAAGCTCGGCGCGGGCGTCGACATCGTTCACGTCCCCTACAAGGGCGCGGCCCCCGCGCTCGCGGGCGTGATCGCGGGCGAGGTCTCGATCGGCTTCAACTCGCTCGCCTCCGTGCTGCCTCACCTGCGCTCGGGCAAGCTGAATGTGCTCGCGGTCCTCGAGGCGAAGCGCTACCCGGGGCTGCCCGATGTACCTTCGATCGGCGAAGCCCTGCCCGGCTTCGAGAAGCCCGCGTCTTGGTTCGGCCTGTTCGGCCCGGCGGGGCTTCCGCCGCAGACGCTCGCGCGCGTGCACGACGAGCTCGTTGCATCGCTCAAGGATTCCGACGTGCGCTCGAAGATAGACGAGCTGGCGATGACCGTCATCGCCAACACGCCCGAGCAGTTTGCCGCGATGCTGAAAAGCGGTATCGACCAATACGGACGGCTCATCAAGGCCGCCGGAATTCAACCGGAGTGAAGAGACCATGAGAAAGATCCTGATGTGCGCCCTCGCATCGCTGTTTGCCGGCGCTTTGCACGCGCAAACCTACCCCACGAAGCCGGTCCGTCTCATCATTCCCTTCCCGCCGGGCGGCAGCAATGACGTGGTCGGGCGCATGATCGCCTTCCAGCTCTCCGACCGCCTGGGCAAGCAGGTCATCGCCGACAATCAGGGCGCCGGTGCGGGCGGCATCATCGGCACGGAGGCCGCGGCGAGAGCCGCACCCGACGGTTACACGCTGCTGCTGGTTTCGTCGGCCTACGCATTCGGGGCTTCGATGTACAAACTGCCGTACGATCCGGTAAGCGCCTTCGCGCCGGTCGCCCTGCTCGGCACCGGACCCGTGGTTCTCGCGGTGAACGCGAAGCTTCCGGTCAACTCCCTTCAGGACCTGATCGCGCTCGCAAAGGCGAAGCCCGGCGAGCTGAACTACGCCTCGGCCGGGGTCGGCAGCTTCCAGCATCTGGCGAGCGCGCTGTTCAAGCTCCAGTCGGGCCTGGACATCGTGCACATCCCGTTCAAGGGCGGCGGGCCGGCGATGATGGACGTGATCGCGGGCAACACCCAGATTGCGATCGGCTCGCTCATCCAGACGCTGCCTCACATCAGGTCCGGGAGGCTTAAGCCCCTGGGCGTGGGCAGCGCAAAGCGCGTTCCCGTTCTGCCCGACGTGCCGACCATTTCCGAGGCGGGCGTCCCCGGCTATGAAGCGACCAACTGGTGGGGCGTCGTCGTACCCGCGGGCACGCCGCGGCCGGTGATCGACAGGCTGCACCAGGAGCTCACCGTGATCCTCGCCACCGCCGAGACCAGGAAGCGCTTCGAGACCGAGGGCGGGGAAGCCGCACAGATGAGCTCGGAGGAGTTCGGCCGGTTCATCTCCGCCGAGATCGTCAAGTGGGCGAAGGTCGTAAAGGAAGCCGGCATCAAACCCGAGTAGGCGCGCGCTAGAACGAGCGCCCGACCCGCAGGTACCCGACCGTGCCGCCGGGCGCCTCGAAGCCTCTGGCGACGCCCGCACGCAGCTGCAGCCCCAGGAGATAGCCGAAGCGCGGCTCGAACAGGAGCTCGAGGCCTCCGCTCTTGAAATAGCGCTGCGACGCGCCGTCGTTCCACGCCGACCCGATATCGAAGAACGCGGTCAGCGAGAGCCGGTTCAGGCCCACCGGCGGCACCATGATGTTCCGATCGACGTCCGAGATCGGCGTGCGCCACTCGACCGTGCCGAGGCGTGAGTGGCGGCCCGTGAGGACGGCCTCGCCGCTGCGGTAGCCGCGCAGAGGGAATGAGCGCTGATTCAGAATGGGGAGATCGAAGCCCGGAACCTCCTCCGAGAAGCTGCCTCCCAGCTGAACGGGCTCGGCGTCGCTCTGGGAATAGGTTTCGTTCCAGCGCAGGGCGAACACCGTTGGGCCCGCCGGAAGGAACACGCGCCAGTCGCTCCGGTAGAAGTTGCCCGAGTAGGTGCCGTGCAGGCCGTTCGAGGTCTCGGCGAACAGCTGCAGCAGCTGCCCCTCGCTCGGTCCCTCCGAGAGAAACTGCTTGCGGCGCGTGTCCACGCCGGCGACGAGCCCGAGGACGCGCTCGTCCCGCGGCGTCGTAGTGCTAGCGTCGAGGTCGTGCAGGGTTTCGCGGTCGAGCGCCGCGCCCACTCCGGCGTAGTAGCGCCTTGCGAGGGACAGATGACGCCACAGAGAAATCCATTGCCCGGCCTCGTCGATGGTGTAGGCCCGCACGTCGGCGCCCAAGAACTTCTGGTCGCTCGCGACGCTGGACTTGACCGTCATGAAACGGTTGAAGAGCACGCCGTGCCGGTCGTCGTATACCCAGCTCGCGCTGCCCAGCCCCTGCTGCTGGGTGAATTCGTACAAAGGCGCGAGCGTGTACAGCTGCAGGCCCAGCGCGTCCTGCCCGTAGGTCTGCACCCCGAGGGCGAAGGCGCCGTCGGCGATGTACGCCGCCGGGAACCACGAGCGCGGCAGGAGGGACGACCACGGCGCGTAGGGGCGGTCGTCTCCGCCCGCCAGGCGGGGGCTCGGCTGTGCGGCAGTCTCGGGCGTGGCGACTGGCTCCAGGATCTCGAGCGGCGCATCGGGCAACCGACGCAGCCGCAGCACGTCGCCGTCGGCCTCGATCGTCGTCACCAGCATCGCGCCGCCGACGGGCGCGCTGATCTCGCGCACGCCGTTCAGCGCCTCGGTCCAGCGCGCAAGGCGCCGCTGGCCGCGCCGCCACGACCAGACATTGTCCACGTTGCCGTAGTTGGCGACGAAATAGATCTCGTCACCGGACTCGGCGAATTGCGGAAAGTGCTTGATCGCGCGGTCGGAGATCAGCACCGAAACCTTCCCCGCGACGATCTCGACGAGCGACCAGAGCCCGTCTCGCAGGCTGGTCACGATTGCCGTATCGCCTTTCGCGGCGAGCCCGGTGAGCGCCTCTCCTCGCGCGGCGCGGTAGAGCACGCGCTCCTCCGCCCCTTCGCGGCTCAGGACCACGACCTCCCCGGTGCCGCCGACGATCCGGATCGCGACGATGCGGCCGTCCTCGAGCGGCGCCGCGAAGCGGAACCGCCCGCACTCGGTGACGCGCTCCAGGCTTCGGCCCGCGAGGCGGTAAAGATCGTAGTAGGCGTTGTAGTTCCTGCAGACCTCGATTTTCGAAAGCAGCAGCTCCCCGGCGGGCGAGGCCGCGAGCCGCGTCTGCGGCTCGACTTCGCGCACGGCGAGCGGTTTCCCGTCGGGCGCCTGGCGCACGAGGTTCGGAAGCGTGTAGCCGTCGCCGAGCACGTACCAGCGCGCGCCGTCGCTCGTGAGCAGCGGGCTGCTCAGGGACCAACCGCGCGCGATGATCTCGCCTCCCCCGTCCGGCGGCTTTCCCTGCGCCGCAGGCTTGGGAGCGAAGCGCTCGCGCAGCCAGCCGTGGTACTCGTCCCACAGCTCGTCCATGTGCTTGCCGGTGACTTGCACCGGGTTGCTGTCGACCCTGAAGGGAATGATGTTGTCGCTGTAGCCCTCGACGTAGTCGATGATCGCGTTCGGCCCGTAGCGCTCGGCGAGAAACGCGAAGAAGTAGCCGCCGTAGAGATAGTCGCGGTTGAGCGGGAAGCCGCGGCCTTCCGCGTTGACCTCGCGCAGCGAGCGCAGGCCCCGGGCCGCTTCGGCCCGCATCATTCCCTCGAAGCGGCTCTGGCCCAGGCGCCCGTAGCCCCTGCTCGGGTCCGATTCCGAGTAGACCGCGAGGCCCTCCGTGACCCAGCCGGGCTCGAGCAGATTCGGGAACACCCAGACGATGCGGCCGAAGATCCGCCGGAATGCGAGCGGGTCGTCTTTGGCCTTGTCCAGATGCGCGATGTGCGTGAGCTCGTGCGTCAACACGAGCCCGAGCCATTCCCGGTTCTGCAGCAGCTCGCCCTCGTCCGGCGGCGTGAGCACGATCTGCACGAAATTGAACGGCAAGGGGGAAGCGAGCCCGTTCGAGAGGTCGAGCGAGTCGAGCACCACGATATGCGTGCGCGACTCGGGCTTCCAGTTGAGCCACCCGGTCACGCGCGGATACACCGACTCGGCGACCTCTGCCACCAGTTGCGCCTGCGCGCGGGTGTGCTCGGCGAAATGCACCGAGAAATGCCCGGTATCGAGCGTGCGCCAGCGCAGCGAAGGGTCGACGAACTGCGCCTCGGCGGCGGAGACCCACAAGAGCAACGCGACAGCCGCCTCAAGCGGGAAACGCCTCATGCCTCTCCTCGGACCCGGTGGCGCCCGGATGGTACATTAATGCACGTTCTCAGACGACAGAGGCAAGCACGATGCGCCAGTCAGGAAAATCCGTTCTCGCCGTTCTCGTTTGCGGCCTGCTCCTTCCCATGACGGCATCCGCGCAGCGCGCGAAGCCCGCCGGATTTCCCGACGCTCCCGGCAAGGAAGTGCTGCTCGCCAAGTGCTTCCAGTGCCACGCCCCCACGATGTGGCAGGACAACAGGCAGGACCGCCGGGGCTGGGAGAGCGTGCTCTACCGAATGGTCGGGCGCGGCGCCCTGTGGACCGAGGATGAAATCAAGACGATGGCCGACTACCTCGCCGCGGTGTATCCGAAAAAATGAGCTAAAAAATATGAGGAGACCCCTATGAGAGAGCTCGTCGCGCGCTACCTGTCCCGCAACATTTCGCGGCGCGGATTCCTGAAGGGACTCACGGCCGCGGGTGTCTCTCTGACGGCCGCCGAAGCTATCCTGGATTCGCTCGTCCCTCTGGCCCACGCGCAAGGGACGGGCCGCGTCGCGCCCGAGGCGATCAAGATGGTCGAGGGGACCGGCGGCGAAGTCTTCGCCGAGCAGCTGATCGCCTCGGGGGTGAAATACGTGTTCGGCAACTCGGCGAGCGAGGACGCGCAGTTCTACGAGGCGCTGGTCGACCGGCCGCAGCTCAAGTACATCCTCACGCCGCACGAAGGGCCCGGGGCGGCGATGGCCGCGGGCTACGTGAAGGCCTCGGGCGAGCCCGCGATCGTGATGCAGGCCGCGGTCGTCGGCATGGTGAACGCCATGGGGCAGATGTTCAACGCGTACAAGGAGCAGACGCCGCTCGTCTTCTACAGCTACCGCACCGACCAGAGTGGCCGCGCCGGGCGCGACGGCTTCGAGGAAGTCGCCAACCAGGAGCAGATCGTCCAGCCGATGACCAAGTACTCCTGGCTCGCGCGCCGCGCCGACATGATCCCGGAGACGGTGCGCCGCGGCTTCAAGGCGGCGTGGACACCGCCGCACGGACCGAGCTACATCTCCTGGCACTCCGACTTCAACGACCAGAAGGCCTACGCCGAGATCGTCACCCAGGACAAGGTCGATCCGCGCATGCGCGTGCGCCCCAATCCGGTCGAGGTCGAGCGCGCCGCGAAGCTGCTGGTCGAAGCAAAGATGCCGCTTTTCATAGCCGGCGACGAGATCTACACGGCGAAGGCCTCCGCCAAGGCGGTGAAGCTCGCCGAGCTCCTGGGCATGCCGGTGACCCAGGCGCGGCAGATCTACGCGAACTTCCCCGAGGGGCATCCGCTGTGGGTGGGAAGCCCGCCCGCGGCGCGGATCGCGTCGCTCGATTTTCCGAAGAGCCCGGACGTCGTCATAAACGTCGGCAACAAGCTGCAGCACAACGGCACGCAGCCGATCGTCGCGCGCGAGGCGAAATTCATCGACATGCGCATCGACAGCTGGAGCATGGGCAACGTGATGAACACCGAGGTGCCGCTCGTGGCCGATGTTGGCTACGGCCTGGACGATCTCACCGCGGCCGTGGAGGGCCTGATGACGCCGGCGCTGAAGAAGAAAGCGCAGGAGCGTGCACAGGAAGTGCGGCGCTTCAGCGAGAAAGCGAAGGCGCTGCGCGCGCTGGTCTCGAAGAACCCGGAATGGGACCGCGCTCCCATGCTCGCCGACCGCGTGACCTCGGAGGTCGCGCGTTTCGCCGACAAGGACGCGATCATCGTCCACGAGGCGGGCTCGGTCGTGCTGCACGGTTTCGAATTCAATCCGCTGGGCGGGCGCGAGCTGTTCTTCTACTACGGCGCGCACCTGGGCTCCGGAGTCGGCACCGCGGCGGGCGTGAAGCTCGCGCGCCCGAACCAGCAGGTGATCTGCCTGGTGGGCGACGGCTCCTTCGTGTTCGGGCCGACCGCGCTGTGGAACATGGCGCGCCTGGAGCTCCCCGTGATCACGGTCGTGTACAACAACCACGCCTACAGCGGCCCCCACAGCCGCGTGATCGAGAAGACCGCCGGCGGCAAGATGGTCCAGAAGCGCCAGTTCGTGCACGACTACCTCGGCAGCCCGGACATGAACATGGCGCTGATCGCCACCGGTTTCGGCGTCGACTCGGAGGTCGCGGACACGCCCGAGCAACTGCGCGCCGCGCTCGAGCGCGCGCGCAAGGCGACCGTGGAGGGCAGGCCCTACCTGATTGACGCCCAGGTGGCGCGCGTGGGCGTCGCCTGGGCCGACAAACCCTGGATCCCGCCGATCAGCATCGCGCGGGAGCGGGAGCGCAAGGTCTAGGTCATTAGAACCTTAAGCCGAATATCACACCCCCTCCGTTGCTGCCGAGTGTAGCGCCGCCGTTCGAGGCCTTGTACTCCAGGTTGGTGTAGCGCAGGCCAATGCTCGCCTTCTCCGTGAAGAGGTAATCGGCCTGCAGCACTACCCCGAGCGCGTTGTCGAACTTGAAGCCATCGAGGGGCTTCGCTGACCCGCCCAGTACCCAATTTAGGGGACCCCGCCTTTTTTGCGCACCGCAGGCGCGATCATGACTGCGAGGATCAGCACCGTCCCGACCACGAACGCGAGGCTCAAGGGGCGCGTGAAGAATACGCTGGCGTCGCCGCGCGAGAGCAGCATCGCGCGCCGCAAGTACTCCTCCATGAGGGGCCCGAGCACGTAGCCGAGGATCAGCGGGGCCGGCTCGCACTCCAGCTTCACCAGGACGTAGCCGAGCACGCCGACGAGGGCGCACAGATAGACGTCGACCGGGCTGCTGTTGATGCTGTAGTTGCCGATGCAGCAGAACATGATGATCGATGGAAACAGCCACCGGTACGGCACCCGCAGCAGGCTCACCCAGATTCCGACGAGCGGCAGGTTGAGGACGACGAGCAGCAGATTCCCGATCCACATGCTCGCGATCAGGCCCCAGAAGAGGTCGGGGTTTTGGGTCATCACCTGCGGCCCGGGCGTGATGCCCTGAACGATCATCGCTCCCATCATCAGCGCCATGATGGCGCTCGAGGGAATGCCCAGCGTGAGCATGGGTATGAAATTAGTCTGCGCCGCCGCGTTGTTCGCCGCCTCCGGCGCCGCCACACCCTCGATCGCTCCCTTGCCGAAGCGCGAGGGGTCTTTCGCGATCTTCTTCTCGACCATGTACGTCACGAAGGAGGAGAGCGCCGGCCCCGTGCCCGGGAGCACGCCGAACAGCGAGCCGATCGCCGTTCCGCGCACGGTCGCCCAGGACGAGTCCTTGATGTCCTTCTTCGTGGGCATGAGCCCGGAGATTCCGCGCGTAAACACCTCGCGGATCTCCTTCGATTCGAGATTGCTCACGACTTCGGTCACGGCGAAGAGCCCCACCACGATCACGGTGAAGCCGATCCCGTCGAAGAGCTCCAGGACGCCGAAGGTGTAGCGCGCCGTTCCCGAGTTCACGTCGGCGCCGACCAGCCCGAGCAGGAGCCCGACGACCACCATGCACAAGCACTTCACGATGTCGCCGGAGGCGAGCACCGCCGAGGCCACCAGCGCCATCAGCATCAGCGAGAAATATTCCGCCGCGCCGAAGAGGAGCGCCCATTCAGCGAGCGGCGGCCCGGCGAGCGCGATTAGAAGCGTCCCCACGCAGCCCGCGAAGAACGAGGCGATCGCCGCCACCGCGAGCGCGGGCCCCGCGCGCCCCTGGCGCGCCATCTGGTATCCGTCGAGGCAGGTCACCGCCGACGCCGTCTCCCCCGGCAGGTTGACCAGGATGGAGGTGGTCGAGCCGCCGTACTGCGCGCCGTAGTAGATCCCGGCGAGCATGATGAGCGCGGCGACCGGCGGAAGCGTGAACGTCAGCGGGAACAGCATCCCGATCGCGACCAGCGGCCCGACCCCCGGCAGCACGCCGATCAGGGTGCCGAGCAGCACGCCCGCGAAGCAGTACGCGAGGTTCTGCAGCGAGAACGCGACGCCGAAGCCGAACGCGAGGTTGCTCAGGATATCCATAGCACTCTGGCGACGAGCGGATAGGGCATCTTGAGCACGACGAGGAGCACGACGGCGGTGAAGGCGCTCATGACGGCGGCGAGGACGAGCGCTTCCTTCGTTCGGAACTCGCGGCCGCCGAGGGCGCTCGCGAGGATCGCCGCAGCGAGCGCCGGAACAAGCCCGAGCCTGGGCATCAGGAGGCCGAACAGCACGAAGGCGAGGGCGATGAAGGCGAGCGGCTTCCAGCCCCATTCACCCTTCACCGGCTCGCGCGAGCGCAATCCGCGCGCCATCACCCAGGCGCCGAGCAGGACGAGGATGCCACCGAGGACGGTGGGGAAATAGCCCGAGCCCATGCGCATCGCCGTGCCCATGGGATAGTCGCGGGCGACGGCCACGGCGAGCACGCCGATCAGGACGAACACCAGTCCCGCGAGGAAGTCCCTGTTCGCGAGCAGGCCCATATCTAGCGCAGCGCGGTGATCTTCTTCAGGAGGTCCTTCTCGTCCACCGGCTTGAACACGTAGTCCTTCGCGCCCTGGCGCACACCCCAGATCCGGTCGGTCTCGAGGTTCTTGCTGGTGCACAGGATCACCGGGATGTTCTTCGTCTCCTCGTCGCGAGTGATGATGCGCGTCGCCTGGTAGCCGTCCATGTCGGGCATCACCACGTCCATCAGGATCATGTCGGGCTTCTCCGCTTTCGCCTTCTCGATGGCCTCTTTGGCGCTCGCCGCTAGGCTGCACTTGTAGCCGTGCTTGGAGAGCATTTCGCTCAGTCCGTGTCGGTTGGTGGCGGAGTCGTCGACGATTAGGATCTTCCGGACAGGCATGCCCTAATTCTACTGCACGCCCCTCCGCCGATTCGATGCTACGATCGCCGCCACATGCGATTTTTCCTCGTTCTAGCATTCCTCGCCGCGCCCGTCCAGGCACAGACCCTGCTGCGCATCTCTACTCCCGCCGTCCCCGACGATTGGCACGTCAAGATGCTGTACGTCTTCAAAGATGAGCTGGCCCGGACGGCGCCGGCCTTGGAGGTGCAGGTGCACCACTCGGGAACTCTCTTCAGGCAGGGCGCCGAGGTCGTCGCGATGCAGCGCGGCAATCTCGAGATGGCGCTCCTCTCGATGCAGGACATCGCGCGGCAGATCCCCGAGTACTCGATCTTCACCGCCGGCTACCTGATCCGCGACCCGCAGCACCTCCAGAAAGTCTACGGCGGACCGATAGGCGAGGAAGTGCGCAGCAGGATCGAGCAAGCGATGGGAATCGAGCTGCTGCACGCGGTGTACTTGGGAACGCGGCAGCTCGGACTGCGCGAGCCGCGGCAGGTGAAGGTTCCCGCCGATCTCGCCGGAGTGAAGCTGCGCATGCCAGGGTCGAAGGAGTGGCTCTTCCTCGGTCAGGCGCTCGGCGCGAGTGCGACACCGCTCGCTTTCACCGAGGTTTACCTGGGATTGCAAACCGGCACGATCGACGGCCAGGACAACCCGCTCCCGACCCTCAAGTCGGCCAAGTTCTACGAGGTGACGCGGCAGATCGTGCTGACGGGGCATCTCGTGGACGTGCTGCAGCTCGCGATGGCCGAGAAGACCTGGAAGGCGCTCTCGCCCGCGGACCGCACGCGCGTGAAAGCAGCGGCGGCCAAGGCGGCGAAATTCAACGACGACAACCGCCAGCGCGAGGAAAAGGATTTGATCCAGTTCTTCCGCGCCCAGGGCATGGCGGTCACGACGCCCGACGTGGCGGCGTTCAGAAAGACCGTGCAAGCGGCGTACCTGAAGTCCGAGTACGCCGAGAAATGGCCGCGGGGCCTGCTTGAGCGCATCAACGCGGTCAAGTAGCGCCGCGCGGGTCGCGCGCTTGGCCGGAGGCCTCGTTCGTCTGGCTGACTGGATCGGCGCCGGCCTTCTGGCCGTCCTTTTCGCCAGCCTCGTCGTCCAGGTGGTTCTCCGCTCCGTGTTCGGCGCGCCGGCGGCCTGGACGGAAGAGTTGGCGACCATCGCCTTCGTCTGGGTGATCTTCTGGGGAACGGCGTTTTCCGTTCCGCTCGCGGCGCACGTCGCGGTGGATTTCATCGTGCCGCTTTTCGCGCCCCCGTTTCGCCGCGCGCTGTACGCGCTCGGGCTCGGTGCGCTCGCCCTGTGCTTTCTCTGGGCGCTGCCGGGTATCGCCGACTACCTGCGCTTCATGCTGCGCGAGCGCACCCCCGTGCTCGAGCTGCCGTTCGGGATCGTATACGGCGTCTTCCTCGCGGCCGCGCTGATGGTCGTCGTGCGCTGCCTGGCGGGGATCGCCTGCCCGCGGGCGGATCCGGACACGCCCGGGGAAGCATGAGCGCCGCCTTCGCGCTGATGCTCGCGGTGTTCGTCGGCATCGCGCTGCTGCGGGGCCCGGTGGGCCTCGCGATGATCGCAGGCGGCATCGCCTATCTCGGAGCAACCGGCCGCGACATGGGCCTCGCGGCCGAGCAGATCCTGAACAGCCTGTTTGGCAGCTTCGTGCTCATCGCCGTGCCGATGTTCATCTTCGCCGCCAACGTGATGAACGCCGGGGCCCTGAGCGAGCGCATCTACGGGCTCGCGCATGCGCTCATGGGCCGGTTCCGCGGGGGCCTGGCGCACGTCAACGTGCTCGCGAGCGTCATTTTCTCCGGCATGAGCGGCAGCGCGATCGCCGATGCGGTCGGGCCGGGTATGGTCGAGATCGAGATGATGTGCAAGGACAACCGCTACCCGCGGCCTTTCGCCGTCGCGGTGAGCGCGGCGTCCGCGACCATCGGGCCGATCATCCCGCCCTCCATCCCCATGGTGCTGTACGCGCTCGTGTCGGGCGCATCGGTGGGCGCGCTCTTTCTCGGCGGCGTCGTGCCGGGACTGCTCATGGCGGCGGCCATGATGCTCGTCATCGTGCGGGTCGCGCGGCGGCGGAATTTTCCGATGGAGGCGCCGGTGCCCTGGCGCGAGATCCCGCGCATTTTGCTGCGCACGCTCCTGGCGCTGCTCATGCCCGTCGTGCTCCTCGGGGGAATCTACTCGGGCGGGTTCACGCCCACCGAGGCGGCGGCGGTCGCGGCGCTGTACGCCCTCGTTCTCGCGCTGTTCGTATACCGGGCGCTCGACTGGAAAGGCCTCGTGTCGGTGCTCGCCGAGAGCGCGCGCTCCACGGCGGTGGTCAGCATCATCATCTGCGGCGCCTTCCTGTTCAACTACGTGCTCGCGACCGAGCAGATACCCGCGCGCATCGCCGACTGGTTCGCGTCGCTCGAGCTGGGGCCCGTCGGCTTCCTCATCGTCGCGAACCTCGTGTTCCTCGTGCTGGGATGCCTGCTCGATACCACGACGCTGCTCCTCGTACTGGTGCCACTGCTCTTGCCCGCGGCGAGGGCGGTCGGGGTGGACCTCGTTCACTTCGGCGTGGTGATCGTGGTGAACATGATGATCGGGCTGCTCACCCCGCCCTACGGCGTGCTGCTGTTCGTCCTCTCCGGCCTCACCGGCGCGCCGGTCAAGGACATCGTGCGCGAGCTCTGGCCCTTCATCGCAGCGCTGATCGCGGTGCTCTTTCTGATTACCTTCGTCCCTTCCCTGGTGCTTGCCCTGCCGCGCCTCGCGGGCTACAGCTGATCAGTCGCAGCGCGCCGTCATGCCGCCGTCGACGACGATCTCGGTCCCGGTGACGAAGCGCGCCTCGTCGGAGGCGAGGAACAGCACCGCGTTCGCGGTGTCGCGCCCGTCGCCCTCGATGCCGAGCGGGATACGCTTCTGGCGCTGCTTGAGGAGCTCCGTCACGTCGCCGCCGGCGCGCTGCCGCGCCAGACGCGCCTCCACCATCGGCGTGTGCAGCTGGCCGGGAACGACGGTGTTCACGCGGATCCCCTTGGGCGCGTGCTGGACCGCGACCACGCGCGAGAGCTGGATCACGCCGGCCTTGGTCGCGGCATAGCCGACCTGGGCGTTGCCGGTGAAGCGCAGCCCCGAGGTCGAGGCGATGTTGACGATCGCCCCGCCCCCCTGCTTCTCCATCACCGGGATTACGTACTTGCATCCGAGAAACACGCTCTTGAGATTGAAATCGATCTGCGCGTTCCAGGTTTCCTCGGACATCTCGACCGGTCCGCCCGCGGCGGAACCGCCGACGTTGTTCACCAGGACGTCGACGCGCCCGTAGGTTTTCACGCACGCATCGACCATCGCGGCGACGTCCTCGGCGCGGGTGACGTCGCAGAGGTGGGTCGTGATGGTCCCGCCGGCTTTTTTCACCGCGTCGATCGTCTCGCGCAACCGCTCGGCGTCGCGGTCCACCGCGAAGATCTTCGCGCCCTCCTCGGCGAAGCGCACCGCGGTCGCGCGCCCGTTTCCCCATCCCGGCCCCACCGAGCCCGCCCCGGTAACGATCGCGACCTTGTCCTGCAGGCGTCCCATCACGGCTTGCGGAAACGGTAGAAGCGCAGCGGATTGTCGACGAGCAGCGCGCAGCGCTGCGCTTCCGAAGGCGCGATCTCGGGGATCAGGTCGACCAGCACGCCGTCGTCGGGGATCGCGGCGAGGTTCGGGTGCGGCCAGTCGCTGCCCCAGAAGCAGCGGTCGCCGAATTCGGCGACGAGCGCTCGCGCGAAGGGCCTCGCATCCCGCCAGGGCGGGGCCTTCCGCGAGATGCGCTCGGTGCCGCTCACCTTGACCTGAAAGCGCGCATCGCGCATGAGCTCGAGCAAGCTCCTGAACGCGCTCTGGTCGACTCCGAGCGAGGCGTCGACGCGCCCCATGTGATCGATCACCACCGGCACCGCCGAGCGCTTTAGGAAAGGCGCGAGCTCGTCGATGAGGACGGCCTCGAAGTGTACCTGCAAGTGCCATCCGAGCTCCGCGAGGCGCGGCGTGAGGGCGATCGCGTCCTCGATCCGCGGCCCCTTGCCGAGGTGGCTCATGAAGTTGAAGCGCACGCCGCAGAATCCCTGCGAATCCAGCCGCCGCAGCTCGGCGTCGTCCACCGACGGCGGCACGAGCGCGACGCCGCGGTAGTCGCCGTTCTTCGCGGCGAGCGCGTCGGCTACCACGCGGTTGTCGTAGCCGTGGCAGGTGGACTGGACGATCACGCAACGCTCGACGCCGAGCATCGCGTGCAGGGCGAAGAGCTTCTCCTTGGGCGCGTCGGCCGGCGTGAACGGCCGGCCTTCCGCGAACGGGAACACGCGCTGCGGCCCGAACACGTGCACGTGCGCATCGCACGCGCCCGAGGGCAGCTTCAGCTTCGGCCGGCTGGGCGAAGCGAGAAAGGACGGCCGGGGCTCCGCCATCTTGCTCGCGTCAGTCTTCTTTGAAGCCGATCGCCTTGATGATCGCGCTCCAGCGCGCCTGCTCCTCGCCGAGAAAGACCGCGTATTCCTCCGGCGTCGAGGGCGCGGGGATCCCGCTCACCTTGGCGAACTGCTCGAGGAGCGCGGGCGAGCGCAGCGCCGCGACGGCCGCCTCGTGGATACGCTTGAGTACGGCGGGCGGCGTCCCCGCGGGCGCGACCAGCCCGTACCAATTGTCCGAAATCACCTTGGGATAGCCCAGCTCCGCGGTCGTCGGCACCTCGGGCAAAGGCGGCGCGCGCTTCGCGCTCGTCACCGCGAGCGCCTTGAACTTGCCCGACTTGATATGCGGCAGCACCACCGGCACGTCGAAGATCCCCATCTGCACCTGCCCGCCCAGCAGATCGCTGACCGCGGGGGCCGCGCCCTTGTAGGGAACGTGCAGCACGTCGATCTTCGCCTCGGCCTTGAGCAGCTCGCAGGCGAGGTGCGTGATGCCGCCCGCTCCGGCGGAGCCGAAGTTGATCTTTCCGGGGTTCGCCTTGGCGTAGGCGATCAGCTCGGCGAGGGTGTTCACGGGAAGCGAGGGATTCACCACCACGACCTCGGGAACCTTGACCACCGTGGTGATGAGCGCGAGATCCTTGTTCGGGTTGAAGGGCATCTTGGTCAGCGCGTACGGCGCCATCGCGACCGAGCCCTGATTGTTGAAGCCGAGCATGTAGCCGTCGGGCGGGGCCTTGGCCACCGCGTCGATGCCGAGCACGCCGCCGACTCCGCTCTTGTTCTCGACGACGACCGTCTGGCCGAGCCCTGTGCCAAGAGCCTGCCCGAAGGTGCGCCCGAAGATGTCGGCGGGCCCGCCGGCGGGGAATCCCACGACTAGGCGCACCGGCTTGGAAGGGTAGGATTGCGCGCTCGCCGCGCCGGGAAGCAGCGCCTGCAGCGCGGCGAGCGCGACCGCGGCGATCGGATTCCTCATCGAGCGTCCCCCCGAGTGACGACCCGTGCAAGCATACAACAAAGAAAAGGCGCGCCGGCTGCAGCCGGCGCGCCTTCGAGGTTTGCGTGGGAATACGGCTGCCTAGTCGTCGCCCGGCAGGTCGGGGATTCCGGCTGCGAACCAAGCTTGACCGGCTCCAGCGGTGCGGATGAGAAGGATAGGGGCCAGGCAAGGGTTGGGCGGAAAGCCATCCAGCCTGTCTTCGATGCGGAAATCACCGTTCGCCGCGAGCCTCACCCCGGCGGTATCGGTGCTCAGTAAGGTAAACGGAGCCGCGGCGCCGCAGATCAGCGTGGCAAACACGCTCGCGTTCGCGTTGGTCCCCGGGGCGTTGCCCGCGAGGAGCAGGCCGCGGCCTTTGACTTCGATGCTGCCGTCTGTCTTGACATCAGCCCGGAGATCGGCGATCACCCAAGGCTGGCCCGGGGGCGGGACGATTCCACGGACGAAGTTTCGATTCACTGAGTCGGCAGTCAGCGGTTGCGTTCCCTGGGGCACGACACCGCTCGAAACGGGGATGACTCCGATCCCACCCTTGAATTTCACGAGGGAGTCGTCCGCAAACGCGAGAAGCGGAACGACAACCCCCAGGAACAACACCGCTAACTTCTTCAACATGGCAACTCCTCCTGATTCCTTGAACGGTAGGTGAATGGTTTTTTTGACGAATCGTGCCCGCGCGTCGTTACAGCTTGATTGCCGCAGCGCCTCTCTCCCGTGAGTGAACAGAAACGGGCTTTCGTATACATTGACGCCGGACCGCTTATTCCAATGGAATGCAGATAATGGAACCCGCCACCGTCAATCACATGTGGAAAGGCCTGCTCGCCGAGCATCTCGGCATGCGCTTCGTCGAGACCGGCCCCGACCGCGTGGTCGCCGAGCTGGAGATCCGCGACCACCTGCGCACGATACGCGGCGCGCTGCACGGCGGCGCGCTGATGGCGCTCGCCGACGCTGTCGGCGGGACCGCGGCGCTCATCAACCTGCCCGAGGGCGCGGCCACCGCGACCATCGAGTCGAAGACCAATTTCTTCGCCGCGGGCAAGAGCGGCACCGTCCGCGCCGAGGCGACACCGCTGCACAAGGGCAGGAGCACCACGGTGTGGCAGACGCGCGTCACCGATGAGTCGGGGAAGCTGCTGTCGCTGACCATCCAGACGCAGGCGGTGCTGCGGAAGTGAGACCCAAGGACCGGTTCTCTCCGTTCGAGTTCGGACTGGTTATCTGCACGGCGTTCGGCTGGTACATCCTGACCGCCGTCTTTGCGCTGATATCAGGCCTGGGCAGGGCCGTCGAAGAATCTTCCAGCCAGCTTGCCTACGGCAATACGCACCTGCTGGGCGTGGCTCTGTACGAGGGGCTGATCACGCCGGTCCTGCTGGCGATCCTGCACACCCGGGGCTGGCGCATCGCCGACTTCCGTCCCGGCGTTTCCATGCCGGCGACGGCGCTCGGCGTCGCCCTCGCGGTGGCGGCCTACGTCCTGTACTGGCTGATCGGCGGCCTGCTCGCGCTCCTCTATCCGGTAGCCCAGTCGGCCCTGGATGCCGCGGGAAGCTACCAGCCGTGGACGGGGCCGAGCCTGGCCGCGGTCCTGCTGGTATCCATGGTCAACCCCGTCTTCGAAGAGGTCTTCGTATGCGCCTACGTCATCGAGGCGCTGCAGCCGCGCTTCGGGATGACCACGGCGGTCAACGTCAGCGTGGCGATCCGCGTCTCGTACCATCTATACCAAGGAATCTCCGTGTTCCCCTTCCACTGCGCGTACGGCTTGCTCCAGGCCCATGTGTACGTGAGATACGGGAGGCTCTGGCCGCTGATCGTGAGCCACGCCCTTCTCGATTTCGTGGCCTTGGTCCAATTCGTCTGAAAATTGCGCGACAATCCGCCCATGACCGAATCCAAATGGAAGCACTCGGGCGTACGCGTCGTGCACGCGAACGAGCTCGACATCAACACGCCGCAGACGCCCGGCATGAACCGCGCCGCGGCGATCACCCACGCGCGCGCCGGCGCGGAGAAGCTCTGGGCCGGGACGGTAGTGATCCATCCCAAGGCGAAGACCGGCGCGCACCACCACGGGCCGGTCGAGAGCGTGATCTACGTCGTCAGTGGCCGCGCGCGCATGCGCTGGGGCGACAAGCTCGAGTTCGTCGCCGAGGCAGGTCCGGGAGACTTCATCTACGTGCCGCCCTACGTCCCGCACCAGGAGATCAACGCGAGCGACGAGCAACCGCTCTCCTGCGTGCTGGTGAGGAGCGGCCAGCAGCCCGTGGTAGTGAACCTCGACATTCCCGTGGTCGAGAAGCCCGAGGAAGTTCACTGGGTGGACAACATCCACCCGGGGCCGAACGCTTAGCTTATTATAACGGTTGTTATAACTCGGAGCCGTCATGGCCGCGCTCAAGCTGACTCGCATCGGCAACTCCGTCGGCCTGATTCTGCCGAAGGAAATGCTCGCGCGCCTGAAGGTCGGCAAAGGCGACACGCTGCACGTCACAGACACGCCCGACGGTCTTCGCCTCACGCCTCACGATCCCCGCTTCGAGGCGCAGATGAAGCACGTGCGGCGCATCGCGAAAAAGCGCCGCGCCGTGCTGCGCGAGCTGGCGAAGTGAGGAAATGGGTCTGGATCGAGCGCCCGGTCGTTCTCGCGGCGCACGATGAGCAGCTCGCCGAGCACGGCGGCCGTCAGGGACTTCGAGACGCAGGCTTGCTCGATTCGGCTCTCGCACGACCGCTGAATCGCGCCGCCTACGGCAAGCCCGACGCCGCCGAGCTCGCCGCCGCGTACGCCTACGGCCTCGCGACCAACCACCCGTTCGTGGATGGAAACAAGCGAGTCGCGTTCGTGGCGCTGGAGCTCTTCCTCGCGCTCAACGGGTACCAGCTCACGGTCGGCGACGCCGGGTGCGCGACGTGCATGCTCGCCCTGGCTGCCGGGACGATGAAAGAAAAAACGTTTGCCGACTGGATCCGGCGTCACAGCAGGCGGCGGCGTTAGTCTCGCACTCTGCCGCGGAGTCTCTTGATCTCTCCGCGCTTCGCCTTCCCTTCGAGGCGCCTCTTGCGCGAGCTCCGCGTGGGGCGCGTGGGCCGGCGCATTTTCGGCACGTGCGCCGCGCGCGCTACCAGCTCGTGCAGGCGCGCGAGCGCCTCCTCGCGGTTGCGCTCGAGGCTGCGGTGCTGCTGCGCTTTGATCACCAGCACGCCCTCGCGAGTGATCCTCTGGTCGCGTGAGCCGAGCAGCCGGGACTTCACTTGCTCCGGAAGCGACGACGCGCCGATGTCGAAGCGCAGGTGGACGGCGTTGGAGACTTTGTTGACGTTCTGGCCGCCGGCCCCCTGCGCGCGGACCGCGGTGATTTCGATTTCGCTTTCGGGGATCTCGATCGCTCCAGGCATGCTCTATTCTGCCTCGGCTTGCTGGCGCCGTCCGGGTCGGCTAGGCTGGCTCCGAGGAGGAGAAGAAAGATGAACGAGACCCCGCCCAGACTGCTGTTCCCTGCGCTCAAGCCCGTCTACGACTTCCTCGAGCCCCTGTCTTGGCCGCTCGTCCGCTGCGCCGCAGGACTGATCCTCGCGGTCCACGGCTGGGGCAAGATCTCCCGCGGCGCGGATGCGATGGCGCCGACGTTCGTGAAGCTGGGATACGAGCACCCGGTCGCGCTCGTCTACCTGCTCATCCTGGTCGAGTTCTTCGGCGGAATCGCCATCGCCGCGGGACTGTTCACCCGCTTCTTCGCTGCGGCGGTGACGATCGAAATGGCGGTCATCACCTTCGTGCACTACCTGCCCAACGGCTTTTCGTGGCTCAACCGCGGCTACGAATTCACCCTGCTGTGGGGGCTCGTGGCGCTCGCTATCCTGTGGCGCGGCGGGGGACCTTACTCGCTCGACCGGAAGATAGGCGTCGAGCTCTAGCCCGCCTTTCCCGCTTTCGCGGCGGTCTTCTCGGAGATCAGGCGCCTGATCTCAGGAAGCGCCCCCCGCGCGGCTTCCTCCCCCGCGGCGATCGCGCGTCCGCGCGCCGCGAGGTCGGTCGCGGGCACCTCGACGAGATTCGGACGCACCACGACGTCCGCGAGCCTGGACTCCTCCTCCGCCAAGGCGTGCTCCATCACGACGAACGCGTGGCTTAGTATCGCCGAAGTGCTCCCGAAATCATGCCGCTCGGTGGGCTGCCTGGAGACGTCCACCGCGATCACGAGGTCCGCACCCATCGAGCGCGCGACCCGCACCGGCACCGGGCTCACGAGCCCGCCGTCGACGTACTCGCGTCCTTCTATCGGCGTCGGCTGGAATACCGCAGGCACGCTGCACGAGGCGCGCACCGCCATTCCGGCGTCGCCGCGGCTGAACGCGGTGAGCGCCCCGGTCCTGAGCTCCGTCGCCACCGCGACGAAGGGGAGCTCGAGCTGCTCGATCAGCCGCCCGCGCAGGGACCGGTTGACGTAGGACTGGAGCTTGTCGCCTTCGATGAAGCCGCGGTGGGGAAACACGAAATCCACGATCTGCCTCTGCTGAACGGCGTGCGCCGCGTCGACCAGCGACTCGCCGCGGATTCCCCCGGCGTAAAGAGCGCCCGCGAGGCTGCCCGCGCTCGTTCCGACGACGAGGTCAGGCCGGATTCCGGCGTCGTCCAGAACCTTCAGCGCGCCCGCGTGCGCGAAGCCGCGCGCGCCTCCTCCGCCGAGAACGAACGCGATCACGGGGCGATCCGTCCTGACGATAGGCGCGAGCGGTTCGGCGCGCGGCGGATGCTCAGGCGGCTGCGGCACGCTGGCGCAGCCGGCAATCGCGAGCGCAACTGCAGCCGCAATCGTGCGATCCAGAACCATGCGTAACCGTCCCCTGCGGACATTTCGCGCCAGTATAGGCGATCACAGGCGCGGGTAAAATGCGGCTTCACTCTCGAAGGCTCAAGTTGACCGACCCGCAACGCGCCGGCCAAGCGCCCGCCGCTTCGCCGCAATCCTTCGCCGCGCTCCGCCATCCCGGGTACCGCGTGTACTTCGTCGGATCGGCGCTGGCGATGATGGCCGATTCGATCGAGCACGTAATCAGCTACTGGATCATCTTCCAGAAGTTCCACTCGCCCGCGCTCGGCGGTTTCGCCATGCTCTCCCATTGGCTGCCGTTTCTGTTTTTCTCGGTGTGGTCGGGCGCGCTCGCCGACCGCTTCGATCCGCGGCGCCTGATCCAGCTCGGCATGGCCTTGTTCATGGCGGCATCGCTCGGCTGGGGGCTGCTGTTTCTGACCGACTCGCTCGAGATGTGGCACGCGGTGATCCTGCTCGTCGTTCACGGATTCGCCGGCGTGTTCTGGCACCCCTCCGGGCAGCTGCTGATCCACGACATCGTCGGGACCGCGAATCTGCAAAGCGCGGTGCGCCTCGGTGCGACGGGACGCTACCTCGGACTCCTCTTCGGCCCCGCGGTGGGCGGGGCCCTGCTGATCGCCCTCGGACCTGCGTACGGACTGCTCGCAAACGTCCTGATCTACTTGCCGCTCACCCTCTGGTTGTGGAGAGCGCCCTACGGACCGCGCTTCCGAAAGGGCGCACCGGCGCCGGCGCGCGCCGTGAAGGGCCTCGCCGACATCGTCGCGACCGTGCGCAGCGTCGCCGGCAATCGCACCCTCGCTTCGATGATTCTGCTCGCCGGCCTCACGTCGCTGTTCGTCGGCAACGGCTACCAGCCGCAGATGCCGGAATTCGCGAACGACCTCGGCCACGGCGACCCCGACTTGTCCTACAGCATGCTGCTCGCCGCGGACGCGGCCGGCGCACTGTCGGCCGGACTGATTCTCGAGAGCCGCGGCCTGCTGCAGGCGCGGCCGCGCACGGCCTTCCTGCTCGCCATGCTGTGGTGCATTGCGATCGCCGGCTTTGCGGCGTGCACGAACTACGCGCTCGCGCTAATCCTGCTCTTTGCAGTGGGCTTCCTCGAGCTGTCCTTCAACGCGATGGCCCAGACGCTGGTTCAGTTACGCGCGCCGGAGTCCGACCGCGGTCGTGTGATCGGCCTCTACATGCTGTCCGGCCTGGGCATGCGCGCCTTCTCCGGCGTGACCATCGGAATCATCGGCGGCCTGATCGGGATACACGGGTCCCTGGCTCTTTCGGCGCTTGCCTTGCTCGCGATCATCGCGACCTTGCTCGCCTTCGCGACCCGCCCCGCAGCGCGCCATAGATCGTGACGATCTCCGAATCTCACGCCGAATCGTCCACCGCCTGGATCCGCCTGGCGGTCGCGCTCACCCTGATGACGATCGGCGGCTCGGGCATGTACTCGATGTCCGTGGCGCTGCCGCCGCTTCAGGCGGAATTCGCGATCGCGCGCGCCGACGCTTCGCTTCCCTACACGCTGACCATGATCGGATTCGGAATCGGCGGCATACTCATGGGGAAGCTCGCCGACCGGTTCGGAGTGCGGGTGCCGGTGCTCATCGGCTCGGTCTGTCTTGCCCTCGGCTTCGTTACCGCGGGCATCTCGCAGAACCTCGTGCAATTCTCCGCGGCTCAAGGGCTGCTGATCGGGCTGCTCGGCACCTCGGCGACCTTCGTGCCGCTGGTCGCCGACGTTTCGCTCTGGTTCACGCGCCGGCGCGGAATCGCCGTCGCGATCGTGATGAGCGGAAACTATCTGGCCGGCGCCGTCTGGCCGCCCGTGATGCAGTATTTCATCGACCACTACGGCTGGCGCGCGACTTATATCGGGACCGGGGTGTTCTGCCTGGCGGCGATGCCGTTGCTCGCGCTCGCGCTGAAGGGAAGGCCTCCCGCCATCGCGGACGCCGCGGCCCCGGCGAGGAGCGCGCCGCCGGATCCGGACCGGCCGCTCGGATTCTCGCCCCGCTCGCTCCAGACCCTGCTCTGCATCGCGGGCGTTTCGTGCTGCGTCGCCATGTCGATGCCCCAGGTGCACATGGTCGCGTACTGCGGCGATCTGGGCTACGCCGCGGCGCGCGGCGCCGAGATGCTCTCGCTCATGCTCGGTTTCGGGATCGTGAGCCGACTGATATCGGGCTGGATCGCCGACCGCATCGGCGGCTTGCGCACGCTGCTGCTCGGCGCGGTGCTGCAGGCGGTCGCGCTCGCGCTCTTCCTGCCGTTCCAGCAGCTCGCGGCGCTGTACGTGATCTCGGCGCTCTTCGGACTGTTCCAGGGCGGCCTCGTGCCCTCGTACCCGATCATCGTGCGCGAGTACTTCTCGCCGCGGGAAGCGGGCGTGCGGACCGGGACGGTGATCATGGCGACGCTGTTCGGCATGGCGCTCGGCGGCTGGCTGCCGGGATGGATCTTCGACCTCACCGGATCGTACCGCGCCGCTTTCGCGAACGGCATCGCCTGGAACCTGGTGACGACAACGATCGCCCTGTTCCTGCTGACGCGAGCGCGGCGGTTGCGCGTCCAGACCGCTTGACCAGGAACGGAGGAGAACCATGCGCTACGAGCTCTACTACTGGCCCTCGATACAGGGCCGGGGCGAATTCGTCCGGCTTGCGCTCGAGGAGGCGGACGCCGACTACGTCGACATCGCCCGGCTTCCGCAGCGGGGTGCGGCCACGCTGATGCCCATCCTCGAGGGCAAGTCCCTCGCGCGGGCGCCGTTTGCGCCGCCTTTCCTGAAATCCGGCAAGCTCGTCATCGCGCAGACGGCGAACATCCTCCTGTGGCTCGCTCCGCGGCACCGCCTGGTGCCGAAGGGCGAGGCCGCGCGGATCTGGGCGCACCAGTTGCAGCTCACCATCGCAGACTGGCTGGTCGAAGCCCACGACACGCACCATCCGCTCGGCACCGCGCTCTACTACGAAGATCAGAAGCCCGAGTCGATGCGCCGCGCCGCAAACTTCACCGGGTCGCGGCTGCCGAAATTCCTCGGCTACTTCGAGCGGCTGCTCGCTCAACGGAAAAGCGGCGAGAAGGGCGGATGGCTCCTCGGCAAGTCTTTCTCCTACACGGACCTGTCGCTTTTCCAGATGATCGCCGGCTTGCGCTATGCTTTCCCCCGCACCATGAAAAGGCTGGAGCCCGGTCATCCGCGCTCGGTCGAGTTGCACGACCGCGTCGCCTCGCGACCGCGAATCGCCGCGTATCTGGCTTCGGAGCGGAGGATCGCGTTCAATCAGCACGGAATCTTCAGGCGCTACCCGGAGCTCGACGCATGAGAATCGCGGCGCTCTGGCTGGCACTGCTTCCCGCAGCGGCACCGCTGACCGCAGCAGCCCAGGACTATCCCACGCGCGAGATCCGCTCGATCTGCAACTTCTCGGCGGGATCGGGCGCGGACATCGTCGTGCGCTACTACAGCGACAAGCTCGCCAAGCTGGCGGGCAGGGCGGTCGTCGTCGAGAACAAGACGGGCGTGCAGGGAAACATCGCCACCGAGTACGTCGCGCGCGCGAAGGCGGACGGCTACACCATCATGATCACCCCGGCGAGCTCGACCCTCGCCGCCGCGCGGCATCTGTTCAAGCAGCTGCCCTTCGACCCGGACAAGGACTTCACCCCCGTGACCACGCTCGCGAAGCTCTCCTTCGCGATCGCTGTGGACGCGAAGAGCCCGGTCCACACGGTCGCGGAGCTCACCGAGCACCTGAAGAAGAAGCCGGGCCACGGAGCTTACGCCACGGGCTCGAACACGGGGCAGGTCACCGGGGAGCTCTACAAGGAGATGGCGGGACTCCGCACGACTTATGTCCCCTACAAGCAGACGATGTCGGCCCTCACCGACGTGATCGGCGGGCAGGTCGATTTCATGACCTACGACATCACCTTTCTCGTGCCCCAGGCGCGCTCGGGCCGAGTGCGCATCCTCGCGGTCACCTCGGCCGTACGCCTCGCCGCGCTCCCGGACGTGCCGACGATGATCGAGTCGGGCTTCCCCGGCTACGATCTCACGCCCTGGTGGGGCGTCGTCGTTCCGGCGGGCACGCCGAAACCGATCGTCGACAGGCTCGCGGCCTGGTTCAACCAGATCACGGCGAGCGAGGAGACGCGGAAGTTCCTGGAGAACCTGGCGACCGATCCGTTCCCGGGCAGCTCCGAATCGATGGCGGCCCTCATCAGGATCGAGATCGAGCAGTGGGGCAAATACGTGCGGCTCGCGAAAATCGAGCCGCAGTAGGCCGGCGCTTACCTTCTCGCGACGATGATCCAGCGCGCATCGCGCGCGAGGACGTGTCCGGGGAACCCGTTGTGCCGGAGCTTCTCGTACAGACGCGGCGCCATGATCGCGAACGCCTCCCCGTCCTCGTGCCAGCGCCCGAGGAACTCGTCGACGGATCCGACGTATTTTCCCGGCTCGGAGGCGATGCCCGGCGCGAGCTCGTCCTTGTAGCCCACCAGCGTGACCGAGCGCCCGAGGTAGAACGGAACGCTCTGATCGTAGCTCGCGACGCTGTAGAACGGCGGATCGCGGGGAAACCGCAGATGGTCGCCGACGATCGTCTCGATCAGCCGCTCCGACGAATAGTGCTCGTCGAGAGCGTGCGTGCCGGAGAGAGCGAGCTGGACCGCGAGCAGGCTGCCCAGGCCGACCACGGCTAACGCGGCTTCGTGACGCGCGCCGTCTTGCAGCGCGAGCGCGGCGAGGCCGGCGGCCGACAGGGCGAGCGCCGCCGCGAACAGCCAGAACGAATACTCCGTATCGAACGCGCTCCACGAGAAGCGCTTGCTCAAGTCCGGAAGCGCGGCGGCGAGAACCGCGAGGGCGATGCCGCTCGCAACGCACGCGAGCGCCGGCGAGCGGCGCAGGCGATCCGACAGCGCCGGATAGTGCCTGGCGAAGAGAAGCAGGATCGCCGGCACGGCCGGGAGGACGTACCCCGGTAATTTCGACTGGGACGCGCTGAAGAAGACGATCACGACGCCGGCCCAGATGAGGAGAAGGCGGTCGAGGTTGAACGCGCCCGGCGCCGGCGCTTTCCAGGCTCTCGCCAGAACGGCAGGAACGGCGGGCGTCCAGGGCCAAAGCCCGACCAGCACGACCGGAATGAAATACCACCAAGGGCCGGGACGGTGGTGATTCGAAAGCGCGTAGCGCTCGAAATGCTCGTGAACGAAGAAAAAATGAAAGAACTCGGGATTCCTTTGCTGCACCAGGACGAACCACGGGAGCACGATGGCGGCGAACAGGCACAGTCCCGGTATCCAGTGCAGGCGGCGCAGCAGCGACAGGTCGCGCTCGATCGCGAGATGCACGGCGAGCACGAGGCCCGGTATGACGACTCCCACGAGTCCCTTGCTCAGGACCGCGCAAGCCGCCGCGGCCCACGCAAGGAGGATCCAGTTTCGCTCCGCCGGAGGCGACAGCCCCGCGCGCCGGCTCAGGGCAAAGCTCAGCATCGCCGCGGTCAGGAAAAAAGTGAGCCCCATGTCCAGCGTGAGAAACTGCCCGCCGAGAAAAAATCCCCAGCAGCCTGCGAAGATCAGCGCCGTCGGGATCCAGGGCGAGCCGGGCGCGAGGCGAAGCGCCGCGAACGCGGTGAAGGCAAGGCACAGGAACCCGGTGACGGCGGGCCACAGCCTGGCGGTCCACTCGTCCACCCCGAAGGCGGCGAACGCACCCGCGGTCGCCCAGTACTGCAGCGGCGGCTTTTCGAAGTACTTGAGCCCGTTGAGCCGCGGCGTGACCCAGTCGTTCCCGTCGAGCATCTCGCGCGCGATGTCGGCGTAGCGTCCTTCGTCCGGCATGGCGAGCCCGCGGTACTCGAGGCCGGCGAACCAGATCAGCGCGCACACCAGGAAGGCGTGCGCCATCCATCGGGATTTGGAATCGGAGAGGGCGGGCATCGCGGATCGAAGGAGTTCCGGGCCGTCAGCATGGGCCCGTCCCCCTTGCGAGACGCTGACGAAAACTCTCAGATCGCTGTCCGCGCGACTATACAATCGCCGAACGAATGTCCAACATGCGTGCAGCCTCCCTCTTTGCGCTGGCCCTGGTCGCGGCGCTCGCTTCGAGCGGCGCCTTTGCTCAAGTCTATCCCAACCGCCCGATCCGCTTCCTGGTGGGCTCGCCTCCCGGATCGGGCAACGACCTGGTGAGCCGCCTCCTCGCCCAGAAGCTCGCCGAACGGCTCGGTCAGCCGGTCGTGGTCGAGCAAAAGCCCGGCGGAGCAGGCCTGCTCGCGAACGACGCGCTCGCGAAGTCCGCGCCCGACGGTCACACGTTGGTCCTGCTCTCGGGCGCGCACGCCGCCACCGCGGCGCTCAACCGGGCGCTTCCCTACGATCCGGTGCGCGACTTCGCGATGGTGGGAACGGTAGTCGCCTATCCGCTCGTGATCTCGGTCGCGCCGGGCTCCTCGATCCGCTCGTTTGCCGACCTGCTCGAGCGCGCCAGAGCTGCGCCGGGCAAGCTCACCTACTCGATGACGCCGGGGACGCTGGTGCAACTGCTCGGCGAATGGATCAACATCGAGGCGGGCATCTCGATCCTCGGCGTGCCTTACAAGGGAGGCGCGAACGCCCTGGTCGACGTGCTCGCGGGGCGGGTCGACGCGACCATAGAGACGGGCACGGCCTCGTTCGGGCACATCCGCTCGGGGAAGCTCCGCCCGCTCGCCGTTTCCTCGGCCGAGCGGCATCCGGCGCTGCCGGAGCTGCAGACGATTTCCGAAACCCTCCCCGGGGTCGAGATGAGCTCCTGGCTGGGCCTCGCCGCGGCGTCGCGCACGCCGCGCCCGGTGATCGATCGCTTGAACCGCGAGCTCCGCGCTATCGTCGATTTGCCCGACGTGCGGCAGCGGCTCGCGGACTTGAGCGGCGTGCCCACGCCCTCCAGTCCCGAGGAGATGCGCGCGCTCGTCGAGCGCGAGATCGCTCGCTGGAAGCGCGTCGTCGAGCTCAAGAACATCGAGCGGCAGAACTGATTCGCCCTGCCGCGGCGCACCTCATTTCAGCTTCGGGGCGATATGGTCGAGACCTGCCTGCGCGCACGCCGCGTCGGCATCCCCGCCCGACCCGGGGGCCGAGCCAGGGACGCCGGGCGAGCCCGACACGCCGATCGACCCGACCACTTCCTTCCCCGCGCGGATCGGAAGGCCTCCTGCCGCCGTGGTGATCTTGTCCAGATGCAAGGCGCCGATCCCGGTCGGATTGGCGACCGCGCGCTTGCCGTACTCGCCCGAGGGGGTCCGGTAGGTGAGCGCGGTGTACGCCTTGCGCAGACTATGCTCGAAGCTGTGGGGGTTGGCCCCGTCGTCGTTCAAGATCACGCGGGTGCGGGCGAAACGATCAAGCACCGTCACGCTTACCTGGTGGCCGCCCTTGCGGCACTGCGCGAGAGCCGCCGTCGCCGCCTCCTGCGCCGCGTCGAGCGAGATGCTCCTTTGGCTCACGAGCGCCTGCGCAGGCGCCGCGCACGGCGCGGCGAGCGCCGCCGCAAACAATATCCGATTGATGCGCTTCATGTGCTCCTCCATGTATGGAAATGCTCTCGACCGAAACCTGCGACTCAATGCTATCTTAGGCGGAAAGCACGACTTCAAGAGAGGGCTCTCGATGATTCGAATCCCGCAACGCTTCTCGGCGGCGGTCCTGTTCGCGGCCTTGATTCCCGCCGCGCGCGCCGCGGTCGTGCTCGAGAACGACTACGTGCGCGTGAGCCGCGACGAAGCTCCCTGCGCGCAGGCGGACACGCCCGGGTGCGCCGAGCGCGTGATCGTCGCGATGGGCGATGTCCAGCTGCGCATAGGCAAAGTGCTGCGCGGCATGCGCCGCGGCGAGGTCGCCGTGTTCAAGGCGGGCGAATCCTACCAGGCGCCGAGCGGAGGCCCTTTCTACGAAGTGGCGATCAAGCCCAACCACCCGCCCGTCAAGTCGCCGGCGGAGATCATCCCGCCAGCGAAAAACACTATCGTGTACGAGGGCCAGGACTTTTTCATCTACGAGGAGAGGCTCGCGCCCGGCGACACGCGCGAGCGCCACAGCCACAGCCAGCGCGTCGAGATCCGCATCAACCAGGGGCCGCTGCTGCGGCAGATCATAGTCGGCAAAGATTCACCGCAGGAGCCCCCGAGCGTGGTGAATTTCCGCGAGCCCATCATCCACACCGTCACCAACGTCGGCGACATGGCGCTGTGGAATTTCATCCTCGAGTTCAAGCCAGCGGGCCGCTGACCTCCTTCAAAACTTTCTTTCCTCGGAACAAATCACATGGCAAACAAGAACAGACCCTTCGTCATCGCCCTCGAGGAGCACTACTGGGACGCGGACGTCGCGAAAACCTTCGGGAGCGGCGAGGCGCGCGACCCCGAGCTGCGCCGGCGGCTGGACGACCTCGGCGCGCTGCGGATCAAAGAGATGGACGAGGCCGGGATCGACGTCCAGGTGATCTCGCACGGCGCGCCCTCGACGCAGCGGCTGGAGGCTGCGACCGCGGTGCCGATGGCGAAGCGCGCGAACGACCGGCTCCACGAGGCGGTGCGCGCGCACCCGGACCGCTTCGCGGGCTTCGCGGCGCTCCCAACGGCCGATCCCAACGCGGCGGCGGACGAGCTCGAGCGCGCGGTCGACAAGCTCGGCTTCAAGGGCGCGATGGTGCACGGGCCGACGAACGGAGTTTTTTTCGACGACAAGCGCTTCTGGCCGATCCTCGAGCGCGCGCAGGCGCTCGACGTTCCGCTCTACCTCCACCCCTCTTCGCCGGTGAAGGCGGTGGTCGACGCCTACTACAAGGACTACCTCGACAAGTACCCGCAGCTGCTCACCGCCGCCTGGGGCTACACGGTCGAGACCGCGACCCAGGGGATACGCATGGTGCTCTCGGGCGCCTTCGAAAAATACCCGGGCCTCAAGATCATCCTCGGGCACCTAGGCGAATCCCTGCCGTTCTCGGCTTGGCGCATCAACATGGCGCTTTCGCGCGGCGCCCAGCCCAGCACGTTCCGCGAGACTTTCAACCGGCACTTCTGGATCACCACGAGCGGCAACTTCTGCACGCCGGCGCTCATGTGCTGCATGATGGAGATGGGCGTCGAGCGGATACTCTTCTCGGTCGATTATCCTTTCGTGCCGAACCCGCCCGGAGCGAAGTGGATGGAGGACCTGCCGCTCAGCCTCGAGGACAGGACCAAGATCCTCTCGGGCAACTGCAAGCGGCTGCTGCAGATGTAGAAACCGCGCGCCTAAAAAACGGTCGTCAGCGCGTTGGCGGCGCCCGCGAATTCCGCGATGTGCAGGTCCCCGATCAGCGCCACTGCGTCGGCGACGGCTTCAGCCGCTCCGGCAGGCAGCGCAAAGGGGGCGAGCACGCCCAGGAGGATCGCGATCGGCAAACTCAGCTTCGTCTTCATGACTTCCGACGCAGCAAGCTCCGTGCCGGTCGCGCGTGGAAGCGCACACTGACTCGTATTATGTATTCAATACAGATGGTTAAGCCGGAAAACGAAGCGCCCGGGCAAGCCTGGGCGCGCACCGCTACGGTTCAAGAATAGCGGCTGGTGCACCGCAATAAGGCGGCGGCTACTTCTTGTTGAGCTCCTTCCAGGGATCCTTCACCGCGGTGCCGACGGTCTCGATCTCGACGTTGGCGAGCTTGCCACCGACCCTGCGCACCTCGCGCAGGTACTCGTTCTGCACGATGTCGCGCGTAGCAGGATCGATCGAGATCGGCCCGCGCGGGCTGTTGGGGTCCTTGAAAGTCTTCAGGAGCTCCATGGTGCGGTCCGGATCGATCTTGCCCTTCTGCTCCTTGACCGCGTACACGATCGCCGCCATCCCGTCCCAGCCGCCGACCGCAACGAAGTTGGGCACGGGCATGTCCTTGCCGTAGTCGCGCTTCCACGCGGCGAGGAAGGCCTGGTTGGCAGGGCGCGTCGCCGCGGCCGAGTAATGGTGCACCGTGAGCACGCCGAGCGCCGCGTCGCCCATGTTCTCCAGCTCCTCGTCGGTGGTGACGTCTCCCGGTCCGATCAGCTTGATGCCCGCCTTGGATAGCCCAAGATCGCCGAACGCCTTCAGGACCGCGGTCGCAGTCTTGCCTGCGGGGATGAACACCGCGAGCGCGTCGGGCTTCGCGTCCTTCACCCGCTGCATGTAGGGAACGAAGTCGGGGTTGGACAGCGGCACGCGCACGGTTCCGGCGACGTCTCCGCCGGATTCCTTGGTGGCCCTCACGATGGCGTCCTCGCAGTCGCCCCCGGGGCCGAAGTCGCTCACCAGGGTATAGACCCGCTTGAATTTCTTCGCCGCCCATTGCCCGAGCGGATAGCACGACTGCCACAGCGTGAACGACAGTCGCGCAATGTAGGGCGAGCGCGTCGTGATCATCGAGGTGCCCGCGTTCATGATGACGAAGGGGACCTTGGCTTCGGTCACGAGCGGCGCGATCGCCATCGCGTTGGGAGTGAAGATCACGCCGGCGATCAGGTCGACCTTGTCGCGCACGATCAGCTCCTGCGCGAGCTGCTTCGCCTTGTCCGGAATGGGGCCGGTGTCGTCGCGGATCAGGAACTCGATGTTCACGCCGGGCGGCAGCTCCTTGGAATGTTCCTTCAGGTACAGGCGCGCGCCGCGCTCCATGTAGGGCCCGAGGTTGCCGTTCAGCCCCGAGTAGCTGGTGATGAAGCCGATCTTGATGGTCTGCGCCGACGCGCTCGCCGCCGCGAGCGCAAGTCCCAGCGCGGCGGCGAACGCCGCCGATTTCGCCTTGCTCATAGTCCCTCCTCTTAGAAAATTATCGCCAGGCGCGGTTGTCTACCGTGTTCTCGAAAGTCGCACCCGACTCCACCAGACCCCAGCCCAGGGTCCATTGGTAGGTGTGATCGAAGCGCTCGCGGGTGTAGGGCTCGGGCGGCGCGTTCAGGATGCGCGAGACCTTCAGCTCCTTGGCGTCGAGCAGCCCGCCCGCCTCCTCGATCAGGTAGCGCGCGTGCTTGCGCGGATCCTTGTCGATCGCTTCGGCGGCACGCGCCTCCGCACGGAACATCGCGGCGAGCGTCGGCCCGTCGAGCTCGTCCCCGGCGGCCTCGCTCCTGGTCGAGTGCGACTCCATGAGAACGCGCATGCCGCGCTTCTCGGCGATGCTGATCCAGGGCTCCATGACGCTCGCGGCCGCGACCTCGCCTTTCGCCAGCGCGTCCAGCCTCTCCTTCATGGTGCCGGCGAAGGTCCACTTGATCTGCTCGCGCTTCAGGAACCCCTCGAGCAGCTTGAGCGTGGTGAAGTGCGAGCCGTTATAGGGGCTGACCGCGATAGACTTGTTCTTGAGCTGCTCGGGCTCGTAGATGCGCGCTTTGGGGTCGGTGACGATCGCGAAAGTCGACATCGCCGAGCCGAGCGCGACGATCTTCGCCGGGCGGTGCCCGGTTTTTTCCGCTTCCACCGCGCGCTTCATGACGCCCCATTCGCACATGCGGAACTGGTCGCACTGGCCCTGGTCGTAGAGCGCTTCCATCGTTCGCTCGAAAATGTTCTCGCGGAGCGCCTGGTGGTCGGAGTCCCGCTGGCCCGATCCCGGGGTCTTCAGGATCTCCACGTCGAGCCCCTCGTCCCTGAAAAAACCCTCGTCGCGGGCCACGAGCAGAGGCATGTCGTGGATCGCGTTCATCATCGAAACTTTCACTTTCTTCAACGCCTTAGCCATGGGCTTGCGCCTCCTCCAAACGAGTGAGCTATGTTAGTCCGGGCCGGAAATCGCGGCAAGCCTTTCAGCCTGAACTGGAGCGCAGGGCCGGCATGACTTCGGCGACGAACAGCTCCATCGAGCGCATCGCGCGCTCGGGCGCGAGGTCGCCGAAGGAGAACACGAGTATCAGATAGTTGATCCCCGATTCGCGGATGACCTCGGCAAGGTCCCGCGCGACCGTCGCGGGCGAGCCGGCGACGAGCCGCGTCACCGCGGCGGCGGACTGAGGGTTCACGTTCAGCAGATCGGGTCTGCCGTGCTTGCGCGTGAGATGGGTGAGGTGCTCGCTCCAGACCTGGTACGCGGCTTCACCTCTCTTCTTGGCCTCGGTATCGCTTTCGGCGACGTACACGTGCTGCGATTTCCCGAGCTTGGGCGCGCGCACTTGCGCGTTGTGGCGCCCGGAGTCGTTCCGGTGCAGCGTCCACACCTCGCGGTATTGCGCGTAGAGCTTGCCGGCTTCGGCTGCGCTGGTGTTGAGCACGGTGTGGTAGCCGTGCTTCGCGGTGAACTCGATCGAGTTCCTATCGCTGCTCGGGAACCACAGCGGAGGATACGGCTTCTGGTGCGGATGAAGGTGCAGCTCGAGGTCGCGGTAGGCGTAGTACTTGCCCTCGTGATTGAGCACGCGGCTCCCGCACGCGGCGAAGAAGATGTCGAGAGTCTCGCGGTAGCGCTCGCGCGACTCGTCGATGCTCTTCATGCCGAAATACGAGGACTCGATCGGGGAGACCCCGCGTCCCACGCCGAGCTCGATGCGCCCGCCGCTCATGTGATCGAGCATGCAGATCTCGTTGTAGAAGCGGAACGGGTTGTACCAGGGCAGGCAGAAGGTGAGCGCCCCCAGGCGCAGCCGCTTGGTGCGTTGAATCGCCGCCGAGAGCACGAGCGAGGGCGATCCGTCGATCGACAGCGGCGTGCCCTGATGCTCGGCGATGTGCCAAGCGCGGAACCCCGCGCGGTCGGCGGCCTCGGCGATCTTGAGCTTGTGCTCGAAGATCTCGCCCGCGGGCCGGTCCGACCACTCGATCCAGTCGAAAACGCCGAACTCCAGCGGGCTTTCGGGAAAAGCGCTTTCAGTCGGCACGGATGTTCTTTTCCAGGATCAGCTTGCCCCAGGTCTCGCCGTCGCGCTTGAGGATGACTGCGAACTGCTCGGGGGAACTGGGCGCCGGGACGGCTCCCAGCTCGTCCAGCCGCTTCTCGACGTCGGGCGCGCGCAGCGCCTTGACTACCTCGGCGTTCATTCGCCGGATGACCGCGGCGGGCGTGCCTCCGGGCGCGAGCAGGCTCGAGAACAGGAGCGCTTGCACCTCCGGGAATCCCTGCTCCGCGGTCGTCGGCACGCCGGGGAGCTTGTCCGAGCGTTTTTCGCCCGTCATCGCGAGGACCTTGATCCTGCCCTGCTTCGCCTGCGGCGCCGACAGCGACACCGACAGGAACATGACCTGTATGCGCCCGGCGACCAGATCGGCGAGCGCGGGCGCGCCACCCTTGTAAGGCACGTGGACGATGTCGATTCCTTCGACGCTGCTCAGCAGCTCGCCCGCGAGGTGGCCCGAGGTGCCGATGCCGGCCGAGCCGTAGCTGAGCGATCCCGGCTTCTCCTTGGCGAGCGCGAGGAGCTCCTTGACGTTGCCCGCGGGAACCGAGGGATTGGCGATCAGCGCCATGGGATAGTCGGCGAGCTTCGCCACGGGCGCGAGGTCCTTGTAGGGATCGTAGGACAGCTTGCCGTAGAGATACTCGTTGGTCGCGATCGCCTCGCTCGCCACCAGGAACGTGTAGCCGTCCGGCGCCGATTTGGCGACCGCCTCGGCGGCGATGTTGCCGCCCGCGCCCGGGCGGTTCTCGATCACGATCGGCTGGCCGAGCGCCTCGGTCAGCCGCGGCTGGAGCACGCGCGCGAGCGTATCGTGCACGCCGCCGGGCGCGAACGAGACGATCAGCTTGACCGGCTTGTCGGGCCAGGCTTGCCCCGAGGCTGTCTGCGCATGCGCCGGCGCAAAGGCCGCCAGAGCGGCGCACGCGATCGCGGCTAGCCTCATGTGACTTCCTCCGTCGTTATGACTGTCGTGACAGCGAATTGAAAGACAAGCGTCAGTTCCTTGCAAGAGACGGGCGCGGACAATCGCCGATTAGCCGCGAGCATCCGAGAAGGAGGAAGCACCCGATGAAAAAATATCTTTCCAGCTTGCCCGCCCTCCTCGCGTGCTCGTCCGCGCTCGCGCAGGCCCCCGAGCCCACGGTCGAGTCCAATCCGATCGGCACCATCATCTTCGCCGTCCTCTTCGTCGGCTTCTGCGTCGTCTTCGCCTGGATGGTATGGCGGAACAAGGGCAAGGACCAGCAGGACAAGAAGCAGTGACCGCCGCCGGCGGTCAAGCCTCGATCCCCCGGTAGAGCCAGTCGACTTCCCAGAAGGTGTCGGGCGTTCTCTGCGCGAGCAGGTGATTGCGCAGGTCGCGCGAGCCGCCGTCGGCGTGGATGATGTCGCCGAAGATCCGCGAGGTGATCGTAACTCGGGCCGTGCGCAGGTAGCGCTGCTTCTCGTAGGCCTTGAGCGCGGCAGCGACTTCGTTCCCCGCCTGTTGCAGCAGACCGGAAAGCACCACTGAGTCCTCGATCGCCATGCACGCCCCTTGAGCCAGGTATTGCAGCGTCGGGTGCGCGGCATCCCCGAGCAGCGCGACGTTGCCGCGGGTCCAGCCCGAGCGCGGCTCGCGGTCGTGCAGCACCCAGTTCTTGTCCTTGCCCACGTAGCCGAGCATTTCCTGCACCTGCGGCGTGGTGCGCGAGAACACCTCCATCAGCTCGTCCGGTCCGCCGTAGTCCTGGCGCTCGCCGCTCTCGAACTTGCGGCTTGCGACCGTGGCGACGTTGTTCATGACGGTTCCGCCGCGCAGGCGGTACTGGACGAAATGCAGGTTCGGCCCGATCCAGATCACCATGTCGTCGAAGTGCGACTGGTCCTTGACCTGGTCGAGGGGGATCACGCCGCGGTAGGTCACGTGCCCGGCGGGCTTGGGCGGACCGTCGCCGATGAGGATCTCGCGCACGCGCGAGCGCAGCCCGTCCGCGCCGATCAGCGCGCGCCCCTCGTACTCGGAGCCGTCTGCGAACTTCGCCACGACGCCGTCGCCGCGGTCCTCGAAATCCGTCAGATCCTTGGAGGTGTGCAGCGCGATCTCCTCGCGCCTGCGGCAGGCCTCGAGCAGCGCGCCGTGCAGGTCGCGGCGGTGGACCACGGTGTAAGGCGCGCGGAAATGCCGCCGGAAAGTATCGCCGCACGAAATGCGTGTGAGCTCGCGGTCGGTAAGCGCGTCGATGAGGATCAGGTTCTTGGTGAACACCGCCTGGGGCTCGAGGTCTTTCATCACTCCCAGCCAGTCGAGCATGCGGTAGGCGTTCGGCCCCTGCTGGATGCCGTAGCCGATCTCGCCGAACTCGGCGGCCTTTTCAAGGACCCGCGAGGGAATGCCGCGGCGCGCGAGCGCAAGCGCACACGCCACGCCGCCGATGCCGCCACCGATGATGAGGATTTGCTGGCTCGCCTTGCTGCTCAAGGGCCGCGCTTCCTCCTCAGAACCGCCAGACGAGCCCGGCCATCGCCTCGCCCTGGGTGAGCGTGTCGCCCTTGATCTGCACGACGCATCCCCCGCTGCACAGGAAGCTGCTGCTGCTGTTCACCAGCGTGAGGTAGCCGCGGCCTTCGAGCTTCACCGCGAGCGTCCGGCCGAGCGGGATCATGTAGCCGACGCCGAGATTGAGCGAGAAGCGCAGGGCCGAGCTGAGGTCCGCCCCGGGATCGAAATGGGTCGCGCCGAGGCCGCCGACCACGTAGACGCCCTTGCCGATATTGTCGACGAAGTACGTTCCGCCCACGTGGTAGTAGGTGACGCCCAGGCTGATGTTGTCCGCGACCGGTGAAAAGCCGCTCGCCTTCAGCGTCGAGCTGCGGTGGCTGATGAAGATCTCCCACTGCGTCTTGGGATCGATGGCGAAATCGGCCGCGAGCGCGAACGACGGGCCCTCGGTCAGCTCCCATGTCTTGCCCGTCGTCTCGTCGGTGAACCCGCCGCTGAAGCGGTACCCGGCGTAGACGGTGACATTGCTCTCCTTTGGCGCGGCGACCGCCGCCGGCTCCTTCGGCGCGGCGACCGTGGCGGTCTGTGCAAAGGCGCCCGCGGGGATCGCCGCGGCCGCCAGTATCAACGACCCCATCGCCAGCGCGCTTCGACTTTCCATCGCGTCTCCCGGAATCAGTGCAAGAACGCGGGAATTCTACCTCCCGGCGGTGATTTGCGGTCCGCCGCCCGCGCTACAATGCGCGCGATGAGCTACCAGCACCCCTCCGAGTCCTTCGCCTGGAAGGCGTCGACGTTCAAGGACCCCTCGGACTACCTGGTCGAGCTGACGAGCGATGACCGCGGCGAGATGCTCGCGGCGGTCGAGGCCCTGGACCGGAGCGGCCGCATTGCGCCCGTCCACGCGCTCGGCAAGGGGGATTTGCGCTTCGACGGCCTGGCCGAGAAACTCCGGCGCGGCTACGCCGAGGTGCGCTCCGGCAAGGGCTTCGTCGTGCTGCGCGGCCTGCCGTTCGAGGGCCTGTCGCTCGCGCAGTTCACTGCCTGCGCCTGGGGTGCGGGCCTGCACTTCGGGCGCGCGCTCTCGCAGAACGCGCAAGGCGAGCTGGTCACCTCGGTGATCGACGCGACCGCCGAGGACGGGACCCCGCGCATGTACCGGAGCAACCTCGAGCTGCGGCCGCATTCGGACATCACCGCGATGATCTCGCTCGCGTGCTGGCACAAGTCGGCCTCGGGCGGCGCATCCATCATCGTGAGCGGCGTCACGGTGCACGACGAGATACGCAGTCGCGCTCCGCATCTGCTCGAGCCGCTGTACCGCGGCTATCACTACCACCGCCTGGGAGAAGAAGGCCCTGACGAGGAGCCCACGACGCCTTACCGCACGCCGGTCTTCTCCAACCGCGGCGGGCAGGTGAGCTGCCGCTACCAGCGCGCCGGGATCGCCGCCGGGCATCGGGCGCGCGGCGTGCCGCTGGAGGAGCGCGACCTCTCGGCACTGAACCTATTCGACGAGATCGCGGCCGCGCCCGAGAACCGCCTCGCGTTCTTCCTCGAGCGCGGCGACATGATCGTCATCAACAACTATGCCGTGATGCACGCGCGTACGCGCTTCACGAATTTCCCCGAGCCCGAGAAGCAGCGGCGCCTGGTGCGGCTGTGGTTCGACGCCGAGGGATTCCGCGACGTGCCGCCCGAGTTCAAGCTGTTCGCCGAGAACGGCATCCCGAAGCAGGAAGGCCGGCGCGCGACCTTCGACTTCAAGCAGCTCTACCGCGACGATCCGGTCGCGACCGGCGGCGTTCCCGATCTCAAGATCAGCGATGGCGAAGCGGCGCGCCGCTAGCCTGCTGCTCTGCCTCGCGCTCGTTCCGCTTTCCGCGAGCGCGCAGACATATCCCACGCGTGCCGTCCGTCTGATGGTTCCGTTCCCGCCGGGCGGCGCGACCGACATCGTCGGACGCCTGGTCGCCGCCAAGATGCAGGAGGTGTGGAGCCAGCCGGTCGTGGTCGAGAACAAGCCCGGAGCGGGCACCGTGGTGGGCACCGAGTACGTCGCCAAGTCCGCGCCCGACGGCTACACCCTCGGCATGGTGGTCACCGCCTACGTCATCAACCCGAGCCTGCGCAGCGACCTGCCGTACAACACGCTGAAAGACCTCACCGGCGTCACTCAGGTCTCGGTGCAGCACCTGGTGATGGCCGCCAATCCCTCGTTTCCCGCGAACAACATTCCCGAGCTGATCGCGCTCGCGAAGAAGGAGCCCGGCAAGCTCGCCTACGCGACGCCGGGGAGCGGCACCGCGATGCACCTCTCGGTCGAGCTGCTGAAGACGAGCTCGGGCATCGATCTCGTTCACGTCCCCTACAAGGGCGGCGCGCCGGCGCAACAGGACGTCATGGCGGGGCGCGTCCCCATCCTCATGGACGTGCTCTACGCGGTGCAGCCGCTGATCAAGAGCGGCAGGATCAAGGTGCTCGCGCTGCTGTCTCCGCGGCGCGCGGCCGAGTCGCCCGAGTATCCCGTCGTCTCCGAATCGGTGCCCGGCGTGAGCGCGCTTTCGCTGGTCGGCATCGTCGCGCCGAGCGCCACACCGCGCGACCTCGTCAACCGCGTGAGCGCGCACATCGCGCGCGCAGTGAAGTCCTCCGACCTCACCGAGCGCATGAAGCAGCAGGGCATGGAGCCGATCGGCTCGACTCCCGGGGAGTTCGACGCGCTGATCCGATCTGAGATCGAAAAATGGTCCAGGGTGGTGAAGCTTTCCGGAGCGAAGGTGGACTGATCGTTTGGTTTTCAGCAGCGTATTAGCACGTTCTTATGAACCTTCAATTATGAACGTGTCAGGTAAGTCCCTACATTCCCCGTAAGGCGTACTCGTCGCGATTGCAATTGAAAAACAGATTCGTATAGTTCTCCCCTAGCTCCTACGGGCTAGTTCTCTTGCAACGCCGCTGGTTGTGTACGACCAGCGAGCAGAAAAATCATCGCGCTCATCATCGCGGTTGAAGCGCTTCAGGGAGAGTCGACATGGTATTGACCAGGTTCCTAGCTGGCTTGGGAGTCTTTCTTCTTAGTTCTTCCACGATCGCCGACAATGGGCCCGTTTGGGTGGTTGAGTCTCAATTCACAGGCTCAACCCCCGTGGAGGCTTGCACGGCCGCAGTTGCCGGCGTCTATCACAATGACTCCTGCCAAACGTTCACGCTTGACCGTATTCTCATACGTACACCCGCAAGTGGATCTTGTCTCCCTATCAGGCACGGTTTACTACATTGCGATAACGCCGGCGTCTGTATTTGCGACTCCGCTGACGTGGGGCCCGTCGAGGGTCTCAGTTTACGCAAGATCATATCCGAGGAACAGAAAATGCTCGGCGAGCCGAAAGACGGCTGCGTGGGCAACCCATGCGACCCGAGCATCGGCAACAAGTTCGCGGGTGAGAACGACTACGTCGGCATTGGAAGCTTTCCTCTGACTTTCGCGCGCTTCTACAACAGCAGGAGTGCGACCCTTGGCGGGCTGTGGACGCACACATTCGATCGGTACATTGTATCCAGCGGCGCCAACAGCGTAGCCGCGCTTCGCCCGGATGGCAAAACTTTCATATTCACGTTCACGGACCCAAGTTGGATTCCAGACGGCGACGTCACGGACAAACTCGAACCTCTTGCGAACGGGTGGAAACTTACAGCCTCCGATGGCGATGTGGTCGAGGTCTACGGGACAAATGGGAGGCTGACTAGTCTTTCGAACAGAGCCGGTCTTACGCAGACCCTTAGTTACTTCAACGCCCCTCCCAATCAGGGCAAGTTGCAACAGGTCACCGATTCTTTCGGACGCACCCTGACCTTTGCCTACAACGCGGCGAATCTCCTTGTTTCCATGACAGACCCGGCGGGCGGCGTCTATCAGTTCGCATACGATAGCGCATCGCGGCTGAGTCAAGTGATCTATCCCGGAGTGGCCTCACCGACTCGGGCCTATGTCTACAACGATGGCGCGTGGCCGGATGCATTGGAAGGAATCGTCGACGAGAACGGCACTCGCTTCGCCACGTGGGCATACGACACGACAAATCACGTCGTAACGTCGTCGGAACACGCGGGCGGCGCGGGGAAAGTCACCCTGTCCTATGGCGCAAACTCGACGCAGGTTACGTCTTTCGTCAATAGCACGCTTAGCGCGACAAGAACGTACGCCTATCAATCGATACTCGGGGTAAACAGAAACACGCAAATTACCGGGGATCCCTGCCCCCAGTGTGGTCCGGCTTCTCGGACGTTTGACGCCAACGGCAACTACGCCTCCCTGACGGATTGGAATGGTCGCATTACCAACTACGCCTACGACCTGACGCGCAACCTCGAGACTTCACGCACCGAAGCCTTCGGCACACCGCAAGCCCGGACGATCACCACGCAGTGGCATCCAACGTTCAGGCTAGCGACGAAGGTGGCCGAGCCGCTGCGGATTACGAGCTACGTCTATAACGGCGACGGCGGCGCGAGCTGCGGGTTTCAGGCCGACGGCGTGACGCTGGTGCCCGGGGTGCTGTGCTCGAAGACAATCCAGCCGACTTCCGATACGACGGGCACTGCCGGATTCGGCGCTACGCCGGCGGGTACGCCGCGCACCTGGACCTATACCTACAACGCCAATGGCTCGATCCTCGCCATCGACGGGCCGCGAACCGATCTAAGCGACATCACGACCTACACGTACTACTCGAACACCGACGGAGACCTCGGCAAGCGCGGCAACGTCGCGACGATCACCAATGCGCTGGGGCATGTCACCTCGATTACCGCCTACAACGCGCACGGCCAGCCGACCACGATCGTCGATCCCAACGGCCTCACCACCACGCTCACCTACGATGCGCGCAAGCGGCTTACCTCGAAGAATGTCGGCGGCGAGCTGACGAGCTACAGCTACGACGCCGTAGGACAGTTTACCCAAGTGACGCTTCCCGACGGATCGTTTCTCTCCTATAGCTACGACGCAGCGCACCGGCTCACAAGTATGTCCGACAACCTCGGCAACCGCATCGCCTACACGCTCGACGCGATGGGCAACCGCACCAAGGAAGAGGTGTTCGATCCGGCCAACACCCTCGCCCAGACCCGCAGCCGCGTCTTCAACAACTTGAACCGCCTCGCTCAGGACTTGGGGGCGCAGAACCAGACCACGACCTATGGTTACGACAACCAGGGCAATCTCACCTCGATCGACGGCCCGCTCGCCGGCGCCGTGGATGTCACGACCAATGCCTATGACGCTTTGAATCGGCTCATTCGCGTCACCGACCCGAACCAGGGGCGGACGCAATATACCTACGACAGCATCGACCAGCTGGTGAGCGTGACCGATCCGCGAAGCCTCGCTACTACCTACAACTACGACGGGCTTGCGAATCTCAATTCACTACAGTCACCCGACACCGGGACGACCACCAACACCTATGACACGGCAGGGAATCTGCTTACGCAAACGGACGCCAAAGGTCAGATCACGAGCTACGCGTACGACGCGTTGAACCGCGTCGTGAGCATCACCTTCCAGGGCGGTTCGAAGCAAACCTACGCCTACGACCAAGGAGTGAACGGTATCGGCCGGCTTTCCTCCATCACGGAGACCAACCCCCAGAACCAGGTGACGAGCATCCTCGCCTATGCGTACGACCAGAGGGGCAGGACGATTTCCGAGACGCGCACGATCAACGGTGTCGCCTACGTGCTCGCCTACGGCTACGACACCGCCGGGCGCCTCTCCGGTTTGACCTATCCGAGCGGCAGAACGATCGCATACGCACTCGATGCCCTTGGCCGCGTCAACCAAGTGAGTACCACCCCGGTTGGAGGAGCGCAGCAGATCGTCGCAAGCAACGTCGCCTACCAGCCTTTTGGAGGCGTGAAGAGCTACACCCTGGGCAATGGCAGAACCTACGTTCGTAGCTATGACTTGGATGGCCGCATTGCGAGCTACAACCTCGGAGCGCAGAGCTTTGCGCTCGGTTATGACGCGGCAAGCCGCATCAGCTTCATCACTGACACGGCCAACGCCGCCAACACCAATACGTATTCCTACGACAACCTCGATCGCCTGACCGGTGCGGTTCTACCGAATCTTCCCTTCGCCTACGCGTACGATGCGGTGGGTAATCGCAGCTCCAAGATGGTGGGCTCTGCGACCGATACCTACGCTTACGGTGCTGCGAGCAACCGCCTCGAGAGCATCACCGCGCAGACAGGCGCGGTGCGCAATTTCGCCTTCGACCCGAACGGCTCCACCACCGCCGACGGCAATAACCTGTACGGCTACGATACGCGCGGACGCATTGTGCAGTCGGTGGGGGCGTTGGGCACCACCGCCTACCAGGTGAATGCGCTTGGCCAGAGGATCAGAAAGACCAACACCACAGAAGATCGCGTTTTCCTATACGACACCCGAGGGCGACTCATCGCCGAAACCGATCCGGGCGGAGGACTCAAACGCGAATATCTGTACCTGAATGACATCCCGCTCGTGGTGTTCCAATGAGGCCCGCCATGAGCGGGGGAACGACAATGCGGCGATCGTTGAATTTCGCGTGGCTGCTGCTCTTTCTGAGCGGTGTCGCTTACGCGGTGGTTCCGACGGCACCGACTAATCTTTCCGCGACCGCAGTGTCCGCGACGCAGATCAATCTAACCTGGACTGACAATAGCAACAACGAGACGAGCTTCAAGATCGAGCGCAAGACCGGCAGCGGCGGGACCTATGTGCAGATCGCCACGACCGGCGCCAGTGCCGAATTCTTCAGTAACACGGGGCTCACCGCCGGCACGACTTATTTCTACCGCGTGCGTGCCTCGAACTCGTCGGGCAATTCCGCATATACGAACCAGGCCAGCGCGAGCACTCCAGCGCCGGACACTATTGCACCCACAACGCCCACCGGACTAACAGCGACGGCAGTGAGCCCCGCACAGGTCGATCTGAGCTGGACGCCGTCAACCGACAATGTGGGCGTCACTGGATATTATGTGGAGCAATGCCGGGGCGCGGGTTGCACGGGTTTTTCTCTCGTGCAGTTCATCGATAACACCGCACCGATTACTTTTCCTGCGCATATATTCATTCCAACTCCCCTTCCCTCGACCAGTAACAGCTTCCGGGTGCGAGCAGCCGATGCGGCGGGAAATTTCAGCGCTTACTCATCCGTGACCAGCGTCACAACGCCCAATGGAATACCCGGAGCGACACCACCGACCGTGCCTTCTGCCGTTACCGCGACGGCCACGCGTCCGGACCAGATCAATCTCCAATGGCTTAGCTCAACGGACGCGGGCGATTCCAGATGCCCTCATGATGGTGGCGGCGGTTCCTCCACAGTAGGCTATCTTGTGGAGCGTTGCCAAGGGGCGAATTGCGGTTCGTTTGCGGCAATACAAAGTAGCGATGCTACCCCGCTATTTGGAAGCCAAACTTGCAGCGTATCTCCTGGAATCCAGAATGCTACCGACTTTGGGCTTTCCGCCTCGTCGAGCTATAGCTACCGCATGCGTGCCCTGACCTCCGATGGGCGCTTGAGCGCATATTCAAATGTTGTCACCGCAACGACCCCGGCTACCCAGGACCTCACGCCCCCAACCGCTCCGACAAGCTTGACCGCAATCGTTTCCGGCCCTGGCCAGGTCGATTTGAATTGGAATGCGTCCACCGATAACGTCAACGTGAACGCCTATGTCGTTCAGTATTGTGCGGCGAGCTGTATTTCCAGCGTTGTAACTGGCGACCCCGCTGCAGCGACGCCTGCAAGCACTCGAATATTTGGTCTGTCGCCGTCGACGGACTATACGTTCCAGGTGTTCGCTTCCGATGCGGCGGGAAATAATTCAGGCGGCTCCAACGTGGTCAGCCTCACGTCGTCGAGCGACACGACTACTGCCCCGGGGGCGCCGACCGGATTGACCGGAACTTCACCCGGTCCGAATCAAATCAATTTGAGCTGGGCAGCTCCGGCGGGCAATGTAGCGGTTTATCGGTACGTAGTTAGCCGCTGCCAAGGTGCGGGCTGTATCCCATCCGGTTCTGCTTCTAAGCCGGTTCCAACGTTTACATCGCCGACCAGTCTGAGCGACACCGGTCTTGATCCGGGCACGAGCTACAGCTATCAGGTGGTTGCCGTGGCCGGGAATCTTGTAGTGGGTCCAGCAACCAGCGTTCTGACGGTCACTACCCAGGGCACGGACACAACCCCGCCGACCGCGCCGACTGGATTGACGTTAGCGTTAGTAGGAGCGAACGCGAGTCAGATCAATCTGAGCTGGACGGCCTCTACCGACGCCGTGGGGGTTGCGTTGTATCGCGTGGAGCGCTGTCAAGGCGCGAATTGCGCTACCTTCGACGAGGTAGCCACACCGAGCGGGACGAGCTTCAGCGACTACGGCCTTGCCGTGGCGACGACCTATAGCTACCGAGCGCGAGCCTCGGACGCAGCGGGAAACCTCAGCGCGTTCTCGAGCATTGCTTCAGTCACGACCTTGGCAACTGCCGACACGACGCCGCCGGCTGCGCCCACGGGGCTCACGGCGACGACGGTGAGCATCAGCGAGATCGATCTGACCTGGACTGCATCTACGGATGATGTGGGCGTGACCGGCTATCGCGTCGAGCGCTGCCAGGGAACAGGCTGCGCCAACTTTGTCGAGATCGCCACGCCCACTGTGACAACCTTCAGCGACACAACCGTCACTGTGGCGACGAGCTACAGCTATCGCGTGCGAGCGAGCGATTCGGCAGGGAACCTGAGTGCTTATTCCGATGTGGCGAGCGCCACGACCGCGGGTGCAGCGCAGGTGCAGGGCTACTACATCTATCCCGACCACCTCAGCACGCCGAGACTGGTCGAGAATGGGAGCGGAATAGCCGTGTGGCGCTGGGATCAAACGGAACCCTTCGGATCGACCCCGCCGAACAACAATCCCTCTGGAGCTGGTACCTTCGAGTTTAATGTAAGGTTCCCGGGGCAATATTTCGATAGGGAGACTAATCTCGCCTACAACTATTTCAGGGACTATGATCCGAGCATCGGCCGATACGTCCAAAGTGATCCGATCGGGCTCGTTGGTGGCGTGAATACGTACGCCTATGTCAAGGGAAACCCGATTTCGCGCTTTGATTGGAACGGCACCGACCAGTTGATTATCGCAGGGGGCGTGCGCTTTACTCCGGGCGAGTTTCCGAACCCCTTTGGGCATATTGGAATTGCTATAGAGGGAAATGGGCTATTTAGCTACGGAAATGGGACACCACTCGGTAGTTCACCCCTTGCATATGTCTTGTCTCAAAGTGAGCTCCGAAACCAGATGCTCGTGCTAATTCCAACGACATCGGCCCAAGATGCTGCGTCTCTAGCCTACTTCTTGAACCATCCGGGCATGAACAGCGTAGGGAATATCGACAACTGCGCCGTAAGAACCAATGAATCGCTCCGCGCTGCGGGCATTTCAAATGACGCTTCCGCGTTCCCCGGGAGCGTCGCGCGGGAAGCCGCTTCAATACCTGGTGCGCAGACCTTCCTTATTCCACAAGGCGGAAGCATTCCGCCCGCGCTCCAGGAGATTATTCTGCGATTCAGTCCACCCAATATTCCGTAGCGAACGAATCTGCATGCGTAGGTTTTTTCCGACGAAAGCGCAGGACGTGTACCGATGGACCGTGGGTATATGGGGATTGCTTCTGGTGATGCATCTGGGTTGGTATTTTTGGGGGTTAGTAGATGCGCGCCCTAGTGCCGAAGTATACGCGAATACATTTTCGTTTCAGCTAGCGGCATTCTTGCTGACCAGGCTTCCTTATTGGGTAGTCGCTATAGTGGTCTTGCTTCTATGTGAATTTGCTTTGTTCGGACGTCGGGCACCACCTAAGGTGTAGTAGGCGCCACAACAGGCCCGCTGCAAATGCTTGAGAGCGTATCTCATTGGGAAGAGACGCCTGCCGAGTTCACGCTGGAAGAAGCGATTGCCGGGGCACCATGGCGCAGCAAATGACACCGCCCAACCGCGCAGTCGAGCGGGACGCGCGGCAAGATTGCCAGCGGGCCCCTGCGAACGTTAGACAGCAGTTAGGGCCTTCGAGGCAACGTCAGAACAACTTGTCCTTCTTCATCACCTCGAGGATGACTGCTATGTACTGCGTCGCCGCGTCTGCGCCGCTTTTCACCGCCTGGGCGTTGGTCGTCCGGGTCCTCGCGGACCAGATGAGCTTGTCCCCTTTCTCCGCGAAGATCGACGCCTCCGCGATGACGGTCTTTACCGTGTAGTCGCCCCCCTGAACGTATCCCGGGTTGTAGTACCCCGCGTAGACGCCGTAGATTCCGGTCGCACCCGCGTACGGCATGCCATTCGTCCCGATGACCGCGTCCGCGCTGTGCACCACCCCCTCGGCGGTATTGGTCACTCGCGCGAGCAGCACGAAATCGGCATCCGACTCGTCGATGCTCTGCTTGAAGCGTTCCCGCTCGGCCGCGGTGTAGCGGGTGAAGTAGCGGTGGGAGGCCACGGCGTTCACCCCGCGCGCCTTCAACTGCGCGGCCATCTGGTCCTGGAAAGCGATCTGGACGAACTCGTCGGGCGCCACGGTGATGATCAGCAGCTTCTTGAAGGGCGCTTGCGGCAGTTGCGGAGTCACCCAGCTCACCTCGAGTGAGGTGACGGGGTTCGAGATGCAGCCCGTCACCAATATCGTCGCGCCGAGCAGCACGGCGGACAGGGAGGAAAGAACGGTGTTTCTCATGGAACGTCACTCCTTCGATCTAAAGGACCCGGTTGTTCACCATGGTGTCGAATATGAGATCGATGTACTGCGTCAGCGCCGCGCCGAGGTCGTCGTTCTCTCTCGTTTCCACCGTCCCGGTCCATGCCAGCGCGCCGGTCTTCGCGTCGAACAGGCGCGTCTCGGAGTACGTCCACGACGGGCCGGTGATCTTCTCCGGAGCAACTTCAACCGTCTGCCATACCGTGGAGTAGTAGCCGTAGAAGCCGACGCCGACGGCGACCGTGGCACCGGGTACGGTTCCGGACGAACGGTCGACCCGTGTGACGCGCGTGAGGAGCACGCCCTCGGCGCCCGATTTGGCGATGGCCTGGCGCAGGTCCGCCTCCTCGACCTGGCCGCGGGATCCGACCACCGCGTAAGAGGGAATCCCCTTTCTCCCGCGCTTGCCGAGCAGCGCAACCATGCGGTCCTCGTAGGTGCGGCGGAGCAGGTCGTCCGCCGTCACCGCCACCACCATCACGCTCTTGAAGGATTTGCCGACGTAGTCGGGGTTGCTTTGCTGTGATATCAAGGTGCTGGTTGCGCACCCCGCAAGAAGGGCGAACGCGGCGCACTGCTTCGTGACGTTCATCATTGCTATTTGATCAACCCTATCCTCTTCAATATCTCCGTATCCAGCTTGTACTCCTTCCACAAGTCTGTCTTTAGCCTGTCCCCCGGCCGGTAGTCCACGTCCACTCCCCGCGCGTCCATGGTCTTTGCGAACGCGGGGTCGTCGACGACCGCCTTGGCCGCGTCGTGGATGTACTTCACGGCCGAGGCCGGCGTGCCCTTGGGCGCGATGATCAGGTACCACACGCCGTTCGCCACCTCCCAGCCCGCCTCCTTCGCAGTCTGGACATCGGGGAAGGCAGGATGGCGCTTTTCCTGGAACACGATAAGCACGTGCAAGCGCTTCCCATCCACGAGTGCCTTCACGTCGCCGGGTTGTGCCACCACGGCCTCGATGTGCTTGCCGAGGAGCGCGGGCGAGGATTGCGCCCAACCCGCGTAGGGGACCGGCGTCATCTTCGTGCCGGTGCGGAAGATGAACTCCTCGAGGTTGAGGTGGCTGGCGGTGCCCTCGCCGGGCGTGCCGACGCGCATCTTGCCCGGGTTTGCTTTCGCGTCGGCGACGAACTCCTGGATGGTCTTCCACGGCGCGTCCGCGGTCACCGCCAACAGCGGATAGTAGGCAACGACGTTAATCACCGGATCGTACTCGTCCGGCGTCTTGTAGGCGATCTTCGGGTTCATCTGCGGCGCGATGACGAGCGACGACTGAGGCGTGAGCAGGATGGTGTAGCCGTCGGGCTTCGCCTGAATCAGGTCCGTGACGCCCACCGCGCCCCCGGCGCCCGGCTTGTTCACGACGGTGATGCCGTGAGGAAACTTGGGCTTCATCCCGTCGGCGACGACGCGCGTGACGACGTCGACGAGACCTCCGGGGGGAAAGTTCGCGAGAAAGGTCACGTTCCGATCGGGGTATTGCGCCGCGCAGGGCAGCGCGGCGAGCGCGAGAAACGCGAAGAAAGCTACGCGAACCATGGGACCTCCTCCAAGCTAGATGCGCGATTCCTGGTAGTCGAGGTCTTCCTCGATCTTGTGCAGCACTTCGTCGCTGATCAGGTTCTCCCGCCACAGCCGGATCAGCTCGTGCCGCTCCGCCTTGACCGCCGCGGCTCTCAGGCGCAGCGCGTCGTCGGCGCCGCTGTGCCGTAGAACCAGGCCGTCGGGCACCGAGAGCGTGATTTTCTCCGCGAACTCGGCGCGGATTCGCTCGGCGAGCTCGTTCGAGATTCCGTCCGACGTGACGACCGCGTCGATGGCGGCGATCGCGGCCTTGCCGAGCGCCATCTTCGCGCGCTGCTGCTCCTCCTGCAGGCTCCAGTCCTTGCCGACTCTGAGCCGGCGGATGAGCGGCTTCAGGGTCAGGCCCTGGATGACGAGCGTCACCGCGATCACGACGAACGTGAGAAAGATGATGAGGTCGCGCTCGGGGAAAGCGTTGCCGTCTTCGAGCACCTGCGGCAGCGCGAGCGCGGCCGCCAGCGACACGATCCCGCGCATGCCGCACCAGCTCATGATGAATATCTCGCCCTCCTGTGGCAGCGAAACCTGGCCGCGCACGGCTCTGAACACCAGGGGAAGATAGATTGCGGGATAGATCCAGGCGAAGCGCACCACGATCGCCACCGCCGAGACGAAGGTCCCGTAGAAGAAGAGCTGCGCCACGGTGTAGTCGGTCAGCCGCGAGACGATCCCGGAGAGCTGCATGCCGATGAGGAGGAAGACCAAGCTGTTCATCAGAAACACGAGCAGGTTCCACACCGAGCGCGCGATGATGCGCATTTCGGCCGAGACGATCTCCGGCGCGTAGCGGCCGCGCACGATGCCCGCAGCGACCACCGCGAGCACGCCCGATACGTGCAGCGATTCGGCGGCGATGTACGCGACGTAGGGCACGGCGAGCGTGGTCAGCACCTCGATGAACGCGTCGCCGAGATACTTGTGCACCACCACGAAGAACTGCCCCATCAGGAAGCCGACGATGATGCCGCCGGTCGCGACGCCGATGAACTCCACGCTCGCCTGCCACAGCGAGAACACGCCGGTCAGCACCGCCGCGACGGCGAACTTGTAGATCACCAGGCCCGAGGCGTCGTTCACCAAGCTTTCGCCCTCGAGCACGGTGACCACCTTGCGCGGGATATTGAGCCTCGAGAGGATGGTCGTCGCCGCGACCGCATCGGGGGGCGAGACGATGGCACCCAGCACGAAGGCCGCCGCCCAGGGTATGTCGGGGATGAGCAGTTTCAGGGTCGCGCCGACCGCGAGCGTGGTGGCGAGCACGAGACCGATCGCGAGCAGGCCGATCGGGCGGATGTTCGACTTGAACTCGCGCCACGACGTGAGCAGCGCCGCCTGGTAGAGAATCGGCGGAAGGACGAGGACGAGTATGAATTGCGGGTCGAACTGGGGCTGCGGGAGCTGCGGGAAGAAGCCGAGCAGCCCGCCCCCGATCACCAGGGCGATCGGATAGGGAAACTTGAAATGCCGCGCCACCCACCCCAGCGCCACCGCGAACAGCATCAGGAATAGGACGACTTGCAGCAGGCCCATGGCGTCTCCCTCGGCAGGCGCCATTAGATCATGCCGGCCGCCCGCGCACCATGCTGCCGGCATGTCGCGCCCGGCAAGTGAGTTTGACCGCCCCAGCCTCGCTTGCTAGCCTAGCGAGCATGAAATTCCCGCGAGGAGCGATTTCGCGGAGGGCCGCTTTCGGGCTCGCGGCGCTCGCGCTCGCCTCGGCGCTCGCCTACTGGGGGGTAGGCGTCTACCGGAAGAGCCACCTCGAAAGGACGGTGGCCGCGCTCGCGAGGGATTCGAGCGAGCGTCTCGGGGCGGCGCTAGCCCTGGAGATGGAAGCGGCGACCGGGACCAGCGCTCAAACGGTAGGCAAGCTCGACGAGCAGGCCCAGGAGGTGGACAAGCACGTGCTCGACCTGCGCGATTTGAGCGCTTCGCCCAATCGGGCGCTCGTCGCCGCCGCGGAGGACTACCTGCTCACGGTCCGGCAGATTCTGCGCCAACAGGCGGCGAGCCACCGCTACCGTGTCCAGCTCAAGGCGAGCGAGGAGAAACTGCGCGAACACATGCGCACGTCCGGCCGCAGGTCCGGAGCGTGGATCGACGAGGCCGTCCGCGCGAAGGACCGGATGGAGAAGAACTACTTCGACTACCGGATCTCGGCCGAGGCGTTCGAGCGGCTGCTCGGTTCCTATCCCGCGGCGAGGAAGAAGCTTTCGGCGCAGATAGGCGCGGCTTTGGTCACCGACGAGGTCGTCGGGGAAGCCCGCAAGCGCGCGCTCGCCGGCTCGAAGCGCACCGCTGCCGACGTGGAGCAGGCGAGGCAGCTCGCCGCAGTACGTTGATCATCGACTAGGGGGAGAGCATGTCTTCATCGGGAAAAGTGGCGATCGTCACCGGCGCGGGGAGCGGAATCGGGCGCTCGGTCGCGCTCGCGTTTCTGAAGGACGGCTACCGCGTCGCGCTGGCGGGCAGACGCAAGGAGCTTCTGGAGGAGACGGCGAAGCTTTCCGGCGCGGGCGAGCGCGCCCTCGTGCTGCCGACCGACGTCACAGACCAGAAGGCGGTGCGCGCGCTGTTTTCCGCGACGAAGGAGAAATTCGGGCGCCTGGACGTGCTCTTCAACAACGCCGGCATCGGCACCCCGGGCAGCATCATGCTCGAGGACCTGACGCTCGAGCAGTGGCAAGCGGTGGTGAACACCAACCTCACCGGCATGTTCCTGTGCACGCAAGAAGCATTCAAGATCATGAAGAGCCAGACCCCGCGCGGCGGGCGCATCATCAACAACGGCTCGATCTCCGCTCACGCGCCGCGGCCGAACTCGGCGCCTTACACCTCGACCAAGCACGCGGTCACCGGGCTCACCAAGTCGAGCGCGCTCGACGGCAGGAAGTACGACATCGCCGTCGGCCAGATCGACATCGGCAACGCGCGCACGCCGCTCGCGTCGCGAATGGCCGACGGCGTTCCGCAGGCGAACGGCGAGGTCAAGCCGGAACCGCTGATGGACGTGGACCACGTCGGCGCGGCGGTGCTGCACATGGCGAATCTGCCGCTGGAGACCAACGTGCAGTTCATCACGATCATGGCGACCAAGATGCCTTTCATAGGACGCGGGTAGATGAGCTCCAGGGACCCGAGGGAGATCACGCTTGCCCCCGGACTCGTCTCCACTTCGGGCGACGAGGTCGAACGCGTGCTGAGCGCGCTGATGGTGCGGCGCGAGCCGCTCGCAGCGCTCCTTCTCGGCAGCGAGGCCTCGCGGTGGAAGCTGCGCTTCGTCGACCCCAAGCGGCAGCACATCGTGGTCGAAGCGGTTTCCGGAGAGCGCGACGATCTGCTCGGCAAACAGCACGTGACTTTCCTCGCCGATTTCAGCGGCATGCTCATCGAGTTCACCGCCTCCGACCCGGAGGCCGTCACATACGAGAATGCCCGCGCGGTGCGCCTGAGCTTTCCCAAGGTCACGGTGAGCCGCCAGCGGCGCGCGCATCCGCGCGCGCAGGTGCCGCCGGGGTTTCCCCTGCACTGCGCGATTCCGGCGGGCGCGGGAGTGGCGCTGGAGGCGCAGATCATGGACATCAGCGAGGGGGGCATCGGCTTGATGGTGCGCGCTTCGTATCTCGTCCCGGCGCCGGGAACCCTCATCCGCGGCTGGCGCATCGAACGTCCCGAAAAAAGCGTCGTTACGGTCGACCTTCAGGTGCGACACTGCCGGCCGCTGATGCTCGCCGACGGCAGCCAGGCGCACCGTTGGGGCTGCCAGTTCGTCGAGCCTTCCGAAGAAGCCAAGCAGCTGATCGCGCTCTTCGCGAGCGAGTAAAGCGACGATGAGTACGGTCTTTCTCTCGTACTCATCGGAGCAGACCGACGCGGCGACGCGCATCGAGCTCTCGCTCAAGGAGGACGGGCACAAGGTGTTTCGCGACCGCTCGTCCCTGCCCGCGGGCGAGGCCTTCGACGCGCGGATCCGCGAGGCGGTAGCGGACAGCGACGTCTTCGTGTTCCTGATCACCCGCGAGTCGGTTTCCGCCGGGCGCTACACGCTCACCGAGCTCAAGTTCGCCGAGAAGAAATGGGCGAATCCCTCCGGCCACGTCCTTCCCGTGATGGTCCAGCCGGTGCCCAAGGACGCCATCCCCGCCTATCTGCGCGCGGTTAGCTTCCTCACTCCGAAGGGAAGCCTGACGGCCGAGGTCGCGGCAGCGGTGGCGGTCATGAGGGCATCCCCGCTGCGGAGCATGGTCCAGCCGCGCCGGCTGGTCCCGGCGCTCTTCGCGGCGCTCATCCTCGCCGCGCTCGCGTGGCTCGGGGTGCCCGCCTATATGGAGCGCGGCGAGCTGAACGCGCAGGCGGCGTCGCTGATACAGCAGAGCCGAGCCCAGGACTACGAGGAAGCGTGGAAGCTCCTGCAGGAGGCGCATGCGGTCGCGCCGGTGTCGCGCGAGGTCTTCGAGGCGCAGGAAAACCTCGCCATGGACTGGCTCCGGAAGGTGGTCTTCCTGACCCGCGCGGACAAGGCCTACGTCGACAATCTCGTGGAGAGGACATTGCCGGTGCTCTCGCGCGGCGCGACCGGAGCGAAGGGGGAGCGCCTCGCGAACGTCCTCGCCCATATGGGATGGGCCGACTACCTCCTGGATCGCGCCGGGCGCAGCGGGAAGCCGCACTCGCTCGAGTATTACGAGCGCGCGCTCAAAGCCGATCCGCGCAATGCCTACGCGCGCGCCTTCCGGGCCTACGAGGCCCAGTGGAGAATTCGTGACCCTCATTTTTTTCCCGACGCGAGGAAGATCTACTCCGCAGCGGTCGAGGCCACGGGGCGAAACGGGCCCGCTCACGACTACGTCCGGTTCTTGCAGATCTACGGCCTCCTGGAGCAGCGCAGCCCGGCCTGGACGGGCGAGGCGATCCGCGTCGTGAACGAGATGCGGATCGGCGGAGAGCAGCTGCCCGGGGGCCCGGAGGGTGCCTGGCTCAGGAGGAGGCTGTGGTCCATCTACGACGATAACGTAGGCAGCGACTACGCTCGCGACCGCCGCGGCCCGCTGCTGGCTGCGCTGCCGCCGGCCGAGCACCTGCAGCTGTTCCTCTGGTTGTTCTCCGAGAACGACGCGCCGAAGGACGTCGACCGCTCGTACTGGCTGTTCCACTATTTCTACGCTCTCGCCGGCGTGCAAGAGTACGGCGGCGATCGCGCGGGCGCGGTCGCCTCGTATCGCCGGGTGGTCGGCATATTCACCGAGCAGAAATACGACGCCTCTCGCGCGATCAGCACGGCCGATGACGCCAATGCCGCAATCAAGCGCCTCTCGAACTAGTCCGGGCGGGAAGGCGATCGTCTGCAGCGGGCACATGATCGACGCTCCCGGCCGCAAGCAGGAACGTTTTCCGCCGCGGAAGGAGCAAGCCGTGCGGCTGCGCATCGCGGAGCAGCTCGCGCAATGGAGCGTCGGCGCCCGGGACACGGGTATCTGCGGCGGCGCGCGCGGCGCCGACATTCTGTTCGCCGAGGAGTGCGCGAAGCGCGGCGCGCGCGTCATCCTCCTCATCCCCCTGCCCGAGGACGAGTTCCTCGAGGAGTCGGTGCGCCTGCCCGCAAGCGACTGGGAGGCCCGCTACCGGTCGCTGCGCGCGCGCTGCGAGACGCATTTCCAGAACGAGGAGTGGCGCGACCGCCATCCCGGCCTGGACGTGTTCTCGCGGAACAATCTGTGGTGCATCGAGAAGGCTCGCTCGCTCGCTGCCCCCGGGGACATCCGCGCGCTGCTGGTGTGGGACGAGCGGCCTTCGGGCGACGGGCCCGGAGGCACCTCGGATTTCGCTGCCGGGATCGCGAAGATTGGCGGCAGCGTGGCGATCGTGAATCCGACGTTGCTTTAAGACCACGGAGAAACCCATGTTCGCAGGTGCAAAGGCCAAGATCGCCAAATCCGGTCCCCGCAAGCTGCTCTCGCTCGATGGCGGCGGCATACGGGGCCTGATCACGATCGAGATACTGGCGAAGATCGAGAGCATCCTGCGCAAGCAGTCGGGCAAGCGCTCACTAGTGCTCGCCGACTACTTCGACTACATCGCAGGCACCAGCACGGGCGCCGTCATCGGCACGCTGCTCGCGCTCGGAAAGCCGGTCAACGAGATACGCAGCATCTACCTCGACTGCGGGCAGATGATGTTCGACAAGAACACGATCATCGGGCGACTGCAGACTCTGAGCAGCGAACTGGCCACCGCCGCTCAGCTCGGGGCGTATTACGCGAAGCGTTGGATTGGGGTGAAGGAAGCCTACGCGACGTACCCCGACGAGCCGCTTGCAGCCAAGCTCAAGGAGTTGGTCGGCGGCGACAACACCACGTTCGGCACCGACGATTTGAAGACGCTGCTGCTGCTGGTGCTGAGCAACGCCACGACGGACTCGCCCTGGCCGCTCTCGAACAACCCCCGCGCCAAGTACAACGACTTGCGCCTTCCGGACTCGAACGCGAAATTCCCGTTGTGGCAGATCGTGCGGGCGAGCACGGCGGCGCCGACTTTCTTCCCGCCGCAGGAAATCAAGGTCGGCAGCAAGAGCTTCGTCTTCGTGGACGGCGGCGTGACCTCTTACAACAATCCGTCCTTTCAGCTCTTCCTCCAAGCGACGCTCGAGCCCTACGGCCTATTGTGGCCGGCGGGCGAGAAAAAAATGCTCCTGATCTCGATCGGCACCGGCTTGCACCCCAACGTCCAGGAGAAATTGACGCCGATCGACATGGGCCCGGCGGCGGCCATTTCGACGGCGACGGAGGCGCTCTTCAACGCGGCGATGTACCAGCAGGACCAGCTGTGCCGCGTGTTCGGCCGCTGCTTGTGCGGCGACTCGCTGGACCGGGAGATCGGCGACCTCGTGGGCATGAAAGGTCCCGCGGACCCGGCGCGCTTCTTCACCTACGTTCGGTACAACGCGACGCTGACCGCGGAGGGGCTGAGCGACCTGGGCCTCGCTCATATCAAGCCTGCGGACGTGCAATCGCTCGACTCGGTCGAGCACATGAAGCAACTCCAGGAGGTCGGCAGGGCTGCCGCCGAAAAGCAAGTCCAGCCCGAGCACTTCAGCGGTTTTGCAGCTTCCGGCTCATGAAAGCGCGCAGCGTCTCGGGATTCACCGGCTTGAGCAGCAGGTCGTAGCGCTTCGCATCCGCCTCCGAGACGCGCTCCGCGCCGGTGCTGCCGGTGACCAGGATCGCGGGAATTTCCGGGTCGAGCTCGCGACGCAGCCGGTCGATCACATCGGTGCCGATCGCCCCGCCGGCCAGCCGGTAGTCAGCGATGATCAGATCGGGCATGCGCCCCTTCGAATGCACGGCCTCGATCACCTCGTCGCCGGTGAGAGAGCCGATGACGTCGGCACCCCATCCGGAAAGCAGCTCCTTCATGCCGTCGACGATCGCCGCTTCGTCGTCGACCACGACGACGAGCCGGCCCGACACGTCGGCGCCGCGCTTCGCCACCGTGGCCTCCGGCCGCGCGGGATCCGTGGCCGTGCCGACCGGAACGTCGAGGCTGAAGGTCGATCCCTCGCCGAGCTCCGACGCGAGCCGAATCTCATAGCCGAGCAGCCCGCACAGCCTGCGCACGATCGAGAGGCCGAGTCCCAGGCCCTTCTTGCTGGTCCGCCCGGGATTTGCGAGCTGGACGAATTCCTCGAAGATGCGCTCGCGATCCTCGGGACGGATGCCGGGGCCCGTGTCACGGACCTCGATCCGCAGCGAGCCGTCGACCTGCCTCGCCGACAGGGTGATCTCTCCCTGGGACGTGTAGCGAATCGCGTTGCCGAGCAGATTTCGGATGATGCGCTCGAGCAGCACCGAGTCGCTCAGGACAGGGCCGTGCGCGCTGGCGACCGAGAGCCGCAGCCCCTTCGCCTGCGCTTCCGCGGCAAATTCGTCGCGCAGGCGGCCGAACACTTCCTCCAGAGGGAAATTCGTGAGCCTGGGCTTGATCACGCCCGAGTCGATCTTGGAGATGTCGAGCAGCTCGTTGAACAGGCCCTCGAGCGCCGCCACCGAAGCGTTGATGCTCTTCACGGTGTTCAGCACCTCGGGGTCCTTGACCTTCTCGTAGAGCGCGGCCGCGAACAAACCCATGGCGTGCAGAGGCTGGCGCAGGTCGTGGCTCGCCGCCGCGAAGAACTGGGTCTTCGACCGGTTGGCGGCTTCCGCCGCGTGCCGCGCCTCATCGGCGATCGCCTTCTGCGCACGCAGCTCCTCGATGAGGTCCTGGTTCTCGAATCGTCTTTTTATCGATTCGGCCATGACGCGGTTGACCGTCTTTCCGAACGAGAGCACGACGAAGAACACGATGATGCCGGGAATCGCGAGATAGACGCGCGCCGGGCCCGGGTCGAGCAGCATGCGCCCGATGATGGGCAACAGCGTCAGAAAAACCAACGCATAGAACGCCGGCGCGAAAGCGGACAGCGAGCCCATTGAAACCGTGGCGATGCCAAACAGGATCAGGACCAGCATCGCCTGGTGAGCGAGCGACTCGGGCACGAACATCAGCACTCCCGCCGACCCCCAGATCACGCCCGCCGTCGCAGCCGCGAAGACGTAGAACTTTCCCCAGCGCTCCGCATGCTGGCCCTCGGGGCCGGCGCGCAGGTAGCTGCGGTAATGGAAGACGCGAAGCGCCTGGTGCAGGCACAGCACGAGCAGCCAGCCGCCCAGCACCGCGTGCGAGACGTGGCCCCACATCACGGCGACCAGCGCGGCTCCCGCGACCAGCGACCCTATCGTGGTGGTCGGCGAGTGCAGATAGACCGTGCGCACCTGCTCGCCGCGGATCTGGGCGCGCCGGCGCGCAGAGGCCACGACCGCCGCTGCGCCACTTCCGATCGTCGCACCGTTCATGTTCGCGCCACCACCCGGCGAGCTAGCCCCCGGCTATCGCGCCGCTCGCGCTCGAACACCGTCTGCGCCGTGAGCCACTGCGGCAGCACCGAGCCGCGTTCGTCCGTGACCCTCCAAGGAGCGACGACGCGAGTCCGCTGCTCCTCGGAGTCGAAGTCGCCGGCTGCGAGCGGGACCGCCTCGGGTGGCGCCGTGTCGCTGCCCGCCACGAGGGAGCGCCCGGAGGCGGGCACAGGATCGACCGCGAGCGTGTCGATGGTATCGAGGAGGGCTGGAAACCAGCGCCCTCGCGGCAGAAAATACGACAGGTCGTCGGCCAGCTTGCGCAGGCGGCGCGCAGGCGAATACACCCGCCTCACGAGATCGCGATAGGCGCCGACGAATTCCGCGAGAGGCGCGCGCGCCGGCCTCACCGTCAGCGTGTATCCGGTGAAATCACGCAGCAAGGCGCCCGGAAGCAGCGCCGGCTGGGGCCGCGCGGCGAGGCGCTTGAAATGCGGCGTGCCGGGTATGGGCGATTCGAAGCAGATGAAGGTCGGAAGGTGCAGCCCGCATGCCTCGAGATGTTCCGGGACCGCGGCAAGGTAGTCGAGATCGTCGGCGAGTGGCGAGATCATCAAGCCGGAGATGAGAAGGATGCCGTTGCGCCGGCAGTTGTCGATCGCCGTGCGGATTTTCGCGACCACGTTCTGGTTCTTGTTCATGTCCCGGATCGCCTCCGGGTTGAAGCTTTCCAGGCCGACGTAGAGCACGCTGCAGCCCGCGCCAGCCATAAGCCGCACGAGGTCCCTGTTCGCTGCGACGTTGAAGGTGGCCGCCGCGTACCAATGCAATCGCAGCGGCGCGAGCGCCGCGCACAGCTGGCGCAGGTACGGCAGGTTTCCGCCGATGTTGTTGTCGGCGAAGCCGACGACGCGATGCCGCCACGGACGAAAGCTGCGCCGCACCGCCTCCTGTCCAAGGCCGATGTCCCGCAGCACGTCGGCCGCAGGCCGAACGTGATGGCGCGTTCCCAGTCCCGTGAGCACGCAGAACTCGCACTCGAAAGGACAGCCGCGCGTCGCCTCCAGGCACAGGGGCGTGAAGGACTGACCAGCGACGAGGTCGAACCGCGGCGGAGCGACTCCGCCGGCCTGGTAGCGCGTGGCGACGTAGCGCGGCTTCAGCTCGCGCCGGGCGAAATCCGCATAGATCTCCGGAACGCTCGCCTCGGGATCGCCCACCACGACGGAGTCGAAGAAGGGCTGGGACAGCTCAGGGTACGCGCTTGCGAACGGTCCGCCGTATACCGTGGCTGCCCCGCGGCTCCGCCAATAATGCGAAATCGCCCGCGCACGGTCGAAGTCCGAGTGCAGGCTCGATAGGAGAAGTAGGTCGTAATCGCGGTTCCAGTCTGGATCGCGCCAAGTCTCGTTGATCACATCGATCTCGACGCCGCGCGGCAGCAACCCGGCGAGAAGAGGACCGATGCCCGGCTGCATGGCGAGCCGGTTTTTCCTGCCGCGCCGGTGATAGTCGACGTAGACGGAGATGATCCCTATCCTCATGTCACCAGCCCGGCGTGCCGCCGTCGGCTCGCGTGTCAGACACTCGGCAGCTTCAGTCCCAGCTTGCCCACCGCGATGACGGCCTGGGTGCGGTTGCTTACGCCGAGCGCCTTGAGTATCGCGGTGATGTGGATCTTGACCGTTCCTTCCGCGAGATTCAGCTCGCGGCAGATGATCTTGTTGGGCTTGCCCTGGATGAGTAGACCCAGCACCTGAGCCTGCCGCTCCGTGATCCCGAGGTTGCGGTAGGTCACCTCGGAAGCGGTTTTCGGCTTGGACACGAGCGCAGGCGCGGGCGAATGCCGCAGGATTTCGGCCGGCAGGTAGACGCCGCCCGAAAGGACGAGGCGCACCGCGCCCACCAGCACCTCGTTGGAGTATGTCTTGGGTATGAAACCCATAGCCCCGGCGTCGAGAGCGCGCATCACGGTCTCGGCGTCTTCCGTGGCAGAGAGAACGACGACAGGGAAGGAAGGGTGGCGCTCGCGCAGCTCGCGCAGCACTTCGAGGCCATCGGCGTCCGGCAGGGCGAGGTCGAGCAGAATGAGATCGAGCCGTTCGTTCTCGTCGGCTGCCGCGCGCGCTTCCTTGGCTGTGCGCGCTTCCAGCAGCTGGAAGTCCTCGCCGAGCGGCTTGAGCGCGACGCGCGTTCCTTCCAGGATGAGAGGGTGGTCATCGACGACGAGTACCTTCAAACCGTCCTCCTTTTTCTCACATCTCGCGCCGCCATGACTAGGGCATAGGACTTTAGTCGTAGGGAGTCTATTACAAAACCTCCGTTCCTCATATCGGACGCATGCCGTTGATGGACATGTGTTTCTCTTACTGCCTGTAATGGAATCCCGACACACGTCGTATCCCTTCTTTCGGATTCCGTACCGCCGCGGCGCCGCCCAGAATCGGACGCCATGAAGACGCCGATCATCGCCATGACGCACGAGGCCGGCTCGCAGGGCAAGGAAGTCGCCTTGCAGGTGGCGGAAAAGCTCGGCCTGAAGCTGGCCTGCCACCGCGCGTTCGAGCAGCACGTCGCCGACAGGCTCCACGCGGACGGCGGCATGGTTCACCGCTTTCTGCAGGGCAAACCCGGGCTGATCGAGCGCTGGAAAACCGACCAGGAAGCGCTCGCCGCCTACACTCGCGAGCAGGTCTACGAGCTCGCGGTCGAGGGCGGCGTGTTGATCTGCGGCTGGGGCGCGACCACCCTCCTGCGCCCGGTGGCGCACGCGCTGTGCGTGCGCATTTGCGCTCCGCTCGCCCATCGTCTCGAAGTGCTGAGGGCGCAGCTCGGAATCGGCGAAGAAGAGGCGCTCGCGAAAATCGCGGCGAACGACGCCGCACGGGCCATGATGATGCGCGCCCTCGGCCAGGGCGAGGACCACCACGCGTTCGTGTACGACCTGGTGCTGAACAGCGCGCGCGTGCCCGTCGCGGAATGCGCTGACGAGATCATCCGGCTGGCCGGCGAGCCCGCCCTCCGGGAAACCGCGGAGTCGCGCGCCCTGCTCGCCGCGCTGTACCGCGAAGCCCAGGTGCGCGCAGCCTTGCGGGCCGACGCGGCGACCTCGCGGGTGGGCCCCTGGGTCAGGGTGACCGCCGATCCGCTCCGCTGCCGCGTCGCTCTGGACGGGGTGGTCCACACGCACGACCAGAAGCGCGACACCGAGCGCGTCGTAGCCGGTCTGGCGTGGGTGGCGAACGTCGAAAACCACCTGCGCGTGGTGGGGAACGCGCCCTGAAGCGGCGGCCCGCGCGGGCCGCCGGACTTGTCGCGCCCTCCCGCTTGGCTTAGCGTAGGCCATGCCCATCCAGATCGTGAACGAGTACCCGGCGCCGTCGAGGCCGCTGAGGCGCCTCGCGAGGGCGCTGCTCTGGCTTCTGGGCGGCGCGCTGATTCTGACCGGGCTCCTCGCCACGGTCATGCCCATCGTCAATCTCCTGCTCGTCATCGTGATGCTCGCCCTCGACCCGAAAGCGGTTCGTGACATGGCGCCGACACCCGGCATCGTCATCTTGGTCGTCGTCGCCGTGACGTCCTTGATCCTCGGCCTTTGGCTGGTCCGGGGAAGGCGGCGGCTGGTGCTCTTTCTGCGGCGCTTCGGCTTTACCGAAGCCACGCAGGCCGTGACCTTCGCGCTCGTCAAGGCCCTCGGAGGCAGCTGGCGCCTCGTCACGCTGGACGATGCCGAGGTGTCTCCCGTGGGCACGAGCAAGAGGTTGCGGTGGCTCTGGATCGCGGTCGGCCTCGTCGCTGTCGCGCTTATCGCGGGGGCTCTGTTCTGGCTGTTCGGCGGGGGCTTCAACGCCCTGTTCGATAAGATGGAAGGGCAGGTGATGCATGGAGCGACACTCGCGGACATCCTGGCGAGATTTCTCGTGGGAATTTTCGCGGTGCCGGTTTTGCTGGTGCTAGGTGTGCTTTTCGTCATTGTCATTCCCGCAGTTTTCGCGCTCGGCGTCGCCGTCTTCGCCTGGAGCTCCTACGGCGCGATCCGCCGCGCGGAGGCGGCAAAGACCGTCCAGATCACGGATGAAGCGCAGATCGAGCAGGCGGCGTCGGCGGTCGTCCGCAGGAGCCGGGGCATCGTCGGCCCGGCGCTCGCGGTCGCGAGGGTCGCCTCATCGATCTGGCAACCAGTCGTCCAGCGACTGGCCGCCGTCTCATCGGCGGTGCTCATCGACGTCTCGGAGCCGACGGACAACCTGATCTGGGAGATCGAGAAGCTGAAGTCCGGAATGCGCTCGCGCTGGATCTTCGTAGGCGAGCAGGAGCACCTTCGCCGCATGACAGCCGGAGAAAAGCAGTCTGCGCCTCAGGCGAAGTTGCTGCGCGTGCTCGACGGCGAGCAGGTTCTCGCGTACTCGAGCGAGCAGCGGGATCTGCCGCGCTTCGCCCGGTCGCTGCGCGCAAAGCTCGAGACCCTGCCGTCCTGACCGGATCCTAAGACTTAGGTCATAGCGAGTCGCACAAGCTTCACAGGCTCGCGCTCCGACGCATGCTGCTGACCCGCATGCGTTTTTTTTGCCCGCGGCCGGCGCTTCCCCCGTACTTCCTAGAGCTTTTCTCCGATTTCGCTGCGCTCGGGCGCGGACCAGAATCGGTGCAGCTGAATTTTCAGCGCTCGAAGGGAGACGACATGAAACACCCAGTCGACAACGAAGAAAACGCGATTCGAAAGGTGGTGAGAGGGCTAGCCGTATCGATAGTCCTGCTCCTCGCGCTCGTGGCGGTGATGGAGCACGTCTCATCCGTGTCGAGCGCGCACGCAAGCGCGCCGGAATCCGCGCGAGCGATCGCGCCGGCCCCAGCCCCCGATCCGGTTCGTCGCGATCAAGCGGCCCCGCGCGAAGCGCAGCCCGGTTCTCTCGCGATCCGCGAGGCCCACTCCGACGGCGGCTATACGTATTGGGTGGAGCAGCAGGGACAACCATGAAAGGGAGGACAGTATGAAGATGCACGCAACAGCCATCGGCTTCGTTTCGCTGGTATCACTCATGTCCGCGGCGCCCGCGAACTTGCTCGCGGAGGACGGGCCCGGCGACGTCACTCAGTTCGAGCGGCTGCGGCAGCTGCCCAACGGCCTGCCGTTCCCCAACCCCACCGGGTTCGCCTCGACCTTCAGCACCGCAGGGCACATCGACCTCGGCAACGAGTTCTTCCAGGACCTGGGCGCGAACGGCCGCCGCTGCGTCAGCTGCCACCTCCCGAGCGCCGGCTGGACGATCACACCGCCGCAGGTGCAGGCGATCTTCGATCGGACCAAGGGGGGAGTGATCCCCGATTCCTTGGGCCTGGGAGCGATCTTCAGGAGGAACGACGGCTCGAACTCACCCGACGCGGACGTCTCCACTCTCGACGCGCGCCGCCGCGCCTACAGCATGGTGCTCACCAAAGGGCTGATCAGAGTCGGGATCGGGATTCCGGCCACCGCGGATTTCGAGCTCATCGCGGTCGATGATCCCTACCACTTTGCAAGCACCGCGGAGCTGTCGCTCTTCCGCCGTCCGCTTCCGACGACGAACTTGCAGTTCCTCTCCACGGTCATGTGGGATGGGCGCGAAACCGCCCTCGGCGCCGACCACTGCAACATCGCCGCCGAAGGGGGTGCGTGCTTCGCCTCGATCCACTTCGACCTCGCGGTCCAGTCGAACGACGCGACTCAAGGGCACGCACAGGCCCCGAACCCGATCACCGATGCGCAGCGCCAATCGATCGTCGCCTTCGAGACCGCGCTCGCCACCGCGCAGCTCTGGGACAAGGACGCCAAGCACCTGAGCTCGGCCGGCGCCAGGGGAGGCCCCGAGGCGATCTTCGATCAGATCTTCTACTACGGCATCAACGACAACCTGGGGGACTACCGCACGGGCGCGCCCTTCACCCCGATCGTGTTCGATATCTACGATGCGTGGACCAACAAGCACGGCGGCGGCAGCAACGAGGCGAGGCGAGCGGTCGCCCGCGGACAGGAGATCTTCAACTCGAGAGCGTTCACGATCTCGGGCGTGGGGGGTCTGAACCTTAACAGCCCGTTCAACCCGCCGCTGCCCGCGTCCTTCGAAGGCACGTGCACGACTTGCCACGACACGCCGAACTCGGGCAACCACTCGATCGTCGCGCCGCTCAACATCGGACTCGCCGATGCCTCGCGCCGCACGCCCGACATGCCGCTGTATACGCTCCAGCAGAAGTGCGTGACCCTGGGCGACGGCACCAAGGTGGTGGGCCCGAGCTGCCCCGCGCAGAGCGTCACCGACCCGGGTCGGGCGCTCATCTCGGGCAAGTTCGCCGACATCGGCAAGTTCAAGGGCCCGATCCTGCGCGGCCTGGCCGCGCGCGCGCCTTACTTCCACAACGGCTCAGCAGCGGATCTCGGCGACGTCGTCGACTTCTACAACGAGCGCTTCGGCGCGGGCATCGTGGGGAAGGACAAGGAAGATCTGATAGCGTTTCTTCGCTCGCTTTAGTCATTACGGGAGGGAGCGGGGGCCGCGGCCGAGAGGTCGCGGCCTTTTCTTTTCATGAGACAATCCCTCCCGGGCGATGAGCGAAAAAACAATACGCCGCGAGGACCCGCGGCTGCTGACCGGAAGCGGCCGCTACACCGCGGATTGGAATCTCCCCGGGCAGCTCAACGCATTTTTCCTGCGCTCGGACCGCGCTCACGCCGAGATCGTCTCGATCGATGCCAAGGCCGCGGGCGCGCGCAAAGGCGTCCACCTCGTCCTCACCGGCGCCGACTACGCGGCCTCGGGCTGGAAGTCGCTCCCGGGCGGCGTCCCCTATGAAGGAGTAGGCGGGCAGAAGCAGAAGAAGCCGTTCTGGCCCGCGCTCGCGCACGGCAAAGTCCACTATGTCGGTCAGCCCGTCGCGCTGGTCGTCGCCGACTCCGCGGCGCTCGCCCAGGACGCATCCGAGGACATCGCGGTCGAGTACCGCGAGCTGCCCGCCGCGATCGGCTTCGACGCGGCGATTCGCTCGCGCGCGCCGCAGCTGCACGCCGACGTTCCGGGCAACCTCGCGTTCGAGTACGAGAGCGGCGACCGCGCGGCGGTGGAGGCGGCGTTCGCTCAAGCGGCGCACACCTCGCGCTTCACGCTGCGCAGCCAGCGCCTCGTCGGCAATCCCATCGAGCCGCGCGCCTTCCTCGCGAGCTTCGATGCGGCGAGCGGCGTGTTCACGGTGTACTCGCCCAGCCAGGGCATGAACAATATGCGCGGCTTCCTCTCCGCGGCTACCGGCCTGCCGACGGAGAGGATCCGCGTCATCACCGAGCTGGTGGGCGGGAGCTTCGGCATCCGCAGCTACTCCTACGCGGAGCACGTCGCGGTGATGCTCGCGTCGCAGAAGCTAGCGCGGCCGGTGAAATGGGTCGCGACGCGCTCCGAGGTATTCCTGTCGGACAACCAGGGACGCGGCCTCACCCTTTCGGCCGAGCTCGCGCTGGCTCGCGACGGCGGCTTTCTCGCGCTCCGCTTCGAGGATGCCGCCGACCTCGGCGCGTTCTCCACCCCCTTCGGCCCGCAGATCGGCTCGCGCAACATCACCATCACCATGGGCGGGGTCTACCGCATCCCGGCGATGTACGCCCGCACGCGCTGCGCTTATTCCAACGCCGTCCCGGTCTCCGCGTACCGCGGGGCAGGCAGGCCCGACATCGCCTGCGCGATCGAGCGCGTGGTCGACCAGGCCGCAGCCGAGCACGGCTTCGATCCGATCGCGCTGCGCAGGAAGAATTTCATCCCGCCCGAAGCGATGCCGTACAAGACCGCGAACGGCACGACCTACGACTCGGGCGAGTTCGAGCGCGTCATGGACAAGGCCTTGCAGCTCGCCGACTGGAGAGGATTCCCTCAGCGCCGCGAGCGCTCGAAGCGCGAGGGCAAGCTGCGCGGCATCGGCATCGCGACCTTTCTCGAGGCGAGCGCCGCCGGCGTCGCGGCCAGGGACCAGGCGCACGCGCGCTTCGACAAGAATGGAGATTTGCACGTGTACACCGTGTCCCAATCGACGGGCCAGGGTCACGAGACCGCGTTCGCGCGCATCTTCCGCGAGGGCGGCCTCCCGCCCGACCGCATCCGCTTCCACGAAGGCGACCCGGACGTCCCCATCGTCGGCAACGGCACCGGCGGGTCGCGCTCGCTCTACGGCGCGGGAAGCGCGGTGAAGCTCCTCGTCGGGAAGCTCAGCGAGACGGCGAAACCGCTCGCGACCGCCGAGCTCGGAGGCGAAGCCGAATACGCGAATGGACGCTTCAAGGCCGGAAGCAAATCGATCGGCTTCTTCGACCTCGCGAAAAAGCTGGCGGGACCGTCACCTCACCCTATGGACTGCTTCGCCGAAGGCGCGTTCGGCGCGACCTTCCCGAACGGCTGCCACATCGCCGAGGTCGAGATCGATCCCGAGACCGGCGTAGTCGAAGTGGTGAGCTACGCGACGGTCGACGACATCGGCACCGTCATCGACCATACCAGCGTCGAAGGCCAGGTGCACGGCGGCGTGCTGCAAGGCGTCGGCCAGGTGCTCGCCGAGCACGCCGTATACGATAAAGAGACCGGCCAGCTCCTCGCCGGCAGCTTCATGGACTACCCCATGCCGCGCGCCGACTGGATGCGCTCGATCGCGTGCGACGAGCACGCCGTGCCTACGAAGGCGAACGCGCTGGGATCGAAAGGCGTGGGCGAATCGGGCACCTCGGGCGCGCTCGGCGCGACCCTGAACGCGATCGCCGACGCGGTGCGTCCTTTAGACATCAAGGACCTCGACATGCCGGTGACGCCGGATCGGATGTGGCGGGCGTTGCGTGAGGCGAAAAACAAAGCAGCGTAATTGATGTCATTCCCGCGAAGGCGGGGATCGAGTGATTCCAAATCACCGCCGGGGTCGTTACGGAATCCCCTCGATTACCGCTTTCGACCCGAAGCCGCCGGTCGCCTTTCTCCATACCGGACATTCGGCGGGGATAGAACGACGGATAGCAGAATCAATTCGCCGCCGACGCTTAGGGCCGCTCGTCGGCGCGCCGCATATAGGCGCGACGCGGGCGCTTTGGCGGGCGGTGTTCCGGAGTGACTCTTGCGACCGACGAGCGGATACAATGAATCATCGAGCAAGGGGCGATCCATTCGATTTTCCCTCGGGAGGACGGCTTGACTTCGTTTCGCCAGGACATCCGATTTGCGCGGACTGCGGATGACTTGCGTATCGCCTACGCGGTATCCGGGCGAGGCTATCCGCTGGTGCGCGCTGCGACATGGACATCGAGCGTCGAGCACGACTGGCGTACTTCCATACACGGCCCGTTGTTCCGCGAGCTCGGCGCGCAGAACAGGCTGTACCGCTACGACCCGCGGGGCTACGGTTTGTCCGAAGGCGGCGATGCCGAGATCTCGCTCGACACGCTCGTGGCCGATCTGGAAGCGGTCGTCGACGACGCCAAGCTCGATCGGTTCGCACTGTGGGGATCCACCTCGGCGAGCTCGCCGACGGCCATCGCCTACGCGGCGCGTCACCCCGAGCGCGTGAGCCATCTCGTGCTCTCGGCGCCCATCGCGCGCGGAGTTTTGCGACGCCCCGGCGCGAAGCCGGAAGAAAGGGAGCGGTTCCTCGCGTTACTGAAGTTCGTCGAACACGGCTGGCCCGCCTTCCGGCAGGTTCAGAGCACGCAGATGTTTCCAGGGGCGACGCCCGCGCAGATCGCCGAGGTGAACGAGCTGTATCGGCTGTCGGCGACGCCGCGCCATGCGGCGCGCATGGTGAAGGCGACCGGCGAGACGGACGTCTCGGCGCTGCTCCCGCGCGTCGCCTGCCCCGCCCTCCTCCTGCATTGCCGGGAGGCGCTGCTGATCCCTATCGAGGAAGTGCGGCTGGTCGCTTCGTCGATCCCGGGCGCGCGCTTCGTCCCGTTGGAGACCAATAACTACATCCCGCTGCAGGGCGAGCCCGCGTTCGAGAAAATGATGGAAGAGATCCGCGCGTTTCTTCCTCGCGAGCGGCAGGGCGCGTCCGGGCCCGAGGCGCTGGCCGGGTTGACGCGCCGCGAGCGCGAGGTCCTCGAGCTGCTGGCTCGGGGGCTGAGCAACAGTGACATCGCCGCGCAACTCGAGGTCTCGGAGAAAACGGTGCGGAACACGGTGTCGCACATCTTCGACAAGCTCGCGGTCGAGAGCCGCGCCCAGGCCATCGTGTTCGCACGCAGAGCCGGATTAGGAGACTGAAGGGTTTTTCTGGGCGATGCGGGACGCCAGTCCCGCTTTTCGGCCGCCGCCTGCGATTGGATTATCTGATCCGGGACGCTGGGCTCATGACAAGTATCCCCCTTCGGGCAATGCTGTCAGCGGAAGGAGGGAAACCGTGAAAACACTTATTGTCGCCGGTGCACTCGCCGCAGCCTTCGGACTCAGCTCGCCCACCGCGGCGCAGTATCCCGCCAAGCCTGTCCGCATCATCATGCCGTTTCCCGCCGGCGCGGCCGATACAGTGGCCCGCATCGTCGCGCAGCCACTCTCCCAGGTCCTTGGCCAGCCTGTGTTGGTGGACAACAAGCCCGGTGCCGATGGCGCGATCGCGGCCGAGCTGGCGGCGAAATCGGCCCCCGACGGTTATACGCTGCTCTGGGCCGGCAGCACGCAGATGCTGGGGGTGCCGATTCTGCGCAAGAACCCGCCCTACGATCCGCTCGCCGACTTCGCACCCATCACGCGCGTCACCAAGTTGGCTTTCTTCCTGGTGGTGCACCCGAGCGTCCCTGCGAAGACGCCCTTGGAGCTGATCGACTATGCACGCGCCAACCCCGGCAAGCTCAACTATGCGTCCGGCAACATGCCCGGAGTCCTCGCCGCCGCGCAGTTGATATCCATCGGCAAGTTGGAGATGGTGCACGTTCCGTACAAAGGGGATTCGCTCGCGATCCCCGATCTGCTCAATGCGCGCGTGCACATGATGTTCGGCACCGGGGGCGTCACTGCTCCTCTCGTCAAGGAGGGCAAACTTCGGGCGCTTGCAACCCTGCTCCCGGCAAGAAGCTCGCTGCTTCCGGACGTGCCGACGATGATCGAAGCGGGGATGCCGCAGCTTTCCGTCGTCAACTGGGGCGGTCTGTTCGGGCCGGCGAAGATGCCGAAGGAAATCGTCGAACGGATCTCTCGCGAGGTCAACGCCATCCTGAAGCGGCCGGAGGTACGCGGGCAGCTCGAGAAGCAGGGCGCCGAGCCGGCCGGCTCGACCCCTGCAGAGTTCGCCGCGTTTCTCAAGCAGCAGCTCGCCGATTGGGGGAAGGCGGCGCGCGAGGCCGGGCTGAAACCGGAGTAGCGCCTCGCGAATCGCGCGAGGGGTCAGTGCCCGAACGGATCGAGACGGTGATCATTGGCGGAGGCCAGGCCGGCTTGTCGATGAGCTACCACCTCGGCCAGCTCGGGCGCGAGCACGTTATTTTCGAGCGCGGCCGCATCGCCGAGCGATGGCGCAGCGAGCGCTGGGATTCGCTCACCTTCCAGTTTCCCAGCTGGATGGTGGGGCTGCCGGGATACGTCTACGAGGGCAACGAGCCGGAGAGCTTCATGCCTCGCGATGGGGTCGTGCGCTTCATCGAGGAATACGCAAAGCGGATTTCTCCGCCCATCCGCTGCGGCATCCGGGTCACCTCCCTCGCGCAAACGGAATCCGGAAGCCTGCTCGTCGAAACCGACGCCTTTGCCGTCGAAGCCGACAACGTCGTCGTCGCGACCGGGCCGTACCAGTTGCCCGCAGTACCGGCCTTCGGTGCCGCGCTCGGGCCGGGCGTTTACCAGGTGACCGCCAACCGTTACCGCAACCCCGGGGAGCTTCCGCGCGGCAACGTGCTGGTTGTCGGATCCGGCGGCTCCGGATATCAGATCGCCGAGGAGCTTGTGCGGAGCGGCGCAGGTGTCTACCTATCCGTCGGCGCTCACCGTCGCGTCCCCCGCCGGTATCGCGGCAAAGACTTCGGGTGGTGGCAGAAGGCAACCGGCGCCTCCGACAGGACGGTGGACAGCCTGGCGGGTCAAGGGCGTGTGCTGCTCACGGGCGTCGATGGCGGTCACGACGCGGACTTGCGCGAGCTTGCGGGCCGGGGCGCGGTCCTGCTCGGCAGGCTGCGCGACGTCCGCGACGGCCGATTGCGCTTCGCCGCCGATCTCGAGGAAAACCTCGCAAGAGGCGACGAGGAGTACGATCGATTCACGAGCTTGGTCGACGAATACATCGACAGGCACGGCTCGACCGCGCCTGCGGCCCCGGAACGGAATCCGCGCGGCAAGATCGGGGCTCCTTCGACGATCACCGAGCTCGATGCCCGCGCCGCCGGCATCACCTCGGTGATCTGGGCCGTCGGCTACCGCTACGACTTCGGATGGATAAAATGCGCGGCGCTCGACGCGAGCGGCAGGCCCATCCATCGACGCGGCGTGAGCGAAGTGCCCGGCGTATACTTTCTGGGCCTGCACCGTCTCCACAAGCTCAAATCGGCCTTTCTCTGGGGAGTAGGCGAGGACGCGGGCCATCTGGCCGAGCACATCGCGAACCGGAGATAAGAGCGGGCTCGCCGGGCCGGTCTTCGAAAGAGGAATACGAAAATCAATTCGCCTCCGACGCTCGGGCCGCACGCTGGCGCGCCGCAGTCCAGTGCTTGAAGCTGTCCTGATGCGCGGTTACGCCGAGGTCAACAGGCCGCTAAGTTATTCGTAAGGGCATCACTCAGTGGGATCCTGACGAATTTCAAATGTAAGCGCGAGCGGCAGCACCTGGCCGATTGCGGACTTTCGAGGTGACGCCAGCTTTAGAGAGGTGCCACCCAAAAATGACCCATCCCTTGGTCAGCGCTAAACTACGCGGGATCCGGCCTGCGCACGAGGAGTACGCCATGAGCGTTACCCGCATCAAGAAGCAGAAGTCCGTCAGAGAGCAGGTCAGCGCCGCCGAATGGGCGAAGCGCGTCGATCTCGCCGCCGCCTACCGGCTGGTGCATCTCTACGGCATGGACGAGATGATCGCGAACCACATCTCCACCCGCGTCCCGGGCGAGGACGGCGCTTTCCTGATCAACCCCTACGGGATGCTGTACGAGCAGATGCACGCCTCGTGTTTCATCAAGCTCGACCTCGACGGCAAGATCCTCTTCAACCCGACCGAGTACGACATCAACCGCGCCGGCTACGTGATCCACAGCGCGATCCACCGCGCGCGCCACGAGGTCGACTGCGTCATCCACACGCACACTATCGCGGGCATGGCGGTGTCGGCGATGAAGGCGGGCCTGATGCCTTTCGCGCAGACCGCGATGCGCTTCATCGACATCGGCTACCACGACTACGAGGGCGTGGCGATCGACCTGGACGAGCAGGCGAGCCTGGTGCGCGACCTCGGCAACCGCGAGGCGATGATTCTCAGGAACCACGGGCTGCTGGTGGTCGGCGCGAGCATCCCGCAGGCCTGGGACAACATCTTCCGCCTCGAGCGCGCCTGCCAGCTGCAGGTGGCGACGCTATCCTGCAACACCGAGATCATGCTTCCTCCGCGCGAGATCATCGAGGAGGCGTCTCACCTCTACCAGCCCGGCGTGCGCCGCAAGCTCGGCATCCTCGAATGGCCGGCGCTGATCAGGAAGCTCGACGCTATCGATCCGTCGTACCGCGAGTAAGGCTAGACTTTCGGCGGCCGCTTGTCGCGGCGCCGGTCGAGCCACCACGCGAGCAGCGGCAGCAGCGCGAGTCCTCCGGGAAGCAGCAGGAGCGCAACGTAGGGGCCCATTCCCGAGAGGCGCTTCAGGTGCTCGACGAGCTCGCGCTTCTCTTCCGGCGTCCAGCGCCCGCCGTTGCGCGGCTTCATCAGCAGCGGCATCATCTTCTGCGTGTGCGCCAGCTCGTCGCTCAGGTACTTTTTTTCCCGGTCGACGATCCCCTTTAGGCGCTTGAGCATCGGAAGGGGCGCTGCCTAGCGCCAGAATTCTTTCGTGGCTATCCTCGCGCCTTCGGCCATCGCCGCCATCTTCGCCCACACCACGTCCGGGTCTACCGCCGCCTGCCCGACCCAGGTGCCGTAGCCGCAATCGCTTCCGGCGATGACGTTCTCGCGGCCGACGAGCTTCGCGTAGCGCCCGATTCGCTGGGCGACGAGCTCGGGGTGCTCGATGAAATTGGTCTTCGACTCGAGCACGCCCGGTATGAGCACCTTGCCCTCCGGGAGCTTTACGGTCTCGAACACTTTCCACTCGTGCGCGTGGCGCGGATTCGCCGCCTCGAAGGAAATCCCCGAAGGCCGGGCGAGAAACACGACGTCGATGATGTCGGCGAGCGGCACGTCGCAATGGTGCGGGCCCTCGTAGTTGCCCCAGCACACGTGCATGCGCATGCGCTCTGGAGCGATGTTCGCGGTGGCGTGGTTGAGCACCTCGACATGCAGCCGCGCCTTCTTCTTGAACTCCTCCGCGCTCAGGCCCGCGTACTGGATGTGCCGCCCCATCGCGAGGTCGGGGCAGTCGATCTGAAGGACGACTCCCGATTTCGCCACCGTTTCGTACTCGTGCCGCATCGCCTCGGCGATCGCGTAGAGATAGGCTTCCTCGCTCGGATAGTGGTCGTTCCTGAAGAAAAGGCCGATCACGCCCGGCGAGGCCGCGCTCATGAACATTTCGTGGGCCTTCACCTTCGCCGCCGCCGCCTTGAGGTTCGCGACGTCCTCGCCCGCTGCGCTTGCGTCGCGCACGCCGATCGCTGCGTTGCATCCCGGGGTTTTCCGGCGCGAGCGTCCCGGGTCGCCGAATACGCGCTTGGCCAGGTTGGGGAACTCGACCAGGTCCTGGTACACCAACGTGTTGCCCGTGCCGCCGAAGCCGCTCAGCCGGTCCTTGACATAGGTGGCGTAGGAGGGCTTCGACATCTCGCCGTCGTTGACGACGTCGACTCCGGCTCCCGCCTGCTTGCGCACCACGTCTTCCACCGCGGAGCGGACGCGCGCTGCGAGGGCCTCGCGCTCGACCGGCACGCCCTCCTCCTTCGCGTACATCATGCGCACCAGGTCGTCGGGCCGCGGCAGGCTCCCGGTATGCGTGGTGAGGAAGCGATCGGTGCTGCTCTTCACGGGTTTTCGGTGCCGTCCTTCTTGCGGCCTGTCCTTCGCTCGTCGAGAGCGTCCCTGATGCGCTTCTCGACACTCTCGTCGTGTGGGTCGAAGTACTTGTCGGTCTCCGCCTTGTATTTCGCGAGGGTGATGGGATCGGCGAACCGCGCTTCCTCGGCAGTTCGCTCCTTTTCGGCCCGCACCGCCAGGACATTCCTCACGATTCTGCGCACGATGGCGAGCACGACGAGGGCGAATACGGCGACGGCGACGACCGCCGCCGTCGTCCAGAAGGAATCACAGGCCGGCAAGTACGCCGGCAGCTGCGCGCAGCGCCACGAGTAGGTCCACAACGCTTCAAGCTGACGTATCGTCTCCATCCCGCGCGGAGTGTACGCAATGTTGCCTGCAGTCACAACGGACGCTCGTCACGAGGCTCGCCTCACAGCCCAGAGATTGAACAGGCCGTAGCCCAGATACGCTGTGAGCCACAGCGCGCCCGCGGCCTCGAGCGACAGCGGCCGTGGGTACGCGACGAGCAGCACGGCGAAGAGCGGCATCGAGAGAAATTCGCCGACCACGAGCGGCCCGGTTCGCCGCATGGCGTAGAGCGCATACAGCGGCAGCCAGGAAGCGATGCGGGCGAGGGTCCCGGCGAAGAACAAGGCTACCGTCGTGTCGCTCATGCGGAAGCTTTCGTCGTAGAGGAGCGAAAGGACCGGGCGGTGCAGAGCGCCGACCGCGGCAAGGGCGATCGCGGAAGGGAGGATCGTCGCGAAGGCGGCGCGCCGCAGCTCGCCGGCGAAGCGCGGCGTGCCGTGCGCGGCGGCGAGCCTCGGCAGGAAGTGCACCGCCATCACCCCGGCGGCGACGCTCGCTACCCAATCCGAGACGCGCCACAGCGACTGCACCAGGCCCACCTCGTGCCAGGACATCTGCGCCGAGACGATTTCCCGCACCGCCACCGCTGCGAGCGGAGTGAGCACACCGATGGTAAACCCCGGAAGAATGTAGCGCCGCAGGGGACTGCGGTTCCCGTCCGACGCCGGAGCCCGAGCCACGAAGAACAGTGCGAGCGCGGGCGCGGCCATCGCCAACGCGAGCGCGGTCAGGACGTGGCCTTGCGGAGCGGCGAGGGCCGCGGCGAGCTGCAGCGCCGCCGAGCCGCTCGCGAGAGTCAGCATCAGTCCACGGCGTTGCTGCCCCAGCCAGTAGCCGTTCAGCATTCCAGGAACGATCGCGACGCAGCCGACCGCGGCGCCTAGCGCGACCAAGCCTTGCGAGACGCCGTCCCCGGTGAGCGCCCCGGGGAAAACGAGCGAGCCGGCGACGACCGCGAGCATCACAGGCGCCGATACCGCGAACCCGAGCCGCAGCGACTCGGTCAGGAGCTCGCGCTGCCGTTCGGGCCGGTCGGCCTGCGCGACTAGCACCGAAATTCCGGTCCCCACTCCCGCGAGCGCGACCCCGGCGACGACCTCGATGATCGAGCCGAGCTGCGCCCAGAAAGCGACCAGCTCCGGGCCGCCGCGCAAGGTGAGCACCTTGTCGACTGCGGAGCGCCCGGCCAAGCCGGCGAAAATGATCGCGAGCGTCGCGACAAGCTTGATAGATCGCCTCCCTGGAGTCGCGAAGGAGTCTAATACGCGGGTGCGGATCTCGTCCCGTTCCGTCGTGATCGCGTGCGTGCTCGGTGTCTGCCCTGCCGCGGCGCTCGCGCAGCCCTCGCCCACGGTCGCCGCGTTCGCGAGCGCGATCGTTCCCGGCCTGGGACAGGCCGCCAACGGCGACTACGGAGCGGCCGCAGCGCACTTCGGCATCTTCGCGGCGTCGCTGTCGGCCGGACTGTATTACGAGCACAAGCCCGATTTCCTGAGCGACGACGTCCGCTACGACGACGGCAATCGCGAGTTCATCAACCAGACGACGCTGCGCCGCGACTTCGCACTGCGTCTCGCCACGGATACCGCGCTCTACTCCTCCTTCGGAGCCTACCGCGACGCGCGGGCGCGCGACGATCGCGCCTACCGCACCCCGGCGCCGAAGGAAACCCTCTCGGACCTTGCGCTCGCCCCGTTCTCCTGGGAATTCCTCTCCCGCCCCACGACCCTCATCCCGCTGGCGCTCCAAGCCTGGGCGGCGGCGCGCAGCAAGTACGGCATCTACCGGGCCGACGACGTCAGCTCGCAACAGCTGCACGCCTACAACCTCACCGCCAACGAGTTCACCGCTGTCGGCGAGGAAGGGTTCTTCCGGGGCTTCCTGAACAACGAGTTCAGCAACCGCTGGGGCGACGGCTGGGGCCTCGCGGGGTCGTCGCTGGTCTTCGGCCTCGCGCATACCGGCCAGGGCCAGACCGCCAACGCCGTACAGGCGGCGCTCGCCGGCGCCTACCTGGGCTGGGTGCAGCAGCGCAACGGCTTCCAGATCGGCGAGGGCGTCGCTCTGCACTACTGGTTCAACGTCATCGCCGGCATCTCGGCGATCCGCAACGGCGGCAGTGCGCCGCTCGTGACTCTACGGGTGCCTTTCTAAGAACCGTGGCGATCTGGCTTATACTGGGCGGATGGCAAAGCTGATCCTAGTGGTCTCGGCATTGCTCCTCTCCGGGGAGCTTGCGGCTCAGACTTTCAAATGCACGAATGCAAGCGGCGAGATTACCTATTCGGGCAAGAAATGCAGCGACCTCGGGCTGAAGGACGCCGGCGAGGTCAAGGACCAGTTGAATGTGACTCCGGCTTATCGCCCCTCAGCCCAAGGAGGCGGAAGCGATTCGCGGCCGCGGCCTGCTCCCGCGGCTCGGGCCCCGGACCCCGGCCCTCCCGCCGCTGTCGCAGAGCCTGCGGAACCCGCCGCAGCGGAGCGACGCTGCTTTACCGTGCAGACAGCGAAAGGCACCGCCACCCGCTGCAACGACAAGCCCCCCAACGATTAGGGCGCGTCCTCACGAACCGCGGCCTGCCGCGAAGCGCTCGAACTCCGAAGCCGGCATCGGCCTGCCGAAGTGATACCCCTGCACCTCGTCGCAGCCGTGCTTCTTGAGGAACTCGAACTGCGCCCCTGTCTCGACGCCCTCGCCCACCACCTTGAGCTTCAGGTTGTGCGCGAGCGAGATGATCGCCTGGGCGACGATGCCTTCGTCGACGTTTATCCTGCCCTTGACGTCCTGCACGAATGACTGGTCGATCTTGAGCGCGCTGATCGGCAGGCGCGTGAGGTAGGAGAGGCTCGAGTGGCCCGTGCCGAAGTCGTCGACCGAGAGGTCGACGCCTATTTCGCGCAGGCGCTCGAGCACGCGGATCGCGGCCTCGGTGTCCTGCATCACCAGGCTCTCGGTCAGCTCCATCTCCAGCCTCCGCGGATCCAGTCCGCTGCTCCGGAGCGCATCGTCGACCGCGCCTGCAAGCGCCTCCTGCTTGAACTGGCGCATCGAGAGGTTCACCGAGACCGTGATCGGCGGCCCGCCCCGCTTCTGCCAGGTGCGCGCCTGCGCGCACGCGGTCTGCAGCACCCATTCGCCGATCGGAACGATCAGTCCGGTTTCCTCGGCTAGTCCGATGAAGCGCTCGGGCAGGGTCAGTCCGAGCTCGGGGTGCTGCCAGCGCAGCAGCGCCTCGCAGCCCACCAGGGCGCCGCTCTGCACGTTGATGCGCGGCTGATAATACAGCTCGAACTCGTTGCGCTCGAGCGCCCGGCGCAGGTTCGTCTCCATCTTCAGACGCTCGTTCACCTGCCGGTTCATCTCGGCGGTGTAGAACTGGAAATTGTTGCGCCCCTTCTCCTTGGCGCGGTACATGGCCGCGTCGGCGTTCTTGAGCAGCGTCTCCACGTCGGGGCCGTCCTGAGGGTAGAGACTGATTCCGGCGCTGCAGGTCACCAGGAGCTCCTGCCCGTCGATCTCTATCGGCTCGGCGATCTTGTTGATGATGCGTTGCATCGCACGGTAGATGACCTCCTGACCGGTCTGATCGTTGAGGATCAGAATGAATTCGTCGCCGCCCAGCCGCGCCACGGTGTCGCCGTCGCGCACCGCCCCCAGAAGGCGCTCGGCAACCTTTTGCAGGAGCTTGTCTCCGGTGTTGTGCCCGAGGCTGTCGTTGACGAACTTGAAGTGGTCGATGTCGATGAAGACGACCCCTATCGAGCGCACGAAACGCTGGGCGTATACGGATTGCCTCAGGCGGTCGTGCAGAAGATTGCGGTTCGGCAGCCCGGTGAGCGCGTCGTAGTTCGCCTGATACTCGAGCTGCTCCTGGTAGCGCTTGCGCTCGATCGAGTACTGCATCGAGCGCAGCAACAGGTCCCGGTCGATCTTGCCCTTGACTAGGTAGTCCTGGGCACCGGTCTTGACCGCGGAGAGCGCGACAGTCTGGTCGTCGTGGCCGGTCAGCACGATGATCGGCACCTTGGGCGAATGCGCGTAGACCTTGAGGAAAGTGTCGAATCCGTAGCTGTCGGGAAGCGAAAGATCGAGCAGCACGACGCCGGCGCTGCGCGAGGACAGGTATTCGAGGCCCTGCGAGAGCCTTCCCACGCAATCGAGCTGGAAAAGGTCGTCCTCTCCTTCGGCAAGCATCTCGCGGATGAGGCGCACGTCCCCCGGGTTGTCCTCGATCAGCAACACCCGTTTGCGATCGGCCATGGCTACTTTCCGTTCGGAAGCGTGACCACGGTCAGCCAGAAGTTGTCGATCGACCTCACGACTTTGATGAACTGCTCCAGATCCACGGGCTTGGTGACGTAGCAGTTGGCGTGCAGCTGGTAGGTCTTGAGCACGTCTTCCTCGGCCTTCGAGGTGGTGAGAACCACGACCGGGATGCGCTGCAACCGCGGATCGGACTTGATCTCCTGCAGCACCTCGCGGCCGTCCTTCTTCGGAAGATTGAGATCGAGCAGGATGATGTCGGGCTTGGGCGCGTCCTTGTGCTTGCCGCGCTTGTGCAGGAAGTCGAGCGCCTCGACCCCGTCCTTGACCCAATGAAGGTTGTTGTAGACCTTGCCTTCTTTCAGGGCCTCGCGCGTCAGGCGCGCGTCGCCGAGGTTGTCCTCGACCAGGAGTATCTCCACCGGCGGAGCGGTCTTGTCGATTTCCGCGATCATGTTTCTCCTTTTTGGATTTTGGGAAGCGTGAAGAAGAACTTGCTGCCTTTGCCGTGCGCGGGCTCGACCCAGATCCGCCCGCCATGGCGGTCGACTACCTTCTTGCAGATTGCGAGGCCTATCCCGGTGCCCGGGTACTCGTCCCGGGTATGCAGCCTCTGGAACACCATGAAGATGCGCTCGAAGTACTGCGGCTCGATGCCTATGCCGTTGTCGGCCACGGTAAAGCGCCATTCGTGGCCCGAATCCTCCGCGGAGACATGGATGCGCGGCGGGTCCTCCTTCCTGCTGAACTTCATCGCGTTGCCGACCAGGTTCTGAAAGAGTTGCGTGAGCTGCGTGTCGTCGGCGTTAATCTCGGGAAGCGCGTCGCTCGTGATCTCCGCGCCGCTCGCTTCTATCGTCGCGCGAAGGTTGACGAGGGCCCGATCGAGCGCTTCCTGCGACCGGACCGGCCGCAATTCCTTTCCGCGCGTCCCGACCCGGGAGTAGGCGAGCAGGTCCTCGATCAGCTGCTTCATGCGCGTCGCGCCCTCGACGATGAAGGCCATGAACTCCCGCGCGTCGCTGTCGAGCTTGTCGCCGTAGCGGCGCTCGAGCAGCTGGGTGTAGCTGCCGATCATGCGCAACGGCTCCTGCAGGTCGTGGGAGGCGACGTAGGCGAATTGCTGCAGCTCCGCGTTGGAGCGCGCAAGCTCGTCGTAGGCCGCGCGCAGGACGGCTTGAGCGCGTTTGCGATCGGTGATGTCGGTTCCGACTCCACGGTAGCCGCGGAACCTCCGCTCTTCATCGAACACGGGCTCGCCGCTCAGCGACAGCCACACCGAATTGCCGCCGGGACCCGCGCGCTCGACCTCGAAATCGAAGAAGGGCTCGTGCCTCTCCAGCTGCGCGCGGTGCCGCTCCCATGCGGCCTCGCTCAGATTCGGCGCGGGCGCATCCCAGCGCTTGCGGCCGATATAGGGGGCTGGATCGATTCCCGTGCGCTCGACGAAGCGGCTCGACATGAACGTGAGACGGAACTCCTCGTCCTGCTCCCAGTACCAGTCGGACGAGAGGCCGGTGAGGCTGCGGAAGCGCGCTTCGCTCTCACGCAGCTCGCGCTCGGCCTGCGCTCGCGCCATGAAATGCCCGACCTGGACCCCCATCGCGGCGCCCGTCTTGAGCAGCCATTCGTCGGGTTGCTGCTCTTCGCGGTGAAAGAACTCGAGCGCGCCGAGAATCTGGTCGCCCAGGCGTATGGGAAGAGCGAAGGCGGAGCGCAGGCCCGCCGCGGCCGCCTCTTTTCCGCGCAGGAAGCTTTTCTCGGCGCTGACGTCGACGATCCATACCGGCTCGCCCGTGCCGAGGACGCGCCGGATGAACCCGGCCTGCCCGGGCTGATAGGTGGTCTTGCGGCTCGCGGCGAGAAACGCCGCCACGTCCGCATCGTCCAGGCTCCACCAGGTTTCCTCGCAGCGGAAGCCGCCCGCCTTGGCGTCCAGGCTCCAGCGCGCGCCGCAAGCCCAGCCCAGCGTCTCGCAGAACGCTGCCAGCACACCCGGCATGGCCGAGCTGACCGTAGCGGATTCCGAGAGAATCCGCGCGACCCTGTGCTCGATCGCCTGGCGCCGCTCGGCGCGCTTGCGATCGGTGATGTCGACGATGGCCCCGATCAGCCCCGCGATACCGCCGTCGGCATCGGTGAAGGTCGCTTTGTAGTTGAGCGTGTGGCGGTAGCTGCCGTCCTGGACCGGCACCGCGAGCTCGTAGCTCCGCGTGCCCGGGTTGCGCCACAGGTACTCGTCCTCTGCCTGGTGCTTTGCCGCCGCTTCGGGCGCGCTCGAGAAGAGCTCCTGAACCGTCTTGCCGATGAAGGCTTCGCGATTGACCCCGAAGTAGGTCTCCCAGGCCCGGTTGGCGCCGAGGTGTTTGCCGTCGCGCGCCTTGAAGAATACGGGAATGGGCAGAGCCTCGATCAGCTCCTGCGCGACGCGCAGCGCCTTGGTGTTCTCCTCCCAGACCTTCTTGGACATTCCGGACAGAGGGCGGCTCTCGTTCGCAGTCGTGCTGCGACTCAGTTCGAAGGGCCTGGCGATATTAGCGAGAAATTGCTTACGCCAGCGCCGGTATTCGGCGGGCTTGATGCGGTGCCGCTTGCAGATGGCCGACTCGGACCTGCCTTTGAGGCCCTCGAGGACAACTTCGGCTTTCGATGCGGGATCCCAATGCCGGCCCGGCACGAGTTCCGCCCTCCCTTTAATGCGCACGCGTCTTATGGCGCTTTTTTTCGCCAAGGAAGTATCAACCATGGATAGGTGGAAGTAAATGGGGGTTCCGGTATCTCACGATCCGAAGTGCACCGCCACGACATCCTCGTACGCCGACTCGCGGGAGAGCAGGCCCATCGCCCTCGCGAATTCGTTGAGGGCGCGCACGCTCTCCCGCGATATCTGCGGATCGTAATACGAAGCGTCGCGGCGCACGAGCTCGGCGATGAGCTCGCGTTCGGCGTCCGGGAAGTGTCGCTTCGCCGCGCGGGCCGCAAGCGACGGGTCTTGCTTGAGCGCGGCTTGAGCGGCAACCACGGCGCGCACCGCCGCCGCCACGGTCTCCGGGCTTCCATCGATGCGCTCCTGCGTCGCGACGAGCGCCGGAAAAGTGTAGTGCTGCGAGCCGCGCGGCCCGTCGCCGCGCCGCGCGTCTATCACCAGCGCACCGACCCCACGGCGCACCGCGATCTCGGCCGCCATGCCGTTTGCCCAGAACCCGTCGACCGCGCCGTCCTCCAGCGCCTTCGCGGCGGCAACGCCGAAAGAGACGCCCGCGCCCGCGCTTCCCGGCACCGGCCCTATTCTCATCTCCCGTTCCGGGTCGATTCCCGATTCGGCGAGCATGCGTTTCAATCCGTCGGCGGGACCTGGCGCCGCACCGATGCGAAGGCCCTTGAGCGCGCGCAGATCTCCGCGCGCTGCGCCCAATCCCTTCCGGACCACGAGGAACCAGTACATGTTCTGCGAAAGCGCGCATAGGAGCTTGCAGCCGTGCCAGTCCTTGAACGCGTAGAGCGCGGCGTGCGCCGCGCCACCGACGAAGTCGACCCTGCCTTGGCGCAGCTCATCGAACGTCTTGGTGACGGGAAACAGCAACTCGACTGTAGCGTCCAGGCCTTCCTTCTCGAAGAAACCGAGCCCGACCGCGGCGACGGCCGGAAAATACGACGGCGACACCATGTCGGGGATGGCGACGCGAATCGTCACTGAACTCTCCCGGGATTGGAATTCCGGGAGAGCTTATACCCCGAGGCGCCTATTGCGGAAGCTTGCCGTAGTTCTGCGTGAGGTACGTCGCGATGACGTCGACGTCTTCCTTGGCGATCGGGGCGCCGAAGGCATTGATCATCTTGTTGACCGATGCGGTCCATCCGGCCTTGTCGAGGAAACGCGAGTTCATCTGAATGTAGTCGAGGCTGTGGCAGGCCAGGCAGGAGTTCACCTTGTCGCGCCCCGGTCCGTCCTTCAGCTGCACTTTCGACTCCTGCGCACTGGTCACGCCGGCCGCGAGAAGCAGGGCGGCGGCGGTCATCGCCGGAGTCTTCATACGACCTCCAGGTACAACCGCTGGACTACGTTGTGGTGATAGCCCGCCGGGTTGTGGATGAGCTGCTCGACCTGGGTCTCGCCCGAGCGCGCCGTCGCGCGCGCCATGACGACGAGGGCGCCTTGATCGCGACCTGGGACGGTAAACGAGAACTCGCGAAACGAGAAGCGCCCGAGGTCGCGCCCGAGCTTCGCGGCGTACCAGCTCGCACCGTCGGTGGAGACCTCGACCCGGTCGATCCCCGAGCCGCCGTCCCAGGCGATCCCCTTCACGTCGATCGCCTTTCCGGGCGACACCTGCTGCCCGTTTCTGAGCGACGTGACGAGCGAGTTCACTACCATGGTCGTGATCGGCTCGTTCGTCTCCTTCACCTGCGACTTGAAGCTCGGAGTCTTGAACCTCCCGCGGGGGAGCCTGTATGCCGTGCTCATCCAAAAGTTGCTTTCGGGTTTCGACACCAGCTTCACGCTGGTCAGCTGCTTGATCCAGTACGTGCCGGTCCAGCCGGGAACGACGAGGCGAGCGGGAAACCCGTTCCAGTGCGGCAGCGGCTTGCCGTTCATCTCTAAAGCGATGAGGGTGTTCTCGTCCATCGCGACCTCGACCGGAATCGACTTGACGAAATCCGGCGTCTTGTCCAGCGGCGCGGTGTCGGCGCCGTCGAGCACGACTTCGAGCGCATCGCCCTTCACCCCCGCCCGGGCGAGCACGTCCTTCAGGCGCACGCCGCGCCAGACCGCGTTGCCCATCGCGCCCACGCCCCATTCGACGCCGGCGACGTGCGGCTCGAACAGACCGCGGCGGTTGCCCGAGCACTGGCATACGGCGGTGACCTCCGCCTGCTTGAAATCCTCCCTGAGATCGGCGAGGGTGAGCTTCAGCTCGCGCTCTGCGCTCTCGCCGCCGACGGCGAGCGACCATTGATCGCCTTTGATCTCGGGAATCCCGGCGAGATGCCAGCGCACGAAGAAGGCGTCGTTGCGCGTGATCGCCGTGCGGAAGTACTCGATCGGGGTCTCGAAGTTGGGAGGACGGTAGGTCTTCTTGATCAGCGGAAGCTTGCCGGGCAGGCTGAACAGCACCTGTCCGGCGAGCGCGCCGTCCGGAAGCTCGGTGAATCCGAGCGCCCCGCTGCTCCCGAGGTCCGCTGCGAACGCCCTTGCCGCGCCGAGTGCGCCGAACGCGCTCGCGCCCGCAAGCAGCCTCCTGCGTGACCGGTTGTGCTGATCGCCCATGGATCCTCCTGTGTAGCCGTCATGACGCCGTCCTATCTCTTCAGCGGCTTATAGCGTATACGCTTGGGCTTGGCGGCTTCTTCCCCGAGCCGCTTGATTTTGTCCGCCTCGTATTCCTGATAATTCCCGGGAAAGAAGCTGACTTTGGACTCGCCCTCGAAGGCGAGGATGTGGGTGGCGATGCGGTCCAGGAACCAGCGATCGTGGCTGGTGACGAGCACGCTGCCCGCGAATTCGAGGAGCGCCTCCTCGAGCGCGCGCAGCGTCTCCACGTCGAGGTCATTGGAGGGCTCGTCGAGCAGCAGCACGTTGGCGCCCGCGAGCATGGTCTTAGCGAGGTGCACCCGGCCGCGCTCGCCGCCGGAGAGCGTGCCGACCTTCTTCTGCTGATCGGCGCCCTTGATGTTGAAGCGTCCGAGGTAAGCGCGCGAGGGCATCTCGAACTTGCCGACCGTGAGCATGTCCGCGCCGTCGGAGATGTACTCCCACACCGTCTTCTCGCCCTCGAGCGCGTCGCGCGACTGGTCCACATGCGCCATTTTCACCGTCGGCCCGATCGAGATCTGGCCTTTGTCCGCCTTTTCCTTGCCGGTGATCATGCGGAACAGCGTCGACTTTCCCGCGCCGTTTGGGCCGATCACGCCCACGATCGCGCCAGGCGGCACCTTGAAGGACAGGTCGTCGATCAGCAGACGATCGCCGTAGCCCTTGGACACGCCGGTGAGCTCGATCACGGAATCCCCGAGGCGGTCCGCCACCGGGATGAAGATCTCCTGGGTCTCGTTCCTCTTCTGGTACTCGTAGGAGGAAAGCTCCTCGAAGCGCGCCAGGCGCGCCTTCGACTTCGCCTGACGGCCCTTTGGATTCTGCCGCACCCATTCCAGCTCTTTCTGCATCGACTTGATGCGCGCCTGCTCCTGCTTCTCCTCGACCTCGAGGCGCTTCTCCTTCTGCTCCAGCCACGACGAGTAATTTCCCTCCCAGGGGATGCCGTAGCCGCGGTCGAGCTCGAGGATCCACCGGGCTGCGTTGTCGAGGAAGTATCGGTCGTGCGTCACCGCGACTACCGTGCCGGGAAAGCGCTGCAGGAACTGCTCCAGCCACTCCACGCTCTCGGCGTCGAGATGGTTGGTGGGCTCGTCGAGCAGCAGCACGTCGGGCTTGGAGAGCAGCAGCCGGCACAGCGCCACGCGGCGCTTCTCGCCGCCCGAGAGCGGCGCGATTTTCTGATCCCAGGGCGGAAGGCGCAGCGCGTCGGCAGCCACGTCCATCTGCAGGTCGGCGCTGTCGCTATGCGCGGCGTTCACGATCGCTTCGAGTCGAGCCTGCTCGGCGGCGAGCTTGTCGAAATCGGCGTCGGGCTCGGCGTACGCCGCGTAGATCTCATCCAGCCGCTTTTTCGCGGCCGAGGTCTCGCCCAGGCCTTCCTCGACCGCCTCGCGCACCGTCTTTTCCGCATCGAGCTGCGGTTCCTGCGGGAGAAACCCTATCCTCATGTTCGGCAGAGGGATCACCTCGCCCTCGAAATTCGTCTCCACGCCGGCCATGATCTTCAGCAGCGTGGATTTCCCCGAGCCGTTCAGGCCGAGGACGCCGATCTTGGCGCCCGGAAAGAAGTTGAGCGAGATGTTCCTGAGGATCTGGCGCTTCGGGGGCACCAGCTTGCCGACGCGGCGCAGCGTGTAGACGTATTGAGCCATGATCTGTTCGATGAGGAGAAGCCCGAAGCTTAGCGCAATTGGCGGCGCGAGCCGGGGCCATTTAGACTCACGATATGGGACTCAAGCTCAATCTCGGATGCGGCCAGAAACGCCAGCCCGGCTTCGTGAACGTGGACAAGTTCGGGGACCCGGACCTGATGTGGGATCTCGAGACGTTTCCCTGGCCGTGGCAGGACAACTCGGCCTCGGAGATCCACCTGATACACGTCCTGGAGCACCTCGGCGCGTCCAGCGACGTCTTCATCGGGATCATGAAAGAGCTCTACCGCGTGTGCGAGCCCGGGGCGAAGATCCGCATCGTCGTGCCGCACCCCCGCCACGACTTTTTCATCGGCGACCCGACCCACGTGCGGCCGGTCACCCCGGAGATGCTGTCGCTTTTCTCCAGGCGCGAGAACACCAGGTGGACCGAGATGGGCGCTGCAAACACTCCGCTCGCCCTCTATCACAACGTCGATTTCCAGATCACCGACGTCGAATACATTCTGGACGAACCCTACTTGAGCGACTTCAGGAGCGGGAAGCTCAGCCAGGAGGAATTCCAGAAGCTGGTGCGCAAGTACAACAACGTGGTGACCGAGATCCACATCGTCATGGACGTGATCAAGTCCTAGTTCAGATTCTGCCCGGCAAACCTCGTCCAGATCACGACCAGCGTCATGACTCCCGCCAGGAACGCAGCGAATCGCAACGGCACGTAATTGAAGGCGATATGGATGAATGCGTGCACGTAGCGGGCGATGACGAAAACCCATGCCAGTGAAACCTGCACGGAGTCGAATCTGCCTGTCGCGAGCATGAGCAGGCACACGACATAGAACAAGACCGGAAGCTCCAGCAGGTTCATATACGCGCGCGCGGGACGTTCGACCCATTCGGCCGGGCTGTCCGCGGTGAAGGCCTTGAAGTAGCGCGCCGAGGCCGCTCCCTGGATGACTGCGACATTCCGGTACACGGCCATCAGGAGGCCCACGATGGCGGTGAGGACGACGAGCGCAACCACGGGTCGGATCAGCGCCGTGCCCTGAGCAACGGGCGCGGGCGTCGCCCGGACAACGGCTACCAGCACCACGGCAAAGACCGCGAGCACCACTCCGATCATCAGGTACGTTGCGCCGATAGCTTTGGTACGCATACGGACTCCCTTATCGAGTATTGCTGCGGTTGACCGGCAGAACCGCGACGAAGCAGCTTCCCCGCCCGCTCTGCGGCGCGCAGCGCGCGTCGCCCCCGTGCTGCCGCGCGATCTGCCGCACCAGCGCGAGCCCCAGCCCCGCGCCTGCGACCTCTTTGGTTCCCGTGCGGCGGTAGAACGGGTCGAACACGCGCTCGCGCTCGGACTCGGGAACGCCCGCGCCGTGGTCGCAGACGGCCATTTCTGTCCCGTCCCCGGTGCGGGAGACGCGCACTTCGATGGGCGGAGCGCCGTGGCGTTTTGCGTTCTCCAGAAGATTGCGGAGCATCCGGCGCAGCAGCCGCGGATCGCCGCGCACCGTGGCCGGCTCGCCGTCGAGCTGGGCGCCCTCGTAACGCGCGCATTCTTCCGCCGCGAGCGCGAGCAGGTCCACGTCTTCAACCCTTTCCAGGTCCTTCACTGCATCGAGTCGGCTCGCAAGAAGTATCTCGTCGATCAGGGCATCGAGCTCGGCGATATCCTGCTCGAGACCGGCTTTGCGTTTCGGGTCGGCGCTCTCCTTCATCAGCTCCACCGCCATGCGGATGCGCGCGAGGGGCGTGCGCAGCTCGTGCGAGGCGTTCGCGAGCAGCGTCTTGTGCGCGCCGACCAGCTCTTCGATGCGAGCGGCGGCCCGGTTGAAGCTCTCGGCGAGCCGCGCCACTTCGTCGTGGCCTGTGGTCCTCACGCGCGCCGAAAGGTCGCCCGCGCCGAGCGCCTCGACCCCAGCCTGCAGGCGCTCCAGGCGCCGCGTCAGCCGCCGCGCCACGGGGTACGCGCCCACGCCCACGGCGAGCGCGAGCAGGGCGAGCATCAGGAATATCCGGTAGCCGGGAAATCCTCCTTCGCGCGGCGTGCGCGCTTCCAGCCAGCGGCCGTCGGGCAGACGCACGGTCCAAACGGGCCTGCCGCCCCAGCGATATGCCCACCCGCCGCTCTCGCGGCCCTCCGCCGGCGCGGGGAGGGGCTTTCCCACGGCGGCGAGCGGCGAGCGGTCGGCTCCGAACAGCGCGACGTCCGCGCGCAGGTCTGCGGCGAGCCGCTCGAGCGCCGCCTGGTGCTCGGCCTTGGACGCCCCCGCGGGCGGGAGGGCGTTGCGCGCGAGCATCGCCGCCACCTCCTGCGCTTGGCCCGCGGGACCGTGGTCGGCGAAGGAGTGCCAGAGCAGTCCCGCGGCCAGGGCGAACACGGCGAGGCTCGCGAGGACCGCGAAGTAGATGCGCAGATACAAGCGCTGCATCAGTCGTGCGCCTTTGCAAACACATAGCCCGCGCCGCGAACGGTGACGATGCGCCGCGGCTTCTTCGGGTCGTCCTCGATCGCGGCGCGGATGCGCGATACGTGCACGTCGATCGAGCGGTCGAAGGCTTCGAGCGGCTCGCCTTTGACCAGATCCATGAGGGTTTCCCGCGACATCACCCGGCCCGCGTTCTCGGCGAGGGCGACGAGCAGCGCGAATTGATAGCTCGTGAGCGAGCACACCTCGCCGTCCACGCGAACGACGCGCGAGTCGCGGTCTATTTCGAGGCTCCCGAAGCGCAGGAGCGCAGTGCGCCCTCTCGATTTCCCGCGCCTCAGGATCGCGCGCAGCCGCGCCAGCAGCTCGCGGGGCTGGAAGGGCTTCGGTAGATAGTCGTCCGCGCCCAGCTCCAGGCCGACGATCCGGTCGGCGGCGTCGCCGCGCGCGGTCAGCATCAGCACCGGCGTGTCCGATTTCGCGCGCAGCTCACGGCACACTTCGAGCCCGTCCATGTCGGGCAGCATCAGGTCGAGCACCAGAGCGTCGAAAGGCTCGCGCGCGAGCCGCTCGAGCCCGGCGCGGCCCCCGGTCGCGACCGAAACGCGAAAGCCCGACTCGCCGAGGTATTCGGAAACCATCTCGGCGAGCCGGGGATCGTCTTCGATCAGGAGTACGCGCTCGGCCATGCCTCCCTAGAGTAGCCGAATTGCGCGGGAGGCTCAGCCGTGGCGCCACCTGCGGCCGAAGCTCTCCATGCGCTCGGCGATCTGCTTGCGCTGCGCGGGAGTCAGCACCTCGGCGACGTCGGCGAGCGCCTGCGTGAAACGCTTCGACGCCTGCTCGGCGAGCTGGATTTGCTCGGCGCGCAGCACCTCGATCGCACCGCGGTCGATCGTGTCGGCGGCGAGGAGATCGACCGCCTGCTTGCGCGCGGCGCGCGCCTTGTCGCGCAGCGGCAGCAGGTCCTTCGCCGCCTGCTTCACGATCGGCTCGAGCCGCTGCTTCTGCTCGTCCGTCGCGTCGATCTCCACGTACAGATGCTTAAGCGCCCGATCGAGATGCTGATCGACGGCCGCCGGGTCGAGCGGCCCCGCGGCGTAGCCGCAGCGGTGCCAGCCGCAGCCTCCGCCTTGGGCGAAAGCCTTGAAGCCGATTCCCGCTGCGATTCCGCCGATCAGCGTGGCGATGGCGGCGCGCTTGAAGAATCTCCTGCGTTTGTCGGGCTTGGTGTCTTGCGTTTCCATGATCGGTCCTTGTGGGTTGCGGGGAACGTCTCCCCTGGGAAGGAGTCTTGCAGCGGTCCGTAAGCGGGGTTTGTCCGGCAGGTAAAGTTATGTAAAGCTCGCGTGGTGCCTGAGCTGCCCGACGTCGTCGTCTATATCGAGCACCTGCGGAACCGCCTTGCCGGGCGCACGCTCGCGCGCCTGCGGCTCCTCAATCCTTTCGTGCTGCGCAGCGTGAGCCCGCCCATCGCCTCGGCGGAAGGGAGGAGGGTCTTGGGCGTTCGCCGAATCGGCAAGCGGATCGTGCTCGAGCTCGAGGGCGGGCTGTTCCTGGTGCTGCACCTCATGATCGCCGGGCGGCTGCGCTGGCTAGCAAAGGGCAAGAAACCCCCGGGGCGCATATCGCTCGCCGCGTTCGAATTCGGCGACGCAACGCTGATCCTCACCGAGGCCGGAACGAAACGGCGCGCATCGATCAATCTCGTCGAGGGCGAGGCGGCGCTCGCCGCCATGGACCCGGGCGGGCTGGAGGTCCTCGAGGCCCGCCTCGAAGACTTCGCCGCGAGACTGAGAGCGGATCGCCACACGCTCAAGCGCGCCCTCACCGATCCGCATCTGTTCAGCGGCATCGGCAACGCCTATTCGGACGAGATACTGCACCGCGCGAAGCTCTCTCCTTTCGCGCAGACCTCGTCGCTGTCGGACGAGGACGTGAAGCGTCTCTACGACGCGACGCGCGCCACGCTTGTCGAGTGGACCGAGCGCCTGCGCCGCGAGGCGGGCGCGGATCTTCCGGAGAAGGTCACTGCTTTCCGCGAAGAGATGGCCGTGCACGGCCGCTACCGCAAGCCCTGCCCAGTGTGCGGGTCGCCGGTGCAGCGGATCGTGTACGCGGAGAACGAGACCAACTACTGCGCGCGCTGCCAGACCGGCGGCAAGATCCTCGCCGACCGCGCGCTCTCGCGCCTGCTCAAGGCGAGCTGGCCGCGCTCGATCGACGAGCTAGAGTAAGAACGAAAAACGCCGGAGGCTCATCGCCCCCGGCGTTCCACTACCGCATCAAAGACTCTTCAGATACTGGACCAGATCGGCCTTCTGGTTGCTCGTCAGCCCCAGCGATTTCCTGGTGTTGTAGATCTCGACGACGTCAGCCAGCGTGGCGGCGCTGCCGTTGTGGAAATAAGGAGCGTGCTGCCACAGCCCGGCGAGCGGCGCGGTGCGATACTGCTTCGTCGCGCTTCGAGAGGCGTAGCTCGGCGCTCCGTTGGGCTCGGGCTCGCTGACGACTTCGCTCGGGTCGTGCAACCTGATATTGGCGTCGGTCAGCAGAGCGCCGGAGTGGCAGGTCGAGCACTGGCCCGCGCCGTTGAAGACGCTCTTTCCCCTGAGCGCAGCCATCGGATCGAAGCTGCCGACCGGCGGCAGCGGAGCGGCGAGGCTCAGCTGGTAGGCTTGCAGCGCCGGGAGCTTCGAGGACACGAGATCGGTCGTGCCGTTCGTGACGTTCACTCCAGTGCGGCTCTCGCTAAACGAGCCCTGGCCGCCCATCTGAGTCACGGCGACGTAGCGGTTCCAGTAAGCGAGGTCGGTGCCGTCCCCGGTCGCGGTAACGCTGTGCACCCCGAGCAGTCCGAAGGCGGGAGGAATCACCTGCGGGCCGTTTTGATGGTCGAAGTTGAAGCGCGGGTCGTATTTGCCGGGACCCCAGGAGTTGTAGACCGCCTTCTGATCCGCGGATAGGACGGGCGAAAGCGCGATGATCGCGCCGGGATTCAGATCGCGGTTCGCCCACCCGTCCAGGCGCTTGCCGATGCCGTGCACAAACGAGTCGTCCACCGTCGAGTGGCATAGCGCGCAGGTGATGCCCACGCGGGTCAGCGTATCGGCCCCGTTTATGTTTTCGACCGTCCCCTTCACGCCGACGACGGCGTTGAGCTTCAGCAAGGCGACCGTCGTGGCCGGGTCGGTGAGGCTGATGCTGCCGTTCTGGATCCCCTGGACCACGGCGGGCGGCAGCGCTTCCGAATCCACCTTCAACCCGACCGACAGCGCGGTAGTCGGATCGACCGCGGACGCGATCACATCGTTCATGTGCAAGGTATCGGTCCAGAACGCCTCGTCGCCGAACGTGTCCGAGCGAAAGATCTCTTTGCCCTGCGCGACCAGCACCGGATCCGGCGGCGCTTCCGCGCTGCTCGGTACCGCGTTGTCGTAGCTGGAGCCGCCGCAACCCGCGACGGCCGCCAGTATGGAAGTTGCCAGGAAATGCTTCAGTTCAGTTTTCATAGTCTCTCTCTTTCCAGAATGATCGGGCGCAAAGTCGAATGCGTTGCGTCCGCCCATTGGATGGAAAGCGCGAGACGGATGTTCCGGCCCGCCGCAAAAAAGTCAGGAGGCTCGAACGAGCCTGATGTCGATTTCGCGCTCCACGTAGACCCATTCAGCGGTCGCCCGCAGACGCGCGAGCAGATCGTCGAACGCCGCTTCGTGCTCCGGCGCGAACTCGAACCAGGTGAGGAAATCGAAAGGCTCGCCGAGATCGCGCGAGTGATGGAGCCTGCGCGCCACCGCGGGAAGGTATTCCAGGCCGATCGCGGTGTGGCGCGAGGTTTCTTCGAAGATCCGGCGCCGCTCGTCCTGGGCGAGGTCCCACCACGTCGCGCTCTTCTTGATCGGGATCAACGCCGCTTGCGTCGCCTCAGGCCGGCCGAGCGCCGGCTGCACCGACTTGAGCCGCGACGCCTCGGCGGCAGTGGCGTAGCGGACATTGCTGGTGAAACCGCGCAGCACCCAGCTCGCTCCCGGCCGGGTCAGGGAAAGGAGCTCGTTGACGATGGTGAGACGCCGAGCGGGCTCGAGCCCGACGCCCTTCACCTCATTGATGCCCGTTATCTCCCAGGAGCCGCGGTCGCCGCCGACGAAAGAGAAGGCGTTGTTCACCCCGATTGGTCGAGGTCACCGGAGAAATCATTACGGCTACTTCACCACCAGCACGCCTTTCATGACGGGGTGCAGGCGGCAGATGTAGGGCATTTCGCCTTTCTTCTTCGCGACGAATCGAAACGTCTTGCCCGGGGCGAGGTCCCCGGATTCGACGCGCGCCGCGCTCGCAGTCACGCTGTGGGGCAGAAAATCCTTGTTGGTCCAGACCACGATGTCGCCGGCGGCCACTTCGAGGCGCTCGGGGATGAATTTCATCCCTTCGATCCGCACCGCGTGCGTCTTCCCCGCAGCGACGGCAGTTGCCGCGGGAAAGACTGCGAGACAGATCGCGACGAGCGCCGCTCGAAGCACGGGGCCTACTTCTTCGCGAGGTCGGACTGCACCATCTTGGCGTGATCCAGGTGCGCGGCAATGGCGGGGCGGACCTTGACGATGAGGTCCTTGAGCTCGGCGTTCTTCGCGCTCGGGATCAGGACTTTGTCGATCGCGTCGAGGACCGCTTGGTGATACGCGACCTCGTGGTCGACATACGCCTTGTCGAACGCGGCGCCCTTCAGGCCTTTGAGGTTCTTCATGTTGTCGGCCGCTCCGGCCTTCAGGCTCTTGCTGGTGTCGCTGTCCGCGGGCTTGACGCCGAGCTTCTTCGCGAGCGCCCCCGCCTGCTTGTTCACCGCGGTATGGTCGGTGATCATCAGCTGCGCGAACTTGGAGACTTCCTTGTTCTTGGTGTGAGATTTGGCGAGCTTGCCCGCATTGATGTCGATCGTGTTGGCGGTGACCACGATTCCGGCGATCTGCGGATCCGACGGTCCGCCCTTGTCCTGTGCGAAGGCGGAGGCGGCGAGGAACAGCGAAGCTGCGAAGGCGACGGCGATTCTAGAGTGGTTCATGGTTTTCTCCAATTGAGTTAGGTTCGATTTCATTCGTTACGACGGCTTCAGGCGTCCGTTTTGCCGCTTTCCGCGAGCCTTGCCATTACCTTGGCGACGATGCGGTCGCAGCGCTCGCCGGCGAAGGAAAAGGCGTCGCCGTGGGCAAAGTCGATTTCGCGCGAGAGCGATTCGCGCAGCAGGCCCTTCGCCCGAAAGAAGCGCGTGCGCACCGTGGCTTCGGGAATGCCGAGCGCCGCGGCGGCCTCTTCGACCGTCATCTCTTCCACGGCGCGCAGGACGAACACCGTGCGGAACGCGTCGGGAAGATCGTCGATTTTCGCTTCGAGAAGCCGGCGCGCCTCCGATCGTTGCGCAGCCCGGTCGGGATTCTCGGGGGATGATTCGTTCATGCTGTCCTCGGAAGAATGTTGATCCTGTTGCAGGTCGTCGCCGTCCAGGCGTATGACTTCGGCGCGCCGAGCTTGCTTGTTCAGCCGCGTGATCGCCTCGTTGACGACGATGCGCACCAGCCACGTCGAAACCTTCGAGTCCCCGCGGAAATTTCCCATTGCGCGGTACGCCTGCATGTACGCCTCTTGCACCGCGTCCTCGGCCTCGGCCTCGTTCTTGAGGATGCTGCGCGCGGCGCGGTAGAGCATCTGGTTGTGACGCTTCATCAAGACCCTGAAGGCTTCGTGGTCATGAGCCGCGACTCGCTGCACGAGCTCGCCGTCGGATACCTTGTCGCTGATCGCTTGAACCGTTGCCGGGTTCATGTTGGCCTCTCTTGGGTGCCGGATTCGCGCCATTAGACGATGGCGGCGGGCCGGGCGTTCCCGCCTCGCGTTTGCTCAGCCGTGCACGATCACGCCGGCGACAATGGCCAGGTCGAGCAGGACCCAGCCGACGCAAGCCAGGTAGATCGTTTTGTCGCCCTTTTTCAGCCCGTAGACGAACCAAAGACAGGCGGAAAGGAGGTACGCGAGCCAGGAAACGAGCGAAACGCCGGCCGCGTCGCGCCCGATCCAGATCGTCAGCACCTGCGGCACGGTCATGAGCATGGTGAATACGGAGAGACCCCTCAGGATCTTTTCCAAGCCGCTGACCGGTTGCGGATTCCGGGGATCGGTGACGCAGGGAACATCCGCCGGGAGCATCGTCATTGGATCCTCCTTGTGCTCAAAAGAACGGGGCGCTGGAGCAGGCTGCCCCAGCGCCCCGCAATGCTACCTCTACAGCGACTTCAAGTACTCGACCAGATCGGTCTTTTCCTGCGGCTGCAGCCCGAGCATGAACTGGGTGTTGTAGTGCTCGACCACGGCGTTCAACGTGGCGAAGCGGCCGTCGTGGAAGAAGCCGCCCTTCTGATGCGTCCACAGTCCCGCGAGCGGTGCGGTGCGGTACATGTGGGTGGGAGAGCGGTCGGCCTGGAAGGAATCGACCCCGATCTCCGCGGGCGAGTGCAGATTCTCCCCGGGCTCGGTAAAGAGCGGCGGAACGTGGCAGGTCGCGCACTTGCCCTGGTTGTCGAAGACCTCCTTGCCCCGCTCCGCGGCGGCCGCGTCGAAACTTCCGACGGGCGGCTTGGGCGCCTTGAGGGCGAGCTGGTACGCGTGGAGCGCCGGCAGCTTTGCGGTCACAAGGTCGGGAGTGCCGCGCGTGTTCCACGAGCCGCTCCTGGCGGACACCGGATACTGGACGGGATCGCTCAGCCGCTGGTCGAAGAAGGTCCCCGAGCCGTGCATCTCCGTCACGGCGACCCAGGCGTTCCAGTACGGCACCGAGCCGAAGCCGGTCCAGGTGTGGAGGTTCACGCCGGCGAGGCCGAAAGCGGGAGGAATCAGCGTGCCCGCCTGCCCGCCGTCTGGCCGGAAAGCCTTGCCGTCCTTGTCGAGTATGGCGTCGAAGCGCCCAGGGCCCCAGCTGTTCAGCACTTTCTTGACTGTCTCCACGTCGGCTTGCAGGAGATCCGCGATGGGCTTGAGGTTCGGAGCGAGCGAGACGATCAGGCCGATGTTCAGGTCGCGGTTGGCCCAGCCGTCCAGGCGCTTGCCGATTCCGGGCGCGAAGGAATCATCGACCGTCGAGTGGCAAAGCGCGCACTGCACGCCCATCGACTTGATGTTGCCCGCTCCATCGAAAATGCCGGTCACGCCGACCACCGCGTTGAGCTTAAGCAGCGCGAGCGTGATCGCCGGATCGTCGAGATTGACCCGGCCCGCCCTGATCTGCGACTTCAGCTGCCCGGGCAACGCGTCCGCGTCCACTTTGAGGCCGACTGCGAGCGCCGTCTTCGGGCTCACCCTCGCGATCGCCTCGTGCAGCCTCAGCGTATCGCCCCACCAAGACTCGTCACCGAAGGTATCGAAACGAAAGATCTGCCTGCCGAGGTCGATCGTGGCCTGCGACTGGTCGTCCACCTTCTTGTCTTCTTTCGAAAGTTCGGGCCCTTCCCCGGCTCGCGAGGACTCGTCGAGAAAGATTAGCGCTGCGAAGAGAAAAACCCCTATAGATAAAATGGATTTGTGCTTCATCGGGACTCCTTTCTGAAGCGGTTGCTCCCTTGCGTGCGCGCATTAGAGGAGAGTTGCCGTAGCGGCGTTCCCGCCCCGAACTACGTAAAATGGGGCCCGCAGAAATCGGGAACGCCGCAGCTTGAAACCCCATCGAATCGCCACAAGAAATAGACGCTCAACTATATGAACCCCGTATTCCGATGGATGGGCGGACGCCTCGCCACCTACCTGGCGCAGCCGATCCGCGTCGCCCAGACCGCAACCGCGTCGCCGGAGCAGCTCGCGGCGGCGCTCAAGCCAGGCGACGTCCTGCTCGTCGAAGGGAACACGCGCGTCAGCGTCGCGATCAAGTACCTGACCCAGTCGACCTGGTCGCACGCGATGTTCTATGTCGGCGATGCGCTGGGGCCCCCTGCTCCCGGCGAAGCGCCGAGGGTCTTGGTCGAAGCCGACATCCTCTACGGGATTCGCGCCGTGCCGCTGTCCGAGGCCTCCGGCATGAACACCCGCATCTGCCGGCCCGTGGGCCTCTCGAAGGAGGATCTGCAGAAGGCGATCAAGTTCACGGTATCGCGCATCGGCGGCCGCTACGACCTGAAGAATGTTTTCGATCTCGCGCGCTATCTGATTCCGACGCCGCCCGTCCCGGTGCGCTGGCGCCGCCGCATGCTCGCTTTCGGCAGCGGCGATCCCACGCGCGCGATCTGCTCGACCCTCATCGCGCATGCGTTCCAGTCGGTGCACTACCCGATCCTGCCCGAGGTCAAGTACGTCCACGACGGGACACCCGGCTGCAACGACTGCTATCACGAAGTCATGCACATCCGGCACCACAGCCTGTTCACGCCGCGCGACTTCGACATCTCGCCGTACTTCGAGGTGGTCAAGCCCACCATCGCCAGGGACTTCGACTATCACAAGGTCGCCTGGGCCCAGGAAGATCCCGTCTGACCGCGAGAGAGCAGCCATGCCCAAATACGAAACGACGCTGACAAGCAGGGAAACCGTCGCCGAAGGCACGATGGCGTTTCATTTCGCCAAGCCCGCGGGGTTCAAGTTCACGGCGGGACAATCGATGAACGTGTCGCTGATCGATCCGCCCGAAACCGACGCCAAGGGCAACGCGCGCACCTTCTCCATCGTCAGCGCGCCCCACGAGGACGAGCTCGTGATCGCTACGCGCATGCGCGACACCGCGTTCAAGCGGGTGCTCAAGGGAATGCCCGCGGGCGGCCGCGTCGGCCTGCGCGGCCCCGCGGGCGTGTTCACCCTCGATCCCGCGGACGAGAGGCCGGCGGTATTCCTTGCCGGAGGCATCGGCATCACGCCCTTCGCGAGCATCCTGCGCGACGCGGCACAGTCAAAGCTCGCGCGAGACCTCTGGCTCTTCTACTCCAATCGGAGACCCGAGGACGCGGCGTTCTTCGACGAGCTGGCCGCTCTCCCCAAGCGCAACGCGCGCCTCCACTTCGTCGGCACCATGGCCGAAATGGACAAATCGAGCCGGCCCTGGAGCGGCGAGCAAGGGTTTCTGGACCGCGCCATGCTCGAACGGCACCTGAAGAGCCTCGCGGCGAACGTCTATTACATCGCCGGACCGCCGGGGCTGGTCGAAGCCATGCAGAAAATGCTTATCAGCGCAGGAGTTGCGGAAGAAGCGATCCACACCGACGAGTTCCTCGGCTACTAGGCGATAAAATAGCGGCATGCTGCAACGCCGCTCCGATTCCGCGATCGTCATCCGCGGCGCCCGACAGAACAACCTCAAGAACCTCTCGCTCGAGATCCCCACGGGGGAGCTCGTCGTCGTGACGGGCGTCTCGGGCTCGGGGAAGTCCTCGCTCGTATTCGACACGCTCTACGCGGAGGGCCAGCGGCGCTACGTCGAGACCTTCAGCCCCTACGCGCGCCAGTTCCTCGACCGCATGGACAAGCCGCAGGTCGACGCGATCGAGGGGATTCCGCCGGCGATCGCCATCGACCAGACCAATCCGGTGCGGACCTCGCGCTCGACGGTCGGCACGATGACCGAGCTGAACGACCATCTCAAGCTCCTGTTCGCGCGCGCCGCGCAGCTCTACTGCCGCGGCTGCGGCAAGCCCGTTCGGCGCGACACCCCAGGCTCGGTATACGAGGAGGTCGTGGAGCGCGCCAAGGCCGCGGGCGACCCGCGCATCGTCGTCACCTTCCCGGTGGCAGTGCCGAAGAACTTCAAGGAAGAGGAAGTCCAGGCGCTGCTCAAGGCCCAGGGGTATGACCGCATCCATTCGCGCTCGGGCGCGCTGCTGGAAGTCGTGCAGGACCGCGTGAAGATCTCGTCGGCCGAAAAGGCGCGCGTGATCGAGGGCATCGAGGCCGCGATGAAGATCGGCCAGGGCAAGGTCAACCTCCATCCGCTGGACGGGGAAGGCAAGGCGGGAACGCCCTGGCGCTTCTCCTCGGACCTGCACTGCGCGGACTGCGACATCCACTATTCGGAGCCGATTCCCGCCCTGTTCTCGTTCAACTCGCCGCTCGGCGCCTGCGAGACCTGCCGCGGCTTCGGGCGCGTGATCGGAATCGACTACGGCCTCATCGTCCCGGACGAGTCGAAGACGCTCGCCGAGGGCGCGATCCGGCCCTGGCAGTCGCCTTCCTTCAGCGAATGCCAGGACGATCTCGAGAAGTACGCCAAGAAGCGCGGCGTGCCGCTCGACGTTCCGTTCCGCGAGCTCACCGAGAAGCAGCGCACCTGGGTGCTCGCGGGAGAGCCCGAGTGGGTCAGCTGGAGAAAGTCCTGGCCGGGCACCTGGTACGGCGTGGCGCGCTTTTTCCGCTGGCTCGAGACCAAGGCGTACAAGATGCACGTGCGCGTGCTGCTGTCGCGCTACCGCGCCTACACGCCCTGCTCCGCTTGCAACGGCGCGCGCCTCAAGCCCGAGGCGCTGCTGTGGCGCGTGGGGACGAAGGAGGACGCCGATCGGGTGCTCGATCCGGCGCGGCGCTTCATGCCACAGGGCGCGAAATTTTCGGACGATGTCCTGCGGGCGCTTCCAGGTCTTACGGTGCACGACCTCGTGCTGCTGCCCGCCGAGCGCACGCGCACGTTCTTCGAGCAATTGCACCTGCCTGCCCCGCTGGACGAAGCTACCGATCTGCTTCTCACCGAAATCCGCGCGCGCCTTCGTTATGTGCAGGAAGTCGGCCTCGGCTACCTCACGCTCGACCGGCAGTCGCGCACCCTCTCCGGCGGCGAAGTGCAGCGCATCAACCTCACCACGGCGCTCGGCACTTCGCTCGTCAACACGCTGTTCGTGCTGGACGAGCCCTCGATCGGCCTGCACCCGCGCGACATGGGCCGCGTGATCGGAGTGATGCAGCGCCTGCGCGACGCCGGCAATTCGCTCGTCGTGGTCGAACACGACCCGCAGATCATGTTCGCCGCCGACCGCATCATGGACATGGGCCCCGGGCCGGGCGAGCGCGGCGGGGAGATCGTGTTCTTCGGCACGCCTGACGAGCTGAAGCAGTCGAAAACGCTCACGGCGGAATATCTCTCGGGGAGGAAACGAGCGGCGAAACCGGGGACAGACCACGGTTTTCCGGAAAACCGTGGTCTGTCCCCGGTTTTGGAGCTCCTCGGCGCTGCCGAGCACAACCTCAAGAACATCGACGTCGGCATTCCGCTGCAGCGCCTGGTGTGCATCACCGGCGTCTCGGGCTCGGGGAAATCCACCTTGGTGCAGGACGTGCTCTACGCCGCGCTGCGCAAAGCGAAAGGCAAGCCGACCGAGACGCCGGGAACGTTCGGCGAGCTGCGCGGCCACGCGCTGATCGAGGATGTGGTCATGGTGGACCAGACACCGATCGGCCGGACGACGCGCTCGAACCCTGCGAGCTACGTCGGCGCCTGGGACGCGATCCGCAACATCTACGCGAAAGATCCGCTCGCAAAAGAGCGCAAGTACACTGCCGGCACCTTCAGCTTCAACTCCGGCAACGGCCGCTGCCCGACCTGCAGCGGCAACGGCTTCGAGCACGTCGAGATGCAGTTCCTCTCCGACGTCTACCTGCGCTGCCCCGACTGCAACGGCAAGCGCTTCCGCGACGAAGTGCTCGAGATCGCGGTGGAGGGAAAATCGATCGCCGACGTGCTCGAGCTGACCGTGTCCGGGGCGCTCGCGTTCTTCCGCGACTATCCCGAAGTGCAGCGCGCCTTGAAACCGCTCGCCGACGTCGGGCTCGAATACCTGCGCGTCGGCCAACCGGTGCCGACGCTCTCCGGCGGCGAGGCGCAGCGGCTGAAGCTCGCCGGCCACCTGGTCGAGGCTTCCGCGAAGCCGAAGGGCGCGCGCGGCTCGCTGTTCTTGTTCGACGAGCCGACGACCGGCCTGCACTTCGACGACGTCGCGAAACTGCTCTCCTCCTTCCGCCAGTTGATCGCCGCGGGACATTCGCTCGTCGTGATCGAGCACAACCTCGACGTCATCCGCGCCTCCGACTGGCTCATCGACCTCGGTCCCGAGGGCGGCGACGCCGGCGGCGCGATCGTCTGTACCGGAACGCCGGCCGAGGTCGCGAAGCACGCCGATTCGCACACCGGCAAGGCGCTGCGCGAGTACGAGACCGCGCTCGCAAGGCCCGCCGCTCTTCGCGCGGCGGAGCCCGGCTTGCCTCTGCAATCGAAGCTCAACCAGGCGATCCGCATTCACAACGCGCGCGAGCATAACCTGAAGTCCATCGACGTCGAGATCCCGCGCAACGAGTTCACCGTCGTGACCGGCGTGTCGGGCTCGGGAAAATCCACGCTCGCTTTCGACATCCTGTTCGCCGAAGGCCAGCGGCGCTATCTCGAGTCGCTCAACGCCTATGCGCGCCAGTTCGTTCAGGGCGCGGCGCGGCCCGACGTGGACGCGATCTTCGGCATCCCGCCCACGGTCGCGATCGAGCAGCGTACCAGCCGCGGCGGCAGCAAGAGCACCGTCGCGACGCTGACCGAGATCTATCACTTCCTGCGCCTGCTGTACGTGAAACTCGGCACTCAGTACTGCCCCGACTGCAAGGTGCCGATCGAGCCGCAGAGCGAGGACGCCATCGCCGCGCGTCTCTTGCGCGAATACAGGGGCCAGCGCGTCGGCTTGCTCGCTCCGCTGGTCGTCAACCGCAAAGGCTACTACACCGATCTCGCCAAATGGGCGCGTGGGAAGGGTTACGAATTCCTGCGCGTCGACGGCGAGTTCCTTCCGACCGCCAAGTGGCCGCGGCTGTCGCGCTTCCAGGAGCACACCCTGGAGCTCCCGGTCGCCGACCTGCACATCGCCGCGGACAACGAAGCTGAGCTCCGCCGGGCGCTTGCGCGCGCCCTGGAATTCGGCAAGGGCGTGGTGCACGTGATCGCGGGGCTCGACCGCCTGGAGGAAGCCCGGGCAGGATCCCGGGCGGCGCGAGTGGAGATGGACCTCCCGCAGCGCGTCTTCTCCACGAAACGCGCCTGCCCCTCGTGCGGGCGCAGCTTCGCCGAGCTCGACCCGCGGCTTTTCTCCTTCAACTCCAAGCACGGCTGGTGTCCTGGGTGCTACGGCACGGGCCTGAAGCTCGACCAGGTGGAGTGGGACGAGGAGCGCCAGAAGACCGGCACCGAGGACCACGTGCTCGACTCCTGGATAGAATGGCTGCAGGTGGACGAGACCTGCCCCGCCTGCGAGGGCAAGCGCCTCAACCGCGAGGCGCTCGCGGTGCGCTACCAGGAGCGCTCGATCTCCGAGCTCGCCGCGCTACCCGTGGGCAGGCTCGAAACGCTGTTCCGCGGCCTGGAGCTCTCGGGCCGCGACGCCGAGATCGCGCGCGACATCGTCGCGGAGCTGCGCTCGCGCCTCTCGTTCCTCGATCAGGTGGGCCTCTCCTACCTCTCGCTCGACCGCTCGGCGCCCACGCTCTCCGGAGGCGAGGCGCAGCGCATCCGCCTCGCCTCGCAGCTCGGCTCCAACCTGCGCGGCGTGTGCTACATCCTGGACGAGCCCACCATCGGCCTGCACCCGCGCGACAACAAGATCCTGCTCGACACGCTGGAGCAGCTCCAGGCGAAAGGCAACACGCTGGTGGTGGTCGAGCACGACGAGGACACCATCCGGCGCGCCTCGCACGTGATCGATCTCGGTCCCGGCGCCGGAAGGCAGGGCGGCCGCGTTATCGCCGAGGGCTCCGCCGACGACCTGATGCGGAACGCCGATTCCCTCACGGGACGGTTTCTCAGGAATCCGCTCGCGCATCCGCTGCATCCCCAGCGCCCGGTGGTACGCAGCACGCCCTCTATCGAAATCGCGGACGCTTCGCTGCACAACCTGAAGAACATCGACGTGCGCGTGCCGCTCGCGAGGGTCAGCGTGATCACCGGCGTCTCGGGCTCGGGGAAATCGACCCTGGCCCGCGACGTGCTCTACGCGAACCTTTCGAGAATGGTGGGTGAGCGCAGGCAGGACAAGCCTGCGCCGCTGTCCGGTTGCCGCGCGATCCGCGGCGCGGAGAACGTCGGCCGCGTGCTCGAAGTCGACCAGACGCCGATCGGCAAGACGCCGCGCTCCTGCCCCGCGACCTACGTCGGTTTTTGGGACGCGATCCGGCGCCTGTTCGCCGAGGCGAACGAGTCGCGCATGCGCGGCTGGAGCGCAAGCCGCTTCTCCTTCAACACTAAGGGCGGACGGTGCGAGGGCTGCGAAGGCCAGGGCATCAAGAAAATCGAGATGAGCTTCCTGCCGGACGTCAAAGTGACCTGCGAGGTCTGCGGCGGCGCGCGCTTCAACCCCGAAACGCTGACGGTGCGCTGGAAGGGAAAATCGATCGGCGAAGTGCTGGCGATGAGCGTGGACGAAGCGGTCGATTTCTTCGCCGCGCACCCCTCGACCCATCACGCGCTGCGCTTGCTGCAGGACGTGGGCCTGGGGTACCTGACGCTCGGCCAGCAGAGCCCGACACTCTCAGGCGGCGAGGCGCAGCGCATCAAGCTCGTCACGGAGCTCGCGAAGACAAAACCGGGGACAGACCCCCGCCGGGGAAAACCGGGGTCTGTCCCCACGCTCTACGTCCTCGACGAGCCCACCGTCGGTCTGCACATGGCCGACGTGGAGAAGCTCCTGCGCGTGCTGCACCGGCTGGTGGACGCGGGCAACACCGTGGTGGTGATCGAGCACAACCTCGACGTCATCGCCGAAGGCGACTGGATCATCGATCTGGGCCCCGAAGGCGGCGACGCGGGCGGACGGATAGTCGCTCAGGGGCCCTTGGAAGCGCTGGTCGCGCCGCGGCAGCCTGGGCACACCGCGAACGTGCTGAGGAATTTCCTGAAAGACCGCCGCTTGGCGGCCTAGAGAGGCGGCTTCAGGCCGAGCGCTCCGCTTTCTTCGACTGCATGTACCGCGCCAGGTTGGCGGTGGTTTCCATTTTCTTACGCTCGGTGATGTCGTGCCCCCTAATGAACGCACCCTCTTCGCCGCGGGCGGGCCTGCGCTCCCACTCGAAGCATTTGTACGTTCCGTCGCTGCACCGGAGCGAAAACTCGATCGGCTTGGTCTCCGGTCCGCCCCGCGTGTTCACCAGAGCGAGCGCGCTCGCCTGCTCGCCCGGATCGATGAGCCGGGTGAGCGACTTGCCGAGCAGCACCGCGCGCGGATAGCCGAGCAGCTTCTCCCAGGTCCTATTCAGATTCTGCAGCCGCAGGTCGAGCGTGACGATACCCAGCAGCAAGGGGGATTCCTCGATGACCCAGTCCTCTCGCCTGCGCCCGAAATCGTCCATGTTCCCTCTGCGAAATCATCCATTGTGCTCGCTGGCGGAATCTGTAATTCTGGCGTCTTTCGATTCACTGCCACCGTGAAAACGGAGGCTAACGGGGAGAGCGTCTGCCGTCCAGCGGGTTAACCCCGGTCACCATGTCAGGAAATCACGATAGTTAAGACGAATCAAGGAATTATTCGCTACATCCCCGGCGCGGTGGTGAATTCGCCGAGAATCCTGCGCCCGATAGCGATGCCGGCCGTGATCCTGCTCGCGGCCGTTCTCGCCTTCACCGCGGGCCCGGCGCTTCCTCAGTCGCTCTCGGGCCTGATCACCGTCGGACCGTATATCGTGCTGCTCCTCGGCGTGGCTATCAGCGCGTGGTTCAACCGCGGCCGCGCCCTGATCATGCTCGCTTCGCTCCTCGCGGCCTACGCCGGCTACACCTTGGCGGTGGACGTAGGTCCGAAAACGTTCGCGGTGCGCGCGGTGTCCACCGCGCTCGCCGTGCTCGTCCCGCTGAACGTTCTGCTGGCCACGTACTTGCCCGAGCGCGGCGTGCGCCAGCACCGGAACTACCGCTGGCTGCTTCTGGGATTGGCCGAAGCCCTGATCGTGATCTGGATCGCCAACGCCGGGCGCTCGGATCTCTCGGGGACCGCGTGGCGCGATGTGCTCGACCACTGGTCGCTGCGCTCCCCGCCCACGCCGCTCGTCGCTCGCGTGATGATCGCGCTCGCCTTTGCAGTCGCAGTGGCAAGAGCCTGGCCGCGGCGCGCCCCCAAGGAGCTGCGCAAGGAGCCTCGGCCGGTCGACGTCGGAATCGCCGCGGCGCTGGTCGCGTTTTACCTCGGGTGCGAGGGGATGGAGCGCTATGGAGCATTCAACGCGTACATGGCCGCCGCCGGAGTCATGCTGCTGGCCGCGGTGCTGCAGGAATCGCACCGCCTCGCGTTCCGCGACGAATTGACCAACCTTCCGAGCCGCCGGGCTCTCGAGGAGCGTCTCACCGAATTGGGGCCGACCTACGCGATCGCCATGATCGACGTCGATCATTTCAAGCAATTCAACGACGCCCACGGGCATCACGTCGGCGATCAGGTGCTCAAGCTCGTCGCGGCCCGCCTCGCGAGGATCGAAGGCGGCGGCTTGTCGTACCGCTACGGAGGGGAGGAGTTCTGCGTGTTGTTCTCCGATCGCACTCTGGACCAGGCCATGCCCCACCTCGAAAGACTGCGAAAGGATATCGAGGACTATAGAATAGCCGTGCGCGGAGGGGACCGGCCGAGGGAAAGGGAAGCCGGGTCGCGCCTTCGGGCGGCGCGCGTCCCGGAAAAGACCTTGTCCGTAACGGTGAGCATAGGCGCCGCGGAGCGCGACGACACGCTCATCCGGCCGGCTTTGGTCATCCGCGCAGCGGACGAGGCGCTTTACCGCGCCAAGCGGGCCGGGCGGAACCGGGTGATGCAGTAGCGCAGGCCGTCGACTTTGCGAAAAAGCGGCATAGATGGTGCTTGAATCCATGACATGAGAGAGACTGCCCGCATCAGGCCCGGAATCCCGCGGCGTGTCGTCGCGCCCAAGCGCGCCGAGCAGCTCCTTCGGCTCGAGCACACGGTGGCTCGCTGCGTCACCGAGGCAGAGAGCGCTTCCGCCGCCCTCAAGGCGGTGATACGAGCCGTCTGCGTAGCCCAGGACTGGGAGTGCGGGCGCTTCTTCCGCGTGGACGAGGAGGCCGGGATGCTGCGCTTCGCCGAGTCCTGGGCCAAGCCGGGCCCGCAGTTCGCGCTATACATCGAGCGCTCGCACGACGTCACTTACAAGCCGGGCGTGGGAATCGCCGGCAAGGTCTGGCAGTCGGGCGAGCCGCTGTGGGTCGCCGACATTATCGCGGACGCGCGCGTGTCCCAGCGAGCCATCGCGGTCGAGGCGGGAATGCACGGCGCCTTCGTCTTTCCGGTGAATTCGGAAGGAAAGATGATCGGCGTGCTCGCTTTCAACAGCCGCGAGATCCGCGAGCCCGACGAGGGGTTGATCCAGGCCATCCACGTGATCGGCGCGCAGATCGGCCAGTTCGTGCAGCGCAAGCTGGCCGAGGAGGTGCTGCGCGAGAGCGAGGAGCGCTTCCGCAACCTGACCGAGCTTTCCTCCGACTGGTATTGGGAGCAGGACAAGAACTTCCGATTCACGATGTTCTCCGACAACCTTCACCGGCGCCTGGGTCCGACGATGGAGTCGCTGCTGGGCAAGACCCGATGGGAATTGCCGACGCTCAACATGACCGAGGCCGACTGGGCCGTGCACCGCGCCTTGCTCGAGGCGCACCAACCGTTCCGGGACCTGCAGTGGCACCGGCTGGGCCAGGACGGCAAGCTTCAGATCGCCAGCATCAGCGGCAAGCCGATCTTCGACGCCGATGGGCAATTCCGCGGCTACCGCGGAATCGGAAAAGACATCACCGAGAGCAAGCGGAGCGAAGAGGCTCTTCGACGCTTTCGCGCGTCCATGGACATGTCGGACGACATGATCTTGCTGATCGACCGCAAGACGATGCGCTTTGTCGACGTGAACGAAGCCGTCTGCCGGAATCTCGGCTATTCGCGCGCGGAGCTGCTCCGCATGGGCCCCGATGAGATTCTGCCGATGCCCCGCGAGGAGTTCGAACACGCCTACGACGAGATGATCGCGACGGGGGCGACTCAGGCGCTGAGGAGCTTCTATCGCTGCAAGGACGGCTCGACCTTGCCGTTCGAGTCCCGCCGCCGCGTGATGCGCTCGGGGGACAGCTGGATCATCGTCGCCACGGCGCGCGACATCCGCGAGAGGATCGCGCAGGAGGAAGCGTTGCGCAAGAGCAACGAGCGCTTCGACATGGCGGTGCGCGCCACCAACGACGTGATCTGGGACTGGGACCTCGTCACCGACGAGATCTGGTGGAACGAGAACTACACCAAGGTGTTCGGTCTGACGCGCGATACCGCCGACCGCACCATCCAGTCCTGGTACCAGGGTATCCATCCCGACGACCAGGGACGGGTGATCGCCGGCGTGCACCGCGTGATCGGCGCCGGCGGCGAGAACTGGAGCGACGAGTACCGCTTCCGTCGGCAGGACGGCGGCTGGGCCCACGTGCTCGATCGCGGCCAGGTGATCCGCGACGATTCTGGCCGGGCGGTGCGCATGATAGGCGCGATGGCCGACATCAGCTCGCGCAAGCAGGCTGAGGAAAGGATCCACAACCAGGCGATGCGTCAGCGCCTGATCGCCGAATTCGGGCAGCAGGCGTTCGCCAGCACCGACGTCGACGACGTGCTCAAGCGAGCGGTCGAGCTGGTCTCCGTCTCGCTCGCGGCCGACTATTGCACCGTGCTCGAGCTCGACCGGGACGGCAAGCAGCTCCTGATGAACGCGGCGTCGGGCTGGCCCGAGGAAGTGAGGGCGCGCCGCGTGGTGCCCATCCGTCCGGGGGGGCGCCTCGAATACGTGCTGTCCCACCGCGAGCCTTTGATCATCGAGGATCTTCCGAACGACCAGCGATTCCCGGAATCTCCGCTCCTCAAGCTGGGCGTGCGCAGCGGCATCCAGGTTCCCATATTCGGGACCGCGGGAACGTTCGGCATACTCTCCGCGCACGCGCGCGCCGAGCGCCGTTTCGGGCCGGACGATGCGAGCTTCCTGCAAAGCGTGGCGAACATACTGGCCGTCGCGATCGAGCGCAAGCACGCGCAGGAACGCCTCGAGCGCCTCGCTCAATTCGATTCGCTCACGGGCCTGCCCAACCGGCACCTCTTCCACGACCGGCTCCTGAAAACGATGGCCCATGCGCGGCGCAGCGGCAGTCCCATGGCCGTGCTTTTCATAGACCTGGACCGTTTCAAGCTGGTCAACGACACCCAGGGACACAGCGCCGGAGACAAGCTTCTCCAGGAGGCCGCGGCGCGGCTGCTGCAGTGCGTGCGCAGCGGCGACACGGTCGGCCGGTTTGGCGGAGACGAGTTCGGCGCGATCGTATCGGATCTCGCGAAGCCGGGAGACGCCGGGGTCGTCGCGCAGAAGGTGCTCGATGCCCTCGCCGAGCCGTTCACGCTGGACGCGCACGATACCTACGTCAGCGCGAGCATAGGCATCACCTTGTTTCCCGCGGACGGCGACAATCCCGAGGCCCTCGTGATGAACGCCGACACGGCCATGTATCGCGCCAAAGAGCAGGGCCGCAACACCTACCAGTACTTCACCCGCGAGATGAACGAGCGGGCGCTTGCGCGCGTGAAGATGGAGGCGGCGCTGCGCAGAGCCATCGACCACAAGGAGTTTCTCCTGCTCTACCAGCCCAAGGTGGACTTGAAAAGCGGCTTCATCTGCGGTTTCGAGGCGCTGCTGCGATGGCAGCACCTCGAGAAAGGCGTCGTCCTTCCAGGGGAATTCGTTTCCGTCCTGGAAGACACGGGCCTGATCGTGCAGGTGGGTGAATGGGTCCTGCAGGAGGTATGCACGCAGATCCGCGCGTGGCAACGCGAGGGGCTCGCCGTGAGGCCGATAACGGTCAACCTGTCGGCACGCCAATTCCAGCAGAAGGACTTCGAAGCGTCCGTTCGACACGTACTGCGGGAGGCGGGCGTCGACCCGTCGCTCCTCCAGTTCGAGCTCACGGAGTCCCTTCTGATGAGCGATCCGGTGGGCGCGGCGCGCACCCTGCGCGGCTTGAAGGACTCGGGAGTGAAGATCTCGGTGGACGATTTCGGCACCGGGTACTCGAGCCTCGCATACCTCAAGCGCTTCCCGATCGACGCGCTCAAGATCGACTACTCCTTCGTCCGCGACATCACGAGCGACCCCGAGGACGCGATGATCACGCTGGCGATCATCGGATTGGCGCACAGCCTCAAGCTCAAGGTGGTAGCCGAGGGCGTCGAGACGCAGGAGCAGCTCGAGCTGCTCGCGGCGAACGGCTGCGACGAGATCCAGGGCTATCGCTTCTCGGCGCCGACGACGGCCGAGGAGTGCGCCAAGATGATGCGGGAGAACCGGCGCCTGGTCTGAGCCGCCGTGGCGAGGCGTGTCGGAAACAAGATGAACTCGAGCATACCTGGGGAGACCGAGCTCGTTCCCCTGCCGGAAAAGTAAGCCGATGCGCGACCCCGCACCGGTCCCGGTCCGGCTCCAGGACTACGCGCCGCCGGCGTTCCTGATCGAGACCGTCGATCTGGACGTCGAATTGTTCGAGGATCACGCGCGCGTCCGCTCCCGCCTCTCGATTTCGCGCAATCCGAAAGCGACCGATCCCCGCGCCCCGCTCGTTCTCGACGCCGAAGAGCTCGAGCTCGAGTCCGCATCGCTCGACGGCAGAAGGCTCGCCGCAGGCGACTACGCGCTCGGCGAGCTGCATCTCACCATCGCAAAACCGCCCTCGCGCTTCGTGCTGGAAACCGCGTGCAGGATCCATCCGCGAAGGAACACGACTCTCATGGGTCTCTACGCAGCGGAAAGCGGCTTTTTCACGCAATGCGAGGCCGAGGGCTTCCGGCGCATCGCCTATTTCATCGACCGCCCGGACGTGATGGCGAAATACACGGTCACGATCCACGCCGATCGCGACAGGTATCCGGTGCTGCTATCGAACGGAAATCGGATCGGGGGCGGAGACGAATCCGGAGGCCGTCACCACGCGAAGTGGCTGGATCCGTATCCCAAGCCCTCGTATCTCTTCGCCATGGTCGCGGCGAAGCTGGACAGGCTCGACGACGAGTTCATCACGCGATCCGGGCAGCGCGTGCAACTCGCGATCTACGTCGATACGGGCAAGCTCGACCAGTGCCGCTTCGCCATGCAGGCGCTCAAGCGCGCCATGAAGTGGGACGAGGACGTCTTCGGCCTGGAAGTGGACCTCGACACCTATTCGATCGTCGCGGTCGGCGACTTCAACATGGGCGCGATGGAGAACAAGGGGCTGAACGTCTTCAATACCAAGTACGTCCTGGCGCGGCCCGACATCGCGACGGATGCCGACTACCTTGCCATCGACCGCGTGATCGCGCACGAGTATTTCCACAACTGGACGGGGAACCGGGTGACGTGCCGCGACTGGTTCCAACTCTCGCTGAAGGAGGGGCTCACGGTGTTCCGCGATCAGGAATTCGGCGCGGACATGTACTCGCGGCCGGTCGAGCGCATCCGGGAAGTGCGCGGCCTGCGAAGCGCCCAGTTTCCCGAAGACGCCGGGCCGATGGCGCACCCGGTGCGGCCGGCTTCTTACATCGAGATCAACAATTTCTACACCAGCACCGTGTACGAGAAGGGCGCCGAGCTGGTCCGGATGATCCACACGCTCATCGGCGCGGGGAATTTCCGTAAGGGCATGGACCTGTACTTCGCGCGCCACGACGGGCAGGCGGTGACCTGCGATGATTTCGTGCAGGCGATGGCCGACGCCTCGGGAGCGGACCTCTCGCAGTTCAAACGATGGTACGACCAGGCTGGAACGCCCGTTCTCGACGTCGAGGCCGAGTTCGACGCGGCGCAAAAGCGATACACGCTTACCGTCAAACAATCCTGCCCGCCCACGCCGGGACAGGAGGAAAAGCTTCCCTTCCACATCCCGCTCGCCGTCGGCCTGGTCGCGCCCGACGGCAGCGAGCTGCTCGCCGAGGGAACGCGGGTGCTGCCCGTGAGGCGCGCCGAGGAGCGCTTCACGTTCGATGACATCGCCACCCGCCCGGTGCCGTCGCTGCTGCGGGACTTCTCCGCGCCGGTCATCGTGAAGTACGACTACAGCGAGGCCGAGCTCGCCTTGCTCGCGGCGCACGACGCGGACCCCTTCAACCGCTGGGACGCCGGGCAGCGCCTCGCGCTCGGCGTCATCCTGCGCGGAATCGAGGCGACGCAATCGGGGCGCCCTTTCCAGCTCGCGGACGCGTTCGTCGGAGCGATTGCGCGCGTGCTCGTCGACGCGCCGCGCGACCCGGCGTTCGCCTCCGAAATGCTCGCTCTTCCCTCGGAAACCTACGTCGCCGAGCAGATGGCGATCGTCGACCCGGATGCCATTCACGCAGTGTGCGACGGAGTCAGGCGGCGCCTCGCCGTCGCCTTGAGGGAGCCGCTGCTCGCGGTCTATCGCGAGTACTCGGTCCCCGGACCGTACTCGCCCGACGCGCTTTCCGCCGGCAGGCGTGCGCTGCGGAACGCGGCCCTAGGATTCCTGATGGAGCTCGACGAGCCGGGAGTGCGCGCGCTGTGCGTAAAGCAGCTCGAAACCGCAGGCAACATGAGCGACTCGTTCGCGGCTCTCGCCCGCCTCGCCGACTGCGACTGCCCGGAGCGCTTGCCGGCGCTCGAGGCTTTCTACAACAGGTGGAAAGACGAGCCTCTGGTCGTCGACAAATGGCTCGCCGTCCAGTCGGCGAGCCGCCTGCGCTCGGCGCTAGCCGATACGAAACGCCTCATGGCGCACCCTTCGTTCAACATCAGGAACCCCAACAAGGTCTACGCCCTGCTCGGCGCGTTCCGCGAGAACCAGGTTCGCTTTCATGCGAGCGACGGCTCGGGATACGCGTTCGTCGCCGAGCAGGTCGTCGCGCTCGATGCGATCAACCCGCAGGTCGCCGCACGCGTGGCCCGTGGGTTCGACCGCTGGAGAAAATTCGACCCGGGCCGCCAGGCCCATGCGCGCGCGGCCCTGGAGCGCATCCGCGGCGCGAGCGGCGTGTCGAAAGGGGTGCTCGAGATCGCTAGCCGCACTCTCGGCTAGACGCGGCGCGCCTCGTCCGGCTCTACTTTTTCCGCTGCATCTCGGCGAACTTGGACAGCTCCCAGGGCCGGATCGCGACCAACATGTGCATCGCGGTGCACTCGTCGAACGGCCGCCGCGTGTCGTCGCTGTGCAAGTCCGCGAACTCGTTCGCGACGCGCCGCAGGCGCACGAGCATCGCCTCCCTGGAGGATTTCGAGAGCCTTCCCGTGACGAACAGCATGAGCTCGTCGGGACCGTCGAAGCGGGTGCGGAAGTACTCGTTCTGCGCTTGGCCCTTGAAGAATTCCTGGAACGGCCCGTCGGGTATCCAGGAGAAAGTGCGCGAGAGCAGGAGCCGGTAGCGGTTCCCGGGGAGCAGCCGGATGATGCCCAGGCGGTCCAGGCGCACGAGGTGGCGTATGCACTCGGCCTCCGACATCGAGTAGGTGCGGATTATTTTCTCCACCGGCCACTGGTGCAGCACGCGCAGGGCCACGAGCACCAGCCTCTTGTCCGAGACGATGGCCTTCTCCGCCTGCGGCGTGAGCCGCGAAACCAGGCGAGCGCGCCGCTCGAGCGAGCGCGTCAGCTCCGCAAGCTCCAGGCCGGCGAAATCGAGCACCTGGTCGAGCCGCTTCAAGGTGAAGTCCTTGCGCGAGAACATGCGCTTGACGCTCGCTTCGCTCATTCCGAGCCCCCGGGCCACCGCGGCGTAAGTCACGCCGAGCGCCTTGAGCTCCTTCTTCAACGTGTCGATCAGGCCTGCGCTTGCGCTCATGCTGAACCCTCCTGTCCGGCCAAAAAGTATCACCTGGCGATACCTCGGGTCAAAGACCGCGACACCCCGCGCGAAGGGCTTTTCGCCGACGGGGATCGTTCCATGATGGTCGGCGTCGCGGGCGCATTCCGACCGGAATAGAACGACCGGGTCCGGGCGGGAGTGGGGGGATGCGCCCGCACCACTCTTCGATCGAGGGAGGCGAATCGTGGAACAAGCTCCTACAGTGCTCGACCTTGTGATTACGCTGCTTCAGTCCATGGTGGTGCTGCTTCTGGCCTCGGGGGTATACGTCGCCCTCGTGGCCCGCAAGGCGGACGACTGAGCGCCCGCGCGCTCTCAGGCCCGGCCGCGCACCATCGCCACCTTGTCCTGAATGCGCACGTCGAAGCGCGACACGTTGACGACCATGCGCTCGTGCGTGCCGTCCCCGATCGGCTCTTTTTCGTCGGCGACAGAGACGCGGAAGGTCACGCTGCGGCCTTCGACCTTGTCGACCTCGACTTCGGCGCGCACGCGCATGCCCACCGGCGTCGCCGCGAAGTGGCGGACATCCAGGCGCGTCCCGAGCGACTGATAGCCCTGGGGTAGCAGGTGCTCGATCGCCGCGAGCGCGGCGGCCTCGATCACGTTGATCATCACCGGCGTCGCGAGCACGTGCACGCGTCCGCTGCCTACGCGCGGCGCCGTGTGCTCCTCGGCCACGAGCAGCTGCGATGTTCCCTTCAGTCCGGGTTTCAGCTTGTCAGTCGAGCTCATCGTTTTCTCCAGCATGCATAATAGCGCCGAATGCCAAGGGATCTGGGGACCTGGGACTACGTGATCGTCGGCGCGGGCACCGCGGGCTGCGTGCTCGCCAACCGGCTCTCGGCGGACCCGGACGTGAGCGTGCTGCTGCTCGAGGCCGGCGGCGAGGACGACTGGATCTGGATCCACATTCCGGTCGGCTATCTCTACTGCATCGGCAATCCGCGCACCGACTGGTGCTACCGCACCGAGGCCGAGCCCGGCCTGAACGGCCGCTCGATACTGTATGCGCGCGGCAAAGTTCTTGGCGGCTGCTCCTCGATCAACGCCATGGTCTACATGCGCGGGCAATCCCGCGACTACGATGAATGGAAGTTCCTGGGGAATCCCGGCTGGGGCTGGGACGACGTGCTGCCGGTGTTCAAGCGCTCGGAGGACTACCACCTGGGAGCGGACCCGGCGCACGGCTCGGGCGGCGAGTGGCGGGTCGAGCGCCAGCGCCTGTCCTGGGAGATCCTCGACGCCTTCCGCGAGGCGATGGGCGAGGCCGGCATCCCGAAGATTTCCGACTTCAACCGCGGCGACAACGAGGGCTCGAGCCTGTTCGAGGTGAACCAGAAGCGCGGCGTGCGATGGAACGCGTCGAAAGCGTTCCTGCGCCCGGCGATGCGGCGCTCCAACCTCACGGTCCTCACAAATTCGCATGCGCGGCGCCTGCGGCTTGCCGCAAAGCGCGCCGCCGGGGTCGAATTCTCGCAAGGCCGCGAGGAGCTGTACGCGGCGGCGCGCATCGAGACGGTGCTCGCCGCGGGCGCCATCGGCTCGCCGCAGATCCTCCAGCTCTCGGGGATCGGACCGGCCAAGCTCCTCCGCGATCACGGCATCCCGGTCGCGCACGAGTCGCGCGGCGTCGGCGAGAACCTGCAGGACCATCTCCAGCTGCGCATGGCGTTCAAGGTGAAGAACGTTCGCACCCTGAACGAATGGGCGAGCACGCTCACCGGCAAGATCTCCATGGGCCTGGAGTATCTTCTCTTCCGCACCGGGCCCCTGACCATGGCGCCTTCCCAGCTGGGCGCATTTACCCGCTCCGACCCGGCACAGCCGAGCGCCAACCTCGAGTACCACGTCCAGCCGCTGTCCCTGGACAAGTTCGGCGATCCGCTGCACCCTTTTCCGGCGTTCACCGCGTCGGTCGCCAACCTGCGGCCGACGAGCCGCGGCAGCGTGCGGATCAAGTCTCCCGACCCGGAGGCGGCGCCGGCGATCCGGCCGAACTACCTCGCAACCGACGTCGATCGCAGGATCGCGGCCGACTCGCTCAAGCTCACCCGCAGGATCGCCCAACAGCCCGCTCTAGCGAAATACCGGCCCGATGAGTTCCTTCCCGGCCCGAGATTCCGGTCGGACGACGAGCTAGCGCGCGCGGCCGGCGACATCGGCACGACGATTTTTCACCCGGTCGGCACCTGCAAGATGGGCCCGGGCTCCGACTCCCTCGCCGTGGTCGACGCGCGGCTGCGGGTGCGGGGCGTAGCCGCCTTGCGCGTCGTCGACGCCTCGATCATGCCGACGATCACCTCGGGCAACACCAATTCGCCTACGCTGATGATCGCCGAGCGCGGCTCGGATATGATCCGCGAGGACCGCAAGCACGCTCCCTAGGAGAACCATGAAGCCAAGCCTGAAGCCCGGCCTCTCCCATTCGAAGAAGATCACCGTCGACGACTCGCGCGTGATCAACTTCATGGGCGAGGACTGCCGCGTCTACGCGACTCCGCGCATCATCAGCGACGTCGAGTACACCTGCCGGGACTTGCTGCTCCGGCATCTCGACCCGGGCGAGGATTCGGTCGGGACCAAGGTCAACTGGGAGCACCTCGGGCCGGCGCTGCTCGGCGAGGAGGTCGCGGTCTCGATCAAGCTGGTTCAGATGGACGGCCGGCGCGTCACTTTTGAGGCTTCGGTGGAAGCCGGCGGCGACGCGGTCGCGCGGGGCACGCACGAGCGCTTCATCGTCGACGTGCAGAAGGTGCGCGACAGGCTGCTCAAGAGAAAATCCCGGGTGGGCTAGCGTGCGCGTCGGAATTCTCGGCGGAGGCGTCATCGCGCGCCTGTTTCTCGAGCACCGCACCGGCGACGTCGAGGTCGTCGCGATCGCGGGCCGGAGCGAGCGCTCGCGCGGCAAGGCGCTCGCGCGCGAGTTCGGCGTCCCGTTCGTCATCGGCGGGCAGCAGCTCATCGCGGCCCGTCCCGGGATCGTGATCGAGGCCGCGTCGCACGACGCGGTGCGCGAGCACGCCGAGGCGCTGCTTTCGCAGGGCATCGCCGTCATCGTGCTCTCGGGTGGAGCGCTGTGCGACGACGAGCTGCGCGCCCGCCTCGAGCGCGCAGCCGAAAAGCACGGCGCGCCGCTCTACGTGCCCTCAGGCGGGATCGGCGGGCTCGACGCGCTCAAGGCGGCGTGCGCCGCGGGCGTCGACGAGGTGAGCATCGCAGTCACCAAGCCTCCCGCGGCGTGGAAGGGGATTCCCTACGTCGAGAAGCTGAACCTCGACCTCGACAGCCTCGCGGGCCCCGTCACGCTTTTCGAAGGGACGGCGCGGGAAGGCGTGCCGTACTTTCCTGCAAACGTGAACATCGCGGCGGTGCTCTCCCTCGCCGGCATCGGCTTCGACCGCACGCGCCTGAAGGTGGTGGCCGACCCGGCGCTCAGGTTCAACACGCACTTCGTCACGATCAGGGGCAAGACGGGGACGATCGAGCTTCGTTTCGAGAGCGTGCCTTCGCCCGACAACCCCAAGACTGCGATGCTCGCCTGCTACAGCGCGCTCGCCGCCTTCCGGCAATTCAATTCGCCGATCCGGTATGGAACCTGAATCGGTCCGCAAGCGCTACCTGAACGTAGACACGGCGACCGTCGCCGATGTCCTGGACACGCTCGGGCTGCCGAACCAGGGCCTCGCGCCGGAATTTGCGCCGTATCCTCCGTCGGCCGGGAAGATGGCCGGATGGGCCTACACCATTCGCGGAAAGATGGCGCGCTACGCGGCGAGCGGCGATTTCCGGAAGATGAAGGCGGTGGACGGCGTCGGCAAAGGCGAGGTGACGGTGTGGTCGGGCAAAGGCAGCGGCGTCTGCTTCTTCGGCGAGCTGATCGCGCTCGGCATGAAGCGCCGCGGCTGCGCCGGGGCGCTGGTCGACGGCGGCATCCGCGACATCCGCTGGATCGCGCGGCAGCGCTTTCCCGTCTACGCGCGCTACCGCACGCCGGTGCAGTCGATCGGGCGGTGGAAGGTAACGGCCTGCCAGGTGCCGGTCGACATGCCGGGCGCGACCTCGAAGAGCGTCAAGGTCAGCCCCGGCGATTTCGTGCTCGCGGACGTGGACGGAGTGATCGTCGTTCCAGGCAAGGTCGCAGCCAAAGTGCTCGCCGAGTCGGAGCGCCTCACGAAAAAAGAGATCCGGATCCGCCGCGAGCTGGACCGCGGCGCGACGCTGGAGGACGTGCTAGCGAAGTACGGGCACGTCTGAGATCAGGACGCAGCGCGCGCGAGGACCGGCTTGTCGCGGTACTGCTCCGGGAACAGCCGCTTCAGGTTGGCGATCTTGGGCAGGTCGTTGATCACGATGTAGGGATAGGACGGATTCCTGATCAGGAAGTCCTGGTGATACGCCTCCGCCGGATAGAACCCCTTCAGCGGATCGACGCGCGTCACGATGGGCCGGCGGAAAGCGCGTGTTTTCTCAAGCTGCGCGATGTAGGCCTCGGCGATGCGCTTTTGCTGCGCATCGGCGTAGAAGATCGCCGAGCGGTACTGCGTGCCCACGTCGGGCCCCTGCCGGTCGAGCTCGGTCGGGTCGTGCGCCACCGAGAAATAGATTCGCAGGATCTCCCCGTACGAGATCTCCTTGGGGTCGAAGACGATCTGCACCGATTCTGCGTGGCCGGTCCTGCCGCTGCCGACTTTCTCGTACTCGGCGGTGCTTTTGTCGCCGCCGGAGTAGCCCGAGAGCACCTGCTTTACGCCCTTGGTGTATTGATACACGCCCTGCACGCCCCAGAAGCAGCCGCCGGCGAGCACCGCCGTCTGCGGCGGTCCCGCGGCCTTGGGGTTGTCCAACGCCGGCGCGGGTAGCGCCACCGCGGCTTCGCCGGAGCGCCCCGGAGTGCTCCAGAAGACACCGACCGCCGCCAGGGCGAGCAACGCAATCCACACGCCCTGTTTTTTCGCAATATTGGACATCCGGTGCTCCTGGTTTGTGGTGACGCGGCTTAGTCGGTAGACAGCCCCGGAACCTTACGGGTTCCGCTTGCGCATCGCCTCGAGCATCGGCGTGATCAGATCCATCGGCACGGGGAACACGATGGTCGAGGTCTTGTCGCCTGCGATGTTGCTCAAGGTCTGAAGGTAGCGCAGCTGCATCGCCTCCGCCTGCTTGGACAGCATTTGCGCGGCCTGCAACAGCTTCTCGGAGGCCTGAAGCTCGCCCTCGGCGTGGATCACCTTGGCGCGGCGCTCGCGCTCGGCCTCGGCCTGGCGCGCGATGGCGCGCACCATGGTCTCGTTCAGGTCGACGTCCTTGATCTCGACGTTCGATACCTTGATACCCCAGGCCTCGGTCTGCAGGTCGAGGGTCTTCTGGATGTCGATGTTGAGCTTCTCGCGCTCGGCGAGCATCTCGTCTAGCTCGTGCTTTCCGAGCACGGCGCGCAGGGTCGTCTGCGCGAGCTGGCTCGTCGCATTGAGGAAGTCCGCCACCTGGATCACCGCTTTCTGCGGATCGACGACGCGGAAATACACCACCGCGTTCACCTTCACCGAGACGTTGTCGCGCGAGATCACGTCCTGCGGAGGCACGTCGAGCACCACGGTGCGCAGGTCCATCCTCACCATCTGCTGGATGACGGGGATCACGACGATGAGGCCCGGCCCCTTCACCAGCCAGAAACGCCCGAGCTGAAAGATCACGCCGCGCTCGTATTCGCGCAGGATGCGCAGCGACCAGGCGAGCACGAGGATGCCGAGAATCGCCGCGCCCAGGACAAAGTTGACGATCATGTTCACGCTCCTTTTGGTGTTTCAGGCACGACCTCGAGCATCAGGCCGTCGACGGCGCCGACGCGCACGCGCTCTCCCGCCTTGAGCGGCGAGCGGCTGCGAATGCGCCAGGTTTCGCCGTGGATCCTCGCCCAGCCTTCGCGCTCGCAGTCTTCGAGCACCTCGCCGGTGCTGCCGAGCAGCTCCTCGCGCCCGCTGACCACCGGCCGCCGGTGCGCCTTGAGCGCCATCCCCACGACGAGGAACAAAAATGCGGCGCTCGCCGCGGCGATGCCGAGAACGAGCCCGAACGGAACTCCGTAGCCGGGGATATCGGTGTCGATCAGGATGACCGAACCGAGCACGAAGGCGATCAACCCGCCGACTCCGAGCGATCCGTACGCCGGGAAGAACAGCTCGCCCGCCATGAACGCGATGCCCACCAGCATCAGCGCGAGGCCCGCGTAGTTCACCGGCAGCAGATGGAACGCGTAGGCGGCAACGAGTATGCAGATCGCGCCTATCACTCCCGGGAACACCAGCCCCGGATTGGAGAACTCGAACACCAGCGCGTAGAACCCCAGGAGGATCAGCACGTACGCGATGCTCGGATCGGTGATGACCGAAAGAAAGCGCGTGCGCCAATCGGGCTCGAAAGCGGTGACGACCGCGCCGGCGGTCTGGAGCGCCTGCTCCTTGTCGGCGGCCTTCAGCTTGCGGCCGTCGAGCCGCTTGAGCAGATCGGGAACGTCCTCGGCCACGAGATCGACCACTTTCAGCTTGAGCGCGTCGGATGCCGACAGGCTCACCGCCTCGCGCACCGCCCGCTCCGCCCATTCCGCGTTGCGCCCGCGCATCTGGGCCAGGCTGCGTATGTACGCGGAAGCGTCGTTCACCTGCTTGCGCGTCATCGTTCCCGCGGGATCGCTGAGGGCATCCGCGTCCTTTCCCGTCTTGCCGTCTTTCGTCTTCGGGCTCCCTTCGTCTTTTCCCGCACCTCCGGGAGCGCCGATCGCGACCGGAGTCGCGGCGCCCAGATTGGTCGCAGGCGCCATCGCCGCGACGTGGGCGGCGTAGAGAATGTAGGTCCCGGCGCTGGCGGCGCGCGCTCCGCCCGGCGCGACGAAGGCCGCCACCGGCACCGGCGAGGCGAGAATGTCCTTGATGATCGCGCGCATCGACGTGTCCAGGCCTCCCGGGGTGTCCATTCTCAGCACCACGAGCTGCGCGTCCTGCTTCGCGGCGCTTTCGATGCCGCGATGCACGTAGTCCGCAACCGCCGGCCCGATCGCGCCGTTGACGGTGAGGAGCACGACCGGCGGCGTCGGGGCCAGGGCCGCAGCGGGCCACAGCGCGCACAGTGCAATCAGGAGCTTACGATGAGGCAAGAGATCTCTCCGCGAATCCGCCGTTACCGAACTATAGTCTTTTTCGCGGCCCGCGCGGCCACTGGACTTGGCACGGTGTTCGCAGTAAGTTTGAGCGAAACAAGATCAACGAATTCAAAACCGTCGACCGAAGGAGCCCTCATGAGCATGCTCAGCCCCGAAGAACTGCAACGCCTGTCCCCCGCGGAGTCGCTCTTCCCCTCGCCGATACCGGTGCAATCGGTGTCGAGCGACGAGTTCATGCCCGGGCCGCAGACCCCGAAGCAGCGCGAGTTCGAGGTGCGCGTCAAGGAGATGGGCGCGCGGATGGCCAAGCGCCTCGGGATGAGCCGCCGGCGCTTCTTCCAGACCGCGTCCGGGATGGCCGCGGCCTTCCTCGCGATGAACGACACCTATGGACCGATCTTCGGCGTTTCGAAGGCCGAGGCGGCCGAGCCGGACAAGGCCAACGAGCGTGCGAAGAAGCTCTCGGGCCAGTTCATCATGGACATGCACACGCACTTCCTGCGCCCAGGAACGCGCATCATGACCTTCGTGAACCAGAGGAACGCCGTGGGCAAGGCGGGCTGGAACCCGGCGCTCGGCGAAAAAGAGCAGTCGATCGACGACCTCATGTTCCAGAACTACCTCAAGGAGATCTACCTCGACAGCGACACCAAGGTCGCGTGCATCTCGGGCGCGCCCTCGGAAGTCCCCGAGGACTGGTTCCTCACCAACGAGATGAAGGCGCTGGCGCGCGCCGACGTGAACGCACTCGCGAAGAGCAAGCGTATGTTCGCGCACGCGATCTTCACGCCCGGCTACGACGGCTGGATGGAGCAGATCGACTACGCGATCAACAAGCTCAGGCCTGATTCGATGAAGGGCTACACCATCGGCGACAACACCAACAAGAACCTGTCCAAGCATCCGTGGAACCTCGACGACGAGAAGCTCGTATATCCGGCGTACGAGAAGTTCCTCAAGGCGGGGCTGAAGAACGTATGCATCCACAAGGGCCTGTTCCCGCCCTCGGTCGAAAAGCAGTTCCCGCACCTGCTCCAATACTCGGACGTGCGCGATGTGGGCAAGGCGGCGAAGGACTGGCCGCAGCTCAACTTCATCATCTACCACGGCGGATACCGCTTCCCCGGCGGCGGCACGGCGGCGGAGGCCTGGGCGCAGTTCGAGCAAACCGGCCGTATCGAGTGGGTCACCGACCTCTCGGAAGTCCCCGCGAAGTTCGGAGTGAAGAACGTCTACGCCGACGTCGGCCAGCTGTTCGCGCAGAGCACCGTCGCCGATCCGCGCGTTTCCGCGGTGATGCTGGGACAGCTGATCAAGGGGCTGGGCGCGGACCACGTGTGCTGGGGCACCGACGCCATCTGGACCGGCTCGCCGCAGTGGCAGATCGAGGCCTTGCGGCGTCTGGAGATCCCGGACGAGCTCCAGAAGAAGTACGGACTGAAACCCCTCGGCCCCGCCGACGGCCCGGTGAAGACTGCGATTTTCGGCGGAAACAACGCGCGTCTGTACAACTACAAGCCACAGCAGCGCGCCGAGATCGAGAGCGACAAGCTCGCCGAGTACAAGGCGCTGTACGGGAAGCACGGCGCGGGCCGCACCAACCTCGCGTACGGGTACGCGCTCAAGCGAGGATAAAGCCGGCGCGTGTCGAGACCCTCATCCCGGTTTTTCGCGGCAGCCGCCGTGCTGTGCACGGCGCTGCCCGTCCTGAGCCAGGAGTTGCCCGCTGGAAAGGGCAAGGATATGGTCGCGGCGCAGTGCACCACCTGCCATCAGTTTCGCGCGGGTTCCGGATACACGGCCGAGGGCTGGCAGACGGTCATGCGCATGATGGTGAATCACGGCGCACCGATCCCGAAGGACCAGCTTGCGCCGATCACCGAGTACCTGGTCAAGAACTTCCCGGAAAAAGCGAAGCCCGCCGGCGCGGTCGTTCATGGGCCGCTCAAGGTCTCGATGGAGATCTGGCCGGTGCCGACCCCCGGATCGCGGCCCCACGATCCCCTCGCGGCGAGCGACGGATCGTTCTGGTATACGGGCCAGATGGCCAACGTGCTCGGGCGCGTCGATCCGAAGACCGGCAAGGTGAAGGAGTACCCGCTCAAGACCGCGCACTCCGGGCCGCACGGCCTCGTCGAGGACAAGGACGGCAACATCTGGTACACGGGCAACGCCGGCGCGCTGATCGGCAAGCTCGATCCGAAGACGGGAGCCGTCGCCGAATATCCGATGCCCGACCCGAACGCGAAGGACCCGCACACCTTGATCTTCGACCGGGCGGGCGTCCTGTGGTTTACCGTGCAGAACGCCAACCGCATCGGGCGCCTCGACCCGAAAACGGGCGAGATCAGACTGCTTACGCCGCCGACGCCGAAATCTCGTCCCTACGGCATGGCGTTCGATTCCAAGGGCATCCTGTTTGTCGTTCAATTCGGAACCAACAGCGTCGCATCGGTGGACCCGGCGACCATGCAGATCCGCGAATACAAGCTCCCCGATCCCGCAGCGCGTCCGCGGCGCATCGCGATCACCGACGACGACGGCGTCTGGTACACGGACTACGCGCGAGGGTTTCTCGGTCGTCTCGACCCGGCGACGGGCAAGGTGCGCGAGTGGCCCTCCCCGAGCGGACCGAAGTCCGAGCCCTACGGCATCTCGGCGATCGGCGGCGGCGTCTGGTACAGCGAGTCCGGAACGACGCCGAACACGGTCGTGCGCTTCGACCCGAAGAGCGAGAAATTCCAGAGCTGGACCATCCCGGGCGGCGGCAACATCGTGCGCAACACCTCGGTCACGAAAGACGGCGACTTCGTCTTGGCGAACAGCCTGGTCAACACCGTGACCCTCGTCAGGATCGCGAAGTGAAACGGCGGCAGGCTAGAAGCGGGTGACCACGGTCACACGGAACGTGCGCGGCTCGGCCGGGTGGATGTGGTGATCGTTGATGCCGGGTGTGGTGGTGCCCTGGCACGTGCTCGCACCGACGTTCTCGCCTCTGAGCCGCGAGCAATAGAAATACTCGATGTCGTTTGCCTTGCGGTTGAAGACATTCAGGATGTCCAAATTGATCTGGGTGCGCGGGTCGAACTTGTAGGCGGCGCGGGCCGACCAGAGCAGTGAGGACGCCGATCGCTCGCTGTTGTCTTCGATCAGCGGCCGCGGGCCGAAGTAGCGCATGAACAGGCTCCCTGACCAGGGGCCCAGGTCCTTGGCCGTAATGCCGAAAGACGCCACCCGGTCGATCGCGCCCGGAATGGTGTTGCCGGGCACGCCCGACGCATTCGGATCGTCGCCGGTGAACTGAGCGCGGGAAGCCGAGAGGTCGAGGTCGAAGATCAGCCAGGGCTTCGGAATGTATCGGTTCGACCACTCGATGCCGCGGCGCAGGCTCGGGCGGCCCGCCTGGGTGGTGCCGGCGTCGCCGAGAAAGATCAGCTCCGAGGCGAGCGTCAGCCTCCACAGCGACAGCGACGACTGCAGGTTCGGGATCGCTTCGGTGCGCATGCCGATTTCCTCGCCCTTGGTCTTCACCAGTGCCGGCACCGTTTGCACCGACTGATTCGTGGTCGGGTCCACCGTGGTCGTCGTCCCCCTCGCGTCGTTCGAATGGAACCCCTGGCCGTAGTTGAGGAAGTACTCGGTTTTCTCGAACGGCCCGAAGATCAGGCTCAGCTTCGGCGAGGTGATGTGCGCCCTTGTCGTTCCCGAGTTCTCGTTCAGGTCGCTGGTCACCTTGGCGTAGTAGAAGTCCTCGCGGACGCCGGCGACGCTGCGAAGCGTATCGGTCCACTGGTAGGTGTTCTCGTAGTACAGACCGCCGCCGGTCTGCTGCACGTAGTCGGTGCGCGTCGGCGGGCGGTCGGGCTGGCGCTCCACGGTGTTGCCGAGCAGGAGATCGATGTTGTCGCGGCGCACGTCGGCGCCGAACTTGTTGGTGACCGCGCGCCCGGCCCACTTGCCGGTGAATACCCAGCTCGGCGTCACGCCGAAGACCCAGCGGCTGTCGGACTGCTCGAACTGGTCGCCGTTGGTCTGATCGTCCAGGAAGTACGTGAAATTCGAGAAGAGCTTTAGCTTGTACTTGATCGCGTAGGCGTCCATGTGGAAAACGCCGCCGTTGTCGAGCACCTTGTGGCGATCGAACGAGATGCTGTAGCGCGAAGTCAGGCCGCCGTCGCTCGGATCGATCGCGCCGAAGCGCGACAGTCCCTGGTCGACTGCGCGCTGCGCGACCTGGTCGGTCGCGTTCCATTGCCCCGTATAGGCCATGAGCGAGAGCGTGTAGCCGTCGGCATTGGTGCCACGGCTGAAGCGCAGCACGCCGTTCGCCTTGCGGTAGTTCTCGGGGTTGTCCCAGGGCCCGTTGTTGTGGACGAGCTCGACGCCGTAGAGCAGGGTACCGGGACCCGCGTCGACGGAATTCGCCGCCATCGCCCGCACGTAGGCGTCGCTCCCCGCCGACAGCGCGCCTATGCCTTGCTTGAGCTGCGTGTAGTAGTTGATGTCGGCCGCGCCGGCGGAGGAAAAATCGCCTTCGTCGGCGAAGTAAGGCCCCTTCTTGTAGGCGACGCGCTGCACCAGCTCGGGGATGAGGAAGTTGAGGTCCGAATAGCCCTGACCGTGCGCATGCGTGGGCATGTTCACGGGGACATGATCGACCTCGGTGCGGAAGTCCGTGCCGTGATCGAGATTGAAGCCGCGCAGGAAGTATTGGTTCGCCTTGCCGTCGCCGCTGTGCTGCGTGATGATCACCCCGGGAATGTATTCCAGCACTTCGCCGGGCCTGAGTATCGGCCGCGCCTCGATCAGCTGCGGCGTGATGTAGCCCTGGCTCGCGGCGTCGGAGGTCCCGACCGCGTTCTCGTAGTGCCCGATGACGCGAACCTCGTCCGGCGTTTCCGGCTGCTGCGCAGCGCTCGGCTGAACAAAAAAAAACGCCCCAAGGGCGGCCACAGCGGCCTTCGTTCGCTTCAAAATTCTTCCTCTCCCCGAGACGCCGTACGGAGTACGAGTTTATACGATCACCGGCGCGTTGTTGAACAACGTACCTCGTGGTAGGGTGCGGCGTGAGCGCGCGAAACACGAAGGTCGCGGACTCCCCCACAAGCGCACGCGTGCCCGGAGCGCGCCTCGTGCGCTTCGCCTCGGAAGCTTTCCTCGCCGTCGGCCTCCCCGCAAAAGACGCCGCCACCTGCGCGGGGCTCATGGCGCGCGCGGACCTGCAGGGCGCCGACGGCCACGGGATCTTCAGGCTGCCGCAATACATACGGCGCATCAAAGGCGGCGCCGTCAACGTGACGCCGATGGTGCGCGTCGCGCGCGAGGCCGCGGGGATGGCGCTCGTCGACGGCGACAACGGAATGGGCCACGTGGTGATGAGCTTCGCGGCGAAAACGGCGATCGACAAGGCGAAGACCGCGGGAGTCGCCTGGGTCGGCGTCAATCGCAGCAACCACGCGGGCCCCGCCTCGCTCTACGCCGCGATGCCGCTCGAGCACGACATGATCGGCCTGTACCTCGCGGTCGGCAACGCCAACCACATGGCGCCCTGGGGCGGCGTGGATCTGCTGCTTTCGACCAATCCGATCGCGGTCGCCGTGCCGGGAACCGAAGGCCCCGTCGTCCTCGACATGGCAACCAGCGTCGCGGCTTACGGCAAGGTGAAGACCGCGGCGCAGCGCGGCGAGACGATGCCCGAGGGCTGGATGATCGACCACCAGGGCCGGCCGCTCACCGATCCGAAGCGCTCGGGCGAGGGCCTGCTCGTGCCGATCGGCGGCTACAAGGGCTACGGGCTCGCCCTGGTCATCGGGCTCCTCGCAGGAAGCCTGAACGCAGCGGCGATGGGCAGCGAAACGATAGACTTCAACGCCGACGACACGACGCCGACGAACACCGGCCACGCGATCGTCGCCATCTCGATCGCCGCCTTCGGCGAAATCGGCGATTTCAAGCGCCGGGTCGACAAGCTCGTGCGCGAGATCCGGAGGTCGAAGCGCATGCCCGGAGTGGATCGCGTGTGGCTCCCGGGCGAGCAGAGCCGGGCGAAATTCGAGGAGCGATCGCGGCTCGGCGTTCCGGTGCCGGCGGCGTTGCGCGCGGGCCTCGACAAGCTCGCCGCGGAGCTGAAGATCAGGCCGCTCGAGTAGGAGCTAGTCGAAACCCACCACTACGATACCGGCGTCTGAGGGCAGCACCGCGACGGCGTTGCCCGAAGAGACGATGCTCGGACCGATGGGAGCGGTGATCACGAGCCCGTTCGAACCGAAGCCCGCATCACGGCTGCCGTCCGTGTTGTAGCGCAGAACCGCGACCATGCTGCCCCCGGCAGAGTTGGTGGCGCTCCCCGAGACCACGACCTTGCCGTCCGTCTGCAAGGCGACCGAGAACGCGCCGTCGAACCCGCTGAGATCGTCGATGACCTTTCCCCCGGTGCCGAAGCCGGGGCCCGTGGCGTCGAGCGAGCCGTCGGAGTTGTACCTCAGCACGGAGGTGTCCGAGGCCTGGTTGGGAATGAAATTCGCGTGCCCGGCGACGACGATCTTGCCGTTGGATTGCAAAGCGACCGAGCCGGCGAAATCGTTGCCGCCGGCGTCGGTGATCACGAACCCCTTCGGTGCGCCGAAGCCGGCCGTGTCCAAGGTCCCGTTGGTGTTGTAGCGCAGGACCACCGTATCGAGCGGGCTGGAGCCCCCTCCCACCGATCCGGCGACCACGATCTTTCCGTCGGGTTGCAGAAGCATCGCGAGAGCCGTGGCGTCCTGGCCGGGCACGGGCAAAGTCGCCACGAGTCCGCCGGTTCCAAACGTGGTGGAGTCCAGCGTCCCGTCCGTGTTGTACCTGAGCAGCACGATGTTGAGCCGTCCGCTGATGCTCGCGTGCCCCGCGACCACGATTTTCCCGTCCGCCGGCTGCACGGCGAGCGCCGCCGCAGTCGTGTCGGAGCCGTCCCCGATGACCGGTGCCGTCACGATTCCATTGCCGCCTACGCCGAAGCTCGTGTCGGGCGCGCCAAGTGCGGTGTAACGCACGAGGGCGATGCCTTTGCCGGTGAAGTTCGAGCTGAGAATGGTCGCCGCCACGACGATCTTGCCGTCGGCCTGGACCGCGATGGCGTCCCCTTCGCCGTGGTCGCTGCCGAGGGGGGTGCGCACCGATCCGCCGGTCCCGAAGCTGGTATCGAGCGTTCCGGTAGAGGTGTATCGGAGCACGGCGACCAGCAACTGTGCCACGCCCGATGACTGTGTCTTGCCCGAGGCCCCGGCGACGAGGATCTTGCCGCCAGACAGCACGGTCGCGAGAGCGTAGTCGTTCAGACCAGGCTCGAAATCGGTGACCGCGATTCCTTTCCCGGCTGCAAAGCCCGTATCCAGACTGCCGTCAGGCTTGTATTGCGCCACGGCGATCGCAGTGGGAAAACCGACGCTGGTCGTCGTCGTGCTGGGGGTGCAGGCCGCGAGACCCGCGCAGGCAGCGATGAGCGGCAAGGCCGCTTGCCGCAGAGATTTCCGTTTCATATCGACTCCTTAGGGAACGGAGCTTAGTGCAAAACCGGGCACTTTGGTGCATTACAATTTGTAACTTGCAAGCGCTTTGCGCTTGACCGAACCGAACTCGCGGAGCCGCGACATGCGCACACCCATCCAGACGGTCTTGATCTACGGTTACGGCGTGATGGGCCGCGGCGTGGCCCGGACCTTTGCCGACGCGGGCTTCACCACGCTGGTGAAGAGCAGCCGCGCGGGAGAGCTCGCCGGGCTGCCGGCGAGCGTGACCGCGGCCGAGCGCCTTCCCGAAAAGGCGCCTGACCTCGCCATCGAGTTCGTCCCCGAGGACGCCAGGGTCAAGCAGGCCGTATACGCGGAGCTGGAAGCGGCCTATCCGGAGAACACGCCGCTCATCGCGAGCGGCACTTCCGGGCTGGATCTGGTCGAGCTCGCGCGCAAGATGAAGCGCCCCGAGCGCTTCCTGGGTATCCACTATTTCATGCCGGCGGAGGTCGCGCCGGTGGTCGAAGTGATGGCGGGACTTTCGACGTCTCGCGAAGACGTGGACCGGGTCGCCGACGCGCTCAGGCGCACCGGCAAGGAGCCGGTGGTGCTCTACAAACCGATCGTGGGCTTTCTCGTCAACCGCCTGCAGCACGCGATCCTGCACGAGGCCTACTACCTCATCGAGGCCGGCGTGGCCTCCGCCGAGGACATCGACCACGCAGCCCGCCGCATGCTCGCGCCGCGCATGTGCCTGAACGGCCTCATCCAGCAGAAGGACATCAGCGGCCTGAAGATCCACGCCGACGCCCAGGAGTCGATCGTACCGAAGCTGTTCCACAACGCCACGCCGAACCCGATGCTGCAGACGATGGTCGCCGTCGGGCGCACCGGGCTCTCGGCAGGCAAGGGCTTCTACGACTGGAGCGGGTGCGACGCCGAAGCCGTGCGAAGGCAGGCCTCAAGCCAGCTCGCCAGGCTGCTCGATTTCCTGAAGAACGGAATAGGCGCGGCCGCGCCGCGCACTCAACCCAAGCCGCTGCCGCGCTCCTGATTTGCGCTCGTCGCGGCGAGAAGCGCCTCGATTTCCCTCGCCGCCGCGGGCTCGAGCGTTCCCTTCGCGAGCGCGAGCGGGATCGTGCGCGAGCTGAGCAAGCGGTAGAGAGCGAGCGACCCGGGCGCGGCGTCCGCGAGCGCGGCCAGGTGCCTGCGGATGGTGCCGACGTCGCCCCGCGCGACCACGCTGCCTAGCGCGCCCGCCGCGCCCAGCCTTTCGACATTGTCCACGGACCCGCGCAGGAGGGGCAGCAGCGCGCGCTTCGCATCGGCCTCGGCGATGCCGAGCTTCTTCCACAGCGCAATCGTTTCCGCGATCAGGGCGACGACGAACGCCCCGGAAAAATTCGCGGCGGCGTGGTAGAGCGCGCGGCCGCCCTCGGGCAGCCGCAGGGGCCGGGCCCGGATCGCGCGCGCGAGCCGGACGAGCTCCCTTGCCAGCGCCTCCGTCCCCGCGATCGCGATGGCGCAGCCGCGCAGGTCGAAGGATCTGCCCGGCTCGCCGAACATCCGCAGCGGATGGAATCCTCCGACGAGGGCGCCCTCCGCCGCGGGCTTCGCCAGCAGGTCGAGATCGCCTGCGCCGCTGCAATGCACGCAGGCCGTGCCCGCGCGCCAGCGAATGCCCGAAGCGACGGCTTCGATGGCGTCGTCGGGGACGGTCAGGAAGACGAGATCGGCGCGGTCCGCGGCTTCCTGGGGCGATGAGGCGGCGCGCGCTCCCGGAACGCGCCGCGCGAGGGCGCGCGCAGAGGAGGTGCTGCGGCTCGCAACCGCTGCGACGACGCGCCCGGAGCGCGCGAAGCTCATGGCGAGCCCGGTGCCGACTCTCCCCGCGCCGATGAATCCGAGCCTGAGCTTTTTGGCGCGCATTTGTTTCCAATTGTACGGCGTCGCCCGCAGGCGACAAACCGAACGTCGAGTCAACCCCGCCGCCGAACCCGCGTTACTGGGCTCGTGTCCATAGCAATGGGCATTCTCTTTCACATCTGATGAGGTCCCACATGAAAAAGCTGATCGCAATTCTGATGGTCGCCACTTTCGCCGGCGCGGCGCTTCCCGCTGCGGCTCAAACTCCGACGACGCCCGCGCCCGCCGCCACTTCGGCGACTCCGGCCAAGTCCGCGAAGTCCGAGCACAAGAGCCATGCCAAGAAGCACAAGAAGGAAAAGAGCAAGACCGAACCGAAGAGCTAGAGCGGCACGCGGCCCCGGCGCCGCGAAGTACGGAAAAGGCGGGACTTCCCGCCTTTTCTTTTTGGAGGGGCTACAATCGCTGCCTCGCTTGAATTCCCCCTACTCGACCCCACCTTGCCGCTAGCCAGCCACGGAGACCGAAACCATGAAACGCATCGTTCTCTTCCTCGCCACCAACCTCGCGGTGGTCCTGCTGCTGTCGATCGTCGCGAGCGTGCTCGGACTCGACCGGTACCTGACGGAGAACGGCCTCAACCTGGAGGCGCTGCTGTGGTTCTCGGCGCTGATGGGCTTCGGCGGCGCGTTCATCTCGCTGCTAATTTCGAAGCAGATCGCGGTCTGGTCGACCGGAGCGCACATCATCACGTCCCCCGAGGGCGCGCACGAGCGCTGGCTGGTGGACACGGTGCACCGGCTGGCGGACAAGGCGAATATCGGCAGGCCCGATGTCGCGGTCTACGAAGGCGAGCCGAACGCCTTTGCAACCGGCGCGTTCAAGAACTCCGCGCTGGTCGCGGTCTCGACCGGCCTGCTCCAATCGATGAGCCGCGACGAAGTCGAAGCGGTGCTCGGCCATGAGGTCACTCACATCTCCAACGGCGACATGGTGACCCTGACGCTGATCCAGGGCGTGCTCAACACGTTCGTGTATTTCCTGTCGCGCGTGGTGGGCTTCATCGTCGACCGGGTCGTGTTCCGCACCGAGCGCGGAATCGGCCCCGGCTACTACATCACGGTGTTCGTGTCGCAGGCGGTGTTCGGAATTCTCGCCTGGATCATCGTGGCGTACTTCTCTCGCCAGCGCGAGTTCAGGGCCGACGCCGGCTCGGCGCGGCTGCTCGGCACGCCGCAGCCGATGATAGGCGCGCTCACGCGCCTGGGCGGCATGCAGCCGGGCGCGCTGCCGCAGTCGATCGCGACCTCGGGCGTGAACGGCGGACCGGGCTGGGGCGCGCTCTTCGCGAGCCACCCGCCGATAGAAGTCCGCATCCGCGCCCTTCAGGAGGGGCGGCCGTAGGCTAGAAGGTCCAGCGGGCCTGGGCGCTGAAGATCTGCACCGATCCGGAGTTGTAGTTGGCCGATAGGTTGCCCCGGAAGGCGTTTTCGCTGTTCACGCCGCCGTCGGTCTTCTGGACGCTCGTGTCCGTGAGCCTGATGTAGGTGTAGCCGAAGTCGAAACTCACGCTTTCGGAAGCCCGCACTCCCGCGCCGACCGACAGCCAGCGGCGGTCCGAATCCGGGAGGCGCGGCGTCCTGTCCGCGGGGCTCTGCACAGGCGAGCGGTCCAGGGCGACGCCCGCGCGAAGCGCCCAGGCGTCGCTCGGCCGATACGTCGCGCCGACCGAATACCGGTAAACGTCCTTGAGATTCAGCGTGACTACCTGATCCCTCTGGCCCGAGTCGAACTTGATGCGCAGCTCCGGCAGCGCGCTCCAGTTCGTCCGCGTGATGTCGGCCATGAGCGCCCAGCGGCTTCCCAGTTGCTGGAACGCGCTCAGCGACACGGTCGCGGGCAGCGTCACGTCGGCGCTCGCTCCCGAATCGACGAGGCGAAAGTTGGGGTCGGTCAGCAGCGCTTGCGGCACGTTGGCGCCCGGGGTGATGTCGAATTCGCCGGTCAGCTTGTACTTCATCTGCGAGCGGTACGCGAGCCCTAGGCGCGTGGCGCCGAGCTGCGACAGTATCCCGGCGTTATAGCCCCAGGCGTTCCCGCTCGCCGTGACCTTGGCGTGGCCGTCGTTGGGGTTGTTGGGGTGAGTGAAGCCTCCGGGCCCGCCGCACGCCCCCGCCCCGGGAATCCCGATGAGCGCTCCGGCATTGCAGATCGTCGCGAAATCCACCGCCTGGGTCAGCTCGGCGTCGAGTTTCTGATAGTTGGCCCCGACGCCCACCGAAAAGGCGTCGTGAAACTTGAACGCGGCGGCGAGATTGGCGTTTATCGTCTTGATGTCCGAGCGCTGCGCATAGTACCGGCCCGCCCATGTGTTGTCGTACGACGTCACGAGCCCGAACGGCGCGTTCACGCCCGCGCCCAGCGTGAAGCTCTTCGAGACGGGAAGGACGGCGTACACATTGGGAACGAATGCGTTCGCGCCCGCGTCCCCGCCTCCTCCGCCGCCGATGGGCGTTCCGGCCACGGTCGTCGCGCTCACCACGTTGGCGGTGAAGCTCGGACGGATATAGCTCCCGCCCACAACGATCTCCGGGCGGCTCAGGCGCGTCATCCCCGCGGGGTTGTACCAGACGGTGCTCGCGTCCTCGGCGATCGCCGCTCCGCCGGCGAAGGCGTTGCCGAGGCCCGAGGCGCTTTGCTCCGCGATCTGGAAGAACGCCGCAGAAACGGGAGCGGACATCGCTGCTAGCGCAGCAAACAGTATCGGCTTACGCATGCTTCAACGCGTAACGCCCGTCTTTCTCCCGCGTGAGCCGCCCGGCTTCGCGGAGAGCTTCCAGTGCGATCACCACCTCGCGCCCGTCGCGGCTCGCGGCAGCAGCCATCAGCACCTCAAATGTTTTTGGGCCATCGGCGAGCGCGGCCTCGACCGAGGCGAAACGCGCGCCCTCGAAGCGCGGCGGCTCGGGAATCGTGGATTCGATCCCGCGCTGCTCGCCCGCGGGTAGAGTGAGGTCGAAGCCGGCCTTTGCGCCGGTTCTCGCGCCGCGCAGAGAAGGGTCGAGCGGGAGCGTCCGGAATCCCGACTGCACCACCAGATCGCGATCGGCCTGGAAGCGCGTCGCGAGCGCCCAGTCCATCTGCTCCTCCGAAAAGATATCGATGTCGGGATCGACGACGAACACGTGCTTGACGTTGGCCAGGCAGCCGAACGCGGCGGCGATGGCGTTCCTCGCCTCACCGGGAACGCGCTGGCGCAGCGCGATGCGCAGCGTATACATCCCGCCGCTCGCGGGCGTCACGTAGACCGCTTTGACTTCGCGCACCGCGGTCTCGAGCGCGCGCCACACCATTACCTCGGTGCGAAGCGCGTTCAGCTGCGCGGTGTCTGTGCGCGCAAGGCTCTTCCCGCCTATGGTCGCCGTCTGGAAGAGCGCGTCGCGCCGCCGCGTGATCGCGGTGAGATGGAACACCGGGTTCTGCTTCACCGGGCCGTAGTAGCCGAGAAACTCGCCGTAGGGGCCTTCTGCTTCGACGTGCCCGCGCTCGTCAAGGTAGCCCTCGAGCACCCATTCGGCGTCCGCCGGAACGCGGATGTCGCAGCTCACGCACTTCACCACGGGGAGCGGCGCGTCGCGCAGGCTCGCCACCAGCCCCAGCTCGTCCACGGGGAGGCGCATGACCGCTGCGACGTAGTCCACCGGATGTGAGCCCACGGCGAAAGCGACCGGGAGCTTGCGCCCTTGCTTCACCGCGGCCTCGTAGAGCGCGCGCAGATCGGAAGGCGAGTTGAGATCGACGCCGGCCTCGCGGCGGCCGCGCAGCATCAGCCGCCGCACGCCGACGTTGGTCCAGCCGTTCGAGGGGTCGAGCGCGAAATCGATGGCGGCCGAGATGTACGGGCCTCCGTCCAAGCCGTGCTGGAGATGCACGGGAAGCGCGGTCAGGTCCGGCTCGTCGAGCACGACTTGCTGCGCCGGCGCCGCCTCGCGCGGAATCTCGACGATTTGATGCGCGACGACCTGCGGCGCCGAGCGCAGCCGGCGCAGCACTTCGGGAAGCAGCTTGTCGGGCGCGACGCCGAAGGCGCGCGCAAGGCGCGCGCGGCTGCCCATGACATTGCCGGCGAGCTGGGCGCCTTCCCGGCCGACGCGCTCGAACAGCACGGCCTTGGCGTTGCCCTCCAGCGCCCGGGCGACGTCGGCGAGCTCCGCGGCGCCGGACCGCGCTTCGAGCTCGCCCGCTTGTCGTAATTCCTCTACAAAGCGGCGCAGCCTGAACTGCTCGAAGTCGACTCCGGTCTCGCGCGCGCTGGCCTTCACCGCCCCTCCTCAACCGATCAACGGCGTATCGTACCACCGCGTTGCGCCCCCGAATTGCGGGGTCTACACTAGGATCACGAATTTTCGCGGCCCGCGTTCGCGGGCGACCCAAAGGAGGCTTCATGGCACGCATCAAATTCGCCGTCGACGGGCGAGCCGTTGCGCTCAACGCCGACCCCAGCATGCCGCTCCTCTACGCGCTGCGCAACGATCTCAAGATGACCAATCCGCATTTCGGCTGCGGCCTCGCCCAGTGCGGCGCCTGCACCGTGCACCTGAACGGCGAGCCGGTGCGCTCCTGCGTGATGCCGGTTTCCGCGGTCGCGGGCAAGAACGTGACCACCTTGAAGGGACTCGGGACGCCCGAGAAGCCGCACCCGCTGCAGGCGGCCTACGTCGAAGAGCAGGTGCCTCAATGCGGCTACTGCATCAACGGCTGGATCATGACCGCCGCGGCTTACCTCAAGAAGAATCCCAAGGCGAGCGACGCCGAGCTGCGCGATGCGCTCGCCGGCCTCAAGTGCCGCTGCGGCACGCACGTCGCCATCCTGCGCGCGATCAAGCGCGCTCAAACGCAGATGGCTTAGAGGAGACGACCATGAACGCACCTCTCTCGCGCCGTGAATTCCTCAAGGCCTCGGGCGCCCTGATCGTCGCCGCCGCCGGACCCTCTTCTATCGGGGAAGCGCTGGCGCAAGCCGCTGCCGGCGCAAAACCGGCGCTCGTTCCGACCGAGCTCGATTCCTGGGTGGCGATCGCGCCCGACGGCCGGGTCACCGCCTTCTTCGGCAAGATGGACATGGGGCAGTCGCTCGACATCGCCATCGCGCAGATCGTCGCCGACGAATTGGACGTCGCGGTCGACAAGGTCGACGTCGTCATGGGCGACACCGCGCTCACCTGCAACCAGGGCGGCGCCTCCGGCAGCACCGGCATTTACATGGGCGCGAAGCCGCTCCGTAACGCGTCGGCAGAGGCGAGGCGGCTGCTGGTGCAGGCCGCGTCGCAAAAGCTCGGTGTGCCGGCGGAGCAGCTGCGCGTCGACGACGGCGTCATCAGCTCGATCGCGGACCCGTCGAAAAAAGCGAGCTACGCCGAGCTGATCGGCGGACGCTACTTCAATCACCAGGTCGAGTGGAACAAGCAGACCGGCAATCCCATGGACATCAAGGTCCAGGCGAAGGTGAAGGCCCCCTCCGAGTACCGCGTCGTCGGAAAATCGTTCGCGCGGCGCGATCTGCCCGGCAAGGTATACCGCACCGAAAAATACGTCACCGACGTATCGCTGCCGAAGATGCTGCACGCGCGCGTGATCAGGCCG
>Ga0307469_10000008_pt1 | contig 182029 bp, 183 predicted proteins | sample atmos_gasesAM2C__FD_203084 | JGI IMG/M metagenome (GOLD analysis project Ga0307469, IMG submission 203084) | Hardwood forest soil microbial communities from Morgan-Monroe State Forest, Indiana, United States - atmos_gasesAM2C_515 | ecosystem: Environmental > Terrestrial > Soil > Temperate... | reverse complement strand
ACCACCGGTACTCGCCGTCCTTGCACCGCAGCCGGAAATCCTCCTCGATCGAGACCCGGTCCTCGAGCAGGCGGCGCATCGCGCCCTTCATGCGCTCCGCGTCGTCGGGGTGAAACGAGAGCTGGGACCGGCTCAGGGGTTCTTCGGCGGTGTAGCCCAGCAGCTCGCGAAAACGCGTGAAGTAGTGGACCTGGTTGTTGAGCAGGTCCCAGTCCCACAGGCCCTCGTGCGCGCAGCGGCGCAGCAGCTCGAGGCGCTCGCCCTCCGCGGCGCTCACCGGCCGGTCGGAAGGAACCCTGGTCACCATGCTCTTGAGAAGTCCGGCCACGCGCTGCCGCAGCGTCATGACGGCTTCCTCCTGCGCGAGTCGAGCACGCGCTCGACGGTCGACTCGAGCTGCGTTTCCATGTCGTGCTTCGCGATGTATGCAGCGGCGCCGGCGTTCTTCGCGGCGAGGCGGTGGTAGGGCGTATCGTGCGTGCTCAGGATGACGACGGCCGTCTCCGGCGCCTGCGCTTTCATGCGGCTGGTAGTCTCGAGCCCGTTGATCCCGGGCAGGTTGATGTCCATGAGCACGACATCGGTGGGGAAGGCGAGGGCATGCTTGAGCGCTTCCTCCCCGGTCTCGACTCCATGGACGGCGCAACCGGGAAATCGGCACTTGAGCCATTCCACCACGCTCAGGCGCAGCAGTCGGAAGTCTTCGACCACCAGGATCGACGTCAAGGTCGGACGAAGGCTGGGTGCGGCGTTCATCGGCATCTCCATGAATACGAGTGACATGGGGCATCATGGTCGATGGGCGCTGCGAAAAAAATCGGCGCGCGCCTACTTGCGCGTGGGATATCGCCGATCCCCGTGTAGGGGTTTTCCGACAGACGGGCCCGGCCGGGCCCCGGGGGGCTACCTGACCAGCTGGTGCGCGACCGCGTAGCGGACGAGCTCGGCGTCGCTCGCGACCTTGAGCTTCTGCATGACCCGCGTCTTGTACGTGCTAGCCGTCTTGGGACTGAGGTGTAGGTCTCTCGCGATCGCCTTGAGGCTCTTTCCCGAGGCGAGCAGGATCAGCACCTGGCTCTCGCGGTCCGATAGGAGCTCGTGCCGCGCCTTGCCCTCGCCGCCGCCGAACGCGAGCTGCTCGGCCAGCTCCGCCCCGATGTATCTGCCACCCGAGGCCACCTTGCGCAGCGCTGCGACCAGCTGCTCGGGCTCGCTGTCCTTGGTGATATAGCCGGAGGCCCCCGCCTTGAGCATTCTCGAGGCGACCGGGCCTTCGGCGTGCATGCTATGGACCAGCACCGAGACCGCGGGCTGCTCCGTCTTGACGCGCTTGAGAAGATCGACGGCGTCCGTGTCCGGCATGCTGACGTCCACCAGCAGAACGTCGACCGGCGTCGTCCGCAGCTTTTCGAGCACCTCCTTGCCGTTGACCGCCTCGGCCGCGATCACGACCTCGGGCGACATGGCGAAGATGTGCCGCAGGCCCCGCCTCACCACGGCGTGGTCGTCCGCGACCAGGATCCTGATCTGCTTCATCGCCCTTCAGATCGGTATCGACACCGACACCTGGGTTCCCTCCCCGGGCGCGCTCGTGATGCTCAGCGTCCCGTGGAGCATGATGACGCGCTCGCGCATGCCGAGCAAGCCGAAGGTCTTCTTGTTCCCCGCGTCCGCGGCGTCGAAACCCCGGCCGTCGTCCTTGACGTCGAGGCGGACGTGGGTCGCGTCGCTCCCGAGCGAGATCTCGACGTTGCTGGCGCTCGCGTGGCGCGAGATGTTCGTCAGCGATTCCTGCAGGATGCGGAACAGGACGATTCCGCGGTCCTCGGGCAGATCGATCTCGCCGTTCTCCACCTTGACGCGGCAATGGATGCCGTTGCGCTTCTGAAACTCCTCTACGAGCCACTCGATGCCGGGCAGGATGCCGAGGTCGAGCGCCGCGGGCCGCAGGGTCGTCGCGACGTCCCTCACGATCTGGATGATGTCGTCGACCCGCCCCTTCAGCTCGCGCACGTGGTCCGCGGTGCCGGGCGCGGATTTTCCGATCACCGACAGGTCCATCCTGAGAGCCGTGAGCGCCTGCCCCATCTCGTCGTGGATCTCGCGCGCGATGTGGGCGCGCTCTTCCTCGCGCACCGAGTCGTGGTGGGCGGACAGCTCGCGCAGCAGCTCCTGGTGCTCGCGGAGATCCCTCTCGGCCGTCTTTCTTTCGGTGATGTCTATGACCTGGAATAGGACGAGCTTGCGGCCATCGGAATCGATCAATGCCGCGGATGCAAGGGCGTCGCGCACCTGCCCGTCCTTGCGCCGGAGGCGGATTTCGCGACCGTACACCGTTTCGTCGCGCTTGAGGTCCGCGATCAGGCGCTGCCGGTCCTCCGGGTCGGGGTAGAACCCCATTGCGATCGCGCTCCGGCCGATCATTTCGTCGCGCGAATAGCCGCTGAGCCGCTCGGCGGCGGGGTTCACCGCGATGAAGGTGCCGTCCTCGACGGTGGCGATGGTGATCGCTTCGGGGCTGGCCTCGATCACTTTGGCGAGCCGTCGCTCCGACTCCTCCAGCAGGCGCACGGCGAGGCGCTGCTCGGTGATGTCCTGCACCATGACGAGCAGCACCGCCTCGCCCTGCACCTCCATGCGTGCCGCGCGCACCAGCACGTCTTTCTGGAGGCCCGCCGGCGTGCGAATCGTCCTCTCGTACTGGTGCACGCCCCCTCCCGGTTTCATGGCCGGCCCGAGCCGCGCCGCGCGCTCCCCGGCGTCGCGCCAAAAGCCGATCTCCTCGGTCGTGCGGCCGATCACGTTCTCGCGGGCGCGGCCTGTCAGCTGGAAAAAGGCCTCGTTCGCCTCGATGACTCGTCCGTTCGCGATCGATGTGATCACCGTCGCGTCGGGGGAGAGCCTGAACACCTGGCCGAAGCGTTCCTCGCTTTCCTTCAGCTGCCGGACCTTCGCCGACACCCGCAGGCTGAGCATGCGGTTCCAGAAGACCAGAAGGGCGGCGCCTGCGAGGATCGCGGCGAGGACCCCGGCGAAATAGTAGAAATACCGCTTGTCGAACGGCAGTCGGACAGGACTTCCGACCCAGCGTGTCTCGATGTCCCGCAGCTCGGTGGCGCTGACGCGCTCGAAGCCCTGCTGGATGAAGTCGCGCAGCTCGACGCGGCCCTTGGCGACGGCCCAGTGGAACCGGGCCACGTAGAGCGGCTCCGTCTGGCGGAATTCGTCCGCGAGGTTCTGCTTGAAAATCAGATATTGAGCTGCGGGCAGGTCCATGCAGAAGAGCGGCACTTCCCGGGTTCGCGCGGCTTCGACGACCGCGTCGGAGGTCGGAAACCGGCGCAGGGTGTTGATGCCGCGCTCCTCGAGCCAGGCGGCGCAGGCGCTGCCGTCCTTCGCGCCGATGGTGAAGCCGCGCATGCTGGCGACGTCGTTGATGCCGGTGATGGAACGGTGGAAGAAGACGCGTGCGTCGACGTCCGCGTAGGGAGAGGAGAATTCGTACAGCTTCGCGCGTGCTTCCGTGTATGCGAGCGCGTCGATGACGTCCGCGGCCCCGTCCCTGACGCTCTGCTGGGCCTTGATCCACTCCATGCCTTCCACTCTGACGGGGATGCCCGTTTCCGCGGACCACAGCTGCCACTTGTCGACGATGATCCCCTGCAATTTCCCCGTCTCGGTGCGAAACAGGTAGGGCGGGTAGCTGTCGTCGCTGACCACGACGAGCTGCGCCGGCGGCGAGAACGCGGCGAGCGCGCTCCCGCACCCGAGGAGAACCGGCGCGGCGACACGCGCCAGGATCGAAAGCAGTGCTTTCATCCCATGACGCCGCGCCCCTATCGGAAGAAGTTGCCCACCGCCTCGGTCATCGCGGCGGAGTGCTTGGGCAGCCACAGCACGACCTCGGGAATGTAGGTGCACACGATGAGCGCGGCGAAAAGCGGCACGAGCCAGGGGAGGATCGCCATTGTAGTGCGTTCCACCGACAGCTTTGCGGTGCGCGACAGCACGAAGAGCACGGTGCCGAGAGGCGGGTGCAGCAGGCCGATCATCAGGTTCAGCACCATCACCAGACCGAAGTGCACCAGATCGATGCCGAGCTTCTGGCAGATCGGCACGAGGATGGGGACGAGCAGCGTGATCGCCGCCACGGGCTCGAGGAAGCAACCGACGACGAGCATCAGCACGTTCGCGAGGAGCAGGAATACCCAGGGCGCGTTCGTGAACGCAAGCACCCAGGCGGCGACGGCGTCGGTGACGCGCGTCACGGTGAGCAGCCAGCCGAAGATCGACGCCGCCGCGACGATGAAGAGCACGGTCGCGGTCGTCTCGATCGTATCCATGGAGATCTTGACGAGCATGCGCCAGTCGAGCGTGCGGTACCACGCGAGCCCCAGGACGAGCGCGTACGCCGAGGCGATGATCGCGCCTTCGGTCGGCGTGAACACGCCGAAAGTCATGCCGCCGAGCAGGATCACGGGCGTCATCATCGCGAGGAACGCGTCGGCGCCCGTGCGCGCGAGCGCGGACCAGGAGAAGCTCGCGTCGCGTCCGTAGTTGCGCCGGTGCGCGTACCAGGTGACGGTCGCCATCATGAACACGCCCATGACGATCCCCGGGATCACGCCGGCCAGGAACAGCTGCCCGATCGAGACGCCGGCCATCATGCCGTAGATGACGAAGGGCAGCGAAGGCGGAATGATGGGCCCGAGCGTCGCCGAAGCCGCGGTCACGCCGACCGAGAAATCGATCGGATAGCCATGGTCCTTCATCGCCTTGATCTCTATCGTCCCCAGGCCCGCCGCGTCGGCGATCGCGGTGCCCGACATGCCGGCGAAGATCATCGACCCGACGATATTGACGTGTCCGAGGCCGCCCTTGAGCCACCCCACCAGCGCGAGCGCGAAGTTGTAGATGCGGTTGGTGACGCCCGCCGAGTTCATCAGGTTTCCGGCGAGGATGAAGAACGGCACCGCGAGCAGCGGGAACGAGTCGATGCCGCCGTACATGCGGTGGATGACGACGAAATCGGGGACGGTGCCCGTGAGCATCACGTAGGCGAGCGATGCGACGATCATCGCGAGCGCCACCGGCACGCCGGCGAGCATGAGCACGAGAAAGCCGAGCAGCAGCACCGCTGTCACGGCTTGTCTCCGTACTCCGGACGCTCGAGCGCGCTGTAGCCTTGGCGCCAATGCCGCCAGGCGACCTGCAGCGAGCGGCCGAACATGAGCCCGAACCCGATCAGCATGGCGCCGAAGACGAGGCCGATCGGCAGCTCGACGACCGCCATGCGCTGCGAGCCGATGCGGTCGAGGAGCAGCCAGGTGAGCCACACCGCGTAGCCGAAGAAGGCGATGCGCACCGCGTCGACGAGAGTCGACATGACGCGCCCGGCCGTACGCGGGATGAAGCGGTAAACGAAATCCACCTGGATGTGGGTTCCGCGCCGCACCGCCATCGCGCCGCCGAGGAAGGTCACGGCGATGAGGAGGTAACGCGCGATCTCCTCGGTCCAGCCCGCCGCGTCGTTCAGGACGTAGCGCGTGAACACCTGGTAGAAGACCACGACCGCGAGAATCCAGAACACCGCGAGGACGATCCAGTCTTCCCAGGCGTAGACCGAGAGCCGGACTGCCTCGTCGACGGCGTGGAAGCGGCCGTCCTCGCCGAGGACGTGTTCGTCCGCCTCGGGCGTCACTTCAGCGCCTGCACCCTGTCGTAGAGCGCCTTGTCCCAGGCGACGTCCGGGCCGACGAGGAATTTCGTGAACGCCTGCTTGAACGCCGCGCGGTCGGACTTCACCACCGTCTTGCCGTACTTCGTCGCGAATTCGTCCACCAGCCGGTTCTCGGCGGCGGCGATCTCCACGGTCGCCTTGGCGCAGGCCTCCCGGAACACGTCCTGGAAGACCTTCCTGTCCGCGTCGGAGAGCTTGCTCCACAGCGGGCCGCTCACGATGGTGATCAGCATCTCGGTGATGTGGCCGGTGAGGTTGATGTGCGACTGCACCTCGTAGAATTTCTTCGCGAGGATCGTCGGCAGGGGATTCTCCTGCGCGTCCACCGTGCCGTTCTGCAGCGCGAGATAGACCTCGGCGAAGGCGATCGGCGTCGCGTTCGCGCCGACGACCTTCGGGTACATGATGTAGAGCGGCGCGTCGGGCACGCGCAGCTTGAGGCCTCGCATGTCCTCAGGTCTAACGATCGGCTTGTTGGCCGTGGTGTGGCGCACGCCGTAGTACACGACGGCGATCGGCTTGTTGCCGCCCTTCTTGTAGTAGGCCTCCTCGAGCTCCTGGAGCACCGCGCTGTCCGCGTATTTCTTCCAATGGTCGAAATCGCGGAACATGTAAGGCGCGCCGCCGATCCCGAGCGGCGGATAAGTGCGCGCGGCGAACGCCTGCCCGGTGTAGATCGCGTCCACCGTGCCCAGGGACAGCGACTGGTTGATCTGCGTTTCGTTGCCGAGCGACGACGCCGGGAACACGTCCATGGTGTAGCGGTTGTTCGTGCGCTTGGCGATCTCGCCCGCGGCCCACAGCGCCCAGGTGTGGTAGGGCTCGGAGGTCTCGTACACGTGCGCGAACTTGAGCTTCTGCTGTGCGAAGGCCGGGGCCGCGGCTAGCGCAGCGAAAAGCAACGCGAAGACGATTCTCGTGAGTCTCATGCGCATCTCCCTTAGTGATTGTCGCGCGGCACGAAGGCGCCGCTCTTTCCGGCGAGGAAATCCAGGTCCGCGCCTTCGTTCGCCTGCAGCACGTGCTCGAAGTACAGGCGCCAGTAGCCGCGGGCCAGCGGCGGCTCGGGCGCCCGCCAGTTGCTGCGTCGGCGCGCGAGCTCTTCCTCGGGAACGAGCAGCTCCAGGCGCCGCTTCCCGACGTCGAGCTCGATGATATCGCCGTTCTCGACCAGCGCGAGCGCGCCGCCCGCGGCGGCCTCGGGAGCGACGTGCAGCACCACAGTGCCGTAGGCGGTGCCGCTCATGCGCGCGTCCGACACCCGCACCATGTCGGTGATGCCGCGCTTCAGGAGCTTCGGCGGCAGCGGCATGTTGCCGACCTCGGCCATGCCCGGGTAGCCCTTGGGCCCGCAGTTCTTCAGCACCATCACGCAGCTCTTGTCGATGTCGAGCTTCGGGTCGTCGATGCGTTCGTGGAAATCCTCGATGTTCTCGAACACGACCGCGCGCCCCTTGTGCTTCATCAGCTTGGGTGTCGCCGCGGAGGGCTTGATGATGGCGCCGTCCGGGCACAGGTTGCCGCGCAGCACCGCGATGCCGGTGTTCTTCTTGAAGGGCTTTTCGAAAGGCGTGATGACGTCGCGGTTCCAGCAGCGCGCGTCCTTGCTGTTCTCCCAGATCGTATTGCCGTTCGCGGTGATCGCCTGCTTGTGGAGCAGGCCGCGCTTGCCGAGCTCGCGGATCACCACGGGCAGGCCGCCGGCGTAGTAGAAGTCCTCCATCAGATGCTTGCCGTTCGGCATCAGGTTCACCAGCGTATGCACGCCGCGGCCGAGGCGGTCGAAGTCCTCGAGCGCGAGATCGACGCCGATGCGCCGCGCGATCGCGATGAGGTGAATGACGGCGTTGGTCGAGCCGCCGATCGCGGCGTTGACGCGGATCGCGTTCTCGAACGCCGCTCGCGTCAGGATCTTCTCGATGCCGAGGTTCTCCCTCACCATCTCCACGATGCGCCGCCCCGCCGTGCGCGCGAGCAGGTAGCGGCGCGCATCGACCGCGGGGATCGCCGCGTTTCCGGGCATGCCGAGCCCGAGCGCCTCGACCATCGACGCCATGGTCGAGGCCGTCCCCATGGTCATGCAGTGGCCGTGCGAGCGGTGCATGCACGACTCGGCCTCGTGGAATTCCTCGATCGTGATCTTTCCGGCGCGAAGGTCTTCGGACATGGACCACGTGTTCGTGCCCGAGCCGATTTGCTTGCCGCGGTATTGGCCCGAGAGCATGGGGCCGCCGGAGACGCCGAGGGTCGGCAGTCCGACGCTGGACGCGCCCATGATGAGCGAAGGCGTGGTCTTGTCGCAGCCCATCAGGAGGACCACGCCGTCGAGCGGGTTGGCGCGGATCGATTCCTCGACGTCCATGCTGGCGAGATTGCGGTAGAGCATCGCGGTGGGCCGCATCAGCGTCTCGCCGAGCGACATCACCGGGAATTCCAGCGGGAAGCCGCCCGCTTCGAGCACGCCGTTGCGCACGTGCTCGGCCAGGGTGCGGAAGTGGGTATTGCAGGGCGTGAGCTCCGACCAGGTGTTGCAGATGCCGATCACCGGGCGCCCGTCGAACTGGTCCTGGGGCACGCCGCGGTTCTTCACCCAGCTGCGGTAGATGAAGCCGTAGATGTCGTTGCGTCCGAACCAGGACTGGCTGCGAAGCTTTGCCGGTTTCTTCTTTGCCATGTCAGTAAGTCGCCCTGCCGCCCGAAATGTCGAATACCGCACCGGTCGAGAAAGCGCAATCCTCCGAACACAGCCAGCACACGAGCGAAGCGATCTCCTCGACCGTGACGAACCGGTTCATCGGGATCTTCCCAAGCATGTAGTCGATATGTTGCTTCGTCATCTGGTCGAAGATCGCGGTCTTCGCCGCGGCGGGGGTGACGCAGTTGACGAGCACGCCCGTCTGCGCGAGTTCTTTGCCCAACGACTTCGTCATTGCTATGACGCCGGCTTTCGAGGCACTGTATGCGACAGCGTTGGGATTGCCTTCCTTGCCGGCGATCGAGGCGATGTTGACGATGCGCCCGTACTTGCGCTTCAACATGTGCGGAGCGACTGCGCGGCAGCACAGGAACTGGCTGGTGAGATTCGTTTTCAGCACGCGCTCCCATTCGTCGAACGGATACTCGACCGTCGGCGAATTGAGGCCCGCGATCCCGGCGTTGTTGACGAGAACGTCGATCTTACCGAGCTCGGCGAGTACCCTCGCGGTCGCCTTCTCCACCGACCCAGGATCGGAGACGTCAACCGGGTCTTTTTTTGCGGCGACGTCCCACACGCGCACGTTGGCGCCGGAGCCCTCCATCCGCTCGACGATCGCAGCGCCTATGCCCTGGGCGCCGCCCGTGACGACCGCGGCGCGTCCCCTGAGATCGATCCTGTTCATTCTTTGAACCTATTCTTTAACTGCGCCGGTCATGCCGGAGACGTAGTACTCGACGAAGAAGGAGTAAAGGATCGCGACGGGCAGCGAGCCGAGCAGCGCGCCCGCCATCAGGGCACCCCAGTGATAGACGTCGCCTTCGACCAGCTCGGTGACCACGCCCACGGGCACGGTCTTCACCTCGGAGGAGGACACGAAGGTGAGCGCGTAGATGAACTCGTTCCACGAGAGCGTGAAGGCGAAGATCCCCGCGGAGATCAGCCCGGGCACGGCAAGCGGCAGGATGATCTTCGTCAGGATCTGCCAGCGCGTCGCACCGTCGATCAGCGCGCACTCTTCCAGCTCGTAAGGTATCGTCCGGAAGTACCCCATGAGCAGCCAGGTGCAGAACGGGATCAGGAAGGTGGGATAGGTCAGGATCAGCGCCCAGCGCGTGTCGAAGATCCCCAGCTGGAAAACGACGGCTGCGAGCGGGATGAACAGGATCGAGGGCGGCACGAGGTAGGCGAGGAAGATCGCCATGCCGGTGCCCTTGGCGCCGCGGAAGCGCAGCCGCTCGATCGCGTAGGCGGCGAACACGCTCGCGACGAGCGAGGCGAAGGTCGACACGACCGAGACGACGATGGTGTTCCACATCCACTCCGGGTAGGACGTGTGCAACAGCAGCTTCTCGAAGTGCGCGAAGGTCGGGCTGTGGATCCAGAAGGGATTCGCTTCCCGGCTCATCAGCTCCGCGTCGGGCTTGAACGAGGTCATCGCCATCCAGTAGAACGGGAAGAGCAGCACGAAGAGAAAAGCCGCGAGCGGCAGGTACAGCGTCACCCAGCGCCGCGGCAGCGACTCGAGATAATCCATGCCGCGGGAATCTTCCGCAGTTGCGTTTACGTTCACTTGTCTCCCCCTCCCTGTTGCCACGCCCTGCGCTGGAGCCCGAAATACGAGAACAATATTGCCGCGAGAAGGAACGGCACCATCGCCATGGCGAGCGCAGCGCCTTCGCCGAGATTGCCTCCCGGGATCGCGCGCTGGAACGACAGCGTCGCCATCAGGTGCGTGGCGTTGAGCGGCCCGCCGCGCGTCAGCACGTAGATCAGCTGGAAGTCTGTGAACGTAAACAGCACCGAGAACGTCATCACCACCGCGATGATGGGCGTGAGCATCGGCAGGGTCACGTGCCGGAACTTCTGCCACTCGGTCGCGCCGTCGAGCGCAGCCGCCTCGTAGAGCGTGGGCGAGATCGTCTGCAGTCCCGCGAGCAGGCAGATCGCGACGAAGGGCACGCCCCGCCAGATGTTCGCCGCGATGGTCGAGAAGCGCGCCATCCAGGGTTCGCCGAGGAAGTCGATATAGGTATGGATGAGGCCCATCTTCACCAGCAGCCACGACACCACCGAGAACTGCGCGTCGTAGATCCACCAGAAAGCGATCGCCGAGAGCGCGGTCGGCACGATGAAGGGCAGGAGCACGATCGCGCGGACGAAGGCCTTGAAGGGTAGGTGGCGGTTGAGGAGCAGCGCGAGCCACAGGCCCAGCGCGAACTTCACCACGCTCGCGAGGATGGTGTAGAAGAGGGTGTTGAACAGCGACAGGCGCGCGAGCGAATCGCCGAAGAGCGACTCGAAGTTCTCCGCGCCGATCCAGTGGCCCGGGCGGCCGATGCGCGCGTCGGTGAAGCCGAGCCACAGTCCCAGGCCCAGCGGGTAAGTGAGGAACACCAGAAGCAGCGCTGCCGCGGGCAGCATGAACGCAAACCCGAGGCCGTTGCGGTTGTCGAGGAAGCGGCGCATGGACAACTCCCCTCCTCCTGCCTGGAGGAGGGGAGTCATTCGTTGTGTCGTCGTCAGACCTTGTAGTACCGCTCGGCGCGCTTTTGCGCTTTCTGCGCGGCCTCCTTCGGGGTGGTCGACCCCGACGCGGCTTCGGCGACCATGTTGACCACGATGAAGTCGGCCATGCACTGCGCCGAGGCGTATCCCGGCTTTCCGCCGTAGCTGTTGGGCAGCATGATCTTCATGCAGTCGCGGTAGGGCGTGTGCTTGGGGTCCACCGTCCAGATGGGATTGGACTCGTAGGCGCGCAGCGGGTGCGTGACGTAGCCGATCGCGGCCTGCTGCCACGGCTCGTACTGCTCCTTCTCCATCATGAAGCGGATGTACTCCTTCGCCGCGTTCGGGAACTTGGTGTACTTGAAGATCATCTGGTTGAAGAAGAGATGCAGCTCGGTCGGGCGCCCGGCCGGCCCGATCGGCAGGTTGGCGTGGCCGATATCGGCCGCCAATGCCTTGATCTTCGCGTCCTGTGAGTTCTTGGCCGCATAGTAGATCGAGATGCCGTTCTCGGTGACGCTGATCTGGTCGTCGAGGAACGCCTTGTTGTTGTTCGGATCGAGCCAGGCGAGCGTTCCGGGTACGAATGTCTGATACAGCTCTTTTGCGTACTCGAGCGCCTGGATCGTCTGCGGGCTGTCGATGACGACGCTGTTCTTCTCGTCGACCAACTTCCCGCCGAAGGCCCACAGCAGCCAGTGCGTCCAGGTATTGCCGTCGCCGGTGGCGTTGCCAAGCGCGAAGCCTATGGGATGGTTCTTGCCTTTGAGCGCCTTAGCCAGCTTCAAGAACCCAGCCGTATCCTTGGGGAAGCTGTCGAACCCGGCTTCTTTCATCTGGCTGATGCGGTAGACGAAGGTGTTGCCGGCGCAGCCCAGGGGAATCCCGATCCAGCGCTTGCCGCCAGGCTGCAGGTACTGCCGGCACACGTCGTACCAGCCGCCGTACTTCTTGCCCAGGTAGTCGGCGAGGTCGGTCACGTCGAGCAGCTTCTCGGGGTAGATGTTCGCGTCGTCGAAGGTCGAGAGGATGATGTCGGGCCCCGAGCCGACGTTCGCCGCGACCGCCGCCTTGGGCCGCACGTCCTCCCAGCTCTCGTTGTCGACGCGCACTTCGACGCCGGTCTTCTTCGTGAACGCGGCGACGTTCTTCATGTACTGATCCTCGTCGCCCGCGACGAAGCGTTTCCAGCGTAGCACGCGCAGCTTCGCGCCCTTCTCGGGCTTCCAGGCGGTCTGCGCCGTAGCGACGAGCGGCACGCCGGCCGCAGCGCCGCCCGCGAGGCCGGCCGAGACTTTCAGGAAATCCCTGCGTTTCATGTTGCTCATGGTCCCCTCCTTTGGTGGATGCGCTGATGGACGGTAAGCTTAACCTTCACAGCCCAAGGCTGGCCAGAGCTTGGTCCAGCTTGGCCTTCTGGGCCGCGTCGGTCATGGGATACACGTCCAGCCAAGCGCGCCTGGAGAATCCCGGCTGGATCACGCGGATCTCCTCCGCTTCCCAGCTTGCCGACGCCTTGTCCCCGGCGGCAACATGCACGGCGGCCAGGTAGATGCGCGCCTCCGTCGATTCGGAATTGCGCTTCAGCGCGTGTTCCAGGTTGACGCGCGCCTGCTCGAGGTCGCCGAGAAAGAAATAGGCCCGGCCCAGGACGAGAAAATACAAGTGGCGCGCCTCGGGATCGAGGCGCATCGCGGTGCGCACCAGAGGCACGGCGTCCGCGGGGCGCCCGATGTGCGTCTCGATGCTCGCCATGTGCCCGTACCCGTCGGCGAATGACGGGTAGAGCTTGAGGGCGGTCTGCAAATACTGGATCGCCCGCTCGTGCTGACGTCGATGCTCGAGCACCCGAGCCAGGACCACGTAGGTTTGCGGAACGTCGGGGTCGATCTGCTGCGCCGTGTGCGCCAGCTCGAGGGCGCGGTCGAGCGACGCGACGTCGTCGGTGGTTTGCTGCCGGCGGACGTCCTGGACGTACGTGATCGCGAGCGCCGCGTATGCCCGGGCGAAGTTCGCGTCCAGCGCGATGGCGCGCCGGTACATGTCGCGCGCGGTCTGGGTGCCGTCCCTTTGCACCGCGGCGAACTGCCCACGCTGGAAATATTCGTAGGCTTCGAGGTTGCGCGTGTGCCGCCGCGCCATGCGCTCGAGCTCCGTCCTGCTCACGCGCGCCGATAGGCTCTGGACGATCTTCGGCGCGAGCTCGTCCTGGATCGCGAAGAAATCGGCGAGGGTGCGATCGAAGCGCTCGGACCACAGCTGCTTTCCGGTCTCGGCGTCGGCGAGATGCGCGTGCACGCGCAGCCGCGCGTCGCTGCGCTCGACGGTCCCGGACACGAGATAGCGCGCCGGCGGCACGACCCGTACCTCGAGCGCTTTCGAGAGGTCGGTCGCAAGGTCCTCCGTGATCCCTCGCGCGAGGACGGCCGCTTCCGCGTCGCCGCCCACCGCCTCGAACGGCCGGATGGCGATCGTCGGCTTGTCGGTTCCCGCCGCTGCGGGGCTCGTGGGCGCGGCGGCGGACTCGGTTCTCGTCGTCCACCAGGCGGCCGCGGCGGCGAGCACGACCGCCGCCCCGCCGGCCGCGGCAAGCCAACGCAGATGCGAGCTGCGTTCGATGCGCGACGGTTCCGAAGCTTCCGACCGGCGCACCGTGGCGATCAGCCGGTAGCCGCCCTTGGAGATGGTCTGGATGTAGGTCGGCTCCTCGGATGTGTCCCCGAGCGCGCGGCGCAGCTTTACGACGACCTGGGTGAGGGAGTCGTCGCCGACGACGACGCCGGGCCACACGGCCGCGAGCAGCGCCTCGCGGCTCACGACCTGCCCGGGCCGGTCCGCGAGGTAGGCGAGCACGGCCGTCGACTTTGGCTCGAGCTTTACGGACTTGTCCCCGGACGAGAGCTGATGCAATGCGGGCTCGACGGCCCAGTCGCCGATCTGCAGCCTATCCACTAGCGGCCCTCCAACCCTCTGAATTATGCGCCGTTTGAAATTCTTCGCCAAAGCTTAGCCGTTTCTTCGGGACTCCCTTTCTGGGTTCGCGTCCAATGCCCGCAACCGGCAGCCTTGCCGGATTTTCGGGAGGGACTCACATGGATGCGAAGCGGCGGGACCTGTTGAAAGCGGGCGGGCTGGCGCTGGCGGCGGCGTTGATCGCGCCCCGCGCGGGGTTCGCGCAGGACTGGAACAAGGCGATCTTCGACGCCAAGGGCTTTGGCGATGCGCTCAAGGCGCTCGGCGGCGGCGGATCGACCGAAAGCTCGGAGATCCTGATCGGCGCGCCCGACATCGCCGAGAACGGGGCGATCGTGCCGATCTCCATAGCAACCACGCTCAAAGGGGTCAAGGCGATCGCGATCGTGGTCGACAAGAACCCGAACGCGCTCGCGGCGAGCTTCGCGATTCCGGCCGGCACCGATCCGTTCGTATCGACGCGCGTCAAGATGGCCGAGACCTCGAACGTGTATGCACTCGTCAACGCCGGGGGGAAGTACTTCCACGCGGTGAAGGAAGTCAAGGTCACGCTCGGCGGATGCGGCGGCTAAGGGAGACGAACATGACAGATCCAACGCGCATCCGCGCGATCATGGTCGGGGCGAAGGTCGAGGTCAGGGCGCTGATGTCTCACGAGATGGAGACCGGCCTGCGCAAGGGGCCCGACGGCAAGGCGATTCCGGCGCATTTCATCCAGAACGTCATCGTGACCCACAACGGCATGACGGTCATGTCCGCGCAATGGGGAACATCGGTCTCGCGCAACCCCTTCCTGCATTTCCGATTCAAGGGAGGCAAGCCCGGAGAGAAAGTGCTCGTGAGCTGGACGGATAACGAGGGCGAGAAGAGGACCGACGAGGCGACGATCGCTGGGGAGAGCAGGCCATGAACGTCCACCGTCTATTGCCAGCGGCTCTGTTCGCAGGCGCTCAATGCATCGCTTTTGCGCAGCAGGACACGCTGAAGGAAATCGACCGCTACCGGCAGCTCCTGCAGGAGAGCAACCCGGCCGAGCTCTACGAGGTGCGCGGCGCGGAGTGGTGGAAAATCCCGCGCGGCCCCAAGAACGCCTCGCTCGAGCGATGCGACCTCGGACTCGGTGCCGGCGTGGTGAAGGGCGCGTACGTTCAGATGCCGCGCTACTTTTCCGATACCGATCGCGTGCAGGACCTCGAGTCGCGTCTGGTCACCTGCATGGCGACGCTGCAGGGGTTCACGCCCGAGGAAGCCAAACGCAACCCTTTTTCCGGCACTGGCGTGCCGATGATCGCGACGGACCCTTTTTCCGGCGTGGGCCGGCGATCGATCATGACCGACATCGTCGCCTGGATCGCGTCCGAATCGCGCGGCATGACGATCGCTCCGTCGCTGTCCCATCCGAAAGAGCAGCTGGCGTATCAGACCGGCGAAAGGTTTTTCCACTATCGCGCCGGACCGTATGACTTCGGCTGCGTCACCTGCCACGGCGAAGAAGGAAAGCGGATCCGGCTGCAGAGCCTGCCGAAAATGACCAACGCCAAGGAGGCGCAGCGCGCATTCGGCACTTGGCCAGGATACCGCGTCTCGGAGGGCGAGCTGCGGTCCATGCAATGGCGCATGTGGGAGTGCGCCCGCCAAATGCGCTTCCCGGAGCTGGAGTTCGCTTCCGATGCGTCGATCGCGCTGATCATGTACCTCGCCAAGCAGGCCGAAGGCGGCAAGTTCGACGCCCCGGCACTCAAGCGATAGGAGGCGAAATGAAGCCGAAAATGATTCCGGTACTGGCGCTTTGCAGTATCTGCGTCGCGGGATGCGCGACCCGGCCCTCCGATGATTCGGAGGTGGAGCGCGCGCTGGCCGAGACCATAAAGGTCTCGTTCAAGACGCGCGGACAGGCGACGATCGATCGCCTAAGCCAGGATGACGCGCAGGCGCTCTGCAGCAAGCACGCCGGAGAATTGCCGAAAGACATGAGCGATGGCATCGAAAAAGCGGAACAGGCGACCCTCCGCTACCCGAGCTCCGGAAAGCTCATGGGCGACTGGCGCGAGGGGGAGCGGATCGCGCAAAGCGGCGTCGGCAAGCAGTTTACCGATGACCCGACCCGGCCGGCCGGCGGCAGCTGCTACAACTGCCATCAGCTCTCGAAGCAGGAGCTGTCGTTCGGCACCATCGGCCCGAGCCTCTACCAGTTCGGCAAGCTGCGCGGCGCGAACGAGGCTATCCAGAAATACACCTACGGAAAAATCTACAATTCTCAGGCGTTCTCGGCCTGCTCCAACATGCCGCGCTTCGGGCACAAGCAGATCCTGACCGAGGAGCAGATCACGCACCTCGTGGCCCTGCTGCTCGATCCGGAATCTCCGGTGAACCGATGAGGCTGGCGCTGGGACTGCTGCTGGGAATCGCGACCGCAGCGGCGGCCGAGGAAGCCACTTTCACGGTGCGCCAGCTCACGCCGGAAACCGCGCTCGCGCTGGCGCAGGCCGCTATGCAGAGCTGCCGCAAGCGGGGCTTCCAAGTCGCGGTGGCGGTGACCGATCGCAGCGGAGTCGTGCAGGTGCTGCTGCGCGACCGGTTCGCCGGCCCGCACACCGTCGACACCGCGATAGCCAAGGCGTGGACCGCGGTGTCCTTTCGCACGAGCACTCGCGAGCTGATGGAGCGCACCGCGCCGAACAAGCCGGCGAGCGGTATCCGCCACCTTCCGCGGGTCGCGGCGATCGACGGTGGCGTGCCGGTCGACGCGCAGGGCTCGATTCTCGGAGCGGTCGGCGTATCGGGGGCGCCGTGTGCTGCCGACGGCACGTGCAACGACGCCGACTGCGCCGAGGCCGGCGTCAAGGCGATCGCCGAGCGCCTCGAGTTCTAGCGAGAATCAGGCGAGCCGCTTGCCGCTCGCTCGATCGAAAAGAAAAGTGTGCCGAGGCTTGAGGCGCACCGCTTCGCCCGGCCGGAAGACATGCCGCTCGCGCACCACGGCGGTGACGTCGACGCCGTCCACCTTGCAGAAGATCTGCGTGTCGGCGCCGGTCGGCTCGACGACCACCACTTCGGCGTGCAGGCCTTCGTCGGCGATGTCGAGGTGCTCGGGGCGCACGCCGACGAGCACGTCGCGGCCGTTGCGCCTCTCCGGCAGGAAGTTCATCGCGGGCGACCCGATGAAGCCCGCGACGAAGAGGTTGGCCGGGTTGTCGTAGAGCTCGAGCGGCGAGCCTATCTGCTCGACTCTGCCGGCGTTCATCACGACGATGCGGTCGGCCATGGTCATCGCCTCGATCTGGTCGTGCGTCACGTAAACCGAGGTCGTCTTCAGCCGCTGGTGCAGCGCCTTGATCTCCGTGCGCATCGCCACGCGCAGCTTCGCGTCGAGGTTGGAGAGCGGCTCGTCGAACAGAAACACCTGCGGCTTCCTCACGATCGCCCGGCCCATCGCGACGCGCTGGCGCTGGCCGCCCGAGAGCTGGCGCGGGTAGCGCTTGAGATATTCCTGCAGCCCGAGAATCAGCGCGGCTTCCTCGACGCGGACACGCGTCGCCTCCTTCGATTCGCCGGCGAGCTTCAGGCTGAACGCCATGTTGTCGAACACGCTCATGTGGGGGTAGAGCGCGTAGTTCTGGAACACCATCGCGATGTCGCGCTCCTTGGGGGCGACGCCGTTGACCGCGCGCAGACCGATCATGATCGTGCCGGCCGAGATCTCCTCCAGGCCCGCGATCATGCGCAGCAGCGTCGATTTGCCGCACCCCGAGGGACCGACCAGCACGCAGAACTCGCCGTCCTCGACCGCGACGTCGACGCCGTGCAGCACCTGGGTCGAGCCGAAGCTCTTGCGCACGCCGGAGAGGGTGACCGATGCCATGGAGAGGATTTCAGGGAGCGAAGGCAGATTAGCCGCGCCTTATGTACCGGTCAAGCCTGAAAAGCTCGTCAGCACTTTGCCCGCGCGCGGCGCGGAATCCAGAAGGCCATCCCTGCCCACCACCTGTCGCCCGTTGACCCACACGCCGTGGACGCCCACCGCGTCGGTCGTGAGGCGCGGCGCCCCGCCGGGCAGGTCGAACACGCGGCGCTTGGGACCGCGCGCTACGGTGCGCGGATCGAAGAGCAGCAGATCGGCCGCGCAGCCCTCGCGGATCACGCCGCGCCCGCGCATGCCGAACACCTGCGCGGGCCGGCTCGTGAGCGCACGCACGGCTTCGCCCATCGACATGGCGCCGAGGTCCCGCGCCCAGTGGCCGAGGAGATGAAGCCCGAAGCCGGCGTCGTTGAAGAATGTGAGATGCGCGCCGGCGTCCGAGAGGCTCACGATGCTGTGCGGGTGGTGGAGCATGCGGCCCACCGCTTCCTCGTCGGAGTTGAGCAGCTCCGCGGTGTAGACCGTCTGCAGGTTCTCGGCGAGCGCGAGGTCGAGCATCACGTCGAGCGGGTCGCGCTGCTCCGAGCGGGCGATCTCGGCGAGCGTGCACTGCTCGTAGCGCGCGTGCTTCGGGGCCTCGACCACCTGCACCTTGTCCCACTCGCCGTTGAAGAGGCGGAATTTGCTCGTCGTCGCGAGCTCGGCTCGCACCCCGTCTCGAAAATCACGGCGCGAGAGCACCGCCTTCAGCGCCTCGCCCTTCAGGCCGAGCGCGCTCTTCCAGCTCGCAAGGCCTTCGACCGGATACGGCGATTGCAGGGTGAAGTCCATGGTCAGCGGGCAGCAGGACACCTGGCCGATCAGCGCATGGTTTCGCGAGTTCGCCTGAGCGATCGCGTCGAGGTCGTCGAACACGGCCCGCGGGTTGGTACCGTTATGCAGCAGCGCCGCGACCATCACCGGGCGGCCGCTGTCCGCGGCGAGCGACTCGAGGAAGGCGAGCGAGGTGTGCGCGCCCTTGGTGAGCATGTATACGCCGCGGCCGCCTTCGCCCATCGCGGCGACCAGCGCCCGCATCTCGCGCTCGTCGGCGAGCCGCGAGGGCATCGGCAGGCCGGCTTCGCCGTTGTGCGCGGGCGAGGTGCTGCTCGCGAAGCCGACCGCACCCGCTCGCATCGCCTCGCTGACAATCGCCTGCATCTCCCCGATCTCGGCGTCGCTCGCCGCGCGCCGCGACGCGTCCTCGCCCATCACCCAGGTGCGCACGCTCGAGTGCCCGACGTAGGCGGCAATGTTGACTGCCGTGCCGCGGCGCTCGAGCTGGGCCAGGTATTCGGGGAAGGTCTCGAAGTCCCAGGCGATGCCGCGTCTCAGCACCTCGAGCGACATGCCTTCGACCTGCGTGAGGTTGCGCATGGTGAGGTCGCGGTGCTGCGGCTTGCACGGGGCGATCGTAAAACCACAATTGCCGATCACCGCGGTGGTGACGCCCAGCTCGGGCGAGGGCCGCACGAAAGGGTCCCAGGTGATCTGGGCGTCGAAGTGGGTGTGGCTGTCGATGATGCCGGGCATCAGCGCAAGGCCGTCGACGTCGACGACCTCGCGCGCCGGGCCGCCGGGCGTCGCGATGCGACCGCCCGAGACCGCGACGTCGCCGCGCGCAGGCGGCGCGCCCGTGCCGTCGAAGACCAGCGCGTTGCGGAAGAGGATGTCGTGCACGATCGCGGTCAGAGTATCATGCGCGCGGGATGAAGAAGATCCTTATCACCGGCGCGGCGGGAGACGTGGGCAGTCACCTGCGGCGTGAGCTTGCGGGACGCTACGAGCTGCGGCTCTCCGACATCCGTACGATCGCAAAGCCCTCTCCCGGCGAGGAATTCATCCGCGGCGATTGCGCCAGCCTGCGCGACATGCTCAAGATTACGCGGGGAATCGAGGCGATCGTTCATCTCGGCGGGTTCTCAGTCGAGGGCTCCTGGGAGACGATCCTGCGCGCCAACATCGTCGGCGCATACAATGTGTTCGAGGCGGCGCGCCGCAACGGCGTGCGCCGCATGGTTTTCGCGACCAGCAACCATGCGGTGGGCTTCTACGACCGCGACGAGACCATAGACCATCGCGTCTATCCCAGGCCCGACAGCCGCTACGGCGTCTCCAAGGTGTTCGGCGAGGCGCTCGGCAGCCTCTACGCGGACAAGTACGGCATGGAAGTCGTGTGTATCAGGATCGGCAACGTCAACCCGCGTCCCATGGACAAGCGGCGCCTTTCGATCTGGCTCTCGCCGCGCGACCTCGCGCAGCTCGTCTCGATCGCCATCGACCGGCCCGGGATCCAGTTCGAGATCGTATACGGCGTCTCCGGAAACCGGCGCAGCTGGTACGACAATTCGAACGCGGAGCGCCTCGGCTACCGGCCGCAGGACGACAGCGAGAATTGGGCCGCGGAGGTGCTCGCGAACGAGAAGCCCGGAGCCGACCCGCGCACCGAGAAATACCAGGGCGGCACCTTCGTCACCGCCGAGGACGGCGGCGACCCGACCCGCGCTCCGGTCAAAGCGCAAAAGCCGAAGAAAAGGAAATGAGATTTTCCGTCGACCACGCGAGCTTTCCCGGCCCGGTGCTGGTGACCGGCGCGGGAGGCTGCATCGGCAGCTGGGTGCTCTCGCTGCTGGTACGCGCGGGCGTTAAAGCCTGCGCCTTCGACCTCTCGGAGGACAAGCGCCGGCCGCGGCTGCTGATCGACGAGAAGGATCTCGCGGAGGTCGTTTGGCGTACGGGCGATATCTCGGACCTCGCCGCGGTGACGCGGGTTCTGGAGGACGTGCGGCCTTGCGCCATCATCCACCTTGCGGCACTGCAGGTTCCCTTCTGTAAGGCGGACCCGGTAGCGGGCGCGAAGGTGAACGTCGTCGGCACGGTGAATATCTTCGAGGCCGCGCGCAAGCTCGGCATCAGGAGGCTCGCTTACGCGAGCTCGATCGCCGCCTACGGCGCGATGGACGAGGGCCTGGGCGCGATGCATACGCTCTACGGCGCGTACAAGCACTGCGACGAGCAGATCGCGCTCGTCTACTCGGGCGACTGGGGCGTGCACAGCGTGGGCATACGGCCGGGCGTCGTATACGGCGTGGGCCGCGACCAGGGGCTCACCTCCAAGACCACGGTCGCGATCCTCGCCGCGGCCGCAGGCAAGCCCTACGAGGTGCCGTTCTCGGGCGCGGTTTCCTGGCTGTATACGGGAGAGGTCGCGAGTGCATTCATCCGCGCGGTATCGCGAGAGCGTACCGGAGCGCCGGTGTTCAACATGAACGGCGTGCACGCCCCGGTCGAGGAGGGTTTGAGGATACTTAAGCAGATCGCGCCCTCGGCGAGGATCACTTCGAGCGGCCAGCCGCTCGCTTTCCCCATGCACCTGCCCGATACGCCGCTGCGCGAGTTTCTCGGCGACTACGGAAGTGCGAGCCTCGCCGAGGGCATCCGCGAGACCTACGACGCTTTCCGCGCACTCATCGCGACTTCGAAGATCGAGTTGACTGCTCCTTGATCGGCCGAGCGAATGACCTTCGCCCACTTCGCGATTTCAGTCCTGGTCTGAGCGGCAAATTCGTCGGCGCATAGCGAAAACGGCTGGCCGCGCGAGCCGCAGCGTGATTTCCTCAACCGATGATTCGCGCCTTCGGGGCGCACTGGCATTAGCCGACATCAGGCTGCCAGCCTGACATTTGACAGGCAGGACGACGTTCGGTACCCTGTTGAAACACCGTTTTACCTATTGAAACACATGAAAGCTCTGCAGAAGCCAATACGAAAGCTGAGACCCTCCGACGAAGGGCCGGCAACCGAGACCGTCGACTTGTCGTTGCGGTTACTCGAACGACTCGCGACTTCACGAGAGACGATCGGCGTTTCGGAGCTGGCCCGTGAATTCGGCTCCTCGAAAGCCACTGTCTACCGTCATCTCCAGGCTCTCATGCGGCACGGCTTCGTGCGGCAGGAGACGACGACGATGCGCTACACCGCTGGAATCAAGCTTTTCATTCTTGGCGAGCGCCTGCGGGAGCGGTTCGACATTATCACCGTAGCTCGGGACGAAATGCTGCGGCTTCGCGACCAAACCGGGCAGATGGCAAGCCTGGCCGCCCTGGTCGAAAATCAGTGCGTGTGGCTGGAGGCGTTGCACGCGCACGCGATTGTCAATTTCGGTGTTCAGCCGGGCAGCGTGATCGATTTCCATGCGAGCGCTCACGGCAGAGTGGCATTGGCGTTCGGTCCTGAAGGTCTCTTGGAGCGCTGCCTTGCAACCAAGCTGAAGCCCTGGACGCCGCAAACGATCTGCTCGCCGGAGGCTCTTCGCCGCGCCGTAGCGCAAGTGCGGTCGCGCGGCTGGGCGACTGCGCCCGATCAATACGTGCTGGGACTGAATGGCGTCGCGGCGCCAATCTTCAATCACACCGGTGACTATGTCGGTTCGGTCGGGGTTGGCGGCTCCATTCAACACATCCCAGCGTCGCCTCCGCAAGATCAGATCAGAGCGGTCACGCAAACGGCGGAGCGAATATCCCGCAGGCTCGGAGGAACGATGAGATGAACAAGCACGAGCCATGGCAGCTCACGGGAGATGCGGTCGTCCTGTATGAGCGTTACGTCGCGCGGTACATTCTCGGACCTTGGGCTCCTTTGCTTGTCGACGCTGGTCGTGTGGCGGCGGGCGAGCGCGTGCTGGACGTTGCCTGCGGGACGGGTGTCGTGGCTCGCGCAGCCGCGCAACGTGTTGGTCCCGCCGGACACGTCGTTGGCGTCGACCTGAATCCTGGAATGATTGCGGTCGCGCGATCGCTGCCATCACCTGCTGGCGCCGCAATTGAATGGGTCGAGCGCAGCGCACTCGACCTTCCATTGGCGGACGCCAGCGTCGACGTGGTCCTCTGTCAGCAAGGGCTGCAATTCTTTCCAGATAAAGCCTTGGCGATGCACGAGATGCATCGCGTACTCAAGCATGGCGGCCGCCTTGCGCTCAGCGTGTGGAACAGCCTCGGGCTTTACAACAGCGCTGTCGGCGACGCACTAGCTCAATTCGTTGGCAACGAAATCGCCGTGCAGTTCCTCACCAGCAGACGGCAGGCCCCTGCCAGAGAGGAACTGCAGCGTCTTGCAACCGAAGCGGGCTTTCCCGGTGCGGACGTGCATATCGGCCGCATCAACGTCCATCTGCCCCATCTGGATCAATTCACGCTCGGCCATTTGGGTGCAACGCCGTTTGCGTCAGTTATCGCCGCGGCGGGCCCTGCGACACGCAAGCAAATTGGAGCGAGCGTCATGACGCAGCTGCAGCGCTACGCCGACGGAGACGGTGTCACCTACCCGGAGGAAACTCATGTCCTGACGGCACAGGTTTAGCGACCGCCGCGAGGAGATGAAAGTCGGCTGCTCAAAACAGGAGATCGCGATGCAAATCCCCCGCCGTAAATTCTTGTATCTGGCTACAGGCGCTGCGGTGCTCCCGATAGCCTCCCGCCTTGCCTGGGCGCAAACATATCCTGCACGTCCCGTGCGCATCATCGTGCCGCTGGCGTCGGCCGGCACCGTCGACATCATCGCGCGCCTGATGGGCCATTGGCTGTCTGAACGGCTAGGCCAGCAATTCATCATCGAGAACCGGCCGGGGGCGGGCACCAATCTCGGCACCGAGGCGGTCGTGCGCGCGCTCCCCGACGGCTACACGCTCCTCATGATCGACGTGTCAGCGGCGTTCAATGCGACGCTGTACGACAAACTCAACTTCAATTTCATCCACGACATAGCGCCCGTCGCCAATGTCGTTCGCGTTCCCAATATCATTGCCGTGCATCCCTCATTTCCAGCAAAGACCGTTCCCGAATTCATCGCTTATGCCAAAGCTAATCCGGGCAAGATCAGCATGGCGACAGCCGGCAGTGGCTCCACGAGCCATGTCTTCGGCGAACTGTTCAAGGCGATGGCCGGCGTCAATCTGATTACCGTTCCTTATCGCGGCGGAGGACCCGCGCTGATCGACATGCTCAGCGGACACGTGGACGTCATTTTCGTGCCAACGACCGCGTCAATCGAATACGTCAGGGCCAAAAGGTTGCGGGCATTGGGAGTGACCAGCACGACGCGCCTGGCGGCATTGCCAGACCTGCCTCCGGTCGCGGAGTTCGTGCCCGGCTACGAGGCAAGCTCTTGGTACGGCATCGGGGCGCCCAGAAACACGCCGGCCGAGATCGTCGACAAGCTAAACCGGGAGATCAACGCTGGGCTCGCCGACCCAAAAATTAAGGCGCGGCTTGCCGACATGGCGGGCACCGTGCTGCCCGGCTCGCCCGCCGATTTTGCCAAGGTCGTCGCCGAAGACACGGAGAAATGGGGCAAGGTGATCAAGTTGGCGGGTATCAAGCCAGACTAACCAGGGCACCGGCTGGGGCATACGCGAGACCTACGATGCCTTCCTCGCTCTGCTTCAGGCCTCGAGGATATCCTTCACCGCGCCTTGACGCCTACGCGCTTGCGGTAGGCGTCGATCTCTTTCTTCAGGTCCCCGTACTCCTCGCACGGGATGAGGCAGATCTTCTGCAGCGCGGCGAGGTGCTCTTCCGCCTTGGGCAGATTGCCGACAAGGAGGTAGGCCTCGCCGAGGTATTCGTGCGCCCCGCGGTGCCGGGGATTGAGCTGCAGCGCCCGCTCGTAGTGCTTGAACGCCAGCTCCATCTGCCCCGCGTTGCGGTAGGCGTAGCCCAGGTAGTTCTGGATGTCGGGGTTGCGGGTGTCGCGCAGCGCCGCGGACGACAGGGACTTGATCGCGGTGTTCCAGTCCTTCGACGCTATCGCCTTCTTGCCAGCGGCGAAATCGGGGTCGAGCTTCGCCGCGGCGGGACCCTCGTCGGTGTCCGCCGCCCAGCAGACCGCCGGGACGAGCAGAAGCCAGACCGCGACCCGCGCCGCGGTTTTGCGCATGTCAGCGGCTGGCGACGCGCTGCCGGGACTCGCGGATTTCGGCGCGTTCCCCGTCGGATGCCCGCGTGAGCTGCGCCAGCTTGTTGAAATACCCGGCTGCCTTCTGCTTGTCTCCGGACGCCTCCGCAGCCTTGGCGGCACCGTAGAAGCCGCGCAGGCGGTTCGGCATCGCCTTCATCGACGCCTCGTAGTCCTGAAGTGCAAGCGCGGGAGACTCCTGCTCCATCAGCATGTCGCCGAGCAGCTCGCGCATCGGATACAGGCGGTTCTCCATGGCGACGTGCTTCTCGCTGCCGTCCTCTAGGTCGGCAGCGGCGCGCATGAACTTGAGCGCCTCCCCTTTGTTGCCCTGGCTTTGCGCCAGCCACCCTTGCGCTGCGAGGATCTGCACTTCCACCTGCCCCGCCCAATACGACTGGTTGGCCTTTTCCAGAGCGACTCGCTGCTCCTTTAGCTTGTCGATCTCCTGCTGCGCCGCCGCCGGATCGCCGCTGCGAGCGGCACCCAGCGCGCGCGCGAAGTACGTGAGCGCCTCGGCCTGAGGGAATGGGCCAACCGGCGGCTCGAGTGCCGCGGCCGCGAGCCAATCCTGCCGCTCGAGCACGTAGCGGGCCGGGATCGCGGCCATCGCCGTGTACGCCGCAATGGGCACGCCGACTACTTTCGGCTTTGCCTTGATCACCGAGTTCGCGTAGTCGACGAGCTTGGCAGCCGCGCGATCCTGCCCGAGCTGGAGGTAGGCGTACTGCATGAAGTCGTTGGAGTGCAGCACTGCGTGATAAACGGCTCCCGGATAGTTCTTGTTCACGAACTCCTGTGCGATCGCCGCCGCGCGCTGGTTGGAGCGGATCGACGGCTCCCACATCCCGACCATCGAGTAGATGTGAGACGGCATGTGCACCGCATGGGGCGAGGAGGGGGCGATCTTCCCGTACTTGTTGGCGGCCGGGATGCCCTGTTTGGCGATCGGCGCGAAGTCGTAGCTGTGGATCAGGTAGTGCGTCACCCCCGGATGGTCGGGATATTTCTTGTCGATCGGCTCGAGGATCCTCACAGCCTTGAGCAGCGGCTCCATCGACCTGTGGTCGAAGATCTCGTTGAGCGAGAGCGCCCAGAAGATCTTCGCCTCGACGTCGTTTGGGTACTTCTTGGCGAGCGCCTCCATCGCCTTCTCGTAGTTGTGGGTGCGCGTATCCTGGTCCACGGTATCGTAGTTCTTGTAGAACTCCTTCAGCGCCGCGAGCCAGTCGCGTTCGTGCTGGGTCTTGGCGCCGATCGCTTCGCCCTTCTCGATCGCGTCCAGCCCACGCTTGAGCGTTGCGGCGTCGAACGGCCCGACCAGGGGATTCGGCCGTTGCGAGATGGCGATGCCCCAATAGGCGATCGCGCAGCTAGGGTCGGTTTCGGGGATCGCGGTGAACGCCTTCACCGTCTCCGGAAAGAAGAACGAGTGCAGCATCGCCAGCGCGCGCTCGAACTGCTTTTGCCCCTCAGGTGTGCAGGAGGTCTTGAACAGGACCCTCCCGAATTTTTCGCCTCCGGGCTTCGCGTCGTCGCTGTGAGCGAATGCGGTGGCGCTGGCGATGCAGGTGAGCAGGGCGAAAATGAATTTCGGCGATTTCGTTTTCATGATGATCTCCCTTAGAGACGCTGACATTGGATTGGCTACAGGATAGGTCGATCCGGAGTACGGATGGAGTACAGGCGGCAAAGTCCTAGGTCGACACCGCGCCTTCCTGCATTCTTGCCCACACCTCGTTGGCATCTTCGAACCGGCGCTTCGCTCGCTCCACATCGAAAGCCCCCTCCAGGAGCGTTTCCGGGTCCCACTCGCTTCGCCCGGGATTGAAGAAATCGCCTCCGTAGACGTGGATCGCGCCGGTCAGGCGCGGAATGGGATTGGTCACCGAATGGATGATCTCGGGTCCCAGCGGCGCCGCGTCCCGCTCGCAAAACGACTTGGCACTTGCCGCTTCCACTTTGCCGCTTCCACCGGGAACCCGGCGCCAGAAGATGTTGTCCTCGCGCCCGGTGTAGATGCCGATGACGGTCCAGATCTTGTTGTGGTTGTGCGGGGCGATCGTCATCGAGGGCCCCCACACGACGTTGAGGATGGTCAGATCGTTCGAGCGATAGAGTTCGTGGAGCCCGGCGCGTTTCGGCTCGCCCAAGCCCCCGAGCACCGCCGCGGGCTCGGAGACGGCGCGCTGCACGACCTCGCACACGTGCTTGTGCGATTTGTCGGCCGCCAGTGCGGCTTGGCAATCGGCAATCAGTCGCTCAACGCTGAACATCCCGCCTCCCTTCCTGATGTGCCACGTGTGCCGATAATCTAGGCCCTCTGTGTCGATGTGTCCAATGCATTTTTCTTTCCTTATTCGATGCAATTTTGTTATCGTATTGGCGTGAACCTCCGCCACCTGCGCACCTTCACCGTCATCGCCGACACCGGCGGTGTCGCCCGCGCGGCCGTGCGCATGCACCTGAGCCAGCCGGCGCTCTCCCGACAGATCCACGCCTTGGAGGCCGAGCTGGGCGTGCCCTTGTTCAACCGGATCGGGCGCGGCGTCCAGCTGACGTCGCAGGGCGAAGACCTCCTCCGGCGCAGCCGGCACCTGCTGGCGGAGGCCGACTCCCTCGGCGAGCACGCCCGCTCGCTCAAGGCTGGGGAAGCGGGACTCCTTCGCGTCGGAGCGGCGCCCCACGTGATCGAGAACGTGCTTGCGGATTTCCTGACCCCGTACCGGCGCCGCCATCCCGGCGTCGAAGTGCAGCTCGTGGAGGACGGCGGTGTCAGGCTTCATGGCCGGCTCGAACGCGGCGATTGCGACCTCGCGATCACGACGGGTACGGAAGGCACGCGCTTTCGAGCCCAAGCGCTCTATCCCATACATCTCGTCGCGGCGCTGTCGTCCGAACACCGCCTCGGGCGCCGCGCGGTGCTCGAGATCGCTGAGCTGGCCGACGAGCCCTTGCTGCTGCTGCAGCGCGGCTTCGGATCGCGGGCGTGGTTCGATATCGCCTGTCAGATGGCCAATCTCCAGCCGCGCGTGCTGCTGGAAAGCGCCGCGCCGCGGACCGTCGTGGCGCTCGCGGCGACCGACTACGGAATCGGGATCCTTCCCTCGAATGCGCTCACGTCTGCCGGTGTCGTTTGCGCCTTGCCGCTGGCTCACCGCGGCGTGCCGATCGGCAAATGGCAGGGCGTCGCGTGGGATCCGCGGCGGTTCCTCGCGCGGTATGCCGAGCAGTTCGTTGCGGAGATCGCAGCGTATTGCCGGCGCGATTATCCGGGCCGCAAGGTCCTTCGCCGCCCGCCCCCGCTGCCCAGGCCGAAGAATCGGCCAATTGAGGTAGATTTACGTTTGGAGACTTCATAAGGGAGAGACCCGTGCGCCTGATCGCCACCATCGCCATCGCCACGCTCGCACTCAACGTTCACGCCAAGGAATTCCGCTCGGCCGACGTGCACCCGCTCGACTACCCGACCGTGCTCGCGGTCGGTCAGATGGGCAAGCTCATCGCCGAGCGCACCAAGGGGCGCCACAGCATCAAGGTGTACGGCAACAGCGCGCTGGGCAGCGAGAAGGACACGATCGAGCAGGTGCGCATCGGCGCCCTGGACATGATCCGCATCAACGTCGCGCCGATGAACAACGTCGTCGCCGAGACCATGGTGCCGACCATGCCCTTCGTGTTCCGCTCGACCGCGCACATGCGCAAGGTCCTCGACGGCCCGATCGGCGAGGAGATCCTCAAGGCGTGCGAGAAGCAGGGCCTGGTGGGCCTTGCCTTCTACGACAGCGGCTCGCGCTCCTTCTACACGGTGAAGAAGCCGATCAAAGGCCTCGCCGACATGAAAGGCATGAAGATCCGCGTGCAGCAGTCCGACCTGTGGGTGGCGATGATGCAGGCGCTGGGCGCGAACGCGACGCCGATGCCCTACGGCGAGGTGTACACGGCGCTGAAGACGGGCCTGGTCGACGGCGCGGAGAACAACTGGCCCTCGTATGAGTCCTCGCGCCACTTCGAGGTGGCGAAGTACTACGCGATCACCGAGCATTCGCTCGCGCCTGAGATCCTGCTCTTCTCGAAGAAGGTCTGGGACACGCTCTCCGCCGACGACCAGAAGATCATCCGCCAGGCGGCGAAGGAGTCGGTGCCCTACATGCGCAAGCTCTGGGACGAGCGCGAGGCGAAGTCGCGCAAGATCGTCGAGGGCGCCGGCTCGCAGATCGTCACGGTGGAGAAGAAGCCCTTCCAGGACGCGATGAAGCCGGTGTACGACAAGTTCATCACCGATCCGGCGCTGAAAGACATGATCCGGCGCATCCAGGCGGTGCAGTGACCGCGGGAGGGCGCAGCCGCGACCCGCGGTCATCCTGAGGAGCGCAGCGACGAAGGATCTCCCGTATCGAGATCCTCGCTTTGCTCGGGATGACATTCTGATGCTCGCCCGCTTCACCGCGCCCCTCGCGCGCGGCTGCATGTATTTGGCGGTGGCCGGGCTCTGCGGCATCGTCGCGGTGGTCGCCATCCAGGTGTTCGGCCGCTACGTGCTGAACGACACGCCGGTTTGGGCCGAGAGCACGGCGCTCGTCCTCATCCTCTACGTGACGCTCCTAGGCGCTGCGGTCGGCGTGCGCGACGCCGGGCACATCGGCATGGAATCGCTGCTTGTCCTCGTGCCCGAGCGCGTGCGCAACCGGCTCGAGATCCTGATCTACGCGCTAGTCGGGACTTTCGGCGCGATCATGGCCTGGAACGGCGCCATCCTCGCCGCCTCGGTCGCGCCCTACAAGATCCCGACGCTCGGTATCTCGGAGGCGTTCAACCAGGCGCCGCTCGTTGTCTCCGGCGTGCTCATCGTGCTGTTCTCGCTCGAGCACGTCGTAGCGCTTGCGCGCGGCGAGGAAGTGAAGCCAGCGTGGCACTGACGATTCTCTGCGTCAGCTTCGCGGTGCTGCTGCTCCTCGGCGTTCCGGTCGCGTTCGCCATCGGTCTGTCGGCGGTGTGCACCATCCTGTGGGAGGGGTTGCCGCTCGCGGTCGTGTTCCAGCGCATGAACGCGGGGATGAACATCTTCTCCTTCCTCGCCATTCCGTTCTTCATCTTCGCCGGGGAGCTGATGCTCCACGGCGGCATCGCCGACCGCATCGTCGCGTTCGCGAAGAACCTGGTGGGCCACATCCGCGGGGGCCTGGGGATGTCGAACGTGGTCGCGTGCACGCTTTTCGGCGGGGTGTCGGGCTCGGCGGTCGCCGATGTCTCTGCGATGGGCGCGGTGATGATCCCGATGATGAAGCGGGAGGGCTACCACGCCGACTACGCGGTGAACGTCACCACCCACGCGGCGCTGGTCGGCGTGCTGATGCCGACCAGCCACAACATGATCATCTATTCGCTCGCCGCCGGCGGCAAGGTGTCGATCGCGGCGCTGATCCTCGCGGGCCTCGTGCCCGCGGTGATCCTCACGGCCTCCAATCTCGCCGCCGCGTATCTGGTCGCGATCAGGCGCGGCTATCCCGCCGGGACGTTTCCGGGCTGGGACTCCGTGTGGCGCTCGCTCGCCGCGGCCCTGCCCGGCCTCGCGGTGGTGGCGATCATCATCGTAGGCATTCTCTCCGGCGTGTTCACCGCCACCGAGTCGGCGGCGGTCGCGGTGATCTACGCGCTTGCATTGACCATTTTCCTATACCGCAGCATGAGCTGGGAAGGTTTTCTGCAAGCCGCCGCCAAGTCGGTGAAGACCACCGGTATCGTGCTGCTCCTCATCGGCGTGTCCAGCACCTTCGGCTACCTCATCGCTCTGTACGAGGTCGCGGAGATCACCGGCCGCGCGCTCGCGGGGATCTCGAGCGAGCCCTGGGTGATCTTTCTCCTGGTGAACCTGATCCTCTTCTTCCTGGGGACTTTCCTCGACATGGCCCCGACCATCCTCATCTGCACTCCGATTTTCCTTCCGATCTGCGCTCAGTACGGCATGAGCCCGGTGCAGTTCGGCATGCTGATGCTGGTCAACTGCGCGCTCGGCCTGAACACCCCGCCCGTCGGCACGACGCAGTTCGTGGGCTGCGCCATCGGCGGCGTGTCGATCGGCCACGTGATGCGCACGATCTGGCCGTTCTACGGGGCCCTCGTCGCGACGCTGATGCTGGTAACCTATGTGCCTGCGTTCTCCCTGGCCCTGCCCAATCTGTTCCTGAAATGAAGATCCTGCGGTTCGCAATCCTCGCGGCAGCGGCGCTCCTGGCGACGGGTGCGCTCGCCGAGGGCTGGCCGAGCCGGCAGATCACCATCGTCATCGGCTTCTCGGCGGGCGGCAGCACCGACATCGTCGCTCGGCTGCTCGCCGAGGACCTGCGTAAGAGCCTGGGGCAGCCGATCGTCATCGATAACCGGCCGGGCGCCGGAGGCAACATCGGCGCGGCGCTCGTCGCCAAGGCGAAGCCCGACGGCTACACGCTGCTCATGGGGTCGGTCGGGCCGCTCGCAATCAACGCCTCGCTCTACAAGGACATGCCCTACGACAATCTCAAGGATTTCTCGCCTATTTCTCTGGTCGTGCACGTGCCCAACATGCTGGTGGTGAACCCGGCGGTGCTGCCGGTGGACACCTTCGCCGAGTTCGTCGCCTCGGCGAAGGCGAACCCGGGGAAGTACTTCTTCGCCTCGACCGGGAGCGGCACCTCCTCGCACCTCTCGGGCGAGCTGCTGCGGATGACGGCGGGCGTCGAGGCGACGCACGTGCCCTACAAGGGCGCGGTCGCGCTGAACGACCTGCTCGCGGGCGAGCACGTGCACTTCATGTTCGCGACCATTCCCTCGGTGATCCAGTTCGTTCGCTCGGGGCGCTTGCGCGCGCTCGCGGTGACGACTAAGACGCGCTCGGCGGCCGCTCCCGACGTGCCGACGGTCGCCGAGCTCGGCTATCCGGATTTCGAGGCCTCGTCCTGGTTCGCGCTGCTCGGGCCCGCGCACCTGCCGCGCGAGGTCGTGACGAGGGCGAACGCGGAGGTCGTCCGCATCCTCAAGGAACCTGCGGTCCGGGACAAGCTCAGCCACCAGGGCGCCGATCCGGTAGGCAGCACGCCGGAAGAGCTCGCGGACTACATGCGCGCCGAGACTGCGAAGTGGGCGCCCGTCGTCAGGGCCTCGGGCGCGAAGGCGGACTGACGCAATGGAAACCGCACTCATCGTCGGCGCCGGAAGCGGCCTCTCCGCCTCGCTCGCGCGCCTGTTCGCGAAGGAAGGCATGCGCGTGGCGCTCGCCGCGCGCAACACTGCCAAGCTCGCCGCGCTGGTGAAAGAGACCGGCGCCGTCGCGATCGAGTGTGATGCGTCGATTCCCGCGCAGGTGGGCGCGATGCTCGAGAAAGTCCAGGCGCCCGACCTCGTCGTCTACAACGCGGGTTACCGCACGCGCGGCCCGCTCGTCTCGCTCGACCCAAAAGAGGTCGAGCGCACGCTGATGATTTCCGCCTACGGAGGCTTTCTGGTCGGTCAAGCGGCGGCCAAGCGGATGCTGACCCGGGGGACGGGCTCGATCTTCTTCACCGGCGCCTCCGCGAGCGTGAAGGGGTACGCCGAGTCGGCGCCTTTCGCGATGGGCAAGTTCGCGCTCAGAGGCCTCGCGCAGAGCATGGCCCGCGAGCTCGCGCCCAAGGGTATTCACGTCGCGCACTTCGTGATCGACGGCGGCATCGCCCAGGGACCCGGCGACGCGCGCGCCAGGGAGCGCGGCGCCGACGGCATGCTCCTTCCGGATGAGATCGCGAAGAACTACCTCCACGTCCATCGCCAGCAGCGCAGCGCCTGGACCTGGGAGGTCGAGCTGCGTCCCTGGATGGAGAAGTTCTAGGGCGGTTCAGCGGCGGGCGAGGACGAGCGTGCAGTTTCGATCGCCCAGCCCGCCTCGTAGAACGAAGCGGTCGCCCTCGATGCGGCCCCGGAAGAATACCGGGTGCGACATGCCGAGGAAGCGTTTCGAGATCGCGATGCCCTCGCCTCTGAGCGTGAGGAGCCCGTCGTCGGGCCTTCCGCGGGCCAGGCTGTAGCCCGGCTGTCCGGGCGCTCCGACCGCGAGGACGAACTCGCCGTCCTTGACGCTCAAATTCCAGCTCGCCGTCTGCGAAGGAAGCTCCTCGTACGCTTCGCAGGTGCGCGTCGCGGCCCATGCGCCGTCGTACAACGCCGCGTCGGGTTTTTTTTCCTGGGCGGTTCGCGACGACGCGGAGCCCCACAGCAGGCTCGGCAGGAACGTGCCCGATCGCGCCTTTTCCGCAGCTGGCGCCGCGGGCCGCGGCTCCGGATCCCTGCGCGCGACCGCGCGTGGGGCGTCCTCGGTGCGCGGCGGCGCCGGGCGCGCGACCGCAGTCCTTGCTTTCGCCGCGGTTTCCGCCTTGGCTTTCGCTTCAGCGGCGCGCTCGGCGTCGAGCTGCCGCCTCGCTTCGGCTGCTGCTTGAGCCTCGGCCTGGGCGCGGCGCTGCGCCTCTTCCGCTTCGGCGCGCGCCTTGACGAGCTGCTGCTGGACCTCGGCGCTCTGCGGCTGGATCCATCCGGCACGCCAGGCAGCGACTCCGCCGACGGCCGCGGCGACGGCGAGGGCGATACCGACCGCCCACGCCCGGCGCCCGGCGGGTTTGCCCGCGGCCGGCGCGGCAACCGGGCGGGGCGGCAGGTTCTGCGGCGAGCGCGACGCGCTCAAATCCACGGCGGCCGCGGGCCGCAGGATCTGAGTGATGATGGTCTCCTCCGACACCGCGGCGGCCGCCGGAGCGTCGTGCGCCGCGAGGATGGCCGCGCGGAACGACTCGGCCGACTGGAATCGGTCCTCGGGCCTCTTGGCGAGCGCTCTCGAGATGACCGGGTCGTAGCGCTCCCAGCCCTTTCCCGGATCCGCGAGGGAGGGCCGCAGCGCCTCGGCGTGGCAGGTCGCGTACGAGACCTGCTCGGCGGTGCCGACGAAGGGCTTGGCTCCGGTGACGAGCTGGTAGAAGACCACGCCTGTGGCGAAGAGGTCGGCGCGGTGATCGATCGCCGCTGCCGCGTACTGTTCCGGCGCCATGTACCCGGGCGAGCCGAGCATCACGCCGGTCTGGGTCAGCTCCGAGGCCTCGATCCGGGCGATGCCGAAATCGGCAATCTTGACCCGCCCGTTCATCATCACGATCACGTTCGCCGGCTTGATGTCCCGGTGCCACACGCGGCGCTCGTGCGCGTGCGCTAGCGCCTCCAGCAGTTGCGAGACGATGCTCACCGAGTCGCGCTCCGCGAACCGCGTGCCGCGCCCGATGTATTCCCGGAGCGAGTTGCCCTCGACGTACTCCATCGCGATGTACGCGACCGAGGCCTCCTCGCCGTAGTCGTACACGGCGACGATGCCGGGATGGGAGAGCTTGCCAGCGGCCTGGGCCTCGTTGCGGAAGCGCGCGAGCATCTGGGCCGCGGCGCGCTCGCCCTCGACCAGCTCCCTGCGGATGGTCTTGATCGCGACGGTGCGCCGGATGCCGGGGTCGAATCCCCGGTATACGACGCCCATGGCGCCCTGCCCGAGCACCTCGGTGATCTGGTACTTGCCTAGATGGGTGGGCGTAGCCATTCGATCACCTTTGGACGCACGCGCCGGCATATTATGCTTTTTTCCCGCACCACCGGAGAACAAGTCATGCCGCTGCGCGTAGGATTCGACGTCGACCGCTTCAATCGGTTCGGAAAGGACAACCTCCCGGGCCTAGTCGGCCTGGTCCTCACGGAGGTGTCCGAAAGCCTGGTGAAAGGCGAGCTCCCCCTGCGGAAGGCGCTGCTCGCGCCGAACGGCTACCTGCACGCGGGGACGATCGTCACCTTCGCTGACACGCTCTCCGGCTACGGCTGCATCGCGCACCTGCCGGGCGGCGCGGAAAATTTCACCACGGTCGAGCTCAAGGCGAATTTCCTGAACACGGCGAAAGAGGGCACGCTGTACGGCGAGGCGCGCGCCGTGCACCTGGGGCGCACCACCCAAGTGTGGGACGCGGTCGTGACGCACGGGGGGGAACGGCGCAAGCTCGCGCTGTTTCGCTGCACCCAGCTCGTCCTGTACGCCAAGTAGAGCGGCCTAGGCGGCCGAGCGCTCGGCCTTGTCCTCCGCCCCGTCCGGGTGCAGCGTGAAATAGAAGACCGTGCCCTCGTTGGGCCTGGACTCGGCCCAGATGCGCCCTCCATGTCGGACGATGATGCGCTCGACGATGGCCAGTCCTACGCCGGTCCCTTCGAATTCCTCCCTGGAGTGGAAGCGCTGGAAAACGCCGAAAAGGCGGTGCGACTGGCGCATGTCGAAGCCCACGCCGTTGTCCTTCACGTAGTACACGGGCGCGCCGCCCGGGGTGTCCGCCGGGCGCGATCCGATCTCGACTCTCGCGGGATATCTGCCGCGCGTGTACTTCACCGAGTTGCCGATCAGGTTCGCTAGCGCCTGCTTGAGGAGCGCGGGGTCCGCCTCCGCGACGCCCAAGGGGCCGACCGCGAACTCGATCGCACGGTCGGCGTATGCGATTCGCTGGTCGGCGATCACGCTCTTCACCAGCTCCTCGAGCGGCACGGGCTGTGTCGCCGGGCGCTGGCGCCCGAGGCGCGAGAACGCGAGCAGGTCCTCGATCATCTGCGCCATCTGCTGCGCGCTCGTGCGCAGCACCTTGAGCAGCCTGCGTGCGTTCGCGTCCAGCTGCGCGCCGTGGTCCTCCTCGATCATGCCCGCGTAGCCGTCGACGACGCGAAGCGGCGCGCGCAGGTCGTGCGAGACCGAGTAGGAGAACGCCTCGAGCTCCTTGTTGAGCGCCGCGAGCTCGAGAGATTTCTCCTGCACGAGGCGCCGCTCCCGGCGTTCGTTGCCGTGGGCCTGGGCGAGCTTCGCGTACAGCGCGCCGTTCTCGAGCAGCAGCACCACGAGCACGAAGCTCCCCGCGAGCAGTCCGTAGATCCGGCCTGAGTACCAGCCGAGGTCGTAGCGGCCGTGGTTAAGCACCGAGGCGAGAGCGACGTCGAACATCCAGGTGCACATCACCACCATCACCCAGAGGTCCAGCACCGAATGGAGCCGCCGCCGCCACAGCGCGACCAGAGCGACGAGGATGAGAATCCACGTCGCGGAGGCGACGAAGATCTTGGTGCTTGCGTCCGCGTCGCCCAGCATGATTTCGGGGAGCGCGGCGTGCCCGAGCGTGGTGATGAGCATCAGCCCGAACGCGGAGGCGCAAGCGAACGCGACGCCAAGCAGAACGGCAGCTCCGACGGGGCCCGTGTCGCCGGACTGGGAGGGGCGGTCTTTGAGGAGCGCGAAGGCGATGACGAAGAGCGGGAAGCCACCGTGCCAGAGAAAGTACAGCCAAGCCGTGGTCTGAGACCCGGCGCCGATCAGGCCGGCCGGCGCGAATAGACCTGGAAAGCTGAGCAAGTGGAAAACAGCCATGAGGCCGCAGAACAGATAGCCGCTCGCCAGAGCGAGCAGCGCACGCGAGCGCATGATGCGGAACTGGCCGTACAGCAGGATCGCCGTGATCAGGTCGTTGACCACCAGCGCCGATTGATAGAGCGGGAGGAAGGCCGGAACCGGTGCTAGCGGCCGTTTCGCGAAAGGCGCCGCGACGAGGAAGATCGCGGCGCTTGCGATCGCCACCGCGAGCGCCAGCCTGCGATCGGCGCGCCGCGCGGGCAGAGTCGACAGGAATATCGCGTGATCGTCTTTCATCGGCGCGTGCATATCGTATCCAATCGCGCGCTGGAATTCCCGGACAACGTAGAGCTGGTTAACGACTTCGCTGTAGAGTTTTCCCTACACGAGGGTAAGTGTTTCTACCTACGAGCGCGAGCGAAAACGGCATATTTCTGCTTTTTCGTGCATTGAAGACCAAGGCTTTCCCGTTGTTTCCGTTATGCTTTGGTGTCGCAGGGGGGTAGCCCATAAGCCCAAACAAGAAACAGGGAAGGGGGCAATGATGGGACAGGAACTGCGCATACTTTTTGTCGAAGACGTAGAAGCTGACGCGGTGCTGGCCGCGCGCGAGCTGAAGCGCTCGGGGGTCAGCGTTGACTTTCGACGCGTCGAGCGCGAAGACGACTTGCGGCGCGAGCTCGGAGACTTCCAGCCGCACGCCGTCCTCTCGGATTTCAACATGCCGCAATTCGACGGCATGCGGGCGCTCGCGATCGTGCGCGAGGTCGCGCCGCAGGTCCCCTTCATTTTCGTCTCCGGCACGCTCGGCGAGGAGTACGCCATCCGCGCGCTCAGGAACGGCGCGGCCGACTACGTGCTCAAGACCAACTTGGTGCGCCTTCCTCCCACGGTGGAGCGCGCCGTCAAGGAAGCGGCGCAGCGTGCCCAGCGCAACCGCGACGGCCAGCTGGTCGCGCTCGAGCACACCGTAGTCCGGCACCTCGCAGACGCCGACAGCACGTCGGCGGGCCTCAAGTCCGTCATCCGCGCGATCTGCGAGACCGAGGGCTGGGACCTCGGCCTGTACTACCGCGCGGACTCGAGGGCGAGCCTGCTGCGCTTCGAGGAAGCTTGGTCGGCGTCCGAGCCGCTGCTCGAGGAGTTCGTCGAGGACTCGCGAGGGATGACGTTCGCTCCCGGCTTCGGCATGAGGGGCATCGTGTGGCAGAAGGGCGATGCGCTGTGGTCGATCGACGCGCAGAGCGATCCGCGCTGGAAGCAGCCCGAGCTCTCGCGCAAGGCGGGGCTGCGGGGTGCGTTCGTGATTCCGGTCGTGTCGGCGGGCAGGACCACCGGAGTCATCGCTTTCGCGAGCCGCCGCGCCCGCGAGCCCGACGAGAGGCTGCTGCAGGCGATGCGCGTGATCGGCAGCCAGATCGGGCAGTTTCTGGCGCGCCAGGAGCAGCAGCTGCACATCGCGCGGCTGAACCGCATCCACGCTGTGCTGAGCGGAATCAATTCGACCATCGTGCGCGTGCGCGAGCGCGAAGAGCTGTTTCGCGAGGCCTGCCGCATCGCCGTCACGTCCGGCGGATTCCGGATGGCCTGGCTCGGACTGGTGCAGGCGAAGGAAAGCAGGCTGGGACCTGTTGCGTGGGCCGGGGCGGGCGAGGACTACATCGCGCTGATCCCGCTCTCGCTCGAGGAGAGCGATCCCGAGCGCTACGGCATAGCCGGGCGCGCGGTAAAGGAGCGCAAGGCGGTGGTCGTGCACGACATGGCGACCGACTCGAGGGTGCACCGGAGCAAGGAAGCGCTCGCGCACGGCTTCCGCTCGCTCGCGGCCCTGCCGCTCTTCGTCTCGGACGAGCCGGTCGGGGTGCTCTGCCTGTACGCCGACGCGCCCGGCTTCTTCGACTCGGACGACGAGATGCGGCTGCTGCTCGAGCTCGCCGGCGACATCGCATTTGCGCTCGACCACATCGAGAAGGCCGAGCGGCTCAACTACCTCGCTTATTACGATCCGCTGACAGGGCTCGCAAACGCGACCCTGTTTCGCGAGCGCCTCGCGCGGTTCATCGAAGCGGCGGCGGACGCCGGGCACAAGCTCGCGCTGGGGATAGTCGACGTCGACCGCTTCAAGATCATCAACGATTCCCTCGGCCGCCCGGCGGGCGACGAGCTGCTCAAGCAGATCGCGCGCCGGATGTCCCGGCAGTCCAGGGAGGCGAGCGAGATCGCGCGCGTCGCTGCGGATACCTTTACGGTGGTTCTGCCGCGAATCGGGCGCGAGGACAACGTGGGGCGGCTCATCGAGCAGCGGCTCGCCGAAGGCTTCGGCCTGCCGTACCTGCTGGGCTCCTCGGAGCTGCGCCTGTCCGCGAAGGCAGGGGTCGCCGTGTTTCCCGAGGACGGCGCCGACGCCGACACGCTCTTCAAGAACGCCGAGGCGGCGCTCGACAAAGCAAAGGACACCAACGAGCCCTATCTCTTCTATACGCAAAACCTGACTGCCCGCGTTGCCGAGCGCCTTTCAATGGAGAACGAGCTGCGCCAGGCGGTCGAGAAGAACCAGTTCGTTCTCCACTATCAGCCCAAGGTCGAGACCCAGACCCGCCGAATCGTCGGGGTCGAGGCGCTGATCCGCTGGATGAGCCCCGACCGGGGTCTCGTGCCGCCGCTCGACTTCATCCCGCTGCTCGAGGAGACGGGGATGATCCTCGAGGTGGGCGAATGGGCGCTCGGGCAGGCGGTGCGCGATCACGGCTATTGGCTTCGGCAGGGGCTGCCCGCTCCACGCGTGGCGGTAAACGTCTCCTCGATCCAGCTGCGCAGGCCGAACTTCGTCAAGATCGTCGAAGACGCGCTCAGCCAGGGCGCAAAGCCTCCCGGCCTCGACCTCGAGATCACCGAGAGCGTCCTGGTGGAGGAGATCACGGCGAACATCGAGAAGCTGAAGGCGTTGCGCGAGCTGGGCGTGAGCGTCTCGATCGACGACTTCGGAACCGGGTATTCCTCGCTCGGCTACCTGGCGAAGCTTCCGGTGCAGTCGCTCAAGATCGACCGCTCCTTCGTCATCACCATGCTGAAAGAGCCCGACACGATGACGCTGGTCTCGACCATCATCTCGCTCGCGCGCTCGCTGCGCCTCTCGGTTATCGCCGAGGGCGTCGACTCGGAGGAGCAGGCGAACTTCCTGCGCCTCGCGCGCTGCGACGAGATGCAGGGCTACCTCGTCAGCCGGCCCGTGCCCCGCGAGTCGATCACGGCGATGCTGCGGTCGACGGAAACCGTGCCGGCGAAGTAAGCCTCCCGCTTGACCGAGCCGACGCGGCTCGCGCATCATCTGCAGCGCCATGCTGGAGACGAACAAGCTGGGGTCGGGACGCGCCGCGGAGGACTTGCTGGGAAACGATTCTGATTCGGTGGCCCACACCACCGGAATCCTTCCCTCGCAGGAAATCGAATACCTCATCAAGGCGTCAAAGGAGATCGTCTCTCTCGAGCCTGTCCAGGGCGACCAGATCCAGCCCGCCAGCCTCGACTTGCGCCTCGGGAGCGTTGCCTACCGAGTGCGCGCGAGCTTCCTCCCCGGAAAGAACGCGAAGGTCGAGGAACGTCTCGCCGAGCTCGCGATGCACAAGATGGACATCGGCGAGGGCGCCGTGCTCGAGCGCGGCTGCGTCTACATCGTTCCCCTGCTCGAAGGCCTCGCGCTGAAAAGTCGCACCTCGGCGATGGGCAATCCCAAGAGCTCGACCGGGCGCCTGGACGTGTTCACGCGGCTCATCACCGACCACGGCACCGAGTTCGATCGAGTTCGCGAGGGCTACAACGGGCCGCTGTACGCTGAAGTGTCGCCGCGCACTTTCAGCGTGCTGGTGCGCAAGGGCTCGCGCTTGAACCAGATCCGTATCCGGCGCGGCAGCCCGCCCAGCGGCGACCAGACGCTGCGGCGCCTCCACGAAGAGCACCAGCTGGTCGATTCGATCACGGCTGAAGAGATCCGCGACGGCGTGCCCGTGTCGATGGACCTGGTCGGAGATCGGTCGGGCGGCGTGATCGGGTACAAGGCGAGGGATCACGCCGGGCTGATCGACGTCGACAAGGTCCGCCACTACGAGGTCCTCGACTACTGGGAGCCGGTGCACGCGCCGCGCCGCGGCGGGCTGGTGCTCGACCCGGCCGACTTCTACATCCTTGCCTCGCGCGAGGCGGTCAGGGTGCCGCCGATGCTTGCCGCGGAGATGGTCGCGTACGACGCGCTGGTCGGCGAGTTCCGCGTCCACTACGCCGGTTTCTTCGATCCCGGCTTCGGGGATCCGCAGGCCGGCGGGCAGGGCTCACGCGCGGTGCTCGAGGTGCGCTCATACGAGGTCCCCTTCGTGATCGAGCACGGACAGGTCGTGGGGCGGCTCGCATACGAGCGGCTCACCGCGCGGCCGGTGAAGCTCTACGGGGCCGGGTTGAACTCCTCGTATCAGCGCCAGGGAATCGAGCTCAGCAAGCACTTCAAGCCGCCGGCTTGAGCGCATGCGCGTCGTCAGGATATTCACCAAGCCCTCGGGAGACTCGGCGATCGAGGTCCGCGAGGTGCCCATGGGCAATCCTGAGCGGCCGACCTCGGAAACGTTTCCCTGCGGGCCGATGTTCTGCCGCGAGACGCGCGAAGGGCACGTGCAGGACTACCACAACGCGCCGCGGCGCCAACTCATCTTCCTCACCTCCGGGATCCTCGAGCTCGAATCGAGCGAAGGCCGACGCTACGTGTGCCGGCCCGGCGACCTGATCTTCGCCGAGGACACGAAGGGAAAGGGGCACATCACGCGCTCGCTCCGGGATGTGCGCGGCTTCGTGCACCTCGCCATGCCCGACGATTTCGACATCTCGGCGTGGCCGCTCGCGAAGGCTTGACACCATACCGGATGGTATGTATCCTCCATACCAATTGGTATGGTGGAGGCTCCCGGAATGCCCGCACAGCACGAGTCGAAGACCAAGCTCCTCGACGCCGCCCTGCTGGTGATACGCACCAAGGGTTACTGGGCAACGTCGGTCGACGACGTGTGCGAGTCCGCCGGGCTCACCAAGGGCAGCTTCTTCCACCACTTCGATAGCAAGCAGGAGCTTGCGGTCGCGGCGGCGAGGCATTTCGCCGAGATGGCGGACGGCGTCTTCTCCAACGCGCCGTACCAGAAGCTGCCCGATCCGGTGGAACGGCTTCTCGGTTACGTCGATTTCCGCCGGGCGATCCTCAAGCGCGAGCTGTCCGAGTTCACCTGTCTGCTGGGCACGATGGTGCAGGAGACCTACGAGACCCATCCCGCGATACGCAAGGCCTGCGAGCGCCACATCGCCGAGCACGCGGCGAGCCTGGTCGCGGACATCGCCGAGGCCAAGCGCCGTTACGCGCCGCGCGCGAAGTGGACTCCCGAGAGCCTCGCCCTCCACACGCAGGCGGTGATCCAGGGCGCGTTCGTCCTCGCGAAAGCCAAGCACGGGCCGGAGGTTGCGGACGACTGCCTCGCGCACCTGCGGCGCTACCTCGAGCTTCTCTTCGATCAATCGCGAAAGGAGTAGACCCCATGTCCAAATACCACGGAAAGTTCGTCTGGTACGACGTGATGACGAGCGATACCAAGGCCGCCGAGTCCTTCTACAAGCGCGCGCTCGGCTGGAGCGCGCAGGATTCCGGGATGGGCGACCGCTCGTACACGCTTTTCTCGATGGGGCCGGCGATGGTCGGCGGGCTGATGCCGATCACCGACGAGGCGAAAAAGATGGGCGTTCCGCCCTGCTGGACGGGCTACGTCGCGGTCGACGACGTCGACGACTACGCGAAGCGCGTGAAGAAAGCCGGCGGCGCGGTCCACCGCGGCCCGGAGGACATCCCGGGCGTCGGCCGCTTCGCGGTCGTCGCCGACCCGCACGGCGCGGTGTTCATCATCATCAAGGGATCGAGCCCTGAAGGGCCGCAAGAGCCGCCGCCCGGGACGCCCGGCCACATCGGCTGGCGGGAGCTGCAGGCGGGCGACGGCAAGAAGTCGTTCGAGTTCTATTCCGGCCTGTTCGGCTGGACGAAGGCCGACGCCATCGACATGGGCGCTATGGGCGTCTACCAGACCTTCTCGACCGGCAACGGGCCGGTCGGCGGCATGATGACCAAGATGCCCGAGACGCCCGGGCCGTTCTGGCTCTATTACTTCAACGTCGAGGCCGTCGAGGCCGCGATCGCGCGCGTGAAAGGCGCGGGCGGCCGGGTCTGCATGGGTCCGCACCAGGTTCCCACGGGGCAATGGATCGCCCAATGCCTCGACCCGCAGGGCGCGATGTTCGGGCTGCTCGCGCCGAAGCGCTGATCCGTTACCTGATCGTGCGGCTACTACGGCCGCACCGCGGGCGTCTCGATCTTCATCCCGCGCGCCCGCCACATCAGGTACAGCTCCAGGTCGACGAATTCGTCGGCGCCGAACTCGGGTACCCGCGCGCGAATCCCGGTGAGGCAGCCGCGCAGCCGCCGCTCGAGCGACCCTAGCGTCTGCCACTCGAGCCGGTACAGGGGATATCCGGTCGGATGCGCCTGCGGAATGACGCTGCCCGCAAGGTGCTTGCCCCAGTTGTCGTCGTGGCACATCGCACAGGCGAGGTTGAGCTGGCCCTGGCGGCGGTGGAAGGTCTGCCTGCCCGATTCGAGAAACGGCTTGGTGCGTGCGTCGATCGCCACGTCGATCGGGAGCCCGCGCGATTGGCGCGCTACGTAGGCCGTGAGCGCGAGCAGCTCCTTGCTCTCGTACGCGAAAGCAGGAGCTTTCTGTCGATCGCTGCGGCAACTGTTGATGCGCTGCTCCAGGTTTACCGGCCGGCCGCGCGCGGCATCGAACGCCGGATGGCGCGCCGCGACCCCTTTCATGCTCGCGCGAGCGTCGCCGTGGCAGTCAAAGCACGCGCGGCCCGCGGCGCCCGCCTTGCGCTTCCACAGCGACTCGCCGTCGAGCACCCAGAACATGCCGGGGTTGGTGGCGTCGTCGTCCTGGATTTTCTGAGTCTCGCGGACCATGAGGTCGTAGCCGGACTTGCGCTCGCCGAGCGGGATCTCGCCGGCTAGCGCGTTGGCTGCGAAGCAGACGAGGAGCAGGAAACGAGCGCTCACTCGACCCGGATAGCCGCGATCTCGGTGACGCTGTAGCCGTTGTCGCCGGCCCATTGGAAGCTGAGCGTGCCGCTCTCGGTCGCGAGCGTGGTGAACGCGATCAGCGGATTGGCGGCGATCGCCGGGTGCAGATCGACACGATAGACTTCGGTGCCGTTGTAGGTGCACCTGAAGGTGCGGATGATGTCGCGCGGGATCAGCTCGCCCGTCTGCGTGCGGCGGAATCCGGTCTCCATCGCGTGCTGGGCGAGCGTCTTGATCTCGACGATCTCGCCGCGCTTCGCCCGCGCGGGCATGGTGACGACGGCGCGCGCCATCAGATCAGCCCCTCCTCGAGGCAGGCCGAGAGCGTCACCACGACCTCGGCGCCGTCGGACCACAGCGAGCCGTCGCTCATCTGCGCGATCGCGGTGACGGTCTGGGTGTCGGCGAGGCGCACGCGCGTCGCGATGGCGGCTCGGCCCGCGCGCGGTCCCAGGTGCACGGTCACGACGTCGGGTAGCGGGTTCTTCTCGGTGAGCACGTGGATCGCCGCGACGTGGTCGGCCTCGGTCATCGGGCTCTCGACCGAGACCGAGAGCGGCACCGAGTTGCCGTTGTCGATCAGGGGCGGAAGCTGGAGCTTGACCCGGCCCTTGCGCACCGGGCCGTCGCCGACGATCCTCTTGAGCGCTTCCTGGAACGCCGCCTTGCGCTTCTGCGCGAGGTTCGGATCGAGCTGCGCCTCGGCCGCGGTGGGCACGGCGAGAGCGGTGGCGGCGATCAGGAATTGGCGGCGCGTCGTCATTTGAGGCTTACGAGGTAGGCAACCACGTCATCGATTTGTTCCGCGCTCAGGATGGTCTTGCCGCGGAACGCGCCGGCGACGCGCGTCAGGCCCTCGGTCTTGTAGTACGCGGGCATGATGGTGTCGGGGTTGAAGCGCGCCGGATCGACGATCCTCGCGCGGATGTCGGCTTCCGACAGGCGCGCTCCCACTCCCTTCAGGTCCGGCGCGAGGTCGCCCTGGAAGCGCTCCTCGGGGATGGGGGCGGCATGGCACAACAGGCACATTCCGACCTGCCGGTTGGCGACGATCTGCCGCCCCCGCTGGGGATCCCCGGCCGCGAAAGCGGTCCCCAGGCAAAACGCCAGGAGGACCGCCCCCAGCCTCACACCAGCTCGATACCGTGGTTCTTCAGCGGCACCGAGCGGATTCGCTTGCCGGTCGCGCGGTAGAACGCGTTCATCACCGCCGGCGCCGCGACGCAGATCGTCGGCTCGCCGATCCCACCCCACACCGTTCCGCCGGTCGGCATGAGGATGGTCTCGACCTTCGGCATCTGCGCGATGCGCATCGAGTTGTACTGGTGGAAGTTGGTCTGCTCGATGCGGCCGTCCTTCACCGTGCACTCCTGGAAGAAGAGCGCGGACAGGCCGTAGACGAAGGACCCCGCCACCTGGCGCTCGATCTGCGCGGGGTTGACGGCGTAGCCCGGGTCGGTGGCCGCGACGATGCGGTTCACCTTGACCTTGTTGCCGTCCTTCACCGAGATCTCGCAGGCCGCGGCCACGAAGCTGTCGAAGCAGTGCAGGTGCGCGAGGCCACGGTAAACGCCCTGCGGCGCGGGGTTGCTCCAGCCGATGCGCTCGGCCACCGCGTTCAGCACGCCCAGATTCCTCGGGTGCTTCGCCATGAGCTTGCGCCGGAATTCGAGCGCGTCCTGGCCGGCCGCTTCGGCGAGCTCGTCCATGAAGCACTCGATGAATACCGCGTTCTGGTTGATGTTGACGCCGCGCCAGAACCCCGGCGGCACGTGCGGGTTCCTCATCGCGTGGTCGATCAGGAGGTTCGGCACGGTGTAGCTGAACGAGTGCTCGCCCGACTCGAACACGCCCTGGAAGGAGAGGGGATCGCGTCCTTTCTGCGCCTGCACGACCTCCGGACGCACCGCTGCGAGGATCGACTGTCCCGAGAGCCGCATGTGCAGCGCGCTGAGGTTGCCGCTCGCATCCAGGCCGCCGGTGAGCTTGCACTGCATCACCGGGTGATAGCGCCCGTGCGCCATGTCCTCCTCGCGCGACCAGATCATCTTCACCGGCGTCCCGGGCATCTGCTTGGCGATGAGGACGGCCTGCGTCACGTAGTCGTTCGGGTAGGTGCCGCGCCGGCCGAAGCCGCCGCCCAGCATGACGTTGTGCACGTCGACCTTGTCGGCGGGCAGGCCCGAGGCCTCGAGCACCTGCGCGAAGGCGCCTTCGCCGTTCTGCGTCGGGCCCCACATCTCGCAACGGTCAGGGGTCCAGCGCACGGTCGCGTTCATCGGCTCCATGCAGGCGTGGTTCTGGTACGGATAGAAGTACACGGCCTCGACCTTCTTGGCCGCTCCCGCGAGGGCGGCCTTGACGTCGTCGCCCGCTTGGTTGCCGACGAAGGCCTGCTCGGCATCGAGTCCCGCCTTGAGCGTCTCGGCGATGTCCGCGCTCGATACCTTGGCGTTCGGCCCCTCGTCCCAGACGACGGGCAGCTGCTCGAGCGCCGTCTTGGCGTCCCACCAGGTGTCGGCGATCACCGCGACGCCGGAGTCGCCGACCTGCACGACCTTCTTGACGCCGCGCATGCCGCTCACTCTCGCGGCGTCGAAGCTCTTCACCTTGCCGCCGAACACCGGGCAGTCCTTGACCGCAGCGTTCAGCAATCCGGGCATCTTCACGTCGATGCCGTATTCCATGGTGCCGTTCACCTTCTTCGCGGTGTCGAGGCGCTTGAGCGGCTTGCCCGCGATCTTCCAGGTCTTCGGATCCTTCAAGGGAACGTCCTTGGGCTGCTCGAGACGCGCGGCGGCTTCGGCCACCTTGCCGTAAGTTGTCTTGCGGCCCGAGGGCTTGTGCGTGATGACGCTGTTGGAAGCCGTGCACTCGGAGGCCGGAACCTTCCACTCGTTGGCGGCCGCCTGCACCAGCATCATGCGAGCCGCCGCTCCGCCCTTGCGCACGTACTCGTTCGACTGACGGACGCCGCGGCTGCCGCCCGTGGAGAACTCGCCCCAGGCGCGCTTGCGCGCGACGCTCTGGCCCGGCGTCGGATACTCGATCTCGACCTTGTTCCAGTCGCAGTCGAGCTCCTCGGCGATGAGCTGCGCGAGGCCGGTGATCGTGCCCTGGCCCATCTCGGCGCGCACGGCGCGGATGAGGGTGGTGTTGTTCGGGCGGATCGCCACCCAGACGGTGATCTCGGGCGAGCCGTCGGCCGCGCGGACGACTTCGGGTCCGAACGGCGGAAGGCGCAGTCCGAGCGCGAGGCCGCCGCCGACCGCGGCGCTGTTGATCAGGAACTTGCGGCGGGAAATCTTGAATTCAGTTATGGCTGTCATGGTCGTCTCCCTCACGCCGTCTTCGCGGCCATGTGGATCGCTTCGCGCACCTGCTGGAAGGTGCCGCAGCGACAGATGTTGGTGATCGCGGAGTCGATGTCGGCGTCGCTCGGCTTGGGGTTCGACTTGAGGAGCGCCGCCACCGCCATGATCATGCCGGACTGGCAGTAGCCGCACTGCGGCACGTCGTGATCGAGCCAGGCCTTCTGCACCTTGTGCAGCGTCTTGCCCGAGGCGAGGCCTTCGATGGTGGTGATCTTGGCGCCGACCGCCGCGCTCGCGGGAATCGAGCACGAGCGCACGGGCAGCCCGTTGATGTGGACGGTGCACGCGCCGCACTGCGCGACGCCGCAGCCGTACTTGGTGCCGGTGAGACCGACGTTCTCGCGTATCACCCACAGCAGGGGCGTGGTCGGGTCGGCGTCGACCTCGTGGGACTTGCCGTTGATAGTCAGGCGCATTGCTTTTCTCCATGTGATGCCGGCAGCGAACGCTGCCAGCGCGGATTGCATCGTCGGGAAGTATGAACCAAAGCTTTCCGTTTGCCACTACCCCCGGCGGCTCATAATGCAGCGCAGCAAGAAAGCGGCAACGCAAAGCGTCCCGCCCCATCTATCATCGGGGGGAAACCAGGGGGAGACCATGACCCACAGCCTCGTACGCCTGCTCTTCATCCGCACGGTGGCCGCGCTCCTGTTGGGTGTTGCTATGACGGCGGCGTCGATGGCGGTGCGGGCGCAGGCGTACCCCGACCGACCGCTGCGGCTCGTCGTCGGATTCCCGCCCGGGGGCAGCGGCGATTTTCTCGCGCGCATCATCGCCGACGAGCTGACGCGGGAAATCGGCCAGCCGGTGGTGGTCGACAACAGGCCCGGCGCCGGCTCCAACATCGCCGCGGAGCACGTCGCGCGCGCTACGGCCGACGGCTACACCATCCTGCTCGCCGGCAACTTCACGCACGCGATCAATCCCTGGCTGTACAGGAACCTCTCGTGGAATCCCCACCGCGACTTCACACCCATCACCGAGGTCGCTCTGATGAGCATCATCGTGTGCGTCACGCCCGAGCGCGGAATCCGCTCGATGAAGGAACTGATCGCCAAGGTCAAGAGCGAGCCGGGCAAGTGGTTCTATGCCACGCCGGGCAACGGCACCTCGCAGCACCTCGCGGGGGCGGAGCTGAACCGGCTCACCGGCACCGACATGCAGCACGTGCCCTTCAAGGGCGGCGCGCCTTCGTTGCAGGCGGTGCTCGCGGGCGACGTGCAGGTGATCATCGGCACCACGCCGGTAGTGCTGCCGCAGATCCGCGCGGGGAAGCTGGTGCCGCTCGCGCTCATCACGCGCGAGGCCTCGCCGATGGTTCCGGGCGTGCCCGGGATGGAGGAGGCGGGCGTGCCGGGCATGGATCTCGGAAGCTGGTGGGGCATCTGGGCGCCGCCGGGAATCCGCCCCGACGTGAAGGCGAAGCTCTTCACCTCGATCACCCGCGTGATGCGCCTGCCGGGCGTCGCGGCGAAGCTCGCGCGCGAGGCGATGGAGCCCGAGGTCTCCGCCTCGCCGGAGGAGTTCGCCGCCTTCGTGCGCCGGGACCACGCCTCCTACGAGGCCATCGTCAAGGCGTCGGGGGCGAAGGCGGATTGACGGTTCGAGCCGGGAACGCCCGCGGTGCAGCGATGCAATTGAAAAAACTGGGCCGGGATTTCGCGCTCGAGGCTAGCGGCGTCGATCTCGCCCACCCGCTTTCCGACGGCGCTTTTCGCAAAATCGAGAAAGCGTTCTTCGCCGGCCAGGTGCTCGTGTTCCGCGGGCAGAAGTTGACGGCGCCCCAGTTTCTCGGATTCGCGCGCCGCTTCGGGCCGCCCGAGCCGCACGTGGTCGACCAGTTCCACCATCCCGAGTACGCCGACATCCTGATCCTGTCGAACGTGGTGCGCGACGGCAAGCCGGTCGGGCTCGCCGACGCCGGGACCTATTTCCACACTGACTATTCGTATCTGGAGATGCCGGCGCGGGCGACGCTCCTGTACTCGATCCGGGTGCCGCGCGCGGGCGGCGATACGCTGTTTGCGAACCAGTACGCCGCCTACGACGATCTGTCCGGCGCGATGAAGAAGCGCCTGGGAGGGCTGGTCGGGCTGCATCACTACGGGAACCGCGACGACCTCGAAGAGCGCTCGCGTACCGCGGCCTCGCTGCTGACCGAGGAGCAGAAGCGCGCACTGCGCTGGGTCAGGCATCCCGTTGCGCGGCGCCATCCCGTCACGGGCCGCACGGCGCTCTACGCGGTCTCAGGCAGCTCGTTCGGCATCGAGGGCATGCCCGAAGGCGAGGCGCGCGCCCTTCTCGACGAGCTCAAGCGCCACGCCACGCTCGAGAAGTACCGGTTCCGCCTGACGTACGGCGTCGGCGACGTGGTAATCTGGGACAACGCGTCGCTCCTGCACTCGGCGACGCTGACGGATCCGGACGATGCGCGCACGCTGTGGCGCATCACCATCAAGGAGACGAGGAGGCAAACATGATACGCAGACAGCTTCTGGCTTGGGCGGCCGCGGCCATGACGGCGGGCCTCGCGGCGGGCGCGTTCGCGCAGACCATCACCTTGCACGGCGCGGTGCAGTTCAACGACGACCATGCATTCAACAAGTCCCTGCTCAAGTTCGAAGAGCTGGTGAAAAAGTACTACGGCAAGCCGATCGTCTTCGTGCTCCACCGCAACAGCGAGCTCGGGCTGGAGAAGGACTACTTCGCCTACATGAACCAGGGCAAGGCGGTGGACTACGGCATCGTGTCGCCCGCGCACATGTCCACCTTCTCGAAGGCGGCGCCTTTCATCGACGCGCCGTTCCTATTCCGCGACCTCGACCATTGGAACAAGGTACTGGACGCGGACCTCTTGAAGCCGATCGCTGACGAGATCGCGCAGAAGGCCGACGTGATGCTGATCGGCTACGCGGGCGGCGGCACCCGCAACATCTTCGTCAACAAGCCGGTGCGCAACCTGGCCGAGATGAAGAATCTCAAGGTGCGGGTTCAGGGTGCGCCGATCTGGAGCCGGACCTTCGCCGCAGCCGGCATGTCGCCCACGGTGATCGCGTACAACGAGGTGTACAACGCCATCCAGAACGGCGTCATCTCGGCGGGCGAGAACGAGGCCGCCGGCGTGGAGTCGATGAAGTTCTACGAGGTGGGACCGAATCTCTCCATGACGGAGCATGCGATCACGATCCGGCCGATCTGCTTTTCCGGGAAGACTTTCCGTGGCCTGCCCGCCGACCTTCAGGCAGCGATCATCCGGGCGGGAAAGGAGGCGGGTGCCTACGGCCGCCAGGTCGAGTCCTCCGAAGACACGGCCAAGCTGGTAGCGCTGGAGAAAGCCGGCAAGCTGAAGCGCATCACCTTCACCGACCGCGCGCAGATGAAGAAGCTGGTCGATCCGGTGATGGAGGCGTACGCGAAGGAAATCGGCGCCGAAAAGATCTTCGCCGCGATCAACAATACGAAATAGCTTGAAGAAGCTCCTCGACGGCACCCATCGGGTGCTGAGGTGGCTGATGGCGGCCACCGTGGCGATCCTGATCGTCCCGGTGACGCTGCAGGTCGTCTCGCGCTACACCGCGCTCATCCCGTCGTGGATCTGGACGGAGGAGCTGTCGCGCTTCCTCTTCATCTGGATGATCATGCTGGGGGCGATGATAGGGGTGCGCGAGGGGACGCACTTCGTGGTCGACGTCTGGCCGGATCTCGCGCCGCGGCCCACTGCATTCCTGCAGATCGTCACCAACCTGCTCGTCCTCGTATTCGCTCTGGTCTTCGTGTGGTGGGGAATCGGATTCGTGCGCTTCGGCTGGGACCAGACCTCCGAGCTCGCCGAGCTGCCGATGGTGTTCATCTTCGCGGCGTGGCCGGTCGCGGGCCTGATCTGGGTGCTTTTCCTCGGCGAGGCATTCGTCGCGAGCTTCCGCACGCTCGCCGGGAAGTCCGACCGATGATGTCCGCGGCGCTGTCGCCGGGCGCGGCGGCGATCGTCCTCTTCGGCACGTTTCTCGCGCTCTTCGTGTTGCGTGTGCCGGTGGCGTTCGCGCTGGGGCTCGCGTGCCTTCCGAGCCTGATCCTAGAGCCGCGCCTGTCGCCGATGATGCTCTTCAACGAGACCTTCAAGGCCTACAACTCCTTCATCCTGCTCGCGGTGCCGTTCTATCTGCTCACCGCCAACCTGATGAACGTGGGCGGGGTCACCGACCGGCTGGTGCGCCTGTCGCGCTCGATGGTGGGGCATTTCCCGGGCGCGCTCGCCCAGATCAACGTGCTGCTCTCGGTGTTCTTCGCCGGCATCTCGGGCTCCTCGACCGCGGACGCGGCGAGCCAGAGCAAGATCTTCATCGACGCGCAGGTTAAGGAGGGCTACGGCTTGTCTTTTTCGATCGCGATCACCGCGGTCTCGGCGGTGTTGGCGGTGATCATCCCGCCATCGATCCTGATGATCGTGTGGGGCGGGGTCATCTCGACCTCGATCGGCGCCATGTACCTCGCAGGCTTCCTTCCCGGCCTGCTGATCGCCGCGGCGCAGATGGCGACGGTGCACGTGTACGCCAAGATCTACCACTACCCGGTCTATCCGCGCGCGACGCTGAAGGAATTCTTCTACTCGGCGTGGATCTCGGTGCCCGCGCTGCTGACGGCCTTCATCATCGTCGGCGGCGTGCTCCTCGGCTGGTTCACGCCGACCGAGTCCGCCTGCGTCGCGGTGCTCTACACGGTCGTGCTGTCGGTCTTCGCGTACCGCGAGATGAAATTGAAGAACCTCTACGATTCGTTCGTCGAGACGGGTCGGCTCTCCTCCGTGGCGCTCTTCTGCGTGGGCACGGCGTCCGCATTCGGCTGGCTCCTCGCCTACTACCAGATCCCCAGGGCGCTGCTCGAGAACGTTTCCACCTGGGGGATGGGCATCACCGCGGCGGGGTTCTTCATCGCCTTGGTGTTCCTGGTGGTGGGCTGCTTTCTCGACGCGATTCCCGCGATCATCATCTTCGGCACTATCCTGCAGCCGCTCGCGCAATCGGTCGGGATGAATCCGATCCACTTCGCCATCATCGGCATCGTCTCGCTCGCCTTCGGGCTGGTGACGCCGCCCTATGGGCTGTGCTTGATGATCTCGTGCGCGGTCGCCAAGGTGCCGATCCGGTTCGCGCTGAAGGACACGATGATCATGCTGGTGCCCATGCTCCTCATGCTGGCGGCGATCATCGTCTGGCCCGACATTCCCCTGATCCTTCCTCGGCTGATCGCCCCCGAGCTCCTGAAGTGAGCGTCCATACGCTTCGCTATGGAGGCCGGTCGGCCGATCGTCCCAAGCCTGCTGACACCATGCTGTCAGCAGGGCGGACCCATCCTTTCGGGCGTGCGAATCCCGCACTTCACTCGAAGGAGCCTGAAATGAAGAACGCAGTGGTCTGGAGCGAAATCGCGGTGTCCGATCTGAAGCGCGCGACGGCCTTTTACGAGAAGCTGCTCGACGGCAAGTTGAAGCCTGAGACGTTCGGCCCCTACCAAATCGCGCTGTTCCCACACGCCGACGGCGGCGTCGGCGGCTGCCTGATGGAGGGCGACGGCTACGAGCCCTCCGCCAAGGGCACCGTGACCTACCTCGCCGCCGAGCCCGGAATCGACGCGGCCTTGAAGCGCGCGAGCGCCGCGGGGGCGAAGGTGCTCATGCCCAAGATGGCCCTGCCCGGCGACATGGGCTTCATCGCGCACGTGTCCGATTCCGAGGGCAACCGCATCGGGCTGCACGCGATGAGCTAGAGAGGTCCATGCGGCGCGCCGATCGCCTGTTCCGCATAGTCCAGCACCTGCGAGGTCGCCGCCTCACGACGGCGGCGTTCCTCGCGGGCCGGCTCGAGGTCTCGCTGCGCACGGTTTATCGCGACGTGCGCGACCTCTCGCTCTCGGGTGTCCCGATCGAGGGCGAGGCGGGCGTGGGATACCGGCTGCGCCCGGGCTTCGACGTCCCTCCGCTCATGTTCACGTTGAACGAGATCGAGGCGCTTGCCGTGGGCGCGCGCATGGTCGAGGCCTGGGGCGGGCCGGTGCTCGCGGAAGGCGCGCGCACCGCGATCGAGAAGATCGTCGCCGCGCTGCCGCCCGATCGCAGGCTCGCGGTCGAAAAGACGCGCCTGTACGCGCCCGGCTTCCATGTCGACGGCCGCGCGATGCGGCAGCTGGAATCGGTGCGCGACGCGATCGGCTCGCGGAGCGTGCTGCGCCTGGACTACCGCGACGCGGGCGGCAAGCCGAGCGGGCGCGATATCTGGCCGCTCGCGCTGTACTACTGGGGCCGTACCTGGACGATAGGCGCGTGGTGCGAGACGCGCGAGGACTTCCGCAATTTCCGCGTCGACCGCATCGCGGGGCTGGAAACGCTGGAGCGCCGCTACCCCGACGAGGCCGGCAAGCGGCTCGCCGATTACGTCCGGAAAATGGAGGCGCGCTGATTTCAAGGGCCTAAGCAAACGGGCACGTGCGCGGGCGTTCAGTTCTCGGGTTTCACGTCGAAGTCCCGGATCACCTTCGCCCAGCGAATCGTGTCTTCGCGAATCATGCGAGCGAGAGACTGGGGATCGCTCGTCTTGATCTCGACGCCGCGCAGCCGCTCCTGGACCTCGGGCAGCGCGAGGATACGCACCACTTCCCGGTTCAGGCGGTCGATCACCGCGGGCGGCGTGCCGGCACGCGTCAGGAGCGCGTTCCATGCTTCACCTTCGATTTCCGGATAGCCCTGCTCGCGCACCGTCGCCACGTCCGGCATCAGCGCCGAGCGGGAGCTGCCAAAAATTGCAAGGGCTTTCAGTTTGCCCGCCTGAATCTGAGGAAGGTCGGAACTGAGCGGCTCGACTCCCGCGTGGAGGCGCCCACCGAGCAGGTCTGTCCAGATTGCCGTCACCCCCTTGTAGCGGACCAGCTCGACATCCGCCCCGGCCTGCCTTACGCGCAACGCCATAAGATAGTTTATTCCGGCCAGATATCCGATCGCGGCCGTGCGCGGATGCGACTGGGTGTAAGCGACAAATTGTTTCAAGTCGTTGAACGGAAACTGCGCGCTCGTGCTGAGAATCAAGGTAACGCGCGCAACTTGGGTGATCGGCGCCAAGTCCTTCTCGCTGTCGTATCGGATCCCCGCATACAAGGTCGGGGCGATGGTCATGGGACTTGACAATGCAAAGAGCAACGTATGTCCGTCCGGTGCTGCCTTCGCGACGTACTCGGTCCCGATCGTACCATCGGCGCCCGCGCGGTTTTCCACCACGACGGGCTGACCGAGGGCGGCTGCAGCCGTTCGGCGAGCACGCGCGCGACGTTGTCTGCCTGGCTGCCGGGCCCCAGCGGCACGACCATCGTGACGGGCTTGCTCGGATACGCTTGGGGAAAAGCTTGGCTCCAGACGGCCAAACCAAGAATCGCCGCCGCAGACCCGAGCAATCGTGAAGTCATGGCGCCCTCCCGGGGATATGATGGCTCTCGTGCGACTCCTTGACGATACTACGCTTAATATGTTCCCCCTTGAAAGCCCGCCATGAAGCGCCTGCTTCCCGTCCTCGCCCTATCGCTCGTTTCGCTCGCCGCGCACGCGCAGCAGCGCCCCTTGCGCGTCATCGTCCCCTTCTCCGCGGGCGGCGCGAGCGACACCTACGCGCGCATCGCGGCGGTGAAGATCAACGAGCAGACGGGCAGGCCGATCGTCGTCGAGAACCGCACCGGCGCGGGCGGCCGCATCGCCTGGGAGGCGGCGGCGAAAGCGGCGCCCGACGGGACGACCGCAGCGCTCATCGACGCGACCTACGCGATGCTGCCGGGATTGTTCGGGAAGCTGCCTTTCGACGGCGACCTCGTTCCTTCCGCGCTGGTCTGCCAGACGCCTTTCGTCATCACCGTCAACGCCGGGTCGAAATGGAAGACGCTCGCCGACCTCATCGCCGAGGCCCGCGCAAAGCCCGGCAAGCTCAACTTCGGCTCGTCCGGCATAGGCGGCGTGAATCACGTCGTGAGCGAGTTGTTCAAGCTGAGCGCGCGCGTCGACATCGCGCACATCCCGTACAAGGGCATGAGCGACGCGAGCGTCGCGCTGCAGGCGGGGCAGATCGACCTCATCGTCACCGCCTCGCCGACGGCGCTCGGGCCGATCCGCGGCGGCAAGGCGCGCGGGCTCGCGGTGAGCACGGCGCAACGATCAGCCGCCCTGCCCGACGTCCCAACTGCGAAAGAACAAGGCGTCGACTACGTCGCCACCAACTGGTTCGGCTTCGCGTTCCCGAAGGGCACGCCGAATGAAGCGGTCAACGCCCTGCACGACCAGGTCGTGCGCGCGCTCGCCTCTCCCGACGTGCGGGAAAAGCTGCTCGCCACCGGAGCGGAAGCGTCGACCTTCACCCCCGAGGAATTCGCCCGTTTCGTGCAGGACGACACGCGCAGGTGGACCGAGCTGATCAAGGCGAGCGGGATCAAGGTGGAGCCGTAAGTCGGGCCTCCCAGGCCGGCGTTCGGCCTAGGACGTTCGTCTGGTGCACAAGCCGCCCCGTCCGTGCCAGAATTCCGGCTCACGCCTGTCATCCAGGGAGGGTGCCATGACGCAGTCGCACGCCGTCTCGATGGGGATCGGTCCTCTGGCCGCCCTGGACGAGAACGCATTGAAGGAGCTCGCGCCCCACGGCACCGCGCGCACGTTCTCCAAGAACGCGGTCATCATCAACGAGGGCGACGAGACCGACTCGCTGTACATCCTGCTCTCCGGGCGCATCAAGGTGTTCGTGAGCGATGAGGACGGCAAGGAAGTGGTCCTCAGCACAATGCGCGAGGGCGGCTACTTCGGCGAGCTGGTGCTCGACGGAGGCCCGCGCTCCGCTTCGGTCATGGCCGTGGAGCAGTGCCGCTGCTTCGTGATCCCGATGAGCGAGCTCGAGCGATTGCTCGAGCGCAACCCCCTGTTCGCCCGCCACCTCATCCACCTCTTGATCGCCAAGACGCGCAGCCTCGTCAAGCAGGTGCGCGACCTCGCCCTGAAGGACGTCTACGGGCGGTTCGCGAAATTCGTCGACGAGAGCGCGATCGAGCAGAACGGCGCCCGCGTGGTGCCCGAGCGCCTGACGCAGCAGGACATCGCCGAGCGGATCGGCGGCTCGCGCGAGATGGTGAACCGCATCGTCAAGGACCTCACCGCGGGCGGCTACATCTCGGTCGACGCCAAGCAGATCACGGTCCACAAGCGCCTGCCCGCGCACTGGTAGAGGCGCACCTCTAGTTCTCCCTTCCGGAAGGCGGAATGTGCGTTTGGCACAAAACCGCCGTGAAGGACGCCCGCCCGGGCGCTGGAATGTGCATGCGGCACAGAACCGCAGTGCCGGACGACGGCGAGAACAAGCGATCGAAATCCTAAAGTGGTCTCCACGGGCAAGCGATTACCGCAACCCGAAAAACGAAACCAGGAGACCCAGATGAACAACCGCGAAAACCACACCGGATCTTTCAACGTCTTCACCATGGCCGCCGCAGCGGTCGCGATCGGCGGAACGGCACTGGCGCTCATGCTGATGCCGGCGCAAGCGACCTCCGAAGCGTCCGTCGAGAGCACTGAAAGCTACGATGCCGGCTACCTCCCGGCCCAGCTCGTCAGCCAGGCCAGGTACATCGAAGTAATGACGGAGCAGTTCTAAGTCGCAGCACGAGTTCGAACAAAGGGAAGGGGGCTAAGCGCCCCCTTTTTCTTTTCGTCAGCTCACGGGTGCCCGGCGTTCAGGCCCGGCAGCGACCATTCCTTCACCGGCATCGGCGCGGTGATCGCCTTGCCGAGCGCCGGCCACTCGAGGGCGTACAGGCCGGTGTCCGCGGCGATCCAGATGATCTTGCGATCCCATTCGATGAGCACGTTGTCGACGGTGCGGTTGTAGCTGTTCCACTTGTCGAGCTCGCCGCCCTGCGGCGGAATGAAGTACGCGACGATCGCGGGCTTCTTCGGGTCGCGGATGTCGTAGCACTGCACGCCGGCGTTGAAGTGCGCGTAGCAGGTGAAGTTGGGATCGGGCTTGCCGGGCGCCTTGAGATGGGGCGGGTTGTGCGGGCCGAAGCGCCCGCGCTTGTCGCAGAAGGTTTTATAAGGCGCCTCGCGCGGCGGCGTCGGGACCGGCAGCTTGGCGATCGCCTTGGGCGCCGCCGGATCGCGCACGTCGACGACCCACGAGGGTACGTAGGTCTCGTTGCAGTCGGGGCTGAGCGTCTCGGGATTGGTGATGACGAAGCCGCGGTCCAGGCGCGCGAGGTCGACCGTATGGAAGGCGATCGCGGTGCCGCGCGTGTACTTGTAGTCCGGGGTGAAGCGGCCGATGAGCCTGGGGTTGCGGATGTCCGAGAGGTCGTGGATCAGCATGCCGAAGGAACCGTACGCGCTGTAGCCGAGCTTGCCGCCGTCCTCGACTTTCTTCGGCACGTACATCGGCCCGTGCAGGCTGGTGAACGACACCCTGTCACCGTATTCGCGCCAGGCGCGGTACTGCGCTTCCTCGCTCGCGCGCTGCCCGGGCACCCACCACATTGCGACCTGCTTCGGATTCGCCGGATCGGACACGTCCACCACCATGATGCCGTTGCCGTGCCAGCGGATCGGGCTCTCCATGTGGATGAAGCTGTCGTCGGGCGCGGTGTCGAGGTAGGCGTAGTCGCCGCCGTCGTAGTAGTTGCGGTGCGTGCCTGATCCGGCCTGCACCTTGCGCTTGGGGTCGCCGCCGTCGGTGGAGAACTCCGAGAGCAGGACGATGTTCGCGGGATCGGTCGCGTCCCAGATGCGGATGCCGCGCAGGCCCGGCCCCTGCTTGGTCTTCTCGATCAGGCTGGGGTCGTCGTACTTGCCGTTGGGCGCGGTCGCCGTGGTCGAGGTGATCGGCGAGGACGCTCCGGTGACGAGGATCCACTTGCCGAGCTTGCGGTTGTACGCCACCTGCAGCTGCGAGCCGCGGAAGGCGGCGTGCTTCACGAGCTTCGGCGCGCGCGGGTCGCTGACGTCGATCACGTCGCCGTTCTGGAGGATGAAGCGGCGGGAACCGACCGCCATCATCTGCAGCTTGTGGCCGCGCTCCTCGCCGAGCGCGAACACGCCGAGCACCCGCATGTTCTTGGCGTAGCTGTTGCGGTCGAGATACTCGAGGCTGCCCTTGTGCGGGTGAGGATGCTGGTTGGCGAGCGCGGGGGAGAGCGCGATCGCGAGCGCGGCGAGGCCGGCGCGCAGGACCTTGCTTCGTGCGGATGACATCGAGCGCCTCCAGAAGGTTGGCATTACACTAGTCCGACGGCCAGCACTATACGACAGGGAGGCCATCATGCTCAGAGGGTCCTGCATCGCCGCCGTTCTCTGCGTTTTGGCGACGGCCGCCGCGCAGGTCGCGGCGCAGTTCGCCGACTTTCGGCCGGTCACCGACGCGATACTGGCCGACCCGGATCCTGCCGACTGGCTGATGATCAGCCGCACCTTCGACCAGCAGCGCTACAGCCCGCTCAACCAGATCGACAAGAGCAACGTCGGCCGGCTGCGCATGGTCTGGGCGCGCGGCCTGCCGAACGGCACCCAGGAATCGACGCCCATCGTCTACCGTGGCGTCATGTACTTGAACGCCCCCGGCGCCTCGATCCAGGCGGTCGACGCGACCAACGGCGATCTCATCTGGGAATACCAGCGCGACTACCCGAAGACCGTCACTCCGACGGCCGCGCGCGCGAAGAGCCTCGGCATCTACGAGGACATGATCTACTTCGCGGCGCCGGACGGATTCCTGCTTGCGCTCGACGCGAGGACCGGCAAGCTTCGCTGGGAAACCAAAGTCGACGACGGCGGCCACACCGCCGGCGGCATTCTCGTCGCCGACGGCAAGGTGATCACCAATCGCACCTGCGGGCAGGGCAATCGCGAGAACTGCTTCATCGCGGCGCACGACGCGAGGACCGGGAAGGAAATCTGGAAGTTCTATACGACGGCCGCGCCCGGCGAGCCCGGCGGCGACACCTGGGCCGACATGCCGGTGAACGAGCGCGCCGCGGGCCCCTGGGGCCTGCCCGGCTCGTACGATCCGAAACGCAGGATCCTGTACTGGGGCATCGCCAACCCGAACCCCTATACCCGGCTCACGCGCCATGGGAGCGCCGACGCCGTATCGCTCTCCGCGCCGGCCAATCTCTACAGCAATTCGACCGTCGCGCTCGACGTGGCGACGGGAAAGCTCGCCTGGTACTACCAGGAGCTTCCCGGCGATGACTGGGATGCCGATCACAACCAGGAGCGGATCCTGGTGCGCACGCGCTTGAACCCCGACTCGAGGCACGCGAAGTGGATCAATCCAGCGATCGCGCCGGGCGAGGAGCGCGACGTCGTGGTGACGGTCGCCGAAGGCGGCGGCCTGTTCGTGGTCGAGCGGGACGGCGGCCGGTTCCTGTGGGCGAGGCCGTTCCCCTACGACGATCCCAACATCAACATGAACCACATCGACGTGAAGACCGGCCGCACTCGCGTCAACCCCGACAAGCTCTTCAGGAAGGACGGCGACAAGATCCTGGGGTGCTACCACAACACGCGCGGGCTGTGGTCGATCGCCTACCATCCGGGCAAGAACTCGCTCTACGTCCCGTTCCAGGATCAATGCCTGACGATGACCGCGAACGCGAAGGCCAAGACCGGCTGGGGCCCGCGGGCGGGCGTCCTGCGCCCGGGCTCCGACCCGAACAAGTACATGAACCTCGGCAAGATCGATCTCGCGACGGGCGAGATGCGCGTGCTCTACTCGCAGCCGCAGGCGAGCGCAGGGTCGGCGCTCGTCACCGCGGGCGACCTCGTTTTCTGGGGAGACCAGAATCGCAGGCTGCGCGCCTTCGACGCCGACGACGGCCGGATTCTCTGGGAGGCGGTGGTCGGCGGCATGGTCATGACCAGCACCATCAGCTACGCGGTGAACGGCAGGCAGTACGTGATGGTGTTCACCGGTGAGGGCCAGTCGGTCACGGCGGGGCCGCTCGGCCTCACGCAGAAATCCATGCCCAGGGCGGTGCGCGGTCACAACTCCATCTTCGTATTTGCCTTGCCGTGAGCTTGAGAACAGGCGCCGTTTTCTGTGCGTTGGCGATCGCGCAAAGCGCGTGGGCTCAGGATCGCGCGTCGATCGAAGCCGGCGCGGAGCTCTACCAGGCCCATTGCGCGTCGTGCCACGGAGAAAGACTCGTGAGCACCGGCACCATATTCGATCTGAGAAAGCTACGCGCCGACGAGCGGCCCCGCTTCGACAAGGCCGTCACCGACGGCAAGGGACAGATGCCGGCGTGGGGCGGTGTGCTCAGCACCGAGGAGTTCGATCGGCTGTGGGCGTACGTACGCTCCAGGGCGAATGATTAGGCGGGTCCGGAGGCACTACCACCGGATCGCCCGCCTATTCCGTGAGCCCGAGCACCGCGCGCAGGCTCTTCGCCAGGGCTTCGTGCTCGAAGGGCTTTGTGAGGTAGCCGTTGGCGCCGCCCGCGAGCCCGCGCAACACGTCCTTGCGGCTGGTCTGCGCCGTGAGCATGATGACCGGGATCGCCTTGAGCGAAGGGTGGTGGCGGACGCGCGCAAGGATATCGAAGCCGTCGGCGCCGGGCAGGTTCACGTCGAGCAGGATCACATCGGGCAAGGGGGAGCCGCGGAGCGCTGCCACGATCTCATCGCGGCTGCTCGCGACGCGCGGCTCGTAGCCGTCTAGCTTCAGCAACATCTTCACCGCCGTGACGAACTGGAGGTTGTCCTCGATCAGGAGGACCGAATACTTGGAGCCGTTGTTCGGCGCCTTCTTGGCGCCCGCCTGCTGCGCGACTCCGATGTAGTAGCCTTTTTCACCGAGCGACTGCAAGCTTTTTTCCGCCTCGTCCGTCGAAGCGCCGCCCGGCTTGGCGTCGACCGGCACCTCGAAAAAAGAGCCGAGGTCCACCTCGTGCGTCTGTCCCGGCTTGGCGACGTCGATGAGCTTTCCCCGAAGCAGCGCTTCCACGGACGCGCTGATCTCGCCGGGCCGCGCGTCGGTCATGCGCTTGACGATCGCCGACATGGGTGACTTGCCGTCGAACATCACCATCAGCTCGAGCGCGACGGTAGAGAGCTTGGTCGAGCCCCCCTTGAGTTCCGCCCTACCTCTGTCGGTCAGCACAAAGACGGTGAGGTTGTCGGTGTCTTCCAGGCTCATGGTCCCCCTTGTCGGAGCGACACAACCTTGGCACATGATACGACCTCGACGAACCGGGGGCGCGGTCAGCTTCCCGCAAGAAACGCGCATTTGCCCCGGTGGAATGTGCGTTTGGCACAAGATCGCCGTGACGGACGCCCGCCCGGGCGCCGGAATGTCCATGCGTCACAAAACCCCTGTGCCGGACGACGGCGAGAACGAACGGCCGAAATCCTAAAGTGGTCTCCACGGGAAAGCGATTTCCGCAGCCCCGAAACGAAGGGAGACTCAAATGAGCAACCGCGAAAACGAAAACGGCAAGTCCGGATCTTTCGACGTCTTCACGCTGGCCGCTGCGGCGCTCGCGATCGGCGGAACGGCCCTGGCGCTCCTGCTCATGCCGGCCCAGGCGACTTCGGAAGCCTCCAGCGAAAAGACCGAGAGCCACGCCGCGGTCGGCGACGGCGCCGGTTACCTTCCGGCGCAAGTGGTCAACCAGGCCAAGGAAATCGAGCCGTTGCCGGAGCAGTTCTGAGGCCGACGGCTCGGCGACTAAGGAGACAGGACATGATGAGCTTCGCGACTTCGACGATTCAGATTGCTTTGATAGTTTTTCTCGCCTGGGGCGGGATGCTGTCCCTGGCGTACATCGCCCGGGAAGGGGCACGGGATTTCTGGGCCGGGTGGTAGTGGCGGCAGAGCTGTAGCCGCGAGGGGGCGCCGCGCACTGGGAGGGGCTGGCGCCCCTTTTTTTTTGCTGGCCGGCTTATCGGACGAAGGCGCGTCCGATTAGCACTGCGTTGCTGCCGCCGAAAGCGAAGGAATTGGACATCACCGTCCGTACCGCGACTCCTCCGCGCCCGAGATTGGGAACGTAGTCGAGATCGCACTCGGGATCCGGAACGCGAAGGTTCGCGGTGGGTGGAACCGCACCGCGCCCGATCGCCATGAGAGAGGCGATGAATTCCACCGCGCCCGCCGCTCCCATGAGATGACCATGCATCGACTTGGTCGAGCTGACCGGGACATGCTCGGCGTGGTCGCCGAAGACCTTTCGGATCGCGGCGGTCTCGATCACGTCGCCGGCCGGGGTCGCGGTGCCGTGCGCATTGATGTAGTCGATTTCGTCCGGGGACGCGCCCGCATCCGCGAGCGCCAGCCGGATCGCGCGGACTTGTCCCTCCTCGCCCGGGCGGGTCAGATGCGAAGCATCGCTCGCAGCCCCGTAGCCGATCACCTCGGCGTGAATCCGAGCGCCGCGGCGCGACGCGTGGGCCAGCGCTTCCAGCACCAGCATGCCTGCGCCTTCGGCCAGGACGAGTCCGGTCCGGTCCTTGGAAAACGGCCGGCACGAAGCGGCGGGATCGTCCGGGTCGGTTACGGCCAGCGTCCGCAGCGCCTCCCAGGCGCGAATCGTGCCCAGCGTGAGCAGCGATTCGGCGCCCCCTGCGATCGCCGCGTCGACATAACCATGACGAATTGCCCGGCACGCCTCGCCGATGGCTATCGCCGATGAGGAGCACGCGGTGGAGTAAGTGAAGCTGGGCCCGCGCAGACCGTGATCGATCGATATGTGACTGGCGGCGGCGTTATTCATGGTGCGTGGGACGGTGTGGGGAGGCACTCTATCCTTGCCTCCGAGGAATATCTCCGCGTACCCGGCCTCGATCGTGCTCGCGCCGCCCAGCCCGGTTCCGACGAACACTCCGGTGCGGTCTTTGAGGGATTCCTCGAAGTCGATGCCCGCGTCCCGGATCGCCTGGCCGGCGGCTTCGAGCGCGAACTGGCTGAACCGGTCGAGAAGCGCGAGCTTGGGCCTGGGAAAACGCGACACGGGGTCATATTCGACTTCGCCGCCGACGTTGGCAGCGAGATATCCGGCGAAACTGGCCGAGAGCTTCCGGATTCCGGACCGGCCCTGCAGGAGCTTGTCGAAGAACTCGTTGCAGTCGTTACCCAGCGGGCTCATCACCCCCATGCCGGTGACCACGACGCGGCGTGGATTCACGGGACGCTACTTCGACCCGCCGGACCGTTGCGCGACGAGCCGGTCGACGAGGTCTGCAATATCCCGCACGGTCCGGATCGGCACCCGCTCCTCGGGCATCTTGATGCCGAACTTGTCTTCGATGTCGAACATCACCTCGAGCACGGTCAGCGAATCGACATTGAGCTCGTCCAACGGGCGGGTCGGGTCTAGGCTCTCCACCGGCACCTCCGCCGACGCCGCGATCAATTGCTGAATGACGCCCAGTGAGCTCACAGATCAGGCGACTGCCGATCTTCTCTCCGGGGGTCCCACCGTCGCGTTCCCCGCAGACCCTGCGGCGAGGGTCCGGGTCCGATCGCGAAAGAAGCGGATCGTTTCGCTCGCGACGAGATCTTTTTCGTTGTCCAGCGTGACCATGTGGTAGCTGTCGCGCAGCAGCACGAAATCCACGTCGCCCGATCCTATGTTCTTCAGAACGAACTCCGCGCTTCTCACGCTGGCCACGTCGTCTTCCTCGGCGTGGATGACGAGCGCGGGTGATTTGACCGCCGGAATCGTCCTCTTGACGTGGCGGATGAGTTTCTTCGCCTGGTAGATCGCAGTCATCGGCAAGCTCGAAGCGCCCGCGATCGAGGTCGTTTCCTCCGACATCTCGCGCGCGATCCACTTGCGCAGACACTCGTTCTTCACGCCGTAGGGATGCCGCTCCCGGTACGAGTAGCAGTACCGCAGCGGCGTGTAATAGGCGAGGGGCGCGAGGAACTGATACCAGGGCAGACTCCACCCGTCGTAGGCTAGCGTGGTGGCGAGCAGCGACAGCGCAGCCACCTGGCCGGGGCGCTCGGCCGCGAGATCGAGCGCGAGGACCGCACCGACGCACAATCCGGAAACACACACATGGCGAAAGTTGCTCGCGAGCTCGTCGAAGCGCTCGAAAACCTGTGCCCGCCAATCCCGCCAGCTTCCGGTCGCGAACGGGTCGGAGCGTCCGGCGAAACCGTAGCCGTCGAAATGCGGCGCGTACGTCGCAAACCCCTCCATGCGCAGGCGCTTGGCGAGATACTGCATTTCAAGCGGACTACCGGAAAGTCCGTGGATCAGCAAGGCAGCACGATGGCAATCGGCTTTACGCATTCGTAGGGAGAACCTTCAAGATCTCGAAGCTGACCCGCGCCTCGAAGGAGTCGCTCGGATTCTACGGTGTCGGCCTTGCAGAAGACTGACTGCCTCATAAGGTTTGATGCATCCTGACTCATTTTTCAGGTTCGCCGCGCCCTGACGTTCACTTTTGAGGGTTGTCGCAGCGCGGACAGCGAAGTGAAAGCTTCCGTCAGTCGCGTGCAAGCGCTGCGTCGTGATAATCGCTCCCCGGAATGTCGGCTGTTTTTCGAATGAGCATGGGCGGACTCTGGCAGGCAGTCATCGCGGCCGCGGGCATTGCGTTGATCGTCGCGGCAGCGGTCTTCGCCTACGGCGCCAAGGGTTGGTTCACCGTATCCGCTGTGGCGCCAGCGGTGTCGAAGGGGGAGTCCGGCGTGCTTCGATACGCGCCCGACTCGGCGCAACTCTCCGTGATCAAGGTGAAGCGCGTGGAGGTTTTCCCGGTGCCTCTCGCCGAGCCGCTCAACGGCCGAGTGGCTTTCGACGAGACCTCTACCGCGCGCGTGAGCTCGCCGATATCGGGGCGCATCGTCGCGCTCAAGGCACAGGCTGGAGACATGGTCGGAGCGGGGGACGCGCTTGCCGTGCTCGATTCGCCCGACCTTGCCGCAGCCGTGGCCGACTTGCGCAAAGCCGAAGCCGACGAGGTGCGCAAGAGGTCCGCCCTCGAGCGCGCCAAGACACTGTACGAGGGCGAGGTGCTGGCGAAAAAAGATCTGGAATCGGCGCAGGCCGATTCCGCCCAGGCCCGCGCCGAGACCGCGCGCGCGGCGCTGCGCCTGCGCAATCTCGCTCCCGCGGGCGCCGGGGAGGACAGCCGCTACGTCCTGCGTGCGCCGATCTCCGGCGTGGTCGCCGACCGCCAGGCCAACCCGGGGATGGAAGTGCGGCCCGATCTTCCCAATCCGCTGTACGTCATCACCGACCCGGCGAGGCTGTGGGTGCTGATCGATCTCCCCGAGCGCGATCTCCCCAAAGTCGTCCCCGGGCAACCCGTCTCGGTCGAGGTGGATGCCTGGCCGGGCGAGCGGTTCCGGGCGCGCATCGATCGGATCGGAGTCGTCGTCGATGCAGCGACGCGGCGCGTGCCGGTGCGATGCGCGGTGGCCAATCCGCAGAGGAAGCTGAAACCGGAGATGTACGCGCGCGTCACCTTGCTCGCCAACGAGAGCCTGAGGGCGATCCGCGTGCCCAACACGGCGCTCGTCACCGAGGGGCTGTACAGCTACGTCTTCGTCGAGCGCAGTCCCGGCGTGTTCGCGCGCCGTCGCGTCGCGCTCGCAGTCCAGGACCGGGACTACAGCTACCTTGAATCCGGAATCGACGCCGGCGCGCGCGTCGTCGTGGCCGGCTCGGTGCTGCTCAACAGCGAGCTCGAGTCAGGACAGTAGTGCTCGAGCGTCTCATCGGCTTCGCGCTCCAGCAGCGCGTGTTCGTGCTCGTGGCAACGGTCGCGCTGGTCGTGTTCGGCTGGAACGCGCTCGGCAATCTCCCCATCGAGGCCTTCCCCGACGTACAGGACGTGCAGGTGCAGATCGTCACGCAGGCACCGGGGCAGGCCCCCGAGGAAGTGGAGCGCGCCGTCACGCTGCCGATCGAGCGCGAGATGAGCGGCGTGCCGCGCATGACCAATCTGCGCTCGGTGTCGATCACGGGCCTCTCGGTGGTCACGCTGACCTTTGCCGACCAGACCGACGACTATTTCGCGCGGCAGCAGGTGCTCGAAAGGCTGCAGATAGTGAATCTGCCGGCCAACCTCCAGCCCGCGCTCGCGCCGCTGACCACTGCCGTCGGCGAGATCTACCGCTACATGCTCGACGCTCCCGCCGACATGCCGGCGAACGAGGTGCGCGCGATCCAGGACTGGACGATCCGCCCGGCGCTGCGCATCGTGCCCGGCATCGCGGACGTGGTGAGCTTCGGCGGCACGATCAAGGAGTACCAGGTCCGCCTCGACCCCTACCTGATGAAGAAATTCTCGCTGACCATCGACCAGATCGCCGCTGCTGTCGGCAACAACAGCGCCAACATGGGCGGAGGGCTGCTGCGCCGTGGAGAGGAGTCGCTGGTGGTCCGCGGAATCGGCCTGTTCCGCACGCTGGAGGACATCGGGCAGGTGGTCGTCGTCTCTCGCGGCGGCCGGCCGATCCTCGTCCGGGACGTGGCGGCGCAGGTGACGATAGGATCGCGGCCCCGCTCGGGCGTGGTGGCGTTCAACGACCGTGACGACATCGTCGAGGGCATCGTGGTCATGGTCAAAGGCGGGAACGCGACCAAGGTGGTGGCCGCGCTCGAGGACAAGGTGCGCGAGGTGAACGCCAAGCTGCCCAAGGGCGTGAAGATCACGCCCTTCTACGAGCGCACCGACCTCATCGAGCACACCGTGCGGACCGTCGCCGAGAACCTGCTCCTGGGCGCGGCTCTCGTGATCGCCATCCTGGTCGTGTTCCTGCGCAACTGGCGCACCGCGCTGATCGTCGCGTCGGTCATCCCGCTGTCGCTCCTCTTTGCGTTCGCTCTGATGGATGCCCGCAGCGTGTCCGCCAACCTGATATCGCTCGGCGCGATCGACTTCGGCATCATCATCGACAGCGCGGTGGTGCTGGTCGAGGCGCTGATGGTGAGGCTCGCCCTCGCGCACGAGGAGCACAACCCGCAGCACTCGGGCCACGGCTGGCGCATGCACGCCTTGAAGAGCACGGCGGTCGAGCTCGCCCATCCCATCCTCTTCTCCAAGGCGATCATCATCACGGCGTTCCTGCCGATCTTCACGTTCCAGCGGGTGGAAGGGAAAATTTTCACGCCGATGACTTACACGCTCTCGTTCGCGCTGCTCGGCGCGATTCTCCTGACGTTGACGCTCGTTCCCACGCTGCTCGCCTACGCCATGAAGGGCGAGGGGCTGGTCGAACGCGAAAGCGGCTGGATGCGCGCGTTCCAGGAGCGCTACCGCGCTGCGCTTCTCCGGCTCGAAACACATCGCGCCGCGACCATCGGGGCGTCGGTCGCGCTCCTGGGCGTCTCGCTCGCGGCCGCGCCCCTTCTCGGGACGGAGTTCCTCCCGAAGCTCGACGAGGGCAATATCTGGCTCACCATCTCGCTGCCGCCCTCCACGTCGCTCGAGCGGACCAAGGAAGTCGAGCGCGACGTGCGGGCCATCCTGCGCAGCTACCCGGAAGTGGTGCGCGTCGTGACACAGGTGGGCCGGCCCGACGACGGCACCGACCCCAAGGGTCCCAACAATCTCGAGGTCCTGGCGGACCTGCGCCCGCGAAGCACCTGGCGCTTTTCCACCAAGGACGAGCTCGTCGGAGACATGTCGCGCAAGATCCGCGCGCTGCCGGGTGTACCGACCAATTTCTCGCAGGTCATACAGGACAACGTCGAGGAGGCGTTGTCCGGAGCGAAGGGCGAGATCGTGGTCAAGATATTCGGTCCCGATCTCGAAATCCTGCAGGACAAGGCCGATCAGATAGCGCGCGTCCTGTCCGGCATCCGCGGCGCGACCGACGTCGCGGCCTTCCGCATAGGCGGACAGACCGAAGCGACGATCACGCTCGACCGGGGGCGCCTCGCCCGCTATGGCCTCAACGTGAGCGACGTCGGGCTGGTGATCCAGACTGCGCTCGCCGGCGCCGCGGTCAACGCGTTCTACGAAGGAGATCGGCGCTTCGACGTCACGCTGCGCCTCGAGGAGCGCTACCGCGACGCGGTCGACGACCTCGCGAACCTGCAGGTCGCCCTGCCGGGCGGGGCCGGAACGGTAGCGCTCGGCGACATCGCGACGATCGAGCTGAAGCAGGGCGCGTTCCGGATCGCGCGCGAGCGCAGCGGCCGAAACGCGACGGTCAAGGCCAACCTGATCGGGCGCGACCAAGGCAGCTTCGTCGCCGAGGCGCAGCGGCAGGTCGCTGAGGCGGTGCGCCTGCCCGCGGGATACTCGATCACCTGGGGCGGACAGTTCGAGAACCAGCAGCGGGCGGCGGCGCGGCTGAGGCTCATCGTGCCGGTGAGCCTGCTCCTCATCTTCTCGCTGCTTTTCTGGGCGTTCCGCTCGGTGGCGAAAGCGGGACTGGTCTTGCTCATGATCCCGTTCACCCTGATCGGCGGCATCGCCGGGCTCGCGCTCGCGGGCTTGCACCTGTCGGTCTCCGCCGCGGTAGGCTTCATCGCGGTGGCCGGCATATCGGTGCAGAATGGAGTCATCATGGTCGAGCAGATCATGGAGCTTTCGCTGAAGGGGCGGGATCGCGCCGCAAGCGTGGTCGAGGGCGCGGTGCTGCGGCTGCGCCCCATCGTGATGACCGCGCTGATGGCGGGTTTGGGTCTGTTGCCGGCGGCGCTGTCGCACGGCATCGGCTCGGAGACCCAGCGCCCGTTCGCGGTGGTCATCGTCGGCGGAATCGTCTCCGCGACGACGTTCACGCTGCTGCTCCTGCCTATCCTCTATCGCTACTTTGAATCGGAGCCGGCCCCGGAATGAGGGCATGACGACCTTCGTTCTCGTCCACGGCGCGTGGCACGGCGGCTGGTGCTGGCGCCACGTCGCTCCCATCCTGCGTCGTGCCGGCCACGCGGTGTTCACGCCCACGCTCACGGGCCTGGGCGAGCGCGCGCACCTCGCGCGTCCCGGGATCGACCTCGATCTCCACATCCAGGACGTGGTCGCGGTGCTCGAGATGGAGGACCTGCGCGAAGTGGTGCTCCTCGGGCACAGCTACGGCGGCATGGTGGTGACCGGCGCCGCCGAACGCGCGCACGCGCGCATCCGCCGCCTCGTCTACCTCGACGCCTTCGTTCCCGAGAACGGCAAGTGCCTGCTCGACTACGTCGAGCGCGCGGTGCCCGAGCGCGCCGGGCGCTTCCGCGAGGAAGGCGAGCGCCAAGGTTGGGTGGCGCCGCCGCCGGTTTCGACGTGGGGCCTGGTGAAGCCCGAGCACGTCGCTTTTACCCGACAGCGCGAGAACCCTCATCCTTTCGGCTGCTTCACGCAGCCGGTCAGGCTGGTGAACTCGTCAGCCGCAGCGCTGCCCAAAACGTTCGTATATTGCTCGTCGCCCGCGACCGGCAGCTTCGACCAGTTCGCCGCGAAATACCGCGGCGACCCCGCGTGGCGCTTTCACGAGCTCAAGACGGGACACGACTGCATGGTCCTCGTGCCCGAACAAGTCGCGGCGATACTGCTCGAAGCCGCGCAAGAATAGAACCACCCGGAAAGGACTATCGTGAAGCACGCTATCCTGATCGTCGTCGGTCTCGCCGCCAATGGCGCCGCCTCGGCCGCATCGGTCGCCTACAACATCGATCCCGAGCACACCTATCCGAGCTTCGAGGCCGACCACATGGGGCTGTCGATCTGGCGCGGCAAGTTCAACAGGACGAGCGGCAAGGTGACGATGGACCGAGCCGCGGGAACCGGGACCGTGGAGGTCGCCATCGAGACCGCGAGCATCGACTTCGGCCACGCCAAGCTTGCGGAAGTCATGCTGTCTCCGGACCAGCTCGACGCGAAGAAGTATCCGACGATCATGTACAAGGGGAAGCTCGGGCGCTTCGTAGCCGGGTCCCCGACCGAGGTGAAAGGCGAGCTGACGCTGCATGGCGTGACGCAGCCGGTCGCGCTGAAGATCAACATGTTCAAGTGCATTCCGCACCCGTTCCTCAAGCGCGAGTGGTGCGGGGCGGACGCATTCGGGACGTTCGATCGCAGCAAGTTCGGCCTGGACTACGCGCCGCAGTGGGGCTTCAAGCCGGAGGTCACGCTGCGCATCCAGGTCGAGGCGGTGGCGGAGAAATAGCGTGATCCGGAACGACATCGAATCCTGGAGCCCGGTCGCCAAGCTGTTCCACTGGGGGATGGCGGCGCTCATTTTCGCGCAGATCGCGCTAGGCCTCACTGCGGTGAGCTGGCGGGTCTCGCCGACCAAGCTCGACCTGCTCGTGTGGCACAAGTCGACCGGCATGCTGATTCTCGCGCTCCTCGCGCTGCGCCTGCTGTGGCGGCTTTCGCACCGCGCCCCCGAGCTGCCGTGGGAGATGCCGCTGTGGGAGCGTGCCGGCGCGCATCTCTCCCATTTCCTGCTGTACGCGCTCATGATCGCCCTGCCGCTCACCGGCTGGGTCATCAGCTCCGCGAGCAACGTGCCGTTCAGGATCTTCTGGACGATCCCGCTGCCGGCGATCACCGCGCCCGACAAGGCCGTCTCCGACCTGTTCGCGACGATCCACGGCTGGCTCGTCACGCTGCTCGCGCTGGTGCTCTTCGCGCACATCGCCGCCGCGCTGCGCCATCATTACGTCAAGCGCGACACCGTGCTCTCGCGCATGCTTCCGTGGAAAACCTCGTGAGGAAAATCTCCTTCCTGCTGTCGGCGCTGGCGTTTGCTTGCCCCGCGCCGCTTTTCGGTCAGAGTGCGGCCTGGAAAATGGATCCTTCCGGCAGCAAGCTCGAGTTCGTCGCCACCTTCGAGAAGAATCCCGTTCCGGGCGTGTTCAAGGAGTTCGACACTCGCCTGCGCTTCGACCCGGACAAGCCCGCCGGCGGCCGCCTCGACGTCACCATCAAGGTCGCGAGCGCCGACATGGGCATTCCGGACGTTGACAAGGAGATCCGCAACAAGGACTGGTTCGATTACGCCGGCTTCCCGCAGGCGGAGTTCCACTCGACCGACCTGCGCCGCGACGGCAAGGGCTATGTCGCGCGCGGCACGCTCACGCTGAAGGGCGTGAAGCAGGCCGTCGAGGTGCCGTTCACCTGGACGGCCTCGGGCGGCGGCGCGACGATGGAAGGCGAGCTCACGCTGCAGCGCGGCGCCTTCGGCATCGGCCTGGGCGAATGGAAGGCGAGCGATACCATAGGCGCCGACGTGAAGGTGAAATTCAAAGTGAAGCTGCGCAAAGCCTGAGGATGCGACTCGGCCACGTTGCGGCGGCCGCCGCGCTCGCCTTGTTCTTGGCCGGTTGCGCCGAGCTCCCCCGAATCGAGGCGCCCGTCGCTCCGCCGGCCGAGTTTCCGGAAGGCTACTACCAGCAGGCCCTGAAGCAGGGCAAGGCCATCTATCGCGTCGACCCCGCGGAGTCGCTCGTCGTGATCGAGGTGCGCCGCGGCGGCTCGCTCGCGCGCCTGGGGCACGACCACGTCGTCGCGAGCCACGACGTGACGGGGTATATCGCGCCGGAGGAAGGCCGCACCGATCTGTATATGGCGCTCGCGCGCATGCAGGTGGACGAGCCCGCGTTGCGCAAGGAAGCGGGCTTCGACACGGAGCCCACCGAGTCCGACATCGAGGGGACGCGCTCCAACATGCTGAACCACGTGCTCGAGGCGGACAAGTTTCCCTTCGCGCTCATCGCCGTCGCCGGGGCGGACGCGAGCCAGAAAAAGACCACGCTCGCCGTCGCGATCACGCTGCACGGCCACATGCGCACGCTGCAGGTTCCGGCCGAGATCGAGGCCGACGACAAGACGATAGTCGTGTCGGGAAAGCTCGCGTTCAACCAGACCGATTTCGGCATCACGCCCTACTCGCTGCTGGGCGGAGCGATCGCGGTGAAGGACGGCCTCGAGCTGCGCTTCCGCATCCGGGCGCGGCGCCTGCCCGGCTCGCCGTAGGCGGCGATGAAAGTCGCCCTGTTCGGCGCGACCGGCATGATAGGCGCGAGCGCGCTGATCGAGTGCCTCGCCGCGCCGCAGGTCGAGTCCGTGCTCGTCGTCGGACGAACGAGCATCGGGCTCAAGCCTCCGAAGGTGACCGAGGTCCTCCACTCGGATTTCCTCGATCTTGCGCCGCTGGCGCCGCGTTTCGCGGACTGCGACGCGTGCTTCTTCTGCCTCGGCGTGTCGGCCGCCGGAAAGAGCGAGGGCGCCTACACCCGCCTGACCTACGACCTCACGCTGGCCGCCGCGGGCTCGATGGCCGCGGCGAATCCGGGGATGACCTTCTGCTACGTCTCGGCCGCCGGCGCCGACGAGCGCGGGCGGGCGATGTGGGCGCGCGTCAGGAGGAGGACCGAGAGCGCCGTTCTCGCCCTGCCGTTCAAGTCGGCGTTCGTGCTGCGCCCGGCCTACATCCAGCCGCTTCGCGGGGTGCGCTCGAGGACGCCGCAGTACCGCGCCGTGTACGCGGTTCTCGGCCCGCTCTACCCGGTGCTGCGGCGGCTCGCGCCGCGCTACGTCACGACGAGCGTAGCGGTCGCCCGCGCGCTCTTGCGCCTCGCCGCGCGCGGCTATCCGCGCGCCATCGTGCACACCGACGACATCAACCGGCTCGCGCGCGAGGCCTAGAGCCTCTCGTGTATGCTTGCGCCCGGGCGGGAAATGGGAGCGGGCATGTCATCGGGTGCGGCCTGGACCGATTCTTTTCCAGGCAATTTCCAGTGGTCGAACGCGACGCTCGTGTGCAAGGGCATGGCGCCGTACGGCGCGGTCGCGCTCGAGGAGATCGAGCGGATCTGCGAGCGCCTGAAGTCGCGCGGGCCGCACGACGCGGACGCGTGGTGGCAGGAATGGTGCGCCGAAGCGGAGCGGAACGAAAAGCTCGCCGACGCGGCGGCGGGTGAAGGCCGCGACGCGGCCGCGGGCAACCACTACCTGCGCGCGGGCAACTACTACTACACCGGCGAGCGCTTCGTCCCGCCCGGCGACCGCAAGCTCGGGATCTACCGGAAGGCGCTGCGCTGCTTTAAGGAAGGCCTGAAGCGCCGCCACCCCGAGATCGAGTTCGTCGAAGTGCCCTACGAAGGCAAGACGCTGCCTTCGTACTTCATGAAGTCAAGAGCCAGCAACGAAAATACGGGCCGCGCGCTGACCGTCGTTCTCTTCGACGGCATGGACAACTGCAAGGAGATGAGCGTGCTCTTTGCGGGCCTCGAGTTCGCGCGGCGTGGGTTCAACACCCTCGCGATCGACGGGCCGGGGCAGGGGGAGACGCTGCGTCTGCGGAAAATCTACGCGCGCCACGACTACGAGGCTCCGGGCACCGCCGCCTACGAGTTCGTCGCTCGGCGGCCCGACGTCGATCCGAAGCGGGTCGTCGTCATGGGCTACAGCTTCGGCGGTTACTACGCGCCGCGCATCGCCGCGTTCGAGCGGCGCTACGCGGCCTGCGTGTGCCTGGGCGCGCTGCACTGGGACCTGCACGCGTGGCAGTCGCGCATCCGGGAGCAGCTCAAAGCCGATCCCAAGAAGAGCGCTCAGTCGAACTTCCAGTTCCAGTGGATACTCGGCCTCGACGACCCGGAGGAGGCGCTCGCGCGCGCGAAGCAGTTCTCGCTCGCCGGGATCGCCGACAGGATCGGCTGCCCGGTGCTGATCACGCACGGCGCGAACGACCGCGTCGTGCCGGCCGAGGCTGCACATGCGCTCTACGCGGCGCTCACCACCAAGAAGAAGACGCTGAAGATCTTCACGCCCGAGGAGGGCGGGGCCGAGCACTGCCAGGTGGACGACCGGCCGCTCGCGATCGCCTACATCGCCGACTGGATCGCAGCTACTTTGTGATGCTACAGGATGAAGGTGTACCCGAGGACGAGCGAGAGCTCCTCCATCTGGTAGCGAAACTGGGAGTCCTGCCACTTCGGGCCGCCGACCGTCATGTATGCCTGCCAGTGGTTCGCGAACTTGTATTGCATGGTGAATAGGTAAGCCCATTTCGAGACGCGCGTGTCGATGGAGGTCTTGGGCTGGCCGTTGGTCGGCCGGTTGTCGGGGGTGAGGATGACGTCGCCCGAGAAGCGCCCGCGCCAGGGCCCGTAGCCCAGCGCGAACTTCACCGAGCTTCCGTCGCGCCCCTGGAGACGGTAGTGCACCGCGGGTACGAGATACGAGTAGTAGCCCGTGATGCTGGTTCCGACGTTCTCGCGGGTGCCGGCCAGCGAGTCGGAATTCGGGTCCTGGCCAGGATCGGCGATGAACTGCTCGTTGAGCCTGACGTTGGCCCCGTAGAAGTAGACCGAGGCGCCGAAGTTGCTTTTGCCGAACTGGAAGCTCGGCGATTCGATGTTGATCGAAGCGAACGCCGACTTGCTGATGCTGTTGGAGACGTTGCCCACGTTGTCGTTCGACTTGCTGTGCACGTCGAGCGCGAAGTGGCGCAGGCCCACGCCCGGCGTGATCTCGAATCCGCGGATCCACCACCAGAAGTCGCTTTCCTTCTCCTTGCTCTCCTCCGCGGCGGTGCATGGCGCCGCGGAGGCGGCGAGCGCGAAAAAGAGGAGCGTCCGCAACCAACCCAGTGCAACGTGCATGGCGTCAGTTGCCGACGGTGAATCCCAGGATCGCCGGCCGCAGCTCCCGCTTGAGCGTCGCGTCGGCCTCGTCCATTGCGCGCCGCTGCGCGGTGGCTTTCTGCGGGCTCGAAGTCTTGATCTCCCAGCGCTTGTTGCCGCGCACCTTGCCGCTCGCCTTCTCAGCGAGCTGGACTTCCAGCGTGCCGCGCATCCAATACCAGCCGTTGATGACGCCGAGGTCGTCCATCTGCAGCGAGCCGTACAGGACGTAGGGCGCGTCCTCGCCCGCCTCCGGCACGAAGCCCGCCTCGGACAGCGCCGCGGACAGCATGCGCTCCAGCCCGTCCTGGGAGCCGGGCGCGGCGAGCGGTTTCATGTGCACGCGCTTGAGCAGGGCGGCGAGGTCCGCCGCGAGCTGGCCGCTGTTCTGCTCTGGCGGGACGCCCAGTCCGGTGACGTCGACCACCTGAAGGGTCCGCTGAACGGCGTCGCGCTCGCGCTGCGAGTCGAGCGCTTTGCTCGCCGAGGCCACCTGCGCCAGCAGATCCGGCGCGCTACGTGCCTGAGCGACGTAGCCGCGCGTCGCCGCATCGAGCCGATCGATGTCCGCGCGCAGACCCATCGCCGCCTGCGAGCGCGGCAGGACCGCGAGCGCGTAGGTCGACTTGGTCTGCGGATCCTGCCAGGTCTCGGGGATCTGGATGCCGCGCACGATCTGGTCGGTGCGCGTCGCGATGCTGCGCGAGACCTGCGACTCGGTCTTCGCGCCCTCGGCGCCCGAGCTGAAGCTGGTGACGTCGCTCGACTTCGCCGATATGCCCACTTCCAGGATCTTCGCCAGGTCGGCGCGCGCGCGGTTGCGCGCGTCCTCCTGTGTGCCCGCCGAGCCGCGCCCGACGAGATACTGGTTGTCCGGATACTTGGCGCTCTTGCCGTTCACCCAGTCCGGGGTGGAGGGCGTGCTCGCGCAAGCGGAAAGAAGAACGACTGCTGTGGCGATAGCTGACCGTGGCTTCATGGTCTGACCTCGAGATTGGTTGGAATCCAGTGCTTCGAAACGTATCTCTTTTCTCCCTTGCGCAAAGCGACCTTGATCTCGCTGACTCCGAGCACGCGCTCGTCGCGCCCGTGGAGCTCGATCTTGAGGTTGTATTCGCCCGGCGGAAGCGGCAGGCGCGCCAGATGAATCTCACCGGGCAGGGTGAACCAGCTGCGCGTGTCGGCGCGCTCGGTGAGCACGGCGGCGATGTTCACCGCCAGCCCGAGCAGGGGGCCGGCGCTCGAGCTGCTGTTGCCGCCCCCGCCCCCGCTCCTGCTCGCCGCCGCGGCCATCGAGTCCTTCACCGCCATGCGCGCGATCGCGCGCGCGGTGATGCCCGGCATCTGCGCGTCCAGGGTCTTCACCGCGATCGCGTCGATGTTCTCCACACGCGAGGTCCTCGCCGACTCGGGCCCCGCGCTCACGCTCGCGTAGCCGAAAGGCTGCGTGCGCGCGCGGTACTGGGGCAGCGCGATCCTGAGCATGCGCCCGGTCGCGGGGTTGAGCACTGTCGCCGCGCGCTCGCGCTTGATCGGCGCGAGCCCGGCGTGCACCGTCAGGATGACCTCGCCGCCCTCGAGCAGGTCGGCGACGCTCATCGTCTCCTTGATCCCGAACTCCTTGCGGTAGCGCCTCGCCTCCTCCTTCAGGCCCATGCGGTCGGCCAGCCGTATCAGGTCGTGCTTCAGCGTCTCGGGCACGGGGACCCCGAAGGTGTCGACCTGCTTCTGGTAGGCTTCGTAGGCCTTGCGGTACGCAATCATCGCGTCGCTCCACTCGCGCTCGTCCTCGTAGATGATCCCAGTGAGATAACGCGCGAAGGCGTCTTCCGCGTACGGGCTGTCGGGCGAGGCCTGGGTCTTCTCGCGCAGCAGCACGTCGACCTGCAGCGCCTCGACGCGCGCGGCGTCGAGATTCCCCTGCTCCAGGTAGTTGAGCGCCAGGTAGGTGCGCACCGCGACCTGCTCGAAGTCCGCGCCGACGAAGCTCTTGGTGGCGTCGTTCACCGCGACCGAGAGCGCCTGCTCGCTCACGCTCACGGCGCTCAGCTCCTCCATGAGCGGCTTGGTCTGCTCCAGCACCTGCGTGCTGTCGGCGTAGTCGCCGGCCATGCGCAGCAGCATCCCTTTGTTCATCAGATGGAGGACCTTGTCGGAGCCGGAGGCGGGGAGCTTCTCGTACTCGGTCAGCGCGATCTTGGGCTGCTGCTGGGCGAGGCTGCGCTCGGTGGACTGGATGGTATCGCTGAAGGTCGCGCACCCGGAAAGCGCGGCGAGGCACGCGGCCGCGCACGGCACCGAAAGTCTCGTCGCAATGCCGCCCGCAGACACGACTTTCGCAGGGGCCCGCGTCCTAGAACCGCAGCCTGCTGCGCGTGACGAGCTTCCTGATGTCCTTTTGTCCGACCCAGACCTTGCGGTTGTCCGCGAGGCTGATGAGAGTCATGTTGACCTGGTAGAAGCGGACCTGCGTGTCGCCCGAGGGATCGACGATGGTGTTGATCGTGCCGGTCAGCATGAAATCCGCCCCGAGCTCCCGGCCCATGGCGTTGCGCGTGTCCTCGCGCGCATTGAGGTCCTGGTCCTTGCGTTCGTCGCGGATCCCCAGGCGCTCTTGCTTGGTCGCGACGAAGTCGACCTTTCCTGAGTTGATGAGCGCGCGCTCTAGATCGAGCGTGAAGGTGCTGGTGTTGATGTGCTCGTGGCTCAGGTTGCGCACCTCGCCGACGATCACCGCGGGCCGCGCCTGGCCCGGGCGGCCTTTGAACTCCTGCAGCCACGCCCGCGCCAGCGAGTCCTGGATCATTTCCTGGGATACCAGCCGCGAGTCGGTGTCGTTCCACGCCCCGCTCAGGTCCACCGCTTTCGATTCGTCGATCCGCTCGACCTTGGTCGCGCAGGCGGACAGAACGGCGAGCGCGGCGAGCGCGAGTCCGGCGCGAAGCGAGCCGCCGCCGTTCATTTGCCACCCCCGGTGGAGACCTTGTCGAAGATGTTCTCGGCGTTGCGCCCGATGTAGCGCCGCAGGTCGTCGTTCATGCCGTTGGAGCCCTCGAGCGTGGTCTTGACCGACTTGAAGTCGAGCTCGGCGATCGCGTAGACCGTATTGGTCCTTCCGTCCTTCCAGCGGCCGATGATCTTCGACCCCGCGAGATTCTGCTTGGTGACGGCCTTGATCTGGCGCGACACGGCCTGGTCTGAGCTGGCGTTGGTGCCCGTGCCCGTGGCCGTGAGGTAGTCGTTGCTCACCACGTCGAGGTAGGTCGAGAGCATGCGGGCGACCTCGGCGCGCGCGCGGTCGTCCGCGGTCGAGCGCTGCAGAGCCTCGTCTCCCATTGCGGGAGAAGACCCCACCCCGTGGAACAGCCTGCCGTCCTTGTCGTTGAGAACTGCGGTGCCCTTGTTGACCCAGTCGGGGGCGCCCTTGATGCCGAGGTCGCTCTCGACGATGGTCTTGCCACCTCCGCAGGCGCCGAGCGTGAGCGCAAGGGCGGCTGCCGCGAGCTTGCTGGATAGGTTCATGGTGATTACCTCCTGTTCGAAGATGCTATAACGAACGACCGGGGCGGAAAGAATACCACGCTAGAGTGGGGGCCATTTGTCAGGGGTGTGACAGCCGCACGGTGAGGCAGGGGTGCCGGTATTGATGATTACATCAACATATGTGATAATAAGTTGATGGATAAATCAACAACCGTATCGGCCGCCGCGTTGAGCCCCGCGAGGCTGCTCGAGCAGATGTCATGGGCGGCGAAGGCGCGGTTCGCGACCGCGTCGAGCTGGGCTCGGGCTTGCGGCCTGCCCAAGGAGACACTCTCCAGGCTTAGGCGCAATCCTTCGTGCGATCTTCGCACGCTCGACGCGCTCGCCCGCGCGGCGGGGTGTACGCTGGTCGCGGTACCCGCGACAGCGCAAGGCGGTGAACACATGCCGAGATCGTTCGACCGCGACTACGAGGATGGTCTGCTCGATCTCTGCGCGTCGGGAAACGTCGATCCGGACGCCTGGCGGGCGTATGGACCGCGATTTTTCATGGGTGGCGTGGCGGTAGTGGTCGGGAGCGCCCGAGGGTTCGAGCGGGAGCGCTACCTGAGGCTCGCGGAGGTTCTGCATCCGGGTGTTTCCACGCCGGAAGTCTTCGCGATGTGGTTGAAGGAATCTCCACTCCGTCCGGACCGGTTCCTGCCAATGGTGAGAAAACGGAAACATCTCGCGTGAAGCCGCGAGCAAAACCGCGAGCCAAGCGGCAGCCCAAGGTGGAAGACGGGTACCGGGGTGCTTTCGCCGAGATCCTATCCCGGATACAGCAGGCCTTGAGCGGCTCGCAGCCCGACGTATTCCCAGTTCGCATGTACGTCGCGGGAGGCGCAGCCCTTCATTTCCACACTCGGGCACGGGTGACGGAAGACGTGGACGCCACATTCTCGAAGCGTGTTCTGTTCAACGAAAACATCGAAGTCTCTTATCGGGATCCAGATGGCCGCGCTCGCTTGCTGTACCTGGATCGCAACTACAACGACACGCTGGGTCTGCTGCACGAGGACGCGTACCTAGATTCGCAGCCCGTCAAGGTTCCCGGCATCGACAGAAAACTCATCGACGTCAGAGTCCTCTCGCCCGTCGATCTCGCGGTGTCGAAGGTTTCGCGCTTCGCCGATCAGGATCGGGACGATATCGTGCTGCTCGCCAAGGCTGGCCTCATCGACTCGGCGTCGCTGCGCAAGAGGGCGGAGGAAGCGCTGATCGGCTATGTGGGCAATATCGCCCCGGTTCGAGCCTCGATCGACATCGCGTGTCGCCTGATCGATTCCGTGCGCGCGTCGAAAAAACGCTGATCGCAATATCAAATTTGGCTATATTGCGGGTTGATCGACTCTGAAGGCCCGTCATGCTGCGCCTCATACTTCTGCTCTCGCCGTTGATCTGCGTGGCGGGCGCCTTTGCGCAATACCCGGCGAAACCCATCCGCCTGGTCGTCCCCTTTCCCGCGGGCGAATCCGTCGACGCAACCGCGCGCCTCGTCGGCCAGTCGTGGTCGGCGGCGCTGGGACAGCAGATCGTCGTCGACAACCGCGGCGGCGCGGGCGGCACGATAGGCAGCGAAGGGGTCGCGAAATCCGCGCCCGACGGCTACACCGTGCTCTGGGGCAACGTCGGGCCGCTCGCGATCGGCCCGAGCCTGTACAAGAAGCTCGGCTACGACGTGGCGAAGGACTTCGCACCGGTGTCGCTCGTCGCGACGCTGCCCTTCGTGCTGTTCGCGAGCCCCGCGCTGCCGGTGAATTCCGCGGTCGAGTTCCTCGCCTACGCGCGCGCGCATCCCGGCGAGATCAACTTCGGCTCGACCGGCGTCGGCTCGGGCCTGCATCTCATCGCCGAGCTCTTCAAGAGCGAGGCGGGCCTGCAGATCGTGCACGTGCCGTACAAGGGCGTGGCGCAGGCGCTCCCCGAAATGATGTCGGGAAAGGTGCAGATCGCGTTCAACACCATTCCGGCCTTCCTGCCGCACGTGAAGGCAGGACGCCTGAAGGCGCTCCTGATCACGTCGGTCTCGCGCTCGCCGCTGCTGCCCGACGTGCCGACGACCCCGGAGATCGGCCTGCCAGGCGTGCTGGGGGCGTCCTGGCACGCCGTGGTCGTTCCCGCGGGCACGCCGAGTGCCGTCGTCGACAAGCTCAATCTCACGCTGGTCGAGACCATCGCCCAGCCCGAGGTGCGCAGCGCGCTGATCGCTCAGGGCGCACGGCCGGTCGGAGGCTCGCCCGAGAACCTGAGGGACTTCATGCGTGACGAGGCGGCGAAATGGGCGCGCGTGATCAAGACCTCGGGGGCGCGCGCCGACTGACTGAGAGGTTGGTTTCGTGATGCAGTTTAGTTGACTCTGTACGCCGGCCACAGCTGAACAAAAAGAACCAACAATATTCCAGTCAAAATCATTGTGGCCTGAGCCAAGAACAATCGGTCTCTCCACTTGGAAAATTTCGCCTGATCTTCAATATCGATGTGCTGCTTCCAGCTTTCAACAAATGGGAGCCCGCTTCGAAACACATCGAGTCTAGTGTACTTATTCAGAATCTCCTTCGGCGGAATTGCCATTTGTGCCCAGAACAGGACGAGGATTTGAATGATGACGATTCCAGTTCCTAGAAGGTATAGCCAAGCAAATGATTCTTCCATGAGTACTCGTTGCGCCGGCGGAGATCCCTCGCTGCGCTCGGGATGACTACGGCCTGAGCACCGCGCTCGCGTCGGCCTGCTTGATCAGCAGTTCGGCGTCCTCCTGCAAGAGGAACCCCGCAGCGACGGCCTTCGCAGCCGCCGCGCGCACCGCCGCGACGTAGCCGGCGTGATCCTGGTAGCGCTCCTCGAGCGACAGGCGCGGATCGCCGCTCGCCTCGCGGTCGGCCCGCGTCGTCGCGAAGGGGATCATGCCGCCTGCGTAGTCGCAGATCTGCCCCTGATGGAAGGGCCGCGCGCCGCCCGCGGTGATGTTCCACCCGAGGTAGGTCCCGAGCGGCGCGTCGCGCAGCACCACCGGCACTCCGCCCATTTCGTTGCCGTCCGCGTCGACGCGCGGCACCAGCATCTTGATGATCCCCTTGATCGGCGGCGGCTGCCTGGTCGGGACGCCCGAGGTGTCGCTGTAGTTGAAGCCCGGACCCCAGTCGTAGTCGAGCACGGGCACGATGAAGTCGCTCGGGATCGCGGCGGAGACGGCGGTGAGCGCCGGAATGCTCGGGAATCCCATCGCTTCCTTGGTTGCCTCCGCCAGGTCTCCGGACTTCAGCCTCGGCCAGACGCTCGCGGGCGGCGGCGTGCCGTTCATCACCCAGTTCCTGAAATGCACGCGCAGCGCGTTCACCGTCTGGGTGTGCGGAACCGGATTGGAGGGAAAGACGGCGGTGCCGTAGTTGTTGCCGGGGCAATTGGGTCCCACCGGAGGGAGGCCGGCTCCGGGCAGGCTCGTATTGAACCCGCCGACGCCTCCGCCGTGCGTAGTGCTCGGGATGTAGTAGCGGCGCACGTTTTCCGGCAGAGGGATGTCCTCTGCCGCGTCGGTGCCGACCCATTCAGGCGTGAGCTTGAGCGCCCACACCTCGGCCGAGCCGAAGTGCTCGATGATTTTCGGACAGGTCTTCGAGTGCGTGCAGCGATCGAGGACGCCGCGCGCGGGCAGCCCGCGCACCTTGTCCTCGCGCGGCACCCACCACTGCGGACCTTCGCTTCCCGCCTGATAGAGCTCGATCACCCCGTCGGGCTGCGCCCAGCGGAAGTTGAGAGCGATGCGCCGCCCGGCGATGATCGGCCAGGCGCCGTCGTGCACCTGGCGGCCGGCTTCGTCCCGGTTGAAGCCGAGGTGGATGAATTGGCGCAGGTAGTTGCCCGACTGCGACACTCCGCGGCCGATGATCCACTTGATGCGGCCCGCTATGGGATTGGCCGTGCCCGCGTCGTCCTTCTCTGCGTTCCTGAAGAAGCTCGCGACGTCGCGGAAGGCGGCGAAGCCGATCCCGAGCACGTAGGGATCCTTGGCGGTGAACACCACCTGGTACAGGAGCTTCGCGTCGAAGCCTTTCCTCAGGCAGATCTGCGTCGGATCGGGCGTTCCCGGGAAGGGATGCGCCGCGTCGCACCTCGCCCACGCCCAGTCGCCGCTCGGTATCACCGAGTGCACCGTGACCTTGCCGTCCGCGGTCTCGTGCGCGTGCGCGGTGAGCGTCGCCCGCTTGGTCGAGAGCGTCGCGGGCTTGTAGGGCAGAGGGCTGCTCTGGACCAGGATCGGCTGCGATTCCGGGCCGCTGCGGTTGACGATGCGCCCGAGCACCTTTCCGGTGATCGAGGAGCCGTCGGGATTCTTCGCGATCGGCACGATGACGATCTCCGCGTCGGCTAGGCTCTGCGAGGTCGTGCCCGAGTTGTCGCCCTGCCAGCCGCTCGACAGGCCCACGTCGCCGGCGTTGCGCTCGGCGAGGACGATCGTGACTCTCCTGCCGCGGTTGGGCACGTCGTGCCACATGAGGCCGCTCATCTTCTCCGCGTCCGAGGGCAAAATCAGCTGGAAAGTCGCCTGGTACTCGACCTTGCCCCTCGCGTTCCTCGGCGCGAGCCTGATGTCCTGGACGATGGCGTTGTGTGGATCGCGCGGGTCCAATTCGCCAAAGGCACGGCCGATGATGCGCTTGATGGGGAAGGACGCTCCGTCGGAGAGGACCGGATCCGGATCGACCGTCGCGTTGACGACGATCCGGGTGACGCGCGCCTCGGCGGGCGGGACGCACGAAAGCGCCGCTGTCAGCGACGCGGCGATCAATACGGCATTGCGCAAGGGGGATGGCATGCTGGAGCGCGCATGATACAGTCATCCGCCACGAGGCTGAAGAAGGTCGAATGGGAGACTACAAACATGAAAAGGCATGTGCATGAGCCGGTGCGCTCGCTCGCCGCGCCAGCGCTGTTCGTCTTGGCCCTCGCCGCTGCGAGCGGCGCCGCGGCGCAGCAAAAGACCGTCGTGATTCTCGGCACGGCAACCCAGGGCGGCGGCTTCCAGATCTACGGCGCGGCGTATGCGGCCGCGCTCACCGAAGCGGATCCCGGGCTCGCCATCGAGCAGCGCAGCACCAAGGGCAGCACCGAGAACGCGCCGCTGCTCGCCGAAGGCAAGATCGACATCGGCCTATTGACGGGGGAAGTGACGCACGAGGCGCTCACCGGGGTCGGCCGGCCGCCCGCGAACCTGAAGATCATCAACGCCATGTATCCGAACTCGGGCATGTTCATGGTGCGCGGCGACAGCCCGTATCGCACCATCGCCGACCTGAAGGGCAAGCCGATCGCCTGGGGCGCGGCGGGCTCGGGGTTCGTGGTGCTGGCGCGCTACGTGTTCGACGGCTTGGGGATGGACATCAGCAAGGACTTCTCGCCGATCTTCTCGGCGAGCGCGGGTGATGGTCCGAAAATGGTGCTCGACGGCCGCGCCGCCGCGCAATGGGGCGGCGGCGTCGGTTGGCCGGGGTTCGTCGCGATATCGAACGGGCCCGCGGGGGCGCGCTTCATCACGCCGACCCCCGAGGAGCTGAAACGCGTCCTGGCGAAGTACCCTTTCATCAAGCCGATCACGCTCCCCGCGGGCAGCTATCCTGGCCAGAGCGAACCGGTCGCCGCGCTCGGCTCCTGGTCGCTCGTGCTCGCGAGGACCTCGCTTCCCGACGAGTCCGCGTACAAGCTCGCCCGGGCGCTCCACAAGGCGGAAGCGGCGCTGGGCGCGAAGCTCGCGCAGGCGAAGGAGTCGACGCTCGCCAACACGCTCGCCGCGGCGCCGCGCCAGGACCTGATCCATCCGGGCGTGCTGCGATACATGCGCGAAGCGGGAATATTGCACTGACCGCCCGCATCCCGAGTCGATTCCCCCATTACAATCGCGGACGACTGGGACGGTGTTCCGACATTTGAAAAGGAGTGAATCATGAACGATCGCTTGCGCCGCCGCGTCTCCCGCATGTTCGTGGCTTCCCTGTTCGGCGCAGCCCTGAGCTGCGGAACCGCGCACGCCGAGCTCGTCGGCACAGACGAGGCCGCCGCACCGGCGAATCCCGCCGCCGAGCGCGAGCGGGTGCGCGCCTACACGGAGCGCCCCGACGTGGTCAAGCAATTGCAGGACGCAGGCGTGTCCCCCGAGCAGGCGCAGGAGCGGGTTCGCGCGATGAGCGACGCTGAGGTTCACGCGGTCGCCCAGAAGCTGGACGCGCTGCCCGCCGGCGGCCGCATGTCCAATACCGAGCTCGTCATCATCATCTTGCTCGCGGTGATTATCCTGATCATCGTGCTCTGAGGCCGTGCAAGGGGGAGGGGCCATGAAAAAAACAGGGTTGGTCGCCGCGCTGCTCTGCGCAGCAGGCGTGGCGGCCGCCCAGGAATATCCCGCGAAGTCGATCCGCATCATCGTGCCTCTGACGCCGGGCTCGGGCGCCGACATCGCCGGCCGCATCGTCGCCAAGCATCTGAGCGACTCGCTCAGGCAGCCGGTGGTGGTCGAGAACCGCCCCGGCGCGGGCGGCATCATCGGCACCCAGGCGATGCTGAGCGCGGAAGCCGACGGCTACACGCTCATGGTGCAGTCGGCCTCGCACGCGGCGAACCCGGCGATCTACAAGAGCCTGCCCTACGATCCGCTGAAGGACATCGTCGACGTCGCGCCGCTCGGGCAGACGCCCTACGTCATGATCACGGCCAAGGGCGGAGTGTATCCGACGCTGAAGTCGCTGATCGACGCGGCGAAGGCGCAGCCCGGTCACATTCCCTTCGCGTCGGCGGGCGTGGGCAGCTCGACGCACATGGCTGCCGAGTACGTCGCGCAGGTCGCCGGCATCAAGATGCTGCACATTCCCTACAAGGGCTCGCCGGAAGCGATCCAGGACACCATCGCCGGGCGCACCTCGTTCTACATGGCGCCGCTCGACGCTGCGATCGGGCACCTGAAGGAAGGCAAGATCACCGCCTTCGGCGTCTCGACGGCAAGGCGCGCGCAGATCGTGCCCGACATTCCCACGCTCGCGGAGGCCGGTCTTCCCAACTACAGCCTCGCCCTGTGGTTCGGCATGTGGGCGCGCGCCGGCACGCCCGCCGCGGTCGTGCAGAAGCTGAACGCCCAGGTCAACGCGATCGTGCAGGGGAAGGAAGTGAGCGAGCAGTTCGGAAGGATCGGCATCGCGGCGATTCCGATGAAGCCCGACGAGTTCGCGAAATTCGTGCGCGAGCAGATGGGCGTCTTCCGCAGGATCGCGCAGGACGCGAACATCCAGCCGCAGTAGGACTTCGACTCCGCCCGCTACGGGTGGTGCCGCACCGCCGCGACGCCGTTGTAGAGCGTCATGTAGAGCGAAGCTCCATCTGCGCTGCCTCCGAAGGTATCGAACGCGAGCGAAAGCGCAATCAGAGGGATTCCCACTCTTGCGAGCCAGTTGATCACGATCGTTTTCCCCGGCGGCGCCTAGCGATCGCTCGCCAACAGCTCCGGCCTGAGAGCGGCCTGCACGATCGCGCCTATCCGGAACCCGACGGATGCACCGACCTCGGCGCGTGCGCTCGTCGCGTCCGCCGCCGCACCGGCGGCGAGCGCGTGAATTCTCGCGCTATCGATGAGGTCGAGGCGCTGGGATTCGATCAGAGCCGCGATCGCGGAATTCAAGCTCCTCAATTCGACGTCCCAGCGCGGCCGGCCGTTCAGGCGATCGAACGCGGCGGCTGCGGTGGCTTCCCTGCGCGGAGCGGCTTCGCGGTGATCGGGGGCTCGCACCGCCCACACGATCTGGGCGATGCTCTTTCCCGTGATCGCGCCGGCGTAGGCGGCTTGCTGGTCCTCGATCGTGCCCAGCGATCTCTGCAGGGCCTGCCTGAGAAACGCGGCCCGCGCCGGATAGAGCTCGGTGAGGACGTGGTGGGCGGCCCCGGCTGCGACTGCAGCCCCAGGAGCGCCGGGTTGCGCGCGCGACTCTACGGTGTATTGCGACTTGTACCGCGGATCGACGAAATTGAGCGCCTCGAACATCGCCGTGTGTACGGTCGTCATCGCCTTCAGTGCCTGCTCCGAAGAGCGGCTCGAGGCGACCACCGTGTCGAGCGCGATCTTGTTCCAGTCCGCGACCGCGTCCGCGTGCGAGGCCGGCGATGCGGCCGTGAAAACGAATGCAAGAGCGATCGCTTGCGCGTGATTCCTCGTCATGGTCTGCCCTCCCAGGCTTGCGGCGGTCCGTGCGAATGCAAGGTCGCCGTGCCGGAAGTATCCGCGGGCCGGGCCGCGGGCGAAATCAGCCAGAGGTCATAGGACGATTAGGGGAAGCGGCACCGCGCAGTCGGCGAGCTCAGGCCGAGCGTTGCGCGTGGCGCGTGACCCACTGCAGCGCGAGCGCCGCGCACGACGCGCTGATCGCAATCGCGCACACCGCGAGCCAGCCGTAGTGCGCGAGCGCAGTGCTCGCGAGGAACGCCCCGACCGCGTTCCCCGCCCAGATGTGCGCGCCGAAAACGGTGTTGAAGCGGCTGCGCGCGTCGGGCGCGACCGCCGTGATCAGCGTCTGGTTCGCGACGATCGCCGAGCGCAGCCCCGAGTCGAGCAGCACCGCGCCGGCGATCACGGCGCCGACCCAGAGCGGCGCGAACGCGAGCACGACATAGGCCGCGAGCACCAGGCCGACGCCCGCCGTCACCACAGGAAATCCTCCGTAGCGGTCGGTCCAGCGTCCCGCGGGCTGCGACACCAGGATGCCCGCCGCCCCGGGGATCGCGAGCAGCCCCGTCTGCGCCGGGCCGAAGCCGTGGAACGCGAGCATCACCGGCGCCACCGTGGCCCAGAAGCCGCCGTAGGAGATGCCGAGCAGGAACTGGATGGCCGAAGCGCGCCGCAGCGTCGCGTTGTCGCGTAGGAACCCGAAGAGCGAGCGGATCAGGCGCGCGTAGCCCAGTTGCGTCTTCGATGGCATCGAGGGCAGCCACAGGACGAGCGCCGGCGCGAGCAGGAGCAGCATCCCGGCTGCGGCGAAATAGGTCCAGCGCCAGCCGAGAAACTGGGCGATGAGGCCGCCCGAGAGACGGCCGAACAGTATCCCGAGGAACAGGCACGCGAGCAGCGTGCCCATCACGCGCCCGCGCTTCTCGGGCGGGGCGAGCTCCGCGGTCAGCGGAATCACGACCTGCGCGAAGCCCGAGGTGATGCCGACGACGAGGCTGGCCGCGATCAGCGCCGGAAGGGTGGGCGCGGCCGCCATCGCGAGCAGCGCGACGATCAGCACGCCGAGCTCGACGAGGATCAGGCGGCGCTTGTCGAAGCGGTCGCCGAGGGGAACGATCAGGCAGGTGCCCGCGAGAAATCCGCCGAAGGTGAGCGTCGCCACCCAGCCGACCGCCGCCGCGTCCGCGTGGAACTCCGCGGCGAAAGCGGCGAGCATGGGCGTCTGGTAGTGGATGGTGCCCGCGCCCGCGAACACCGACACGGCGAGCAGCACCATCAGCTTGCGGTCGAGGACGCGCGGGGGTGTCACGGTGCTGCGACTCTAAAGGATAGAATCGCGCTTTGCACGCCCGCGGAGGGAGCCTTGAGCCGTTTCGCGCTTTGCATCGCCTCACTCGCGTTCGCCGGCACCGCCTTGGCGCAGCCGGTCGAGCCCGTGATTTCGCTGGTCAAGAAAGAGAGGCCGCCTTTCCTCGACACGCTCAAGGAGCTGGTCTCGATCGAGACGGGCACGCGCGACCTCGAGGGGCTGGAAAAGGCGGCCTACCTGATCGCCGGGCGCCTGCAGGCGTTGGGCGGCAAGGTCGAGCTCGTCGATCCGCCCGCGGACGCCTACTATCGCATGGCCGACACGCCGGCCAAGGTCGGCAAGGTTGTGCTCGCGACCTTCGCAGGCAAAGGGAAGAAGCGAATCCTGCTGCTCGCGCACATGGACACGGTGTATCTGCGCGGCATGCTCGCCAAGCAGCCGTTCCGCGTCGAGGGCGAGCGCGCGTACGGGTTGGGCATCGTCGACGACAAGCAGGGGATCGCGCTCATCCTGCACACGCTCGCAGTGCTCAAGGCGATGGACTTTCGCGACTACGGCCTCGTCACGGTTCTCATCAACGCCGACGAGGAGATGAGCTCGCCGGGCTCGCGCAGGCTGATCGTCAGGGAGGGCGAGCGGCACGACGCGGTGTTCTCGTGCGAGTCCACGCGCGTCGACAGCGACAAGCTCGCGCTCGCCACTGCGGGCATCGCGTCGGTGATCCTCAGGGTCAAGGGGCGCGCCTCGCACGCGGGCTCGGCTCCCGAGATGGGACGCAACGCCCTCTACGAGCTCGCGCACCAGATCATGCAGACGCGCGACCTCTCGGATCCCTCGATCGGCCTCAAGATGAACTGGACGCTCGCGAGCGCGGGCACCAACCGCAACGTCATCCCCGCCGACGCCGTCGCGACCGCGGACGTGCGCGTGCTGCGCGTCTCCGACTACGACGGGATCGAGCGCGCAGTGCGCGAGCGCATCCGCAACAAGCTCATTCCCGACACCCAGATCGCGATGACTTTCGAGCGCAGGCGCCCGCCGTTGGAGGCGAACGCCGCGGCGCGCGCGCTCGGCGCCCACGCGCAGAAGGTCTACGCCGAGATCGGAAGGAAACTGGCGGTCGATGCGGTCGCGGAGGGCGGCGGCACCGACGCGGCCTTTGCCGCGCTCGAGTCCAAGGCGGCGACCCTGGAGCGATTCGGCCTGCAGGGCTTCGGCGCGCACTCGAACGACGCGGAGTACGTTCTCGTCGACTCGATCGAGCCGCGCCTCTATCTCCTCGCGCGCATGATCATGGACGTCTCACGGGGCAAGGACAAATGAAGCGCGTCGCGAGCTCCGACGGAGTCAAGCTCCATTGCGAAGAGAGCGGTGCGGGCGCGACGGTCCTCTTCGTGCACGAGTACGGGGGCTCGTGCCGCAGCTTCGACGCCCAGGTGGCGGCGTTCCGCGCGCGCTACCGCTGCGTGGTCTTCAACGCGCGCGGCTATCCGCCTTCGGAGGTGCCCGCGCCGGTCGACTCGTACTCGCAGGACCACGCGGTCGCCGACATCGCCGCGGTGATGGATGGACTGGGAATCGACCGAGCGCACCTCGTCGGCGTCTCGATGGGCGCCGCCTCCAGCCTTCAGTACGCGCTCAAGGAGCCGAAACGCGTCCTCTCCGCGACGCTCGTCGGAATCGGCTCGGGGTCGGACGACCCGGCGACGTTCCGCCAGACCGCCGAAGCCAACGCGAAGCTGCTCGAGTCGGGCGGCATGGCGGCGCTCGCGGCGCAGATGAACGCGAGCCCGACGCGCAGGCGCCTCAAGGACAAGAACCCCGCGGAGCTCCGCCGCTTCAACGAGCAGCTGCTCGAGATGTCGCCGCTCGGCCACGCCAACACCCAGCGCGGCGTGCAGGGAAAGCGGCCGCCGCTCTACGTCCACGAGAAGCGGATCGCCGCGCTGTACGCTCCGGTGCTGGTCGTGGTGGGCGACGAGGACGCCGGCTGCCGCAAGCCCAGCGACTTTCTCAAGCGCGTGCTGCCCGACGCCTCGCTGCACGTGTTTCCGCAAACCGGCCACTGCGTCAATCTCGAGGATCCGGCGGGGTTCAACCGCCTGTGCCTCGAGTTCATCGATTCGGCGGCGGTCGCGAAACGCTAGCCCAGGGGAGGAATCCATGGACACGAAGCAATGCCGCCATTGCAAGCAGCCCATTCACCCGCAAGCGAGAATCTGCCAGCACTGCAAAGGAAACCAAAGCTGGTTCGCGGGCCACACCGATCCGCGCTTCCAGGCCATGGTTCTGGGCGCGGTTCTGCTGCTGATCGTCCCTCTCTTCGTCTGGGGCTCCATCATGGTAGGTTCGGCCTCTCCCTCCGGGACTCCGACCCTGGTCGTCGGCGACACCTCCGTCCGCTATCTGAGCACCTCCGAAGGCAGCCGCGTGTTCGTTCTTGGAACGGTTCGAAACACATCCCGCGTGGACGCGTCGCGGATCTGGGTTCGGGTCGAGTGGTTCGACGCCTCCGATCGCCTCCTCGACACGCTCTTGCAGGAGCAATCGGGACTGGTCGTCGAAGGGTCGGCCTCCAGGCCCTTTCGCGTCACGGGATCGATCGGCGCGTCGCCGAAGGACGTGAAGCGCGTCGCCGTGACCGTCGAGCGCGTCAGGGAACGCGGCAAGTACGACTAGAGGATAGCGCCAGGCGATGACCCGGACGTGCCGATCGGCGCTCGCGCTTTTGCCGGGCCTGGTCGCCGCCGCCGCGGCGCAGGCGCAGGGCTTTCCGGCGCGCCCCGTGGTGCTGGTGGTGCCGTACACGCAGGGTGTGACCGCCGACAGCCTCGCACGCATCGTGGCGGCTCGCCTCGCCGAGAGCTGGAAGCAGGCGGTGGTGGTCGAGAACAAGCCGGGCGCAAGCGGCATCATCGGCACCGAGTTCGTCGCGCGCGCCGCGCCCGACGGACACGCGCTGCTCGTCACGTTGAACTCCTTCACGATGGCGCCGGCGCTCTTCAAGAAGCTGCCTTACGACCCCCTCGCGGATTTCGCGCCGATCGGGCGCATCGCCGTTTCGAGCTACGCGCTCGCGGTCACGCCCGGCCTGCCGGCCGGGAATTTCGCCGAGTTCCTGTCGTTGGTGAAGGCGAATCCCGGGCGGTTCAACTACGGTACGCCCGGCAGCGGCACGCCGCACCATCTGGCGATGGAGCTGATGAAGCAGCGCGCCGGGCTCGACATCGTGCACGTGCCCTACAAGGGCGCAGCGGGCTCGATCGCCGATCTGATCGGCGGTCAGGTGCAGGTGATGTTCGCTCCGCTGCCTACGCTGCTGCCGCACGCGCTCTCCGGGAGAGTGCGCTTCCTCGCCGTTACCGGCGGGCGCGAGGCTCGGACCCCCGACGTGCCGGCGTTCCGCGAGCTCGGCATGGATTTCATGGATGCGGTGGACTCCTGGTACGGGCTGTGCGCGCCAGGCAAGACGCCGCGGGCGCTGGTGCGGCGCCTCAATCAGGACCTGCGCGCGGCGATGGACTCGCCCGACGCGCGCGAGACCCTCCTCAAGCAAGGCCTGCGGCCCTCGCTCAGTTCTCCGGAGGAGTTCGGCGCGCAGATCCGCTCGGACCTCGCGCGCTGGACGAAAGTAGTCGCCGACGGGAAAATCAGCGCGGACTAGGGAGACCTGAATGGACCTGAAGCTCGCGGGACGCACGGTGCTCGTCACGGGCGCATCGAAGGGAATCGGCCTGGGAATCGCGCAGTGGTTCGCGCGTGAGGGCTGCAAGCTGCGCCTCGCGGCGCGCTCGAAGGACCTGCTCGAGCGCGAGGCGGCGGCGATGCGCAAGAGCGCCTCGGTCGACGTTCAGACCTTCGCGCTCGATCTCTCGCAGGACGCGGGCAGGAAGAAGCTGATCGAGGCCTGCCCGGAGGTCGACGTGCTCATCAACAACGCGGGCGACATTCCGGCAGGCCCGATCGAGGAAGTCGACGATGCGGCCTGGCGCGCCGGCTGGGACCTCAAGGTATTCGGGTATATCGGGCTTACGCGGCATTACCTGGCGAACATGAAGGCGCGCCGGCGCGGCGTCATCATCAACATCATCGGAGCCGCCGGCGAGCGGCCGATTCCCGCCTTTGTCGCCGGGTCGATGGGCAACGCGAGCCTGATGTCGATGACGCTCGCGCTGGGCGCAGCGAGCCCGGAGCACGGCGTGCGCGTGCTCGGCGTCAATCCCGGAGCGGTGCTGACCGACCGCATCGCCAAGATCTCGAGGAAGCGCGCCAAGGCGATGCTGAGCGACGAGGAACGCTACGCGGAGCTGCTGAAGAAGAACCCGTTCGGGCGCCCGGCCACCGTCGACGAGATCGCGGCGAGCGTGGTGTTCCTCGCGTCGGACCTTTCCTCGTATACGAGCGGCACCATCGTCACCATCGACGGCGGGTTCTCCAAGCGCGAAGCGGTGTAGCGGTCAGGAACTGCTTCGCGTTCCGCGAGTCCGATGGGATAATGCGCGGTCTATCCAGGGGAGAGTAACTTTGATTTGGAGGAGCATCATGCGTTGGATCGTATTCGCTGCGCTCGCGGCGGCGAGTTTTTCCGCTGCAGCAGCGGGGACCGTGGACGTCAATCTGTCGAACGACGCCATCGAAGGCAAGTACGACACGACTTTTGGAGCGGCGGACTTGACCTTCGGAGGTCTGTACAACAGGGACCAGAAAAATTACGCGCTCAATATCGGCCTGCTCGCTGCGGGCGAAGGCAGCGCCGGCAACTCGCGCGTCGAAGGCGGACTCGGCGGGAAGGCCTACACCGTGCACATCGACGGATCGAACGCGGACGTGGTTGCGCTGGCGCTCGGCGGCCAGCTCCGCTGGTTCCCGGGAAGCGGCTCCTTCGCCATCGGGGGCTACGCTTTCTATGCGCCCAAGGTCGTGACCTTTCTCGACGGCAAGAACTTCTACGACGCCGGGCTGCGCGCGGAAGTCGAGGTGTTCCGGAACAGCTTTGCCTACCTCGGCTACCGCTGGACGCGGGCGGAGCTGGACGACGGCTCGCAGCCCTACGTCGACAAGGGCGGCTTCGTGGGCCTGCGGATTATATTTTGAGGCCCAATTAGCACCTACGACGTCTTCGCGATCAGGTACGCGACCCTCTCGAACCGCAAGGCGATCGAGAACTTCGTCGGGGGCGACCCGCACGAGGCGTCTAGCGATCTCGACTATTACGTGTGGCTCGCGCGCTCGCCGGCGCGGACTTTCGTCGTCGACACCGGCTTTGAGGCTGCGGTCGGCGCCCGCCGCGGGCGCAATATGGTCACCCCGCCGGGCGAAGGTCTCAAGCTGCTCGGTGTCGATGCGTCCGCGGTGAAGGACGTCATCATCACTCACCTTCACTACGATCACGTCGGCAACTTCGACCTTTTTCCCACGGCGACCTTCCATCTCCAGGACGACGAGATGGCCTACGCCACCGGCCGCCACATGTCGCAGCCGTTCTTCGGCGGGGCGTACGAGGTGGACGAGGTGGTCGCCATGGTGCGCGAGGTGTATAGGGGGCGCGTGCGTTTCCACGACGGCGACGCCGAGCTCGCGCCGGGCTTGTCGCTGCACCGGATCGGCGGCCACACGAAAGGCATGCAGGCGGTGCGCGTGCACACGCGCGTCGGCTGGATCGTGCTCGCCTCCGACGCCGCCCATCTCTACGCCAACATGAGCGAGACGCGGCCCTTCCCCATCGTCTACGACGTGCCGCGCATGGTGGCGGGGTACCGGCGCCTCGCGGAGCTCGCCGACTCGCCCGAGCTCGTCGTCCCGGGGCACGACCCGCTCGTCATGCGGCGCTATCCGCCGGCGCGAGCGGACCTCGAGGGAATCGCCGTGCGCCTGGACGAGAGGCCGAAACCCTAGGGCGGGCGCGGGCGTAAAATCCGGCGGAGATGAAAGTCACCAGCAGCGGGGAAACCCTGGGCGCAACGATCGAAGGGCTCGACCTCGGGGCGCCGCTCTCCCGGGAGGAGTTCGACGGCGTGGTGCGCGCGCTCGGCGAGCGCGGCGTCGTTCGCTTCCCGCGCCAGCGGCTGACCGGGCGCCAGCTCGCCGATTTCAGCGCGCGGTTCGGCAAGCTCGAGATCAACGTCGCCAACGCCTATCAGGAGCCCGGGATCCCCGAGGTGATGATCCTCTCCAACATCGTCGAAGGCGGAAAGCCGGTCGGTCTCGCCGACGCGGGCCAGAGCTGGCACACCGACATGTCCTACAGCGGGACGATCGCGTTCGCGAACGTGCTCTACGGCGTCAGGATCCCCAGCCGGGCCGGCAAGACGCTGGGCGCGACCGAGTTCTCGAACATGCACGCGGCGTACGACGGCCTGCCCGCGGAAATGAAGCGCGACCTCGAAGGCATGACGGTCATGCACGACTTCGACAAGTTCTGGGAGATGATGAGGCGCGAGAAAGGCAGCAAGCGCCCGCCGCTCACCGAGGCGCAGAGAAAAGCGAAGCCGCCGGTGTCGCATCCGGTTTTTCTCACCCATCCGATCACCGGGCGCAAGGTCCTGTACGCGAATCCGGGCTATTCGATCCGCATCAACGAGCTGCCCCCGGACCAAAGCGAGCGCACGCTCGCGTTCCTGTTCGCGCACCAGCTCAAGCCCGAGTACCGCTACACTTTCCGGTGGGAGGAGGGAGACGTGCTCATGTGGGAGGACATCGGCACCATCCACAACGCGGTCGCCGACTACGGGCCTCACGAGCATCGCCTGGTGAAGCGCTGCCAGGTGATGGCGACGACGTTTCAGCCCGGGGAGGGAAGATGAGGAAGGCCGCGTTCGCGTTTGCACTGCTGGCGTTGAGCGGCGTTGCTTCCGCTCAGGGGTATCCGGCTAGGCCGGTGAAGATTCTCGTCGGCTTCGCGGCGGGCGGCCCGACCGACGTCATCGCGCGCATTCTGGCCCAGGACATGGGCGTATCGGTCGGCCAGTCTTTCGTCGTCGAGAACCGGCCGGGAGCGAACGCCATCATCGCGACCGAGGCCGTCGCGCACGCGGCTCCGGACGGGTACACCACGCTGTTCTCGTCGCTCTCGCTGCTGGTGAATGCGATCCTGCCCGGGACCAAAGCAAAATACGATCCGTTCAAGGACTTCGCGCCGGTGAGCAACGTAGCCGCGCTTCCGATGGTGGTGGTGACGGCAGCGGGCTCTCCTTTCAATTCGATGCAGGATCTCGTGTCTCTCGCCAAAGCCAAACCCGGAGAGCTGAGCTACGGCACCTCGGGTATCGGAGGGTCAACCCACCTCGCCGGAGCGATGCTCGAGAACATGACGGGCACGCGGATGATCAACGTTCCCTTCAAGGGGAACGGCCCGGCGCTCGCCGAAGTGATGGCGGGGCGCGTGACCTTCATGTTCTATCCCATCGTCGGCATCGCCGGCCAGGTCGCGGGAGGAAAGCTGAAAGCGATCGCCGTCGGCACGGCCGCGCCCGACCCGGATTTTCCGAACGTCCCAACCATGGCCCAGGCCGGGTTTCCCGGACTGGAAGTGACCGCGCCGTGGGTGGGCATGCTCGCCCCGGCGGGCACCCCCGCGCCGGCGGTGAATCGCCTCGCCGAGGAGATACGCAAGTCGCTCGCCAAGCCCGAGATTCGGGCAAGGATGAAGGAGCAGGGCGCGGTCATCGTGGGCGACACGCCGGCTGAATTCGCCGCCTTCCTGAGAAAAGACCAGGAGCGCTGGGCGCGGGTCATCCAGGCGTCGGGAGTGAGGGCGGAATGAATACGGTGAGCGACATCGAAAGCGCCGCGGGCGAGACGACGGCCACCTCTTGCGCGAGGTCGCGGCGCGCTGCCGCGCGGGTCCTTCGCGCCTGGAACATCGAGGACCTGCGCGCCATCGCCAAGCGCCGCCTCCCGCGTGCGGTGTTCGACTTCTTCGATGGAGCGGCCGAGGACGAGATCACGCTGCGCGCGAACCGCGCCGCCTTCGAGCGCGTGCGCATCGCGCCGAAAATGCTCTCGCGTGTCGCGCGCATCGACACTTCGGCGACCATCGTCGGCGCGCGCGCCGAGCTTCCTATCGCGGTCGGTCCAACGGGCGGAATCGGCTTCGGCTGGCCGTTCGCCGACGTCGGCGTCGCGCGCGCGGCGGCGGCCGCGGGCATCCCGTATACGCTCTCGACCATGGCGACCGCCTCGATCGAGCGCATCGCGCGCGAGGCGGGCGGGCGGCTGTGGTTCCAGGCCTACATCTTCGAGAAGCGCGAGAGGACGGCGACCCTGGTCGAGCGCGCGAGGCAGTTCGGCTACGAGGCGCTGATGGTCACGGTCGACGTTCCCGTCGGCGGCAAGCGCGAGCGCGACTTCCGCAACGATTTTGCGATCCGCTTCCAGTTCACCCCGAGGAATGTCCTCGATTTCGCGACTCGCCCTCTGTGGGTGCTGGACATACTGCGCTACGGGATGCCGGTTCTGGAGAACGTCGCCGGATTCGCCCCCGAGGCGAGGACCACCGCCGAGATCGCTTCCTCGGTCGGGCAATGGGACGCGGATTTCGACTGGGACAGTCTGAAGGCGATGCGCGACCGCTGGCCGGGGAAGATGCTGGTGAAGGGCATCCTCAGGGCTGACGAGGCCGAGCGGCTCGCTTCGATGGGCGTGGACGCCGTGGTGGTGTCCAACCACGGCGGCCGGCAGCTCGACGGCGCGGTCGCGGGGCTGGACGCGCTTCCCCCGATAGTGCGGGCCGTGAAAGGAAAGATGAGTGTCCTCGTCGACGGCGGAGTACGCCGCGGCGTCGACGCGCTCAAGGCGGTCGCGCTGGGCGCCGAAGGCGTGATGCTCGGCCGCGCGACGCTGTACGGCGCGTGCGCGGCGGGCGAGGCGGGCGCGGCGCGCGCGATCCAGATCCTGCGAGACGAGCTGGTGCGCGCCATGCAGCTCTCGGGCGTGCGCTCGATCGCCGAGATCGGTCCGGACCTTCTCGCACAATAAGGAGATGTCGATGACATCCGACAATCGAAGATTGGTGTTAAAAGGCGCGGCGCTGGGCGCGCTCGCTTATACCGTGGGCGGTGCCGAAGTGCTGCTCTCGCCGCGCGAGGCGCTCGCTCAAGGCGTTCCGCTCAAGGTGCTGTCGGCGGAGGAGCGCGCCGCGCTCGAGGCGCTCGGCGACACGCTGCTGCCCGGGGCGAAGGACGCAGGGCTCGCGCACTACGTCGATCAGCAGCTTTCCGTACCCGCCAGCGAGGCGCTGCTCGTCGCGCGCGCGGTCGGCGTGATGCCGCCGTACGCGAATTTCTACCGCGCCGGCCTCGCGGCGCTCGACGCATCCAGCCAGAAGATCCACGGCGCGAAGTTCGCCGCGCTCGCGCAGGACAAGCGCAACGAATTCGTCGAGCAATTCCGCCAGAAGGTGCCAGACGGATGGAGCGGCCCTCCGTCGCCGTTCTTCTACTTCGTCTCGCGCGCCGACGCGGTCGATGTGTACTACGGCACCGTGGAAGGTTTCGAGCGTCTCGGCATTCCGTACATGCCGCATATCTCACCTTTGAAGAGATGGTGACCATGGCCAACGAAAAAGTCGATGTGGTCATCGTCGGCGGCGGCGCCTCGGGAATCCTGCTCGCGGCGAAGCTCGGGCAGGCGGGAAAGAAAGTCGTGATCCTCGAGATGGGCCCGGCGATCGGGCTCGACGATCTCGTCAGCTCGCAGATCTGGTCGCGGCGTCTGAAATGGGGCGGCACGCCGGTGATCTCGGAAGGCAAGAACCCGGTGAGCCACAACTTCCAGTCGGGATGGGGCCTGGGCGGCGCGGCGATGCACCAGTTCGCCAACTGGCCGCGCCTGCATCCCGAGGATTTCCGCGTGAAGACGCAGTACGGGCGCGGGCTCGACTGGCCGATCGCCTACGACGAGCTGCGGCCGTACTACGACCGCATCCAGAAGGAAGTCGGGCTCTCGGGCGACCACGTCGCGGAGGTGTGGCGCCCCGCGGGCGATCCGTATCCGATGCCGCCGATGAAGTGGTTCCGCCAGGCCGAGCTCCTCGCCGAGGGCTTCAAGAAGGCCGGCCTGCGCACCGCGCCCATGCCGATGGCTATCAACAGCGTGCCGTACAACGGCCGGCCCGCGTGCATCTACGACGGCTGGTGCGAGGCGGGCTGCCCGACCGGCGCGCTCGTCAATCCGCAGGTCACGTACTTGCCCATCGCAAAGAAGGCGGCAGTCGAGATCCGCGCCGACGCCTGCGTGACGCGCGTGCTGGTGAACGCGAAAGGCGACCGCGCGACCGGCGTCGAGTACTACGACAAGGCGAAGCAGCGCCAGCAGCAGCCCGCCGACGTGGTCGTCCTCGCCGCCTTCTCGGCATCGAACCCGCGCATCCTGCTCAATTCGAAGAACGACAAGCACCCCGAGGGGCTCGCCAACTCGAGCGGGCTCGTAGGCCGCTACGTGACCGCGCACATCACTTTCTCCGCCTTCGGCCTGTTCGACGAGAACACCGAGAACCACATGGGCACCTCCGGCGCATTCGGCATATCGCAGGACGGCTACGTCAAGGACAGCCACCCGGGCTTCGGCAGCTACACCTGGACGATAGGCGTGGCGATGAAGCCGAACGACGTGCTCGGCTTCGCCAACTCGCGGCCGCAGCTCTTCGGCAATGCCCTCCATGACTTCATGAAGCGGGCTTCCCGCGGCCTCGCGCGCATCGGCGTGCAGGCGGAGGAGCTTCCCGACGCGGAGAACCGGGTCGTGCTCGCCGACCGCAAGGACGAATTCGGCTTTCCACTCGCGCGCGTGGTCCACAGCCTCGACGGCAATTCGATGCAGCTGTTCGACCACATCCGCTCGGAGGGCGAGCGCATCATCAAGGCGACGCGCGCGAAGGAGACCTGGACCGCCCCCGCGCCGGGTCTCGCGCACTTCCTCGGCGGCACCGTCATGGGCAGGAGCGCGAAGGACTCGGTCACCGACAGCTACGGCCGCACTCACGACGTCGGCAATCTCTTCATCACCGGCGGCGGGCTCTTCCCGACGATAGGCGGGGTGCACCCGACCTTCACGCTGCACGCGCTGACGCTGCGCACCGCGGACTGGATGGCGAAGAACTGGGGCGGGATCGCGGCGTAAGTCGTTGCCCAGAACTGGGTATAGCCGCCGGGCGGCCGGCGGTTTATATTGCCTCGAACACAGGGAGGCACCCAATGCTCAGCGCCATTCTCGCCGCCATCAGGCAATTCCTGCTCGGGCTGATATCGCTCGCGGCCCTGATCGCCATCATCGTCAGCGTGCTCACGGGGCAGCCCGTCGCGCACGCGCCCACCGCGGCGAGCGCGAGCATCACGACGAACGAGGATACGGCGAGCGCTCCCGTGACCCCGAGCGTCACGGACCCCGACGCGGGCGAGACGTTTACCTTCAGCATCGCAAGCCAGCCCGCGAACGGCTCGGCCGCCGTGGTGAACAACCAACTCGTCTACACGCCCGCCGCTGATTTCAACGGCGCGGACAGCTTCACTTTTCGCGCCACCGACTCCACCAACTTGAGCGTGGTCGGCACGGCTTCGGTCACCGTCGTGCCGGTGAACGATCCGCCCGCCGTGGCGGACCTCGCGCTGATCACCAGCGAGGACACGCCGACCGCGCCGGCGACGCCGAGCGTCACGGATCCGGACATCGGCGATACGCACACCTTCACGATCGTGACCCAGCCCGGCCGCGGGCTGGCCGCCGTGGTCGGCAACCAGATCGTCTATACGCCCGACGCCGACTTCAACGGCCAGGACAGCTTCACCTTCCGCGCCACCGATTCGGGCGGCCTCTCGGCTCAGGCCACGGCGAGCGTCACCGTCACGCCGGTCGCCGACGCGCCCACGGCGACGCACGCCGGCATCACGGCGCGCGCGGGCACGCCGAGCAGTTCCGTCACTCCCTTCGTCGAGGACGCGGATCTCTTCCAGGGATTCACCTACCAGGTGCTGAGCAACCCCGCCAACGGCGCGGCCTCGATCGTCGGCAACAAGCTCGTCTATGTGCCCAACCCGGGATTCGTCATCGGGCTGGACAGCTTCGCCTATCGCGCAACCGACGGCGACGGGCTCTCGATCGACGGAACGGCGCTCGTTCGCGTATACAGCGGAATCGGCTTCTCGAGGTGCACCGCGCCGAGCACCGTCAACGCGGACGGCACGCTCAATCTCAGGACTCTCGCTTCGCCTTGCGGCTTCTACGGCGAGGTAACGACGCGCACCACGGAAACCGGCGCTCCCGTCGTCGTGAAGTACATCGCGCACCGCCCCTCGAACGGCGCCGCGCCCAAGGCCGCGGTATTCCTGATCGGCGGCGCCAATCTCGACATGAACATCACCGGTGACGCAGCCACGGGAACGATCCTGACGAGCGGCGGCAACTTCTTGGTGCGCACGTCGCAGCTCTTCGCGAACGCCGGCTATCTCGCGATCGCCATGAACCGCCCGTCGGACCGGCCGAGCGCGACGCCCGCCGGCGAGACGCTAAACCTCGACGAATACCGCGTCTCGGTGGATCATGCGATCGATATCCTCGCGGTGCTCAGGCAGGTGAGCACCGACAACCTGGATGTGTTTCTTGCGGGCACCAGCCGCGGCGCGATCTCGGTGGTCGGGCAAAACCCCATCGCCGCCGGGATTGCGATCTCGAGCGCCGTCACCAACGGGTCGGTCGTCGGCAATCTGAACGTCCAGCTGCAGCCGAGCTTCGTTCAGCGGCCGGCGCACGTGCTGCTGAATACGAACGACCTGTGTCCCATCACCACGCCCGCGGCCCAGCAGGCGCTGTTCAACAACCTGATTGCGGCGGGCGTGAACGCCGCGATCGACGCCGTGAGCGGAGGCGTCGCGGTGACCAGCCCGCCCGACCAGGTCGATATCTGCGGGGCGCTGAATTTTCACGGCTTCCTGGGAATCGAGCCGGCGGCGGTCGGCCGCACGACGGCTTGGCTCGACGGCCGCGTCGCCGCGCTCGCCGGCAACCGGCGTCCGGACGCGGCATTCGCGACCGTCGCGACCGCCGCAGGAGTGCAGAAACAGATCAATCTCGCGACGCTTACTCGTGACTTAGACGGCGATTCCCTGTCGTACGGCTTGTCGCAGACCACCACAAGCCGGGGAGGCGTCGTCTCCGTGACCGGCAGCATGGCAACCTATACGCCGCCTCCCGGCGCGAGCAACGTGACCGACTACTTCGTCTACGTCGTCACCGACGGCAAAGGCGGAGTGGGCGCGGCCGTGATTGCGGTGCAAATCGGAAGCTGAAACGCGGATTCAACGAAAAGGCGCCGAGGGCAGCTCGGGCAAGGTGACGAAATCCTTGGGGAGGCTCCCGGTCAGGCTCTCGAGGAAAGCGACGATGTCGCTGACGTCGCCGTCGGGCAGCGTTTTTCCGAGCTGGATCCTGGCCATGATCCTCACCGCTTCGGGCAGCGACTCGACCGATCCGTCGTGGAAATAGGGCGGCGTCTTCGCGACGTTGCGAAGCGGCGGGACCTTGAAGACGTAGAGGTCGGCCGGGTCGTTCGTCACTTCGATGCGTCCGCGGTCTAGCGCCTTGCTCCCTGTCGACTTCCAATACTCCTCGAACACACCGAACTTCTGGTACATGCCGCCGCCCAGCCCGGCGCCGCCGTGACAGGCGGCGCAGCCCGTGCCTATGAATTTGCGCAGTCCTTCGCGTTCGCGCGGCGTGAGGGCTCGTGCGTCACCGCTGAGGTATTCGTCGAAACGGCCCGGGCTCACGAGCGTGCGCACGTAGGCGCCGATCGCTTTCGCCCAGTTCTCGGGCGTCAGCGGTTCTTTTTCGCTCGGGAAGACTTTCTCGAAGCTCGGGCGATATCCCGGGATCGCGGCTAGCTTCGCCATAGCAACGGGGTAGTCCGGATTGCCGAAGCTCGCCGGCCCGAGCAGCGCCTTCATCGCCTGGTCCTCGACGTCCGCGCGGTCCCCGTTCCAATGCTGGCTGAGCTGGAGCGCCGTATTGAGCACGGTCGGCGCATTGCGCCGTCCGGTCCTGTCCTTCACGCCGATCGCCTTGGACAAGCCGTCCGCTCCATGCAGGAAGGGCTGATGGCACTTGGCGCAGTTGGTCGTGCCGTCGAGCGAGACTCTCGGGTCGAAGAAGAGCATCTTGCCGAGCGCCACGCGCTCGGGCGAAAGCGGATGCTGCGCGTCGCCGAAGTCGGCGGGCAGCGGCTTGAAGAGGGCGCGCGCCTGCTGCATGAGATCGTCGTCCGGGGCCCGGGTCAGCCCGGTGCATGCGGCAAATGCGGCGACGGCGCACACTCCCAGTATTTGCGGCACACGGTTTGGTTGCACGGCGCGCTCCTTTCGATGGAAATGCCCGAGCTTAGGGGCGCGGGATTAAGGCAGAATTATCGAAGGGCGCGAGCGCCGGTCCGCCTTAATTCTGCGTTAACGCTCGTATGGCTCGCTGTGATGCAGCGTTTGGACCGCGGGAGTGGGATTTGCGTCTATTGCTGATCGAAGATGAAGCGCGCATCGTCGAGCTGCTCACCGCGGCTCTGTCCAGGTCCGGTTTTGCCGTGGACGCCGTGCGCAACTGCGCTCAGGGGCGCGCCGCATTCTCGGCCGCGCCCTACGACGCTGCGGTCCTCGACCTCGGCCTTCCCGACGGCGACGGCATCAAGCTGCTCGCCGACGTGAGGACCGGCGGAAACCGGATCCCTATCCTCATCCTCACCGCGCGCGACGCGGTCGAGGACCGGGTTCGCGGCCTGGACAGCGGCGCCGACGACTATCTGGTCAAGCCCTTCGCGACCTCCGAGCTGGTGGCGCGGGTGAAGGCCCTGCTGCGGCGGCCCGGCGGGGCGCTCGGAACCGTCCTTCAGGCGGGCAACGTCGCCTTCGACACGATTGCGCGCGAGGTCCGGATCGCCGGCGCTTACGTTGTCCTGCCGCGGCGCGAAACGGCGACGCTCGAGCAGCTGATGCGGCGCCTCGGGCGCGTCGTGCCCAGGGCGGTGCTCGAGGAGAAGCTCTACGGCATCGACGAGGAAATCGAATCCAACGCAGTGCCGGTGCACGTCCACCATCTGCGGCGCAAGCTGATCGAGGGCGGCGCGAGCGTCGAGATCCATACGGTCCGCGGAGTGGGCTATCTGCTCGAAGAAGCGGGGCGATGAAGCTGCCAGGCACGCGCTCGCTTCAGCTCCGTCTCGCGCTGAGCCTCGCTGCGGTGTACCTCGCTGCAACCGCAATCGGGGTCGTCGCGCTCCTCTATCAAGCGTATTCGACCGCCGACGCCCTAAGCAAGGAAGATCTGAACCGCAAGGCCAAGCACCTCGCGGCGATCACGGTCTCCGATGCCGGCGGCAGGCCGCGGGTCGAACTTCCGGACTGGCTCGATGCGCTCTATCGCTCGGGCGCCTTCCTCTACGCCGTGAACCGTCCGGAAGGTCCGGTGATCGCTCAGTCGACTTCGGAGGCGGGCGACCTCGTGGCCCGCCTGCCGGTACCCCGGGGGGAGCCCGAATATTTCCGGTTGCGGAGCTTCGGTGTCGCCAAGAAGGACTACTTCGGCCTCACCGTCAAGCTCGACAGCCGCGCAGGTCCGCTCCGGGTCACGGTAGCGCGCGCTGCCGACGACGATGTTCTGGTCAGCGCCCTTTTGAGGGAATTCGCATTCAACATGGCCTGGCTGGTTCCCTTGATGGTGGCGGCGACGCTCACGATCGGCGTGTTCGCCCTGCGTCGCGGCCTCGCGCCGCTGCGGCAGGCGTCGGCGAGCGCTACGGCGATCGATCCCGGAACCCTATCGGCGCGCCTGCCCGAGGCCGATGTTCCCACGGAGATCCAGCCGCTCGTCGTGGCTGTGAATCGCGCCTTCGACCGGCTGGAGAAAGGGTTCGCGGTCCAACGTCAGTTCACCGCCAACGCGGCGCACGAGCTGCGCACGCCGCTTTCCATCCTCACCGCCGGACTCGATCAGCTGACCGCGAACGGCGAGGTCGCGAAGCTCAGGAACGACGTCGCGAGAATGAACCGGCTGGTGGAGCAACTGCTCCGGGTGGCGCGGCTCGATGCGATCGCCCTGGACGTTTCTGACGCGGTGGATCTCGCCGCCGTCGCGCGGGACGTCGTGGCGTACCTCGCGCCGCTCGCCGTGGCGAGCTCCCGCTCGATCGCGGCGCAGGGAGCCGAGGAGCCCGTCACGGTGAGGGGAAACCGGTACGCGATCGAGGACGCGATCCGCAATCTCGTCGAGAACGCTCTCGCCTACGCTCCCTCCGGCACCGAGGTCGTCGTAGCGGTCGAGCCGCCCGCGACGATCCGCGTCACCGATCGCGGTCCCGGCGTCGCTAGCGCCGACCGCGAGCGCATCTTCGACCGCTTCTGGCGCGGCAGGGACAGCCGCGGGCAGGGCTCGGGGCTCGGCCTCGCCATCGTGAGCGAGATCATGAAGGCGCACAACGGAAGCGTCCGCGTCGGGGATGGGCCCGGCGGCGGTGCGACGTTCGCTTTGATTTTCGAGCGCGCGGGCGAAGGGGTTTTACGCTCCGTCAGCGCCGCGTGAAAGGAAAGCCGCGCCTGCGGAACTGGATCACCAGCCAGCCGCCCGCCATGCCTCCCAGGTGGGCGAAGTGCGCGACGCCGTCGGCGGTCCCGGTGACGCCGAGCACCAGCTCGAGCGCGCCGAACAGGATCACGAACACCCGAGCCTGCATGGGGATCGGAGGAAAGATCAGCATGACCATGCGCCGCGGGAAATACATGCCGAAGGCCAGCAGCAGCCCGTAGAGCGCCCCGGAGGCGCCCACGGTCGCGATCGGCGGCCCGCCCGCCACCGCGGTGACGACGAGCTGGCACACGCCCGCGGCGACGAGGCACGCGAAGTAATAGGCGAGGAAGTAGCGCGACCCGAACAGCCGCTCGATGTCGCTCCCGAACATGTACAGGCCGAGCATGTTGAAGAAGATGTGCGCGAACCCGCCGTGGAGGAAGCCGTAGGTGACGACCTGCCAGGGCGCAAAAAGACCGCTTCGGATCGGCCACAGCGCGAACCAGGCGTCGAGCAGCTCGCCCGTCTGAGTCTGCAGCAGGAACACCGCCACGTTGGCGATGAGGAGGGTTTGTGTGACGGGCGGCACTCAGAGGGCGTACTTGACGACGACGCGTGCGAAGCGCGACTTGTTAGGACTCCAGTTCGAGAACCCCTGGCAGACCTGCTTGGAGTCGGCGTCCTCGGGCCGCTCGGCAAACTTGTCGGCGAAGCGCGACTGGCCGACTTCCTGCCCGGGCTGAACGCGGGCGTCCGGCCAAGGCTGCTTGGGATCGTCCGAACGGATGTAGAGCTGCACTTCCCTGACGGTGGCGGCCGCGGGCACTCTGGCGCAGACCGTGATGCGCAGCGCGCTCTGCTCGGTGCATTCCTGCCTCGCGCCGGGCACGCCCTCGGGCTTGCACGGCCCCACGACCACGCTCGCGGCCGCGCCTTCCTCTCCCTGGCGCGACGCGTCGGCGCGCTGAACCTCGGTCTCGATCTGCTTGCGCTCGTTCGTTCGCGCTTGCTCGAGGCGCAGCGCGGTGGCGTTGATCTCGGAGAGCTTCGATTGCAGATCGGCGCGAAGCGCGTCCCGGTCTCCCTCGCGCAGCGAAATGAAGTACTGCGAGAGCGCGAATCCGCCGACCGCCCCCGCGACCAGCAAGACGAAGACGACGATGACCGGCCCGCGCCTGGATTTCTTGGTGATGGGCTGGCCGCGCTCGCGTTCCCTGATCTCCTTGCGCCAGGAAATGCGGAGCTGGACGAGCGCGGTCGCCACCGTGGCGAGCGCGCCTATCATCGCCGCGATCAACGGCTCGGAGAGATGCGAGAAATCCATGGGGCGGATGATACGAGATCGGGTCGCGGAAGAAAAATGCCGCGTGCAGAGCGGCGTGACGGCGGTCACGCCGCTCCGGGATAGTCAGCTTGGACCAGCGGCTAGGATCGCCGCTCGGTGCTACAAGTCGTAGCCCTTCTCGTTGTGGAGCGCGGTGTCCAGGCCCTCGGTCTCCTCGTCGGCTTCCACGCGCATTCCCACCAGCGCGCCTGTGAGCTTGAGCAGCATCCAGGTGATGACCCCGGACCACACCGCGGTGGCCAGGACGCCGGTGAGCTGCACCAGCACCTGGCTGCCCATCGTCACTTTCTCCGGATAGCCCACGCCCCCGAAATACGCGGCGGCGAACACGCCCGTGAGCGTCGTGCCGAGCGCTCCGCCCACGCCGTGCACCGGGAAGACGTCGAGCGAATCGTCCACCTTGAAGACGCGCTTCATGTGATTGGTGGCGAAAAAGCACAGCACTCCCGCGGCGGCGCCAATCGCGAGCGCGCCCATCGGCCCGACGAAACCCGAGGCCGGCGTGATCGTGCCCAGGCCCGCGACCATTCCGGTCACGATGCCGAGCACCGAGGGCTTGCCGAAGCGCACCCATTCGCAAACCATCCAGGCGAACGCCGCGGTCGCCGCGCCGATGTGAGTCACCAGCATCGCCATTCCGGCGGCTCCGTCGGCGGCGAGCGCGCTGCCCGCGTTGAACCCGAACCAGCCGACCCAGAGCATCGCCGCGCCCGTCACCGTCATCGTCATGTTGTGCGGCGGCATCGCCGTGTCGGGAAATCCCTTGCGGGCCCCGAGCACCAGCGCGCACACCAGCGCCGCCATGCCGGCGTTCAGATGCACCACCGTGCCGCCGGCGAAGTCCATGATCCCCATCTTGCCGAGCCATCCGTCGCCCCACACCCAGTGCGCGATTGGCGCGTAGACGAGGGCGAGCCACAGCAGGCTGAAGAGCAGCATCCCTGAGAACTTCACGCGCTCGGCATACGCCCCAAGGACCAGCGCCGGCGTGATGATCGCGAAGGTGAGCTGGAACATCGAGAACACGGTTTCCGGAATGGTGGTGCCCGGCCTGATCGCCTTGAAGTCGACCCCGGACAGGAAGGACTTGGCGAATCCGCCGTACCAGGCGTTGCTGGCGCCGCCGTCGCCGAAGGCGATGCTGTAGACGCAGACCACCCAGGCGAGCGTGACCACGCAAGTGATCGCAAAGCACTGCATAAGGACCGAGAGCACGTTGCGCGAGCGCACCAGACCGGCGTAGAAGAGCGCGAGCCCCGGGAGCGTCATGAACAGCACCAGCAAGGACGATGTCAGCATCCAAGCGGTGTTCGCTGCGTCGAGCTTCGACGGCTCGGCGGCAGCCGCGATCGACGCGTAGAGAAGCAGCGGGACGAGCAAATAAACGGCGTGCAGACGCCGGTGAGTTCTTATCATGGTCTCTCCTCCTCGCGCCGGCTATGCACCAGCGCGGTGCACATTCTAGCCTAGGAAAACCCGAACAGGCGACCAGGGTTCAAGACCAGGATCCTCTGCCGCGTGGCTTCCTCCGGTGCCCAGCGGCCCAGGAGGTTCCACAGCTCGACCGATCCCACCTTGTCGGCGAAGGAAAGGTGCGGGTAATCGCTTCCCCAGATGAGCCGGTCGGGCGCCGTCTCGATGAGCGCGCGCGCCATGGGCGCGACGTCGGCGAATCCGCCGGCGGAGGACATGCGATAGACGCCGGTGAGCTTCACCCAGCAGCGACGCTCGCCGTGGCGCAGCAGCTCGAGCAGCTGGCGGAATCCCGGCTGGTCCGGGCCTTCCTTCGCCTGGAACAGGCCGAAGTGCGCGAGCGTGAAATCGAGCTTCAGCTTCCTCAGCGTCGGCATGAGCTCCTCGGTCAGCCATCCCGGCGTGAGGAAATCCAGATGCCATCCGATCTCCGCGCAGCGCGCCGCGAGCCGCGCGATCCGCGGCAGGAGCTTGGGCGCGAACCCCGACTCGAAGGGCTTCACCGGCGACATGTTGATGCGCACCCCGCGCACGCCGAGCGCGTCGAGGCGCGCGAGCTCGGCGTCGGGCGCGTTCTCGTCGACGTCGACGATGCCGCGGCAATTTTTCGCGCCCACCTCGCGCATCGCGTCCAGCATGCAGGTGTTGTCGCGCCCGTAGGCGCTGGGCTGCACGAACACGAAGCGCGAAAGGCCGAGCTTCGCCGCGAGTGCGAGGAAATCGGCGAGCGGCGCGAGCGGCGGCGAGTAGCGCAGATCCGCCGCATGGGGATAGCGCTCGGGAGGCCCGAACACGTGAAAGTGCGCGTCGCAGCCGCCCGCGGGCGACTTGGAATCGGGATTCCCGTCGTGAGATGACATGGCGCTAGAACTTGTAGTCGACGCCGCGCGCGCGGGGCAGCTCGAGCTGGAAGGCTTCCTTGGGAAATAGGTCCTCGAGCTTCGGGCGCGAGCCGGTCAGCACCTGCGCGTGCACCCATCCGACCAGCGTGCCGTAGTTGCGCTTGTTCAGGTCCGACAGGCCGAACTCCCAGGGGTCGGGGCCGAGCAGCGCCCGCTCCTCCTCCCAATACGTGCGGTACCAGGCGAGAGGCACGTTGCGCGGGTCGGCGAGGCGCCGGTAGGCGAGCTGCTTGGCTTGCTCGAACGCGAGCACCAGGCTCTCGACCACCCAGGGGTGCCGCGCGACGAGCTCCGCGGGGACGGTCGTGACGTGCATGATCGGAAAGAATCCGGTGCGCCGGTAGTAGCCGAGCTCGAGCTCCCGGTAGTTGGGAAAGAGCCGCGACACGCGCGGGTCGCCCTCGCCGATCATGCGGGTCACGTTGGGCGCGATCATCGCGTCGACTTCGCCAGCGAGGAGCATCTCCTCCACGTTCCTGCCGCGCGGCGCGCGCTCTATCTTCAGGTCGGCGGGGGCCTGGCGCGAAGCGTCGTCCTCGCTCTCGATCACCCAGGTGACGGCGCGGTGCGGCACCGCGTGGTCCTCCTCGAGATGCCCGCGCATCCAGTAGTTCGCGGCGGGGCCGAGCGTGCGGCAGGCGACGCGCCGGCCGATCAGGTCGGTCGGCTTCGCGATGCCCTTGGCCTTGTTGAGGTAGATGAAACCGAGGCGGAAGCGGCGGTGCAGGAACACCGGGATCGCGGTGAAGTCGTGGCGCCCGCGGTGCCTCTGCACGACGTACGCGCCTCCGTTGAACTCGTTGATGTCGCAGGCTTCGCCCTCCGCCACCCTGTCGTGGATGGCGCGCGTGCCGGGATAGTCGGCGACGACGAGCTCGATTCCCTTGGGCTTCACCGTGCCGTCCTTGAGAGCGCGCACGATCTCGTAGTCGCCGATCATGATCGAGAGCTTGAGCTTGCGCGCCACGGCTACTCCGGCCTGATCCCGATCGCCTTGACTAGCGCGGAGGTGGTCTCGATGTCGCGGCGAATCGCGGCGTTCAGCTCCTCGGGCGTGCTGGTCGCGATCGGAAAGCCGATGCCCTCGGCCTTCGCCCGCACCTCGGGCGATTCGAGCACGCGCACGATCTCGTCGCGCAGGCGGCTCACGATCGCCGGCGGCATGCCGGCGGGGCCGAAGTAGCCGGCCCAGGTCGGGGGCGGCTCGTAGCCGGGCAGCTGCTCGGACACCGTCGGCACGTCGGGGATGACGTGGTAGCGCTTCGCGCCGTTGACCGCGAGCAGCCTGACCTTGCCCGACGCGACGAACGGCGCGGCGGTGGCGAGCACGCTGAATCCCACCTGGATCTCACCGCCGACGAGATCGGTGAGGACCGGCGGCCCGCCCTTGTAGGGCACGTGCACCCAGTCGATGCCGGTCAGGATGCGTATCGATTCGCCCGAAAGGTGGTGCGTGGTGCCTATCCCCGAAGTGCCGTAGGAAAGCTTGCCCGGGTTGCGCTTGCCGTAGTCGATAAGCTCGCGCATCGAGCCGAATGGCTGCGCAGGAGTCGTCTCGACCACGGCGATGGTTTCGAAGGCCTTGGTGATCGGCGTAAAGTCCTTGAGCGGATCGAGGCGTGCGCTCTTCGAGAGAAAGCGGTTCATCACCAGGGCGCTCTCCGAGGCGAGCATGATCGTATAGCCGTCGGGCGCAGCGCGCGCCACGGCTTCCGCGCCGATCGCGCCGCCCGCGCCGCTCAGCGTCTCGACCACCACCGGCTGGCCGAGCGCGGTGGTCAGCCCCTGGGCGACCAGGCGGGCGACGATATCGGCGCCTCCCGCCACGGTCATGATCGAGCGGATCGGCCTCGCGGGGTAGGTCTGGGCCTGGGCCGTGGCGGCGCAGACCGTGAGGACGAGGCACAGGCCCCTCATCGTCACTCCGCCTTCGCGCCCGAATCGCGCACGACCTTCGCCCATTTCACGGTCTCCGACCGGATGTACGCGGCGAATTCCTCGGGAGTGCTGCCCACGGGCTCGGCGCCTTGCGCGGAGAGCCTCTCGACGACCTCGGGCAGGTGCAGGATCGCGACGATCTCGCGGTTGAGCAGCGCCACGATCGCGGGCTGCGCTCCGGCGGGCAGCACCACGCCGTGCCAGGTGTTCGCTTCGAATCCGGGGAGCGCCGCCTCGCCGACCGTCGGCAGATCGGGCGCGGCGGGCGATCGTCTCGCGCTGGTCACCGCGAGCGCTCGGAGTTTTCCGTCTTTCACGTGCGGAAGCGCCGGCGGCATGGTCGAGAACATGAGCTGCACCTGCCCGCCGAGCAGATCCGCGAGAGCGGGCGCGGCGCCCTTGTACGGCACGTGCACCAGCTTCACCCCCGCCATCGAATTGAACAGCTCGCCGGCGAGCTGGGCCGGCGTGCCGAAGCCGGAGGAAGCGAAGTTGATCTGCCCGGGCTTCGCCTTCGCGAGCTCGATGAGCTCTTTCACCGTCGATACCTTGAGGGAGGGATGCACGACCAGCACGTTGGGCGTGGTGGCCGCGAGCGTCACCGGCGCGAGATCGCGGATCGGGTCGAAGGGCATGGTCTTGAAGAGGCTCGCGTTGATCGCGAGCGGCCCGGCCGAGCCCATCAGCAGGGTGTAGCCGTCGGGCGCGCTCTTCGCGACGATGTCGGTGCCGATGTTGCCGCCCGCGCCCGGGCGGTTGTCGACCACGACCTGCTGCGCGAGGCGCTCGGAGAGCTTCTGCGCGACGCTCCGGGCGATGATGTCGGTGCCGCCGCCCGGCGGAAACGCGACGACGAAGCGGATCGGCTTGGACGGGTAGACGTCCGCGAGCGCTGGCGCCGCCAAGGCCGCGGCGAGCAGCAGGGCGCGCCCCGTCACTTCCTTTTCTTTCGTCCGTGCCCGGCGAAATACTCGCGCGCGACGCGAAATCCGCCGAGCGCCGCCGGAAAGCCGCAGTAAATCGCGGTATGCAGCAGGACCTCGCCGATCTCCTTCTTGGTGACGCCGTTCCTGATCGCCCCGTCCAGGTGCAGCTCCAGCTCCTCGGCTTTGCCGAGTGCGACCAGCATCGCGATGTTGAGCATGCTGCGCACCTTGCGCGGCAGGCCCGGTCGCGTCCACACCATGCCCCAGGCCGCCTTGGTCGCGAGTTCCTGCATCGGCATGGTGAGCGCGTCGGCGTTCGCGAGCTGCCTCTCGACGTAGGCCGCGCCCAGCACGCGCTTGCGAAGCTTCAGTCCCTGCTCGAAAAGCCTGTCTTTCATTGCGATCCCCTCCGTTCGTGAATGCTCGATTGCCGTGCAAGGGCTCCGTGCGGAGCAACCTTACCCGAAACCCGGACTAGCGCACGGGCCGCACCGTGAAATCCCGCGCCCCCTCGCCGCGCTGGTGCCGCTCCCACATGACCGTGTAAGCCGCCTCGATATGGCGACGGAAGCGGTCGGTGTCGAACAGCGCGCACGAATCGCGGTTTGCCGCCAGTTTCGCCTTGATGTCCCCGAGCCGCTTGCGGTCCGTCGCGAGGGCCATCGCCATCGCCTCGTACTCCTGCAGCGAATGCGTGATCAGCTCCGGCAGGCCGGCCGCAGTCAACAGGCTGCCGGCGACCCTCGCCGCGAACGACCTGCCCGAACAGGTCACCACGGGCACGCCGGCCCAGAGCGCGTCGCTGGTGGTGGTATGCGCGTTGTACGGAAGGGTGTCGAGGAAGAGGTCGCCGCGGCGGATTCTCGAGAGGTGCTGATCGACGGCGACGTGCGCGGCAAACACCAGGCGGCGGGGCGCGATGCCCCGGGCTTCGGCTTCCCTTGCAAGGTTCCTCGCGGCCGGCTCGTTTTCGGCGTACAGCCACAGGACGCTGCCGTCGACCGCGCGCAGCAAGCGCATCCACGCGTCGAACACTTCGGGCGTGATCTTGTAGTTGTTGTTGAAGCTGCAGAACACGAACCCGTCTTCGGGCAGCCCGAGCTCGGCGCGCGCGGGAGGCTTTCCGCCGGCCGGCCGCCCGGAGTCGTTCACCTGGTAGCTGTCGGGCAGGCGAACCACCCGTTCGGCGTAGAACCGGGTCGCATCCTCGGGGATGACGCAGGCGTCGGCAACGACGTAGTCGATCGCCGCGCTTCCCATGGTTCCGGGATAGCCGAGGTAGCTGACGGCGATCGGCGCCGGCCGGAAGGAGAAAATTCCCGGGCGCGAATCCTCGGTGTAGCCCTTGAGGTCCACCGCGATGTCGATTTCCAGGTCGCGCAGGAGCTGCGCGATCTGGCGATCGGACCTGCCGGCGACGTCGACGAACCTGTCGAACGCGGCCTCGAGCCGGTGCCGCATCCGGCTGCCATCGGAGCCTCGCAGCGAGATGGCGTGAATCTCGAATCTGTTCCGGTCGTGGCGCTCGAACAACCCCGCCATGAGATGCGCGGTGGCGTGCGTCTGGAAGTCCGCGGAGACGTAGGCGATGCGCAGGCGCGGATGCGTCCGCGCCGGCCAGGCGGCAGGCTGCCCGAGCTCCGGAAGCGCGTCGCGGGCCCAGGCGCGCGCGGCTTCGAGGTGGAGTTCCGGCGAGTCCACCGCCCACAGCAGCACGAAGGGCGCGACTGGACGCCCCGCGGCGCACAGCGCCGTCAGCGCTTCGAGCAGGGCGCCGCGGTCGCTCCAGTCGCAGCACCTGCCCTTGATTTCGAACAGCAGCGCAAGCGCGTCGGCGTGGCCGGGGTCGGCGGACAGCGCCTGCGCGCAACTCGATTGCGCTTCGCCGAATCGCCTGAGTTTCTTCAGCGCGAGACCGCGGCTGTAGAGCGCGTCGGCGCGGCGCGGGCCGGGCCCGGCCGCCCGCTCGTAGCTCGAGACGGCCTCATCCAGGCGCCCGAGGCGCTGCAGCATGTTGCCGCGGTTGAGATGGGCGTCGGCGTAGTTCGCCTCGAGCGCGACCGCCTTGTCGTAGCTGGCGAGCGCCTCGTCGAAGCGCGCTAGCCCCTCGAGCGCCGCACCCCGGTTGTTGTAGGCGAGAGCCTGGTCGGGGTGCAGCGCGATCGCCCGGTCGTAGCTCGCCAGCGCTTCGTCGTTCCGCCCCAGGCTGTGCAGCACGCTTCCCCGGTTGTTCAGGGCACCGAAGTGATCCGGCCGCAGGCGCAGGGCCTGCTCATAGCTCGCCAGCGCCTGCTCGCGCCGCTTGAGCTCCCGCAACGCGTTGCCCCGGTTGAACCAAGCCTCGGCGTTGCCGGACTCGAGGGCGATCGCCTTGTCGTAGCCGGCGATCGCTTCCTCGTGCCGCCCCAGGCTGTAGAGCGCCAGTCCCAGGTTGACCCGGGCCGCGGGCGAGCGCGGGTCGACCTCCAGTGCCGCGCCGATCAGGCGAACGGCTTCCGCGTCGTTGCCTTTCTGCTTTTCGATGACGCCCAGCAGATGCAGCGCGTCGAAGTGCCGCGGCTGCGCTCCGAGAATCTGCCGATACAGCTGCCCGGCTTCCTCCAGCCTGCCGGCCTGGTGCAGCCCCACCGCGCGCCGCAAGGCTTCCGCGGCGGCGGCCGCATTCGGATCGGGGGCGGGCGGCATTGCGGCCCGGCCTATTCCGCCCGTATTCCCGCGTCGCGGATCACTTTGCCCCACTTCGCGATCTCGGATCTTATGTAGGCGGCGAATTCTTCCGGCGAGTCTCCGACCGGCTCGAAGCCCTGGTCGGCGAGCTTCTCGCGAAGCGCGGCGTCGCCGAGAATTTTCAGGATCCCGTCGTGCAGGCGCGCGACCGCCGCGCCCGGCGTGTGCGCCGGCGCGAGCAGCCCGTACCAGGTCGAGGCCTCGTAGCCGGCCACGCCCGACTCGGCGATCGTCGGAGTATCGGGCATCGCGCGCGAGCGCCTCGCGCTCGTCACCGCGACGGGGACGAGCTTGCCCGACTTCACGTGCGGCATCGCCGCCGGCATGGTCGCGAAATACAGCTGCACCTGCCCGGAGAGTACGTCGATCATCGCGGGGCCCGCGCCCTTGTAGGGTACGTGGACGATGTCCGCGCTCGCGAGGACGCGGAAAAGCTCTCCCGCGAGATGCGAGGAGCTGCCCACGCCCGCCGAGGCGAAGTTGAGCGTGCCAGGTCTCGACTTTGCGAGGGCGATCACCTCCCCGACCGTCCTCGCCGCAGTCGAGGGGTGCACCACCAGGATGTTCGGGGTCGAGGCGACCAGGCTCACCGGGGCGAAATCGGCGACCGGGTCGAACGGGAGATTCCTGAACAGGCTCACATTGATCGCGTTGGGCGCGACGTTCCCCATCAGGACGGTGTAGCCGTCGGGGGCGGCGCGCGCGGCGAACTCGGTGCCGATGTTTCCGCTCGCTCCGCCGCGGTTTTCGACCACGACGCTCTGCCCTAGGGTCTCGCCCAGCTTCTGCGCGACCATGCGGCCGACGATGTCGGTGCCTCCGCCCGGCGGATAGGCGACGATCATTCGTATAGGCTTCGAGGGATAGACCTGGGCGTGGGCCGCCGCCGAGATCGCAAGCGCGACTAGCGCGCAGGCTTTCAATACATGGAAACCCATGTCCGGATATTACCGCAGCCCCCCATGCTCAATGGATCAGTTGCGCGCGATAGCCTATCCGGACTAGCTCGCGCCATGACGTTGTCGTATTACGGTTGAGGGAAGCTATGCACGCACACAGGAAACGGAAGGGGAGCCGATCCTGAGCGAGACCACACTTTACGGCGTACTGAGATGCTGTGTGAGATCACCGTCGAACCGGATTATCTCAAGGCGAATCTGTTCAACCGGCAGACGCTCGAGGAAACGCGGGACGCTCTTGCCGCCGTTGCGGCTGAGGCGCGCAAGCACGGCTGCTCGCAGATCCTCATATCGGTTCACGGTTCACGGCCCATATTCAAAGTCGAGCAGTCCGGCATCCTCGATTGCTTCAAGGAGTTCGGCGACGTGCCGAGATACAGGATCGCGCTGACCGCCGATTCCGAGGAGCTCAGGCTCTCACAGCAATACCTCGAGTCCGTTGCGCAGCGCGCCGGGCTCAACGTGCGGAGCTTCCCCAGCGAGCAGACGGCCCTCACTTGGTTCAAGGACCGGCGGCGGTCGCCGGACCGTCGCCAGCGACAGGAGCCGTGGGAGGGAAAAGATCGACGCCGGAATTGGCGTCGCAGCTTGAGCCTTCGTCCGGCTTAGGCTGGACGCGTCCCCGCGCTACTTCTCGAGCGGCACCGCCACCGGCTTGCGGCTCGCCGCCGAACGATCGATCGCGAGCGTCACTTCGAGCGTGCGGCGCGCCTCGGGCGCGGTCGCGAGCGAGCAGGGCCTGCCGAGCGCGAGGTGGTCGAGCCAGGCGCGCGTCTCGCTCGCGACCGGGCCGAGGAAATCCCCGAGCGCCCAGTCGCCGGGCGTACCGCTTTGCAGGAACACCATGTTGACCGAGTGGTCGGGAAGGTACACGTGCGGCACGCCTTTCTCGGAATACATCAGCTGGTCGGTATGGTCGTCGTCGAGGATCATCACGCCCTCGGTGCCCAGCACTTCGACGCGCGCCGCGTGGCCGAGCGCGGGATATTTTTCTGGCAGCGCGTAGCTCACGCCGAGGCTCGCGACCGTGCCGTCGCCGTAAGTGAGGATCGCCCAGGTCACGTCGTCTGCGTCGTAGCCGGCTTTTTTCAGCACGCCTTTCTGGCCGCGCGCAAAGACCTCGGTCACGCGGGCGCCTTCGAGCAGCCAGTTCAGCAGATCGACGTAATAGGTGAGCGCGTCCACCGCCGGCGTGGCACCGGGGTTGCGCTCGAGCATCGCGAAGGCCTGCGAGCGCGAGTTGAACACGCGCGCGGAGGCGCCGACGATCCGGCCGACGCGGCCCTGGACGATCTGCTCCTTCGCGATCAGGTAGCGGTCCTTGTAGCGGCGGCTGTAGCCGACGCGCAAGCTCGCCTTGCGCTTGTCCGCCTCGGCGACGATGCGGTCGGCGTCGGCGAGCGTGAGAGCGATCGGCTTCTCGACGAGGATCGATTTTCCCCGTTCGAGCGCCTGCATGACCGCCTGCACGTGCTCGCCTTCGCTGGTCGAGACGATCACCGCGCCGACCTCGGGCCGCGAGATCGCGGCGAGGTTGTCGCCGGAGTGGAATTGCGCGCCGACCTTCTGCGCCAGATCGCGCGCGCGACCGGGGTCGGCGTCGGCGACCGCGATGAAGTTCACCGCCGGATATTCGGCGGCCAGACGCGCGCGCAGGCCGCCTATGCGCCCGGCGCCGATCACGGCTATTCCCAGCGGCTTGCGTTCGATCATCCCGCTATTCCGGCTTGATCCCCGCCTCGCGCGCGAGGCGCGCCTTCTTCTCGAATTCCGCCTTGATGTAGGCGGTGAACTCCTCGGGGGAGGCGCTCGCCTTGAGCTCGACTCCGCGCTCGATGAAACGCTGGTACAGGCCCGGCTCGCTCACCGCGCTCGCGACCGCGCGGTTCAGGCGCACGAGGATGTCGCGCGGCGTCGCGGCTGGAGCGACCAGCCCGTTGAAGGTGATGTCCTCGTAGCCGGCGAGGCCGGACTCGTCCACCGTGGGGACACCGGGGAGGAGCGGCGAGCGCTTTGCGCTGGTGACGGCGAGCGGTCGCACCTTGCCCGCCTTGATCTGAGGAGCGGACGTGCTCACCTGGTCGAACATCATGGAGATCTGACCTCCGATCACGTCGACGAGAGCCTGCGAGTTGCCCTTGTAGGGCACGTGCAGCATCTTGATCCCCGCCTGACGGCTGAAGAGCTCGCCCGCCATGTGGCCGGTCGAGCCGTTGCCCGACGAGCCGTACGAGATCTTTCCCGGCTCGGACCCGGCGAGCGCGATCAGCTCCTTCACCGAATGCGCGGGCACGGCGGGATTGACGACCAGCACCTGGGGAACGAGGCAGGTGAGCGTCACGCCGGCGAAGTCCTTGAGCGGATCGTAGCCGGGCTCCGGAACGATCAGAGGGACGGTGGCGAAAGTGTTCGCCATCGCGAGCACGGTATAGCCGTCGGGCGCCGCCTTGGCGACGAACTGCGTGCCGACGAGGCTGGACGCGCCCGGGCGGTTCTCGACGACGACCGGCTGGCCGAGGCTCTTTGAAATCTGCTCGGCGACCGTGCGCGCGACGATGTCGAGGTTTCCGCCCGCCACGAGCGGAACGATGACGCGCACCGCGCGGCTGGGGTAGTCGGGGCCTTGCGCGAAAAGCGCCGCCGGGCAGCACGCAGCCACAAGGAACGCAACAACCGCACGAAGCATCGGGATCTCCCGCAATCCGGGGCGGGAGAAGTATAGCGGCTCGCGCCGGAGGCAGCGGGAGACGTTAAACGGTGGCGCCGGCGCGCAGCGACTCGGCGAGCAGCCCTCGGGCGCGCGCAAGACGCGACATCACGGTTCCGATCGGCACGTCGGCGACGCGCGCGATGTCTTTGTAGGACAGATCTTCCAGCTCGCGCAGGATCACCACCTCGCGGAAGTGCGCGGGCAGAGCGGCTATCGCGTCGTTGAGCATGCGCCTGTCGAAGTTGCGCGCCGCCTGGATCTCCGGGCCGTCCTCTTCGGAGGGAAGGAGCTCGACGGCGCCGTCTTCAAAACCCACCGTATCCGCGGGCCGGTTGGCCTGAAGCCAAGTGAAGAAGGAGTTGCGGACGATGGCGAGAAGCCACGGCTTGGCCTCGCCGCGCAAGCCGTCGAAGAAGCGGTAGGCGCGCAGCAGCGCCTCTTGCGCGACGTCCTGCGCGTCGTGATCGTTGCGCGTCAGCCAGCGTGCAAGGTTGTACGCAGCGTCGAGATGGGGAAGCACGACCTGCTCAAAATTACCATGGCGGCCCTGATTCATTGGCGGCTCCGTAACGAACGCGAATCGCATTGCGTCACAGTGTGATCAAGTGCGGATGCGCGGCAATGGACGGGCAATCCTTTCTTCCTGGAACGTCGGTACCCTCGCAAACTCAACAGAATCAATGGCCTCTAGGGACACATCCCCCGCCCTCAATTGCCGGACCACGGCCTGTGATTCTGATAGTCGATCGCTTCCTTCTGCTGCTCCGTGAGCGGGGCGCACCCGGCCGCGGCCGTGATCAACAAGACTGCGAGCAAGAACTTTTTCACGTGAATCTCCTTTTCAATAGTTGGGAAGCACAATGCGAGACCGGGTCCGGTGCAGGTCTATTCCTGTTGCGCTACGATTGCTCGAACGATGAAGGTGCGGCCGATGAGGGGGGCAATAGGCTTTGAGCATCTCGCCAGCCTGTGTCTATGCCACAAGCCACTGACCCATCCGGGCGCTTGCGTTTTGGCGTCTTCGAGGTCGATCTTCGAGCCTGCGAGCTGACGAAGCGCGGCCTGCGCATCAGGCTGCAAGAACAGCCGTTTGAAGTCCTGGCGACGCTGCTCGCAAAACCCGGAGAGCTGGTGACCCGGGAAGAGCTGCAAAAGAAACTTTGGAGCCAGACGGTCGTCGACTTCGATCACGGCCTCAACAAAGCCATCAACAAGATTCGCGAAGCGCTGGGCGACTCGGCGGAGAATCCGCGCTTCGTCGAGACCGTTGCCCGCCGCGGCTACCGCTTCCTCGCCGACGTCATCCCCATCGACACGGCCGCTGACAGGCGGCCAGGGCCCGAAGCCGACTTGGGCATGCCACCGACGCGTCCGCACTGGACTCGTTCCTGGATAGGATTCGGCTTCGGTTTGGTCCTGGTGCTCGCGGCCTCGCTGTCCTGGGTTCTCTACTCCCGGAGTCAAGCCTCACCCAAGATTCGCTCGCTGGCGGTGTTGCCATTGGAGAGCCTGTCGGGCGATGCGTCGCAGGATTATTTCGCCGATGGGATGACCGATGCGTTGATCGCGGACCTGGGGCAAATCAGCGCGTTGCGGGTGATCTCCCGCACCTCGGTGATGACATACAAACGCGTTCGCAGACCCCTGCGCGAGATCGCGCGTGAGCTCAACGTGGAAGCCGTGGTGGAAGGGACCGTCATGCGCTCGGGTGAACGCGTGCGGATCACGGCCCAGCTGATCCAGGTGCCCGACGAAAAGCACCTCTGGGCGCAGAGCTATGAAGGAGATCTGCAGGACACGCTCGCGCTGCAGAACGACGTGGCCCGCGCGATCGCAGGGCAGATTCAGGTCACTCTGAATCGACAGGAAGAAGCTGCGCTGAAGAAATCGAAGACGGTGAATCCAGAAGCCTATGACGCCTACCTCAAGGGACGGTACTTCTGGAATAAGCGAACCGGCGAAGGCCTGAAGAAAGCGGTCGAATATTTCGACCGTGCGATCACCGCCGACCCGGCCTACGCCAATGCACATAGCGGCCTGGCCGATTCCTACGCGCTGATGGGAGACTGGGAATACGGCATCCTCTCGCCGCGGGATGCTTTTCCCAGAGCGAAGGCGGCCGCGACCAAGGCGCTCGCCCTGGACGACAAGCTGAGCGAGGCCCACACCTCGCTCGCTTTCATCCTGGACCTCTACGAATGGGGTTGGGAGTCCGCCGAGAAGGAATACCAGCGCGCGCTCGCGCTCAACCCCGGCTACGCGACGGCTCATCACTGGTACGCATGGCACCTGATGGTGACGGGACGAAATGCAGAGGGCATCGCTGAATTGACAAAAGCGGAGAGCCTGGATCCCCTCTCCCTCATCATCAGCGCCGACCTTGCGGACGCATTGTGCATCGCCCGCCGTTACGACGAGTCCATGCAGCAAAGTCTGAAGACCATCGCAATGGATCCGTATTTCGCCGTCGCCCATTATCAATTGGGTCAGGCTCTGGAGCAGAAGCACAGGCACGACGAAGCCATCGCGGAATTCCGGAGAGCCATCGAGCTTGCCGGCGGGAATGCGACATTCGAATCCAATCTCGCCAATGCATACGCCGTCTCGGGACGGAAGCAAGAAGCATTGAAGATAGTCAAGGACCTGGAAAGCCGGCGGAGCCAAGACTCTTCGACCGACTCGAATATCGCCTTGATCTATGTCGGGCTCGGCGACAACGCCCGGGCGATGATCTGGCTGAACAAGGCCTATCAAGCGCGATTCAATCCTTCCATCCTCCTCCGGCCGGTGTTCGATCCGCTCCGGTCCGACCCGCGGTTTCAGGATCTCCTGCGCCGTATCGGACTCCCAAGCCGCGACGCAGCCATCCGCGGGTAGCGCCGGCAAGTAATACCTCAAGTCTGGCGGTTTGTTTCCGGAATTCCCCGAAGGCGACTTCGGGGAATATTTCGGGTGCGAATCCGGTCAAGCCCAGGTGGGACCGTGCATGGCTGCCAGCAAAAGGAGGAATCATGAAGCTGTCGAATGTTTCGGGAAAGTGGCTTCACGCGTCCAGCAAGATGGGGTATGACGATCCGGAACCTGGATTCGAAGGCTATGGCAGCAGCGCCGACGACGAAATCGAGCTGATGGTGATGTTAAGCGGTATGGTCAGCGGCCAGCGGCTCCATGAGGACGAAGACATGGTACGCGCCGGCGCCGGTTACGCTATGCAGGCGATACGTGAGAACGCAGTCGGAGGTGTCAAATGAAACCGGCGGAAATATTGATGACGATCGCCGTTTTCTTCGTCCGCGCGATCTTTATTGTTGCGGTGGTGTCCGTTTTGATTACCGCGCGGGCTTTGCCGAGGAAATGATTTTTCCCGGCACCAACTAAGCGAGACGCCCTGCCTCGGACAGACTGCATTGTCCGAGGCGAGAGAACACAGACGTGTCTTACCTCGGCTTTCAGCGCACGACGATCTGACCGGTCATGAACGGATGCACCGAGCAGATGTAGTCATAGATGCCAGCCCTGTCGAACATACGACTGAAGCTGGCCCCCGGCAGCAATGGATTGACGCCCTTGGCGCCGTCCTTGAACGCGAGCCCATGCGGGGCGCCGTCTTTGTTCTCCCAAGTGACGCTTTCCCCTGCGGCAACCGAAAGCGTCGGGGGAGCGAACTTGAATTTGGCGATGGAGACTCTTGCGTTGGCGGAGGCTGCGAGCGGAGCCGGCTGCACGACGACCTTGCGGGGCGCAGTGCCCACCGGGATCGTAATCGTCCGCCCGGTCCCGAGGTCAACGACCGACACGTTGTTAGAGCCTTCGTTCGTTACGTAAACTTTTTCCCCGTCGTTGGACGCCTGCCAATGCGGCTGCTTGCCCACGGCGATGGTCCGCACGGGCTTTTTCGTGGCCGGATCGAACAGCTGCAGTTCGCCCGGACCTTGCACGACAGCCGCTGCGAGTGTCGCGCCGCGGTACAGCTTGGCGATATGCGGTGACGCGCCTGTTGGCACCTCGGCAACCACCTTGTCCGTCGTTGGGTCGAGTACCTCGACCGCATCTACCCCTGCCAAGGTGAAATAGAGCACCTTCCCGTCGAAACTGAACTCGGGATCGCGCGGGGCTGTCGCAAGCGCTACCGCCCGGACTACCGAGCGCGACGCAAGGTTGACGACCACGAGCGCGAACTTGCCAGGCACCTGCGACGCGACATAGGCCGTTTTGCCGTCCGGGCGAATAGCGATAGTGTGCGGGTTTGGCACCGGCACCGTCGCCACGACCGCATTTGATGCGACGTCGACGAACGCGACCCGGCCTTCGCCATACACCGCGACGAGCAATGTCTTGCCGTCCGGTGTCATGGCAACGCCGTGCGGGGTCTTGCCTACATCAATTGTCTGGATCACGCGGTCGGTTGCCGTGTCGATCACGCTCACGCCGGTCGAGGTATCCCCGCTGACGAAGACGCGCCTGCCGTCGGGAGTCACCGCCATACCGTGGGGACCGGCAACGACGGGCACCGTCGCGACGACAGCGGCGGTATCGACATCAATCACGCTCACCGTATTGTCTTTGAAGTTGCCGACATAAGCCTTCGGCGCGGCACCGGCAGCGCCGGCAGCCAACGCAAGCGGCACGGCGGCAAACAGCAGCCGGGCCAGCGGGATTCGAATCAGGGAATGCATGGGATCTCCTTGGTTGTGGACGGGACGCATCGGTACCAGCGCCGATGCACCACCGGCCCGTCCCTGCATGACCAGCATGCCGTTGCGTTTATTCCCGTCTTCGACTGAATCGAGCCGGGAATAACCTCCGAGAGAAACAAGTCTGGCAGGGGGCAATGTGGTCATTGGTAAATGAAAGCCACCCCCAAGCGTCTTACAGCATTCGCATTGTTTCTTGCCTCGTTGTCCGCCGGTCTCGAGGCATTCGCCGCAGAACCAATCGACACCGACGGTCCCGACTTTGTTGAATCGTCGGAGGTGATCGGCAAACATCGGTTCCAATATGAGGCAGATGTGGTGTCGCAGCGGGATCGTCGCCCCCAGACCGCTGGAGAGACGACGTCGACGCCGACCTTGCTCAAGTACGGAATTACGGACACGGTCGAGCTTCGCCTCGAAACTGAAGGGCGCATTCGGATCGCCAACGAGAGCGGCCATGCCGGTGTGAGTTCGCTTCAAACGGGCACCGGCGACACGGCGCTGGGCTTGAAGTGGCACACGCAGGACAGAGAGGCCGCCGCAGGCAGGCCCGCGATCTCGTGGATTCTCCACTTTGACACCCCATCCGGAACCGATGGATTCAAGGGGCACGGCATTCGACCCTCTCTAAGATCGGTTGTGACTTGGGACCTACCTCAGAATTTCGCGCTGGGGCTCATGCCGGGCATCAAGTACGACGCGACTAATGATGGTCATCGCTTCACGTCCGGTATTTTTGGAGCCGTTCTGAACAGGCGGATTACCGCAACATTCCGCGCGTTCGCCGAGATCTCCGTGCCGCAACTGGCGCCCAGCCGGGACGGCGGGACACTTGCTGACTGGGACATAGGGGCTGCCTACTTGCTGACCAACGACACCCAGTTGGGAGTAAGGACTGGTGTCGCGGCCAATCGAAATACCCCCAGCCACTACCTGCTTTTTGAATTGGCGCAGCGGTTTTAAAGGGCACTTCGGTCCGGATCGACACTAAACAGTGTCGAAAATTGCCCGACCATCAACCGAGAGACGCTCTCTACTCGGCGATAAGCTTGGCAAGGTCGTTCAGCTCGTTGCCGCCGAGATCGGACACGAGCCAGTAATCCATTCCGTTCTTCGCGAAGTGCTCGATGTTGAAGCCGTCGCGCGTCAGCGTCTGGTCCAGCTTCGGCGCCACGACCGGCCACACGAACACGTCGATCAGATGCTGGCGCCGCTTGTAAACGAGCACGGCGACCGGTTGCTTGCCGATGTAATCCAGTCGTCCACCGACAAGCTCGAAGCCGGACGCGGAAAGATCCGCAACCGGCGGCGAGAAGGCGAGCCGGGCGCTGAGCCACGGCTTGACGGTGTGCTGGTCGGATGACGCGACATCGTAAGACCGGCTGGCGAGCATTGACCGCACGTGGCTCGCGAGCACCTCGCGCGCGAGGTGCTCATCTTTGCCCGGGCGCATGGTTCCCAGCGCCACCACCCACGTGACAAGTGCGACTGCGGCGAACGAGGCAGCGGGCCGCAGCCAATCCGCGACCGTGACACCGGCGGACTGCAGCCATGCGTGCCGCGACGGCCGAGCGGGAGCGGCCCCGGCCTCGGCCGCAATCGCTGCGCGCACGCGTGCTTCCAGCCAGGCCGGCGCGACGTAGTAGTGGGCCTTGTCGCGGATCGCGGCGGACATCTGGCGTGTCATTTATGAGTGAGATCGATTGGCCAGCGCCGGCTTAGCCGCCGCCGATAAGATCTCTTCCACTCGGCGAGACATAGACCGTCACGCTGTGGTCGACGAAGCCCGCCGGGACAAGCTGAGTCAGGTCGAACGGGCGAGGCTGAGCCATACCGTCGAAGTACCAAATGAATTCGCGGCCCTTCGAAACGAAGCGAATGACTTCGAAATGCTCCACGTTGACCCATTTGGTTTTGTCGTCGATGGTGATCGTACGATCGGGTACGGCGGTGACGATCGCGCGCTCGGGGGAGGGCGCCACCGCGGGCTCGCCGAGGTCGGAGGGATTGAACGCGGCGCACGCGGACAGGCTCGCGACGGAAAGGGTCAATACGGCGATGCCGGGGATAAGCAGTTTCATGTGGTTCTCCATTTCGATGGTTGCGAAGGAAGTACGATCGGCGCGGCCGAGATGGGCCGTGCGGAAAGTACTACCTGCAAGACCCGAACCCGCGCCGATTAATTCCCGGCTTCGCGAACGGTTGCGCCGCAAGCGTGGAATTCTGCCGATCCGTTTTATTCCAACGAATAAACCTGCACCGGCCCGGACCGAATCCGGCCTCGGCCGGACAGGCAGGAAAACCCGGCCTCGGCGGGCGGGCGCCCGACGCCGGGGACTAGAGCTTCAAGTCGCTGCGGCCAGCAGGCGGGCGAAGTCGTCGAGCTCGTCGCGGTTGAGGTCGGACACCAGCCAGAAGCTCATGCCGTTCCTGGCGAAGCGCTCGATGTTGAAGCCGTCGTGCGCAAGCGTCTGCTCGGACTTCTGCGCCTCGACGGGCCAGACGAACACGTCGATCAGGTGCGCTCGCCGCTTGTAGACGAGCACCGCGACCGGTTGCGCGCCGATGTAATCCAGTCGTCCACCGACAAGCTCGAACCCGGACGCGGAAAGATCCGCGACCGGCGGCGAGAAGGCGAGACGGGCGCTCAGCCACGGCTTGACCGTGTGCTGGTCGGAGGACGCGACGTCGTAAAACCGGCTGGCGAGCGTAGCGCGCACGTGGCTCGCGAGCACCTCCTGAGTGATGCGCTCGTCTTCGCTTGGGCGCATGGTTCCCAGCGCCACCACCCACGTGACAAGCGCGACGGTGGCAAACGAGGCCGCCGGTCGCAGCCAATCCGCGGCGGCAAACGACCCCGCGAGTTTCAGCCATCTCCAACGTGTCGGCCGGGCGGAAGCATTGTCCGGCCCGGCCGGAATCGCGGCGCGCACGCGCGCTTCCAGCCACGCCGGCGCGGCGTGGTAGTCGGCCTTGTCGCGGATCGCCGCGGACATCTCGCGCAGCCGCTCGCAGGCGGCGCGTACCGACGGATTTTCGGCCAGATGCGCTTCGAGCTCGAGGCTCTTCACCGGGTCGAGCTCGCCGTCGATGTAGGCGTGCAGCAGCTTGTTGGCTTCTTCGCGTGTCATTTGTGCACCTGCTTTCCCGAAATGTTGGAGGTGGCCCCCAGTGATTCTGCGAGGAGCCGGCGGGCACGCGCAAGGCGCGACATCACCGTTCCGATCGGCACGTCGGCAATGCGTGCGATGTCCTTGTACGACAGGTCCTCCAGCTCGCGCAGGATCAGCACCTCGCGGAACTGGAGGGGCAGCCCGGCGATCGCCTCGTTGAGCATTTTTCGATCGAAATTGCGCGCCACCTGGACCTCCGGCCCGTCCTCCTCGGAGGGAATGAGATCGACAAGGCCATCGTGGAACCCTACCGTGTCCGCAGGACGGTTCGCCTGCAGCCAGGTCAGGAAGGAGTTGCGCACGATAGACAGAAGCCACGGCCTCGCCTCGCCACGCAAGCCGTCGAAGAAGCGGTAGGCGCGCAGCACGGCTTCCTGCACTACGTCCTGCGCGTCGTGATCGTTGCGCGTCAGCCAGCGGGCGAGGTTGTAGGCCGCGTCGAAGTGCGGCAGCACCGATTGCTCGAATCGTCGCTTGCGCTCGCTCAAGGTCTCGTGCGGCGGTGCGGAGTCAGTGTCGTGCAGGAGTGCGATATCGGCAGCGAGCGTCATGATATCCCGTGTCAGGCGACGACGTGAATCTGGCCGGACATTCCCTCGTGGCCTTCGCCGCAGAAGATGTCGCACAAGAAGACGAAGGTGCCGGCCTTGTCCGGCGTGAGGCGCACGCGCGACACCTGGCCGGGAATGACGTCGGCGCGTACCTTGAAGTCCGGCGCGTTGAATCCCATGACGACGTCGGCGGTGACGAACTCGAGGACCACCGGCACGCCCTTCTTGAGCCGGATCTCGCGCGGCAGAAACACGAACTTGCGCGCGGTCACGCGGATGACTTTCTCCTTCGCCTGAGCGAAGGCGCCGGCGCCGAGGAGGGCGCCGGCGGCGGTGACTGCGCCCGCTGCGAGCAGGCGGCGGCGGTCAGAGTTCATCGCTCACGCCTTCTTCACCGGATACTCGGTGATCTCGTACTCGGCCTTCACCACTTCCGCATCGACGCCGCGGAAGCCGAGACCCCGGTACGGCTGCGCCGGATCCCAGCGGATCGGCTCGCGCTTGGGCTGCGAGCCGGGTGCGGGCAACGGAAAGATGAGCGACTTGGCCGAGTGGTGCGCGATGTGGCCGGTCATCTGATGATGCTCCTGGTGGATGTGGCCGTAGAACACGGTGACGTTCTTGTGGGGCATGAGGAGATCGATCGCCTGCGCGCCGTCGCGCGTCGCCCAGTCCCATTGCGGGTAGAGGTCGAAGAGCGGCCGGTGCGCAAACACGACGATGCGCGCGTCCACCGCCTGTTTCGCGAGATCCGACTTCAGCCACGCGAGCTGCGGCTCGCCGATGCGCGCCGCGGGATCAGAAACGTTGTCGAGGGCGACGAAATGCACGCCCTTGTGGTCGAAGCTGTAGAAGCTGGGGCCGAAAAACTCCTTCCACGCCTGCCCGTTGTCGAGCGCGGCGTCGTGCTCGCCCGCCAGGAAGCGCACGTTCTTGTTCTTCAGGCCTTTGACGATGTCGCGGAACTCGCCCAGGCGACGCCGTCTCTCCTTGGGATCGTCGGTGGTGTGCGTGAGGTCGCCGGTGAAGACGATGAAGTCCGGCTCGAAGTCCAGGCTGTTCACCGCCGCGACCGCCTTCTGCAGCGTGCCGCCGGCGTCCGGGTTCACGACCGGCCCGTTGAAGCCCCAGTGCGTGTCCGAAAGCTGGACGAAGTAGAAGTCAGCGTCCGCCGCATCGGCGAACCTGGCGCCGCCTGCGAGGCCCGACGCGAACGCTGCGCCGCCCAGCCCCGCCAGCTTCAGAAATTGTCTCCGATCAATGGATTGCCGCATTTTCGGTCCTCTATATATAGGAAGTAATAGGCCGGCTAGATACCGGCCATAACCTGCAAGACCGGGGCTGCTGCGGTTTTATTCCCGAGCTTGCGGGATCCCCTTGACTGCCCGACCGGCGAATTTATTCCCGTCCCGGAAATTTTCGGCGAATCGGGAATATCGGGCCCAGGAGCGCAGTCGGGCGGGTAGGGCGCAAGAGCGCCCTCTCGCCCCAACTCTCTTTCAAGGATTCCATTCAATGAATCGCAGATCGCTCGCTTTAGCCGTGGCCTCCGTCTTTGCTGTACCTCTAACCGCCCTTGCGGAGGGCGCTAACCTCCAGATATACAGCACGCTCAACGTCGATTTCGAAGGCGTCCAAGCCACCGGCGCGACGGAGGCCGGTGCGCTTTCCCCCGGCCAGCTGGGTGCGACACCCACCGGCGTGAACTCACCCTCCCGCAGTCGAGTCACCTCGAACTCCTCGAACATCGGCTTCAGGGGTTCCAACGACATCGGTGCAGGTCTCAGCGCGATATACCAGATAGAGTCCGCGATCGGCGTCGACAACCAGGCCACCTTCGGGTCGAATACCGCGAGCGGGAGCGCCGTCGGCGGCGGGTTTGCGACCCGCAACACCGGCGTGGGGCTTGCCGGCGGCTTCGGCAGGGTGTTCTACGGACAGTGGGATACGCCCTACAAGGCGATTTCCGCAGCGGTGGATCCCTTGTACTTTACCGGTATCGCCTACACAGGCGCCATCATCGGCACCCCCGGCTTCGGCATCGGCCCCGTGACCAACGGCAACGTTACGCTGAGCGCTGACGGTAAGTCGTACGCCAACTCAGTCAACGCGTCCTTCGAGCGGCGCCAGGGAAACAGCGTCCAGTACTGGTCGCCGACTTTCAACGGGCTCAAGGCGCGCGTCGTCTATTCGGCCAACGAAGGCAGGAGCAACAGCTCGCCCACGATTACACAAGTGAATCCCGACATTTGGGGATTCAGCGCGGAATACGAAAACGGGCCGGCGTATGTCGCGTGGGGCTATGAGCGCCACGACGACTATTTCGGGCTCGGCGCCATTGCTCCGGCCGCGCAGGCGGTTACTGTCGCCGCGCTCGGCGGCCAGCCTTCCGCCTCATCCCGGGATACCGGCAACAAACTCGTCGGACGTTATACCGCCGGGGACATTCAGCTGGGCGTGATCTATGAAAGGCTCGAGTACGACCAGACCAACAGTCTCGCCGCCGCCACGGATTTCAAAAGCTACGCTCGAAACGCTTATGCGTTCACGCTCGTGCAAAGGATAGGGCAGGGCATGCTGCGGGCCTTGTACGGCCGGGCCCAGGATGGCAGGTGCGCCTTGGCGGGTGGCGGGGACTGCAGCACGGACGGCTTGGGGGTCCGGCAAGTTACTCTGGGCTACAGCTACACACTCTCCGGGCAGACGGACCTGTACGCGTTCTACACCCGCATCGCCAACGACGCACACGCCACCTACCAGTTTGCCAATGCCGCCGGCATCGGAGCCACCGCAGGAGCCGACAATATCGGAGTGGGCCTGGGTGTGCGGTACACCTTCGACAAGACTTTCTGAAAACGGAACAAGGCGCCGTATCGAGGCGCCTTGTTCCGGGCGCTGGCTCAGCCGCCGGGAAAGTCTCTTTCAGTCGGCGAGACGTAGACCTTCACGCTATGGTCGACGAAGCCCGCCGGGGCGATTTCCGATAGGTCGAACGGGCGAGGCTGGGCCAGGCCGTCGAAGTACCAGGTGAATTCTCGGCCATTCGAGGCGAATCGAACGACTTCATAGTGATTTACGTTGACCCACTTGGTTTCCTCGGTGATGGTGATCGTGCGGTCGGCGACGGCAGTGAGGATCGCGCGCTCGAGGGAGGGCGCCACCGTCGGCTCGCCGAAAAGGTCGCTGGGTTTCATCGAGGCGCCCGCGGACAGGCTCGCGGCGGAAAGGGTCAATACAGCGATGCTGGGGATTAGCAGTTTCATGTGATTCTCCATTTGAATGGTCGGGGTGTAGACAAGGGTCGACCTCGGTCGCTTAGAGGGGAAGGTCTCTTTCGCTCAGCGAGACATAGACCTTCACGCCGTGGTCGACGAAGCCCGCCGGGGCGATCTGCATCAGGTCGAATGCGCCAGGCTGGGCCACGCCGTCGAAATACCAAGTGAATTCGCGGCCGTTCGAAACGAAGCGGACGACTTCGAAATGCGTCACGTTGACCCACTTGGTTTTGTCGCCGATGGTGATGGTGCGGTCGGCGACGGCGGTGACGATCGCGCGCTCGAGGGAGGGCGCCTGCGCCTGCTCGCCGTAAAGGTCGCTGGGTTTCATCGTGGCGCCTGCGGACAGGCTCGCGGCGGAAAGGGTCAATACGACAAGTCTCGGGAAAAGCAGTTTCATGTCATTCTCCGTAGTCAAAGGTTGAGATCGGTTATCCGTTTGGCGCGTCTGAGATGAGGCGCGCCGAGTACAAGCTGCAAGACCTGTCCCGGCGCGGGTCTATTCCCGATTTCGCGGTCAGAAGAGGTACTGAGCCGCGAATTGGACGCGGCGGAGCACTCCGTAGTCCCCGTCGACTACCGTGCGCTTCTCGCCGATGAGCTCCATCCCGAGATTGACTCGCGGCACCGGGCTGAAAATCAAGTTGGCGTGGGCGGAGCGCGCCGACTTGTTGAAGCCGTTGAACGTCCCGCCGGCGGGCGTATCGGTGCTGGAGGCGGCCAGTATCAAGGACGAACGGAGCTTGGGCGACCAGTAATGTCGATAGTCGGCGTACCCGCTCTTGGCTTGGGCAAGCTGGACCTTTCCGGTCGCGTCGACGTACCCGTCAGGGAAGAAACCGGACAACTGGTACCGTCCGATCGCATTGCCCGTGTTGAAGTTGGCTCGAAAGTCGTCCTTGCCTGCCGGAACGACTGCGGTGAGGGAGATCGCCTCACCCCATTGGGAGTCGGCCGCCGCCGGCGTATCGATGCGGATATTGCGTGCCATGACCGCGGCATTGAAAGTGCCGAGCCCGCTCTTCAACTTAACGCGTCCGATGACATCGGGATAGTGATCGCGGTCGGAGCGGAAGGGGGTCGCGGATCCGGCAGTGAGCGCAGATCCCGAGAGGGCGAACAGCGACTCGGGATTCTCCAGCGACGCGGACCATTCACCCGCCGCGAACGGCTGCGTCCAGCGCACCTGGGCCTGGCGTATGAAGATCTCCCCGACCGGGCCGCCGAAGTCCACCGTTTCCGTATACGCGTTTTCGTCGAAAAAATTCGTCCAGTACTGGCCGGCGAGGAAATTTCCGAGCGTGCCGTAGGCATGGCGCATACGGAACCCGTTCGAGTTGGTCACGGACTCGTTGCCGTCGGTGCCGAAGAAGTCGCCCTCGATGAACGTGGTCAGATCCCCATACTCGGTCGGAGTGCTCGTCGCGAGGTTGAGCCGCGTCTGCCGCGCGTGAAAGGTCAGTTGCCCCTTCTTGTTGTCCGACGGAGATCCGTTGGGTCCGACCGGGATCGCGGTGTCGACGGTTTGCTGGTTCGCGACGGCGTCGACGCCCTGGGTGATGTTGCTGTATATCGCGTCGAGCTTGACATACCCGCCGAACTTGATCGAGGTGTCCGAGCCCGGAAGCTTGAACGAGCCGGGGATCGAGCCTTCGGTGACCGCAGGTTTTTGCTGCGCATTCTCGAGCTCGGTCACTTTCCGCTGCAGCGTCTCGGTCTGTTGCTTGAGGTCCGACAGCGTGTCGGCGTGCGCGACGGCGCTCGCGCAAGCGAGCGATACGGCGAGTGCGATCGATGACTGATGCCTGGTCGTGGTCATTTTCGGAACTCCTCTTGTCTTGTTGTGGAAAAATGCACCACGTCAGACCGGCCGCTCGATGTGTTTTATTCCCCGACGCGTTCCTCGAATAAATTTTTATCTCGGGAATAAATAAAAAAGGGCGCCGGATCACGGCGCCCTTTTGGACGTGACGCTGCGAAGAGCGGGTTAGCCGAGGTTCGCGTCGTCGCCCAGTCCGACGTAAACCTTCACGCCGCGGTCGACGAAACCCGCCGGGGCGATCTCCGTCATATCGAACGGCTGGGGTTGAGACACGCCGTTGAAGTACCAGGTGAATTCGCGGCCGTTCGAAACGAAGCGAACGACTTCGCCGTGGTTCACGTTGACCCATTTCGTTCCGCCGTTGATGTTGATCGTGCGCTCGGCGACTGCCGATACGTACGAGCGCTGGGCGGAAGGCGCCTGAGCCGCTTCGCCCAGGAGGTCGGTACGCATCGCGGCAGAGGCGGACAGGCTCGCGGCGGAAAGCGCTACTGCGAAAAGGCTGCTGATAACGAGTTTCATGTGATTCTCCGTTTCAATGGTTGGGTTGAGGTGACAATACGGTCTGCAAGACTGAACCCCGTGCGGGTTTATTCCAGAATGGATATCTATCCTTTGTCCGCGAGATCCCGTGCATTGGGCCAGACGTAGACTTTCAGGTCCCGATCGAGAGCACCGGCGGGCGCGACCTTGTTCAGGTTGAACGACGAAGACATGCCGTTAAACGCCCAGGCGAATTCCTGGCCGTTCGACACGAACCTGACGACTTCGTCGTGCTCGACCGTAATCCATCGGGTCTTGGCGTCGATGGCGATGGTGCGCTGCGCGGCCGACGGTTGCGCGGCGTTGCCGAGCATGTCCGTCTCGGTGATTTTGGCGTTGGCGGTTGCGCTGACTGCGGAAAACGTCAATAAGGCTAGGATGGGAATGAGCCGTTTCATTTGGGTCTCCATTTCGTGGTTGGGATGAATCGAATTCGGCGCGAGGTCACGCCGCAAGCACGGTGCAAGACCACGCCCGGACCCGGTTTATTCCTGGCGCGGCTCCCGGTCCACGGAGAAAAATCCTGGAAGCGTTTCTAGTCTCGGCCGGAATCGTCGCGCTCGCCGAAATGGGAGACAAGACGCAGCTGCTCGCGCTCGTCCTCGCCGCCCGCTACAAGCGGCCGTTGACGGTCGTTCTCGGCATCCTCGTGGCAACGCTCGCCAATCACCTGCTCGCCGCCGCCCTGGGCGCGTGGATCACGCAGGCCGCCGGCCTTGAGGCGATGCGCTGGATCCTGGGCGCGTCCTTCCTCGCCATGGCGGCGTGGACGCTGGTACCCGACCGGCTGGAGAAGGAGGAAGCGGGCAGTGCGCGCTTCGGCGTCTTCGGGGCGACCGTGGTCGCGTTCTTCCTGGTGGAGATGGGCGACAAGACGCAGGTCGCGACCGTCGCGCTCGCCGCGCGCTACGCCTCGATCGCGGCGGTCGTCGCCGGCACGACGCTAGGCATGTTGCTCGCCAACGTCCCGGTGGTAGTCCTGGGGGAGCGTCTCCTGCGGCGCGTGCCGGTGAAAGCGGTGCGCCGGGCCGCCGCGGCGATTTTCGCGGTGCTCGGGGCGCTCGCCCTGCTCGATCTGAAATTCTAAAGGCCGGTTTCCGCCCGGTCGCCGCTCAATCGAGCTGGACGTTGGCGATGCGCGCGTACTCCGCGTAGCGCGCGGTTTCCGTGCGCAGGAATTTCTCGAATTCGGCCGGCGACATGGGCGCGGGCTCGACGCCGAGGGCGCGCAGCCGCGTCACCACGGCCGCGTCCGCGAGCACGGCGCGGACCTCGCGGTTCAGCCGGTCGACGATCGCGGCGGGCGTCTTGGCCGGCGCGAACATGCCGAACCAGCCGCCGTCCACCTGGAACTGCGGAAAGCCCGCTTCCGCCGTGGTCGGCACGTCGGGAAGCGCCGGGGAGCGCGTTTTCGCGGTGTAAGCGAGAACGCGCGCCTTGCCGTTCTTGACGTACTGCATCACCGGAGCGGGCGAGGACAGCATCACCTGGACCTCGCCGGAAGCGAGCGCCGCGGCCGCCAGCCCGCCGCCTTTGTACGGGATGTGAACGAGCTTCGTTCCCGCGTAGTGGTTGAAGACCTCGGTCGCGACGTGCCAGGTGTTGCCCACTCCCGGGGTGCTGTAGGCGAGATGCGCGCCGGGCTGCTTGGCGAGATCGATCAGCTCCTTCAGCGTTTTCGCCGGAACCGAGGGATTGACGGTGATGAACAGGCCGCCGTTGTCGACCAGGTTCGAGATCGGCGCGAAATCCTTGTCGGTGTCGTAGGGCAGCTTCTTGTACAGGCTCTTGTTGCTGACGAGGCCGCTCGAATACACCATCAGGGTGTAGCCGTCGGGCGCCGCCTTGGCGACCATGTCGGCGCCGACGATTCCGTTCGCGCCGGGATGGTTCTCGACGAAGAAATTCTGGCCGGTCTGCTCGGAGAGCTTGGCGGCGACTATCCGGCCCACGACGTCGGGACCGCCGGGTCCGGCCGGGACGATGACGCGCACCGGCTTGCTCGGATAGTCCTGTCCCCAGGCGGCGCCGGCCAGGGCGAGCGCCGCGAGGCCCGGAAGCAGGGCGCGAAGGATTCTCGTCATGGACTTCCTCCTTGGGAAAAAAGTTTACGGCTTCGCTTCAAACACAAGAAAGTATTGGTTCGGCAGGAATTCGTGCTCTTTCGCGAGCGCATAGCCGGCTCTGGCGAGCTCGGCCTTTACTTGTTCCGGCGGGATGCGCTCCTTTTTCGGCGGGCCAGAAGGGGAGTCCGCGCGGAAGTCGATGATCGCGATGCGCGCGCCAGGCTTGAGGGAACCGCGCAGGCTCCTGAAATAGCCTTCGCGCTCCGCGATGTGGTGATAGACGTCGACCATCAGGGCCAGGTCGACCTTGGCGGGGAGGTTGGCATCGCCCGGCCGCCCGGGGATCGACACGATGTTCGCGAGCCCCTCGCGCCTGGCGCGCTCCTCGAGGTACTTCACCATGTCGGGCTCGGTGTCCACGCCGTAGACGCGCCCCTTGGGGACGAAATGCGCGAGCCGCACCGCGAAGTAGCCCGTGCCCGAGCCGATGTCGGCGACCACCGCGTCCGGCGCAATCGAGAGAGCCGCGATCACCTCGTGCGGCTTCTGCCACGCGTCGCGCGCGGGATCGTCGAACACCTTCGCCCAGCGTTCGGCCCCGGAAAAGCGGTGCTCGTGCGAGTGGGGCGACTGGCCGAGGGCGGCGGCGCAGGAAGCCGACAGCATCGCAGCGGCGAGAGCGCGAAGGACCTTCATGAACGAATAGCTTACACTACGGCGCCATGGCCAAACCCCGCGCGAAATCCGGAATGAAGCGGGCACCCGCGAAACGCACGCCACGCAAGGCGAAAGCGGGAACGCGCGGCTTATCGCCGGCGGAGTCCCGGCTCGATTCCCTCCCGGGGGACGCGCAGGAGGTACGCGACCGGATCGAGCGCGAGGGCGGGTTCGTCGTCGGCGCCTACAACGACCCGCTCGGGAAGAACGCGCTCTTGCTCGCCGTCCTGCCGATCGACCGCATCGAGCCGACGCCTTTCCAGCGCGACCTGTCGCAGACCCACCACCGCAAGCTCGCCGACGTCCTGCACCGCACGGGGATGTTCCTCGACCCGGTGATCGCCGTGGTCGCGCCCAAGGACGGGTTCTGGACGCCGAACGGCAGGCACCGGCTCGAGGCGATGCGCAGGCTGGGCGCGCGCTCGATCACCGCGCTGGTCGTGCCCAAGCGCGAGATCGCATGGCAGATCCTCGCGCTCAACACCGAGAAAGCACACAACCTGCGCGAGCGGTCGCTCGAGGTGATCCGTATCTACCGGGGGCTCATGGACGAGGACGCGAAGCGCGCCGAGAGCGGCTTCGCCTTCTACCTCGAGGAGGCCTCGTTCGTGACGCTGGGCGTGTGCTACGAGAAGAACGGCAAGTTCGCGGGCGGCGCCTACAACCCCATCGTGCGGCGGCTTTCGAAGTTCTCGGAGGAGCCGCTGTCGAAGGCGATCCGGGACCATGAGCGGCACGCCGGCATGCTGATGGACCTGGACGAGCGCGTCGCCGAAGCCATCGCCAAGCTGAAAGCCCGGGGCTTCGTCAGCCCGTATCTGCGCGCGTTCGTCGTTGCGCGCATCAATCCGCTGCGCTGGATCCAGGGCGAGCCGCCGCCCCTCGAGGAGGTGCTCAAGACCATGCGCGACCGCGCGGCGAAGTTCAACACCGAGAGGATCAAGCAGGAGGATCTCGCCGGAGCCGGCGGCGCGCCGGACGACGCCGAGTGAGAGTATCCTATCCGCGTCTAGCTCTTCGCATAGGAACGTCCATGGCCACCCGACCCGTCGTAAGGATCGCCCCCAACAACCCGGTGTTCGACCTGCCGGTGATCGTCGGCATCGAGGAGCATCTGTTCGAGAAAGCCGGCCTCGACGTGAGCTTCTCCGCCACCTATGCCGATCGCGAGCGCGACAGCATCGAGAAGCCGGTGCTCTCGCGCCTCAAGGAGCAGATGTTCGAGTGCGGCTCGGCCGACAGCTACAACGTGTGCGAGTGGGCGAGCATCGACCGCCTAGAGCGCGGCAAGCGCGGCGGCAGCATCGCGGCGCTGCGCGCGGCGGTCGCGGCGCAGGCCATCCTGACTTTCGACGACAAGCTGCAGACCCCGCGCGACCTCGCCGACGTTCCGGTGGTGGTGCAGGAGCTGACCGGCTCGCACTACACCACGCTGCAGATGCTCGAGAGCGCGGTCGGCAAGGAGCACGTGAAGATCCAGAACGGCGGCCTGCCGCAGCACCGCTGGCAAGGCCTCGCGAACCGCAGCTACCGCGCGGTCGCGGTGATGGAGCCCTTCATCAGCCTGGGATTGAAGACCGGCGCTCACATCATCGCCGCGTCGTTCTACCGCGGCGGCGAGGTTGTGGCGGCGGACCTGTCGCCCGAGGAGCGCAAGGCCTACTACGACGCCGAGAACGAGGCGGTCGACCTGATCAACGCGGATTTCTACAAATACGCCCACCACGTGGCCGCGGCCGCAAAGGGCGAGCTGCAGCCGCACGAGCTGCTGAGAGCGTTCGTCCACTACAAGCACGTCGACTACTACGACCCCGCGCTCTTCAACCGCGCCTACGACTGGATGAAGGCGCGGGGCATGACCGAAGGCCAGAGCGAGCACGCGGCCCTGGTCGTCGGCTGATCAGCGGTCGCTCCTAGCCCTCCAGGCCGAGGAACCTCGCCGGGTTCCTCTTCACCATGAGGTCGACGTCGGCCTGCGACAGGCCCTCGCGCTTCATTCCGTTGATCATCATCTCCATGCCGTCGGGGTGAGTCGGCGTACCGTTCTGCCCGAGGTCGCTCGACAGGATGAAGTGCGCCGCGCCGACCTCCTTGATGACTTTGGCGATGTCGGCGAATGACACGCGCTTCCAGGTGCGCAGGAACGGCCAGTAGGACTGCGGGCCGTGGATGTCGTTGAGGAAGCAGTACTCGATGAACGCGCCCATGGCGACGGCCTGCTTCACGTGCTCGAGCGTCATCCCCGGGACCTCGGCCATCGCGTGCGTGACGACGATGTTCTTGACGCCGAGCTCTCTCGCCCGCTTGATCACCGCAAGCGACTCCTCGGGCGAGACGTGCCCGGTCGCGAGCGACAGGTTCTCGCGCGCGATGATCTTCAGCACCTCCTCGGTCTCGGGAAACACCTTGCCGTTCGCCGCGACTTTCAGCCCTTCGCCGGGCTCCTTGAGGATCTTGTGCTGGTTGTCCGCGTCGAAGGTCGGCAGCCACACCACCTTGCCGCGGCCGCCCGACATGCGGTGGAACCACTCGACGGCGGCCGGGTTCACCCCGCCCACGGCGCGGTTGAGCGCGATTCCGCCCCACACCTCGATTCCGGCGACCTCGCGCATGATGAGCGTCGCGCGGTCGGCGGTCGTCGAGACGTGGTTCTTCAGCACGATGCCGCGCATCTTCTTGCGCGCGGCTATGCGCGCGGTCTCGATGTCGTCCAGGCTGCGGTTGAAGACATCGGGATCACTGTGAACGTGGATGTCGATCGCGCCCGCGGCGGGGCTCACCCTGGGCGGAGGCGGCGGGAATCCCGTCTGCGCGAAAAGCAGGATGGAAAACGCGAGCGCCCCCGCGCCCGCGCACACCGCCGCCCAGCGTTTGAACCCCTTCATGATCGTCCCCTTGTCGTGTTCCCCCGACAAACATACTTCAGTTTGCGGCTTCAGAAAAGCGTCAACTTGGAACGGTAGAATGACGGTTTGAAACAGCACCTTCGCTTTTCCGCATGGAGCCCCAGTCTGAGTCGGCGACCGTCGAGTCCCTGGACCGTGCCGCGGCCGCACCGCGGGGCGACCGCTGGGACTACCTGCTGATCGCCTCGATATTCGCCGGCATAGGCGCGCTCGCCTACGCGGCGCTCGCGACGCCGCTCCTGCAGCCTCTGGTCGACGTCGCGCGCCGCGAGCACTGGAGCATGCTGTGGGTGCGCCCGACCATCATCTGGGTCAGCATGGGCGTGGTGCTGCTCTTCATGCGCACCGTTCTGTGGCTGATCTACCGCCCCTTCGCGGCGGTCTCCCCGGATGACGCTCCCCGCTTGACCGTGGTCATTCCCGCGTACAACGAAGGCGCCATGGTCGAGGAGACCATCGCATCGGCCGCGGCGGCCGCGTATCCGCGCGAGCGCCTTCAGATCATCGCCATCGACGACGGCAGCACCGACGACACCTGGAATCACATCCGGCACGCGGCCCTGCGGTTTCCGGGCCTCGTTACCGCGGTGCAGCTTCCGGTCAACCGTGGAAAGCGCGGCGCGCTCGCCGAGGGGTTCCGGCGCGCGACCGGCGAAGTGATCGTCACCGTCGACTCCGACAGCGTCATCGAGCGCGGCGCGCTCCCCGCGATCGCCGGCCCGTTCCGCGACCCGCGGGTCGGCGCGGTCGCGGGCAAGGTCGCGGTGCACAATCGCAGGGCGAGCCTCATCCCGAGGATGCTCCACGTGAGGTTCATCCTGTCCTTCGATTACCTGCGCAGCGCGCAATCGGTGTTCCGGACCGTCTACTGCTGCCCCGGAGCGCTCGCCGCCTACCGCGCCGTGGTCGTGCGGAAAGTGCTCCCCGATTGGGAGCGGCAGAGATTTCTCGGCACCTCCTGCACTTACGGCGAGGACCGCGCCCTCACCAACGATATCCTCGACGCGGGGTACGACACCGTGTACCAGCGCACGGCCGTCGTGCACACCGTCGTGCCCGAGACGTACTCGAAGCTGTGCCGGATGTTTCTGCGCTGGGACCGAAGCTACATCCGGGAGGAATTCCGCTTCGCCCGGATCGTTTGGTCGCGGCCGGTGTGGTCGCGCGCGCTCGCGCTCTACGAGAGCGTGATCACCAACCTGCGCTATCCCGTGGGCTACCTCTCGATCGCGCTGTGGGCGATGAACGCGGTGAAAGATCCGGCGGCTATCGTGCGCATGCTCCTCGCGATCATGGTCGTGTCGCTGGTCTATGTGCTGTACTACCTGAGGAGCGAGCGCTCCTGGGACTTCGTGTTCGGAATTCTCTACGCCTACTTCTCCTTCTTCGCGCTTACCTGGATCTTTCCCTACGCCGCGCTCACTCTGAGGGCGCGCGGCTGGCTGACCCGCTAGAATAGGCCTCCAGCTCGGAGCGGGGACTGCCATGACGAGACGCCTTCTGATCGCCGGTCTTTCCCTCGCGTGCGGCCTTGCTCCGGCCTCGGCGCAGGAGGGCGCGCTCATCGGCGTGGTGAGCTCCGCCGAGGAGGGGCCGATGGAAGGCGTGGTCGTGAGCGCGAGAAAGACCGGCGCGAGCGTCGCGATCAGCGTGGTGAGCGACGCCAAGGGACGTTTCAGCTTTCCCTCTTCCAAGCTCGAATCCGGCCAGTACGCGCTTCGCGTGAGGGCGACCGGATGGGAGCTCGCCGGCCCGGCCGACGCGGACGTCGTCCTCGCCGTGACCCGCGAGATCGATCTTAAGCTGCGCAAGGTCGCGGACATGACCCCGCAGATGACCAACGCGGAATGGATCGTGAGCTTTCCGGGAAGCCCGGAGCAGAAGAAGTTTCTCTACGGTTGCGTCGGCTGCCACACCCTCGAGCGCGTCGCGAAATCGAAGCACGATGCGGCCGGATTTCAGGCGGTCATGAAGCGCATGGCGGGCTACGCCAACAACAGCCATGTGGAGCGCCCGCAGGTCCGTCTCGTCGCCCGCGACCGCGACGTCAGCCCGAACATCGAGCGCGACGCCGCGTATCTCGCGACGCTCAACAAGAGCTCGGGCGAATGGAGCTACGCTTTGAAGACGCTGCCGCGTGCGAGCGGCAAGAGCACACGCGTCGTCGTCACCGAATACGACCTGCCGCGCCGGCCCATGCTGCCGCACGACGTGATCGTCGACGCCGACGGCGTCGTGTGGCTCTCGCTCTTCGACGAGGACTTCCTCGGCCGCTTCGACCCCCGCACGCTGACATACAGCGAATTTCCGATTCCCGTGACGCGCAAGGATTTCCCGAAGGGCTCACTCGACCTCGAGGTCGATCCGGAAGGGAATCTCTGGCTCTCGCGCATGTTCCAGACCGGCGCGGCGAAATTCGACAAGAAAACCGGCAAGGTGCAGGCGTTTCCGCTCGCGCGCGACCGGCAGAACGAGCATTCGCAGCAGTCGATGGTCGGCCCGCAGCGCTGGACGGTCGACGGCAAGCTCTGGATCAACGACGCCGGCATTCCCGGCCTGCACCGGTTGGACATGAAGACCGGGAAGTGGGAGACCTGGAAGCCCTACGCGAACATGAAGGGGCCGCATTCGGTCTACGGCATCTACGCCGACTCGAAGAACAACATCTTCTTCATGGATTTCGGCGGGGAGAATGTCGGCCGCATCGACGCCAAGACCGGCGAGGTCAAGCTTTTCCCGACGCCGACGCCGAGATCGCGGCCGCGGCGGGGTAGGATGGACGATCAGGACCGGGTCTGGTTCGCCGAATGGCGCGCCGAGCAGATCGGCATGTTCGATACGCGCACGGAGAAGTTCAGCGAATGGCCGGTTCCGGGCCCGTACACCGCGCCCTACGACGTGGTGCGCGACAGGACGGGCAAGGTCTGGACAGCCGGAATGAACTCCGATCGGGTGCTGCGCATGGACCTGGAGACGGGCGACTTCACGGCGTACCCGCTGCCGAGCCAGACCAACATCCGCCGCGTGTTCGTGGACAACTCGACCACGTCGCCCACGTTCTGGGTGGGCAACAACCACCACGCGGCGATCGTGAAGCTGGAGCCGCTGGATTAAAATCCGCGGAAGCCTCTTTCCCTCTCGAGCAGCTCGTCGCGGCCTCTGAAGGTGATCGAGTATCTGCCGCCTCTCGCCTCCGCGCACGCGAGCTGTGTCAGCCTGCGCACGACGCTGGTCGGTATGTCAGGTGAAGGTCCGTTCCCAGCCCGGGCATTGCGCAGCTTGCGCAGCCAGTCGATGTCTTCCTTGGTCAGTCTGCGGTCTATCACGGGGAGTCTCCCAGGAGGAGTCGAGCCAGGCGTCGCAACCTCCGTGCCAATCCCCGAATCCGCGATCAATCAGACGCTTAGACGAATTCGCGCCCGCCGCCGCGTCGTCCGGAGACGACGCCCGTTCGAGCAGGCTCCCCTAAGGTATTGATCCGGCTCGCTTGGGAATGTCGCGCTGTAGCGACAGGGGCGTAGTCAGCGCGCCAGGCTCGCGAGCGCAGCGACGGCGGCGACCAGGCCGGCGCCTTTGCGCAGGGTGAACGGCTCACGCAGGAAAACGAAGCCGAGAAGGGCGGTGACGACGAAGCCCATCTGCGCGATCGGCACGATGACGCTCGCCTCTCCGCCCTGCAGGCCTTTCGCGAGGAACACGAAGGCCGAGACCAGCAGCACCGCGGCGAGGGGCGCGTACCTCAGGGCCGCTCGCGACGGCCGGATGCCGCGGTCGAGGCGGGCGGCGAACGCGGTGGAGAGCGCGACTGCGACCGCGCCCTGGGCGACAACCAGCGCGATCGGCACGGCCCCCGCGAGCAGTCCGAGCTTGTAGGTCAGGCTCGCGACGCCCACCGCGACGGTGGCGATCAATACGCGCGCGAGCGACGCCCGGGCCTCGGGATCGGCGCGGTACCTCGCGGAGAAAGGTGAGGCGAGCAGCAGCCAAACCGCGACGAGCGCAAGCGCGAGCCCCGCGAGCTTGGCGGCGGTGAGCGGCTCGCCGAGGATCAGCACGGCGAGCGCGGCGGTGACGGCGAAGCTCAACCTGAATATCGTCGCGTGGGTGCTCACCGATCCGTGCCGAAGGCTCCAGGCGAAGTTGTAGTAGCCGACGACGACCAGCACGCCCGCCACCGCGCCCCACCAAGCGCCGGCGTTGAGCGCGAGAGTTCCCGTGATAAGGCCGTAGAGCAGGGCGAGCGAGCTGAAGAACCAGGTCTGCACCATGAGGAACTGGTGCGGCTGCGCGCCGGCCGCGGCGCCGCGCTTGTAGACGAAATCGGCCAGACCGTAGAGGAGCAGCGCGCCGAGCGCGTAGGCGATGCTTTCGCTCATGGTGGGATACTAGCTGGAACTCCTCATGACCGGGTGCAGCCGATGAGCGACCGACTCGAGCGCAACAAGCGCAACGCGATGGCGTTCTACGACTTGATGTTCAATCAATCCAAACCCGCGGAGGCCATGGCCAAGTACGCCGGCGATCGCTACGTCCAGCACAACCCGCACGTCGGCGACGGCAAGCAGGCTTTCGTCGACTACTTCGAAAAAATGGCGCGCGAATACCCAGGCAAGCGCGTGCATTTCAAGCGGGCGATCGCCGAGGGCGAGTACGTCGTGCTCCACTGCCACCAGGAGTGGCCCGGCTTCAAGGACAAGGACTGGGCGGGAATCGACATTTTCCGCTTCGACCAGAACGGGAAGGTCGTCGAGCACTGGGACGTGCTGCAGGTCGTTCCCGTCGAATCGGCAAACTCCAACACGATGTTCTGAGATACGACGTTCTGAAAGGCGGGCCCTCAGAACTTCAACGCCCGCTGGAGCGCCGGCCGCGACGCCATCTCGTCGAGCCAGCGCGCGACGTTGGCGAAGCCCTCGACGAGGGCGGGCTGCACGTTTTTCATGCGGCCGATCGCGCCGTAGAGAGCGAAATCCGCGATCGTGACCTCGCTGCCCACCGCGTAGCGCTGCTTGCCGAGCCGCGCGTCCCAGACCTTCAGGTAGTTCTTCCACATCGACTTGAAGACCTCGATCGAGGGCCCGTGCTGCTCCTTGCTGCGCGACAGGACCAGGATCGCGGTGACCATCGTGCTCATGTCGCTCGCCGCGCTCATCAGCGCCTGCCAGAATGCCGGGCGCGTGGCGGGGTCCTTGGGCAGGAATTTGCCGGATTTCTCCGCGCAGTACAGGAGCACCGCGACCGACTGGGACACCGTCACCGGATTGCCGCCGGGCCCGTCCGAATCCACGATCACCGGGATCTGCCCGTTCGGATTCATGGTCAGGAACGACGGGGCTTTCTGCTCGCCCTTCGACAGATCGACGGGGTGGAAGGTGTAGGCGAGGCCGCATTCCTCGAGCGCGATGCGGGCTCGCATGCCGTTGGCGGTGCCGGCGGCGTAGAGGTCGATCATGGGCATCCTCGAAGGTGTAGGGTCAGGCGCAATTATCTCCTCTTCCCCTAGGCGACGCCGGGCAGGACGATGCGGAACAGGCTGCCCTTGGATTCCTCGCTTTCGAGCTCGATGCGGCCGCCGTTGGCCGCGACCGCCCAGCGCGCGATCGCGAGGCCGAGCCCCACGCCGCCGGATTCCCTGGCGCGGCCCGGGTCCATCCGGTAAAAGCGCTCGAAGATCCGCTCGCGATGAGCGATCGGAATCCCGGGGCCCGTGTCCTGGACCTCGATCGAGGGTTGCCCCGAGGCGGTCGCCGTGGCACGGACCTGGATCGCACCGCCGTTGGGCGTGTACTTGATCGCGTTGTGAAGAACGTTCATCAGCCCGAGCCGGAGAATCGCGGGGTCGCACACAGCCTCCACGCGCGCGGCGGAATGGACGCTCAAGCTCTGCTGCTTCTCTTCCGCAAGGACGCGCAGGTGATCGGCGACGTTGCCCGCGAGCGCGGCCAGCTCGACGACTTCGCGCACGGCCCGGGCCGCTCCCGAGTCGGCGCGCGTCAGCATGAGCAGGCTGTCGACGAGCCGGGTGAGCCGGTCGACTTCCTCGAGCATACTGCCGATGACCTCGCGGCATTTGCCCGGGTCGAGCGGAGCCTGCAGCGCGACCTCGCCCACGCTGCGCATGGCGGTGAGCGGCGTGCGCAACTCGTGCGACGCGTCCGCGGTGAACTGGCGAAGCCGATCGAAGGCATCGCGCAGGCGCGACAGCGTGTCGTTGAAAACGGTTGCGAGACGCCCGAATTCGTCCTGCGGATTCCCGACCGGGAGCCGTTCGCCGAGCGAGTCCGCCGTGATCTCGCGCGCCTTGTCGGCCATGGCGCCGACGGGCGAGAGCACGCGGCCGGCGAGGAAATAGCCTCCCGCGATCGCCAGGCCCACGGCCAAGGGAACGCCCGTCGCGAGGATCCCGACTAGCGTCCAGAACGCATCGCGGCGAGCGCTTTCGTCGACCGCGGCGGCGACGGCGTAGGTGGGCTGGGCGATCACCTGCACGCGATAGTGGCGGCCGTCCTTTCCCGTCCGGGATTCGGGCGGCATCGCGCCGCCACGCAGCGCGCGCGCAAGGCCCGTCCGCTCCCACTCCTCGGTCTGATAGTGCAGCTTTCCGCCCACGACGAGCTGAAACAGCGTGATGCCGGATTCGGACGCCAGGTCTTTCAGCTCGTCCGGCTCGTGCTGATAGACCCAATCGACGGTCGTCAGCGCGCGCCGCAATTGGCGGTCCACCCCTTCGAAGAGACTCGCCCTCACGAAAAGAAGGATTCCTGCGGAGAAGACGCAGACGATGAGCGTCAGCACGCCTGCGTGCCAAAGGGCAAGCCGCGCCCGGATGCTCAAGGCGCGGCGCGTCACTGCGGCCTCGCTCCCAGGACGAATCCCACGCCGCGGACCGTGTGCAGCAGCTTCCTCTCGAACGGATCGTCGATCTTACGGCGCAGCCGCACCATGGTGACGTCGATGACGTTGTCGAGCGGAGTGGCGCGCGCGGTGACATGCCATACGTCGCGGGCGAGCATTTCACGCGAAACGATGCGGCCCGGGTGGCGCAGCAGACACTCGAGAATCTCGAACTCTTTCACGGTCAGCTCCAGGGGCTGCTCGCGCCTCGCCACCCTGCGCGCGGCCAGGTCCATGTGCAGGTCCTCGTGCTGCAGCCTGAGGACCGGGTCCGGACGGCCGCGGCGCAGCAGAGCGCGGATCCGGGCGAAAAGCTCCGGGAAAGTGAAAGGCTTGACCAGATAGTCGTCCGCGCCCCTGTCCAAGCCCAGCACGCGATCCTCCACGGCGTCTTTGGCGGTGAGGATGAAAACGGGCGTCGCAATCCCGCGTTCGCGCAGAGCCGTGAGCACGTCGATGCCGTCGCGCCGCGGAAGCACCAGATCGAGGAGCACCAAGTCGAACCGCTCCCGGCTGGCGATGTGGAAGCCCTCTTGGCCGTCGGCGGCCACGCGGATCTCGTAGCGTTCGGCTTCGAGTCCGTCCCGCAACGCCTTCGCGACTTTTTTTTCGTCCTCGATGACCAGGATGCGCACGCCAGGCTCCCCTCCGGGACCTCGCCGACAGTATAGGCGCAGTCCGCGCGCTGCGCGGCGATCACAAAGCGCTTGAAGACGTTCCGTCAACTCTTTGTTTCATAGATTTTCGAGCCGAGGCCCGCCTCCGGCGATCGAACCTTTCAGTTTTTTAAGGTGCGATTCCGAAAAAAATGCGTCAGAGTCGACCGCAGCATCAAGCATTTCAACGAATACGCGGTCCAGGAGGAAAGCCATAAAGTGCGCGGGCTCGACCCGACGCACGGGCAACAGGATCACGCTCGGTCGCATCGAGCGGGCTTTCCTCTTTTGGGCGCCACTCTTACCGCCGCCCGCCGCGCAAGGGACGGTCAAGCAGTTTTCCCGGTAGGTAACAAGCGCGAGGCGCTTTACGCCGTCGATGCTGGGTCGGCGCGCGCACGTGCGAAAAAGCGTTGTGGTATCCACCTATAGGAGGCAGCAAATGTCTGCAAGATTCACTTTCCGTACTTTAATCGCCGCGACGCTCGCGGCATCCGGCGCGGCGCTAGCCGCTCCGCCGTGCCAGGGCCCGGGCGCACCAACCAACACCGACACCAAGTGCGTGACCGCGGTCCAGTTGCCCCCGGGCAGCGCTCCGATCCGGTCCTTCGACATCAGCTGGGTCAATCCGCATCGCGCCGAGTACTATCTGGCCGAGCGCTCGAACGCGGCCATCGTCGTCATCGACACGCATAGCCTCACGTTCAAGCGGTTCCTTCCCGGCTTCGTCGGCATCAAGAACAACCCGAATGGCTCAGTGAACAACAACATCTCCGGACCTGACGGCGTCGTCACGCACGGCAGATGGGTCTACGCCGGCGACGGCAACAGCGACCTCAGGGTGTACGACCTCGATGCGCCTGCCGCGTCTGCGTTCAAAGAGAAGATCTCCACTGGGGGCACCACGCGGGTCGACGAAATGGCGGTGACGACGGACGGCGAATTGCTGCTCGTCGCGAACAACGCCGAGGACCCGCCGTTTGGGACTCTGTTCGCCGCGAACGGCGACCGGAACTTCAGCAACATGAGGATTATCCAAAGGATCGTGGTTGACGACGCAGTCATGCCGAGGGACTTCGGCTTGTCGATCGAGCAGCCGGCATGGGATCCCAAGACCAAACGCTTCTATGTGTCGCTTCCAGTGATTGCGAACAACCCGAAAGGTTGCAATTTCGATGCGAACGTGCCCCCCGTTACCTGCCACGGCGGGCTACTGGTGGTCGATCCGGCCAACCTTCAGCCATCCTATGGTCTGTTCGACCAGGTCAAGGGCGGGGTCATACCGTTGAACCTGTGCTCACCGAACGGCGCCACGGTCGGGCCGAATGACAACCTTCTGCTCGGCTGCACGCCGCAGAACAACCCGAGCGACACGAGCACGCTGGTCATCAATGCAGCGACCAGGCATTTTGCCAACATCGGCGGCATTACCGGCTCGGATGAAGTCTGGTTTAACAAGGGCGACAGGCGCTACTACACCGCCTCCAACCGGGATTGCGGAAAGGGGGGCGGCTGTCCCGCTCCGGCCGGTACCAGGGCGCCCGGCGGGGCGGTGCTCGGCGTGATCGATGCGGAAACCAATCTCCTGATCGAGAAGATCCCGCAAGGGCAAAACTCGCATTCGGTGGCCGCTGACTCCAAGCGCAACCTCATCTTTGTCCCGCAAACGGGGCCGACTCCCGCGGTTCCCAACGGTGACACCACGGACGTGGGCGCTGGGATTTGCGGCGGCAACAACGGCTGTGTCGCCGTGTACTCCCATCACGTCGACCGCGACCGTGACGACCGCGACCGCGACGACCGCGATCGGGACGACGACGACCACGGTCACGACCACTGAGCAGGATGCAGCGCTAGACTCCGTAGTACGTAAGCAAGAAGGGCCGGCGGAATCGCCGGCCCTTTTTTTGGCCAGGCCCTGCGTGGATCAGCGCTCGATGCGCGCGACTTTCTAAAAAATCGCGGGCGCGGACGACGAGTTGATCCAGATCAAGATGCCGGTTGCTTTGGAGCGCCCCAAGAGTCGCGCAGCGACACGGCGCGGTTGAACGCGGAGGGGTCGTCGCGGTCGGCGACGAAATAGCCGTGCCGCTCGAATTGGAACGTCTCTTCCGCCTTCGCTTCCTTGAGCGCGGGCTCGAGCTGCGCGGCGACGACCTTCTTCGATTCGGGATTGAGGTCTTTCAGGAAGTCGCTGTCGCCCGCGCCCGGGTGCGGCACGCGGAACAGCCGGTCGTAGAGGCGGACTTCCGCCCGATGCGAATGCCGCGCGGAGAGCCAATGAATGTTGCCTTTCACCTTGGCCTTTTCCGCACCCGGCGTCCCCGACCGGGTGTCCGGATCGTACTTGCAACGGACCGTGCCCGTGGCCTTGTCGTAGCCGGTGCACTCGATGACGTAGCCGTAGCGCAGGCGCACCTTGTTGCCCGGGAACAGGCGAAAGTATCCCTTGGGGGGTACCTCGGCGAAGTCCTCGCGCTCGATCCACAGCTCGCGCGACAGCGGGAGCCGGCGCTTCCCCAGCTCCGGCTTCTGCGGGTGATTGGGAGCCTCGATCTCCTCTACCTTGTCCTGCGGATAGTTCTCGATCACGAGCTTCACCGGATCGAGCACGGCGATGCGCCGCGGGGCGACGTCGTTCAGGTGCTCGCGCATGCAGTCCTCGAGCACCGAGAACTCGATCCAGGAATCCGCCTTGGCGACGCCGATGCGCTCGGCGAACAGGCGGAAGCCCTCGGGCGTGAAGCCGCGCCGGCGCGCGCCGACCAGCGTGGGCATGCGCGGATCGTCCCAGCCGTCGACGCGCTTCTCCTCGACGAGCTGGATGAGCTTCCTCTTGGACAGCACGACGTAGGTCAGGTTGAGGCGCGCGAACTCGATCTGCTGCGGCAGCGGCCGCTGCAGCAGGCCGGGCCGCCGCACGCCGTCGTATCCGGTCCAGTCCTCGGCGAGCCGCTCGTTGAACCAGTTGTACAGCGGCCGGTGATCCTCGAACTCGAGCGTGCAGAGAGAGTGCGTGATGTTCTCGAGCGCGTCCGACACGCCGTGCGCCCAGTCGTAGGTCGGGTAGATGCACCACTTGCCGCCGGTGCGGTGGTGCTGCGCGTGGCGGATGCGGTACATGGTCGGATCGCGCAGGTTGACGTTGGGCGATGCCATGTCGATCTTGGCGCGCAGCACGTGCTCGCCGTCGGCGAATTTGCCGTCACGCATCTCGTGAAAGAGCTTCAGATTTTCCTCCACTGTGCGCGAGCGGTAAGGGCTGTCCTTCCCCGGCTCGGTCAGCGTGCCGCGAAGCGAGCGCATCTGCTCGGCGGAGAGGCTGTCGACGTACGCGTGGCCGCGGCGCACCAGCTCCTCGGCGAATTCGTACAGGTAGTCGAAGTAGTCCGAGGCGTAGTACTCGTTCCGGCCCCAGTCGAACCCCAGCCACTTCACCGCGTCGCGGATCGAATCGACGTACTCGGTCTCTTCCTTGGCCGGATTGGTGTCGTCGAAGCGCAGATGGCAGGCGCCCCCGTAGTCGCGCGCCAAGCCGAAGTTGAGGCAGATCGCCTTGGCGTGGCCGTAATGAAGGTAGCCGTTCGGCTCGGGTGGAAAGCGCGTGCGTATCTTCGCCGGGTCGGGCGCCGCCGCGTCGAGCGAGAGCGCCGAGCCCGGCCGGCCGCCCCACCTGCGCTTGGCGTACTTGCCCGCCATCAGATCGGCCTCGACGATCTGGCGGATGAAGTTCGAATGCGAGGCTTCCTGGTGCTTCCTGGCGGGGGAGGACATCGCGCTACCGGTTCGTGGGTTTCGGCGCGATTCTACTCTACCCGCGCCGCGCCTCGGCCGAAAGGCATAGGACCTGTGTCCAGTGTAGGCGGGAAATGTCCTGCGCTACTCTCGGCGGGACGACTCTCTCCCGATCAACGCGCCGAGGTGAAGGCCAAGGCTATGCAGATTCCGGCGGCGGCGGACAACGCGGCCGGCGCGGTGAAGAAATATTTCCCGCAAAGAATCGTGAACCCGAGGTATCCGAGAAACATGGTGGCGATCAGCGGCCGCGTCCGGGGCCCGTCGCTGCGCGCCATCGCGCCGAGCTGCCACAGCAGCACCGCGAGAAGCAGCAGGGTGAGACTGAACAGCAGGCTGAATCCTCTATAGAAATCCCAGTGCGTCCGGCGAAATCCCATGATGTTGAACGGGTAGGCCTGCATGGCCATGAACACCGCCGCTTCATCGGCCCCGTGGAACGACGGCCCCAGCACCCTGTAGGTGTGGCCGGCGCAGAAGATCAGAGTGAGCGCCGACGCGGTGCGGAGAAGAATGGTTCGTTTCATGTGGGCCTCGCAGTGTGAGAAAAGTCTCCGTTAGGGGAGTCCGCCCCGGCCGGAGCCCCGATATTATGTGTTAGCATCGCCCGCGCAGGCACGAAAAAAAAGCGTGAGGGCTGCTGCTTTAGACGCGAATCGCTTGCTGGCGAGGCGCGGAGTTTCAGGGCACATTTGGGAGGGTTGCCGCTGTGAGACCGTTTGGCGGGCTGGATGACCCGCGCCGGCGCGTTTTGATCCAGGCGCTCGCCGCAGGGTTCTTCTCTTCTTCGGCCGGAGGCGCCGCGGCGCAGATATTCGGGCGTTCCCCCGGCCCGCTTCCCACCGGACAATCGATCTACCGCGTCTCCGGTGGCGTCACCGTCAACAGCAGTCCCGCGACGCTCCAGACCCGAATCGTCCCCGGCGACACCGTCGAGACCGCTCCCAACGGAGAGGTGGTGTTCGCGGTCGCCGAGGAGGCCTTCCTCCTGCGCGGCGGAAGCCGCATGGTCATCGAGAAGCCGCCGTCGGGGCTCACGACCGCGCTGCGCCTGGTCACCGGCAAGGTCCTGTCGGTGTTCGGCAAGGGAAGGCCGACGCGCATCGTCACCGCCACGTCGACGATCGGGATCCGCGGCACCGGCGTGTATACCGAATCCGATCCGGAGCAGACCTATTTTTGCACCTGCTACGGAGTCGCCGACATCGCCGCGAACAACGATCCCGCGAGCAAGGAGACGGTCGTCGCCACGCACCACGACAAGCCGCTCTACATCCTCGCGAAGGGGAAGGAAGGCGCGAGCATCCGCCGCGCGCCCTTCGTGAACCACACCGACCAGGAGCTGATGCTGATCGAATCGCTGGTCGGCCGCGTGCCCCCGTTCGTGTTCCCGATGCAGGACTACAATGCGCCGCGGCGGGATTACCCGTAGAGCGGCGCGCCGGGCCGCGGCGGCGCTCGCCGCGCTCGTCTGCGCGTCCGGACCGGCCGGTGCCGCCGATCCCTCCTCGACTCCTGGTTTTCGCGTCGAGGCGGCCTACACCTGGGACAACAACGTCAATCGCGCGACGGCGGCGGACACGCTGCGTGACAACGCGATCGCGGTGCGCGCCTCGGCGACCGGCGCGATTCCGATGTCCACGCACACGCGCGCGATCGTCCAGGCTTTCCTCGGCACCGAGAAGTTCCACACCTACACCGGCCTCTCGCGCAATTTCATCGGCGCTCAGGCGGACTTCCAGTACCGTGCGTCGGGGGAGTTCGGCAGGGCAACCTACGGCGCGTTCGTTCGCGCCCAAGCGGATGACTACGAGTCGACCCTTCGCGATGGTTACCGATACGCGCTAGGCATCTCGGTTCTAAAGCCGTGGACCGATCGCATTCAGCTGTTCGCCGCGCTCACCCAGAACATCGCCGACGCAACCAGCACCGTGTTCGACACCAAGAACGTTTCCCTGAGAGGGAACGTAGACTGGTCGCTGAACAACTGGAACGTGATCTATCTCGGCGCCGACTACCGGCGCGGCGACTCGGTGTCGACGGTGTGCCGCAACTGCGACCTTACGCGGACCGCGGGCCTAGTGAACACCGCCACGAGCATCGTCCAGGACGACGCGTTCACCGACACGGTGCGCGACGCTTACAAGCTGAAGGCAAACACCATCGTCGCGACGCTCGGCTACAACCACGCGTTTACCGGGAGGCAGTCCGTGGATCTGTCCTGGCGCAGGGTGCTGTCCAAGGGTCTCGACCCGGTGGCCCCGGCGACGCAGTCGGATATCAATTACTACGCCACCCAGTACTCGCTGGCGTACCTGGCGCGATTCTAGGAGACAACGATGAACGGAAAACGGCTCCTTCCGCTCCTCGCATCGATCGCGGTTCTCGCGTCGGCGTGCACGCAGAAGAACACCGGCGACGAACCCGCTGCCTCGACGGTCCCTCAGGGCCTGGATCGCTTCCTGCTGTTCCCCAACCCGGTTTCCATGAGCACGGGCGGGTTCGAGACCAACACCAGCGACTACGCGGACGCGTACTACCGCGCGATCGATCCCAACAACGACAAGGACACGATCGACAAATGGAAGGCGCAGAACGGCTTCTCCGACAGCACCTCCCCCCTGGCCGGTACCGAGCAAATGGCGGTGTTCCGCGATACCAAGGACCTGGGCTACGGGCGGCGCATGACCGGGCGCAGGAACACCAGCGCAGATCCCAAGATCGACGGCAGCGTTGCGTTCTACGTCGAGAACTACAGCGTCGCGCCCAACGCGAGCGGCGGCTACTCGAGCATCCTGAACGTCGAAGCGGCCATCCGGCGCGACACACGCTGGCACGTGGGCACCAACGCGATCGAGTGGAGCACGGCGCCGTGTAGCATGGCCGAGCTCGCCGAAGGCTGTAACCCAAACGCCAAGTTCGCTAAGTTCTATAGCTTCTCCTCCAAGGACGGCACGCGCCAGTTCGCAGTCGACCTCGACGGCAACGGCCCGAAGGCCATGCCCGGGCCCTGCATCACCTGCCACGGCGGTCGCGGCGATCCGCTCACGCCGCCGGATGCGACCGGCAAGCCGCGCTTTCCGCTGGTCGAGAACGGCGTTTCGAGGAAGCGCGGCGACGTGCAGGCGCGCCTGCACGGCATGAACGTCGGCAGCTTCGGCTTTTCCCCGGACTTTCCGAGCTTTTCCCGGACGGCTCAGGAAGGGACGCTGAAGACCTTCAATCAGTGGATTCTGTGCAGCTACCCGCTCGCCGGCGCTGCAGCGGGCGCCGAGGACGCGTGCCGCGTCGCCGCCGGTGCGAACGAATGGCAAGGCACCGCGGCCGAGATGGTCAAATCCTGGTACGGCGGGCCGGGAATGCCGAACGGGACGTTCCTGGATGCCTACGTTCCAGCCGGCTGGGCGAGCAACCAGTCTCTCTACACCGGTGCCGTTGCGCCGTACTGCCGTACCTGCCATATCCTGCGCGGCACCAAGAATCAGGACGACATCGACTTCATGACGGCCGCCAAGTTCCTGGGCCAGGCCGACCGCATCAAGGCGCACGTGTTCGACCGCGGCACCATGCCGCTCGCGCTGATCGTCTACAACGATTTCTGGAGCTCCAGTGCGCCCACGCTGCTCGCGAACGCGATCAACCCCTCGCTCGGCGCGCTGACGCCTCCGCAGACTGCGACGGATTCGGGCGGCGCCGCGCTCACGCCCGGCCGGCCGATCCCCGACGCCGGCCCGAATCGCATGGTGAAGACGAGCACGAACGTCATTCTCACCGGGGAAAACAGCCTTTTCCCGACATCGTTCACCTGGTCGCAGGATCCCGCCAACCCCGCGGGCGCGACCATCACCAACCCCAACTCGATGATCGCCACCTTCAACGCCGCGGTGCCGGGCAACTACACCGTGCGGCTCTCGGTCGGAAACGACCCGGCGATCGACGCGAAGGCGATCATCACCGTCGACGACAGCTTTCCCGATCCGGTGAAGTTCGCCCACGTGAAGAACGTGCTGCAGAACATCACGCACGCCACCGGCCAGAAATGCACCGGCTGCCATGTGTCGCCCGCCGTGAGTCCCACGCCCCCGATTTTCTACAACAACATCGACCGCGATGGCGTCGGCGGAGTCACGGCGACCGACGAGGCCTGGTTCCTCAAGGCGCTCTCGGGTCGCGTGAACCTCACCGACATGCAGGAGAGCCCGCTGCTGCGCAAGCCTTCCGGGGACCACCACAACGGAGGCAAGCTGTTCGATCTCGCCACATCCGCGGGGCTGGAGAATTATTCGATCTTCTACAGCTGGATCCTCGCCGGCATGCCCCCGGGGGGCGTGGCCGCCAGCGCGCTGGTGAACGGCGGCAACCTCGGCACGTCCCCGAGCCCGCTCCTCTTCACCTTCAGCGGCTCGCCCTTGAGCACTCCGGCGATCCCGCTCGACGGGAGTCCAAGCGTCGGTGCCACGACCTACTCGTGGAGCGTGTTCGGGCCTCCGGGACCTCTGGGAACGCCGCCCTCCATCACCAACCCGAATTCGGCCACGGCGACGCTGAACGTCTTCAACGTCGGCACCTACGTGGTTCAGCTCCAGGTAACCGATGGAGCGGGCTCGAGCGATACCGTTCAAAAGACGATTTTCGTGGGCGAGACCGCGATAACCGCGAGCTTCACTCCAGCCACCGGGAGCTCGCAGCTCACTTTCTCCGGAAACCCTGCGCGCGGCCCCATCACGCTCACCAGCACGAGCACCGGCAACCCCACTACTTGCCGCTGGCAGGTCTTCGGGCCCGCGGGCGCGACGCTCGTCACCCCGCCGACGATCGTCACCGATCTACCGCAGTCTTGTGGAATCGCCGCGACATTGAGCGTCCCCGCAACGACGATAGGGAGCTCGTACACGGTGCAGCTGACCGCCTCGAACCTCGCGTCGAGCGTCGCCGACAATTTCATCGTGATCGCCGCCGCGCCGGGGCAGAACGCATCCAACGCGAACTTCAATCCCCCTGCGTCTACGATCAGCTTCACCGTCAACGGCAGCACGGCTAATGCGACGCAAACGCGCATCAACAACGTTGCGACCAACCTCATCCCGCTTTCAGGCACTGCCAACGGGCTCGCGCCGTTGACTTTCACTTGGAGCCTGCCGTCAGGGGCCGGAACCGCGGGATGTTCCACTCCCGCCGCGGGCCAGAGCACCTCTCTCCCGGTCACCAAGTCCGGAACCTGCGACGTGATGTTGACGGTGAGCAACGGGTTGCCGGGAGTCTCGACGGTGACCAAGACGGTGACCGTGACCTCTGCCGTTACGTTCTCCCAGGTGGTCGCCATACTCGGAAACGGCGGCACGGCCTCTCCGGGAACCAACGGGTTCTGTACCGGCTGCCATGGGACACCCGGGTCGAGCAATCGGCCGTCTTGGGAGAACGTATTGGATGGTGGTGTCTCGCTCTACGACCGGTTGACGAGCACTACCGGGGTCATCAACTTTGGGACGCCCAGATCGAGCCTGCTCCTGAACTGTCCGACAAACGGTTGCGACGTCGGACCCGTTGGCGGGGCGATGGGAGGCGGGCAAACCGGCTTCGTAAATGGAACCGTTGGAGGAATGATCAACTACGACGCATTCCTCACTTGGATTACCAATGGTGCGCCGCTGTAACGACGGAAGGAAATACGGGAGATCTCCGATGAGAAAGCAATTCTGGAACCTCGTTGTTATCGTCTTCGCCGCGATGGCCCTCGGCGCCTGCAGCAAGTCGACCACAGGGAGCAACAGCGGCACCACCGCACCCGGGAGCAGCTGGGACTCGATGGTCTGGGACCAGGGCACTTGGACCTGATTGGAGACGCAGCGCCTTGCATCGTATACGCCGTAGCCTCATAGGGAAGGAGCTTTGATCATGAACGACATCAACTACACGCAAACGCTTTATCGACTGCTCGCAGCGCTCGCGCTCGCAGCCGCGGTCCCCGCACAGGCCGCGCCCGTCGGTCCGCTCATCACGTTCTCCGCCGGCCAGGCGGCGAAGGCCGCGGACGTGAACGCGAACTTCAACACGATCACGAGCACGGTGAACGCGAACGATACCCGGCTCACCAACGTCGAGGCCACCAAGCAGAACGCGGTGACAGGAAACTGCCCCGCGGGAAGCGCGATCCGGGCCATTGGGAGCAACGGGACGGTCACGTGCCAAAGCAGCGGCGGCACGGTGGGGTTCGCCTCGGTTCACTCGATGGTGGGTGTGCATACCGTCGCCGGCGCTCAGACCGGCGTATGCATCATATTTTGTTCCGCGATCGGCAGATTCCAATCGTCGGCGGGCAGCGGTTTCCTCGCTGCGCCGATCGCGCTTCCCCAGGGCGCGACGATCACGGGATTTTCCTTCTCGTGTTTTTGCAACGACGCCGCGGGAATGTCCGCGTTTCTGTTCCGCGACGAAGCGATCATCGCGTCGGCATCCATTACGACCGTATCTACGACGGTGCAGTCCATGTCGACGACCGCGATAAGCACGACTCCAACCGGCGTCGCTACGGTGAACAACAACAGCTTCGCCTACTTCGTCCTGTGGTCGGTCAACGGCACGGCGGCGAGCAACCTCACACCCACACACGCGACGGTGACCTACACCTTGCCGTAGCCTAGTCCCGCGCCGCCTTCGCAGCTCGCCCCAAGGCGTCCGAGATCGCGCGCGCTTCTTCCAAGGTGACGTGCCGGGAGAACAGGCGCTCGATCTGCGCCCTGTACACCGGCCACATTTTCCTCCTCATCGCCAGCCCCGCGCGCGTGACGACGCAGTGATAGCCGCGGCGGTCGTGCGGCGTATCCTCGCGCGCGATGAGCTTCGCGTCCTCTAGCCGGTCGGCGAGGCGCGTAAGGTTGCTCCTCGAGAGCACGATGCGGCGCGCGAGCTCGTGCATGCGCAGCTTGCCGCCCTCGGCCTTCTCCAGCTCCCACAGGACGTCGTACCACCCGAGCGGAGGCAGGTCGGCGTCGGCCAGCGCCGTTTCGATTTTTTCGATCAGGGTGGCGTGAGCCGTCAGCAGCACCGCCCAGGCGTGCCCTTTGGGATCTTGGGTCATCTGCGGCATTATGCCAAAGAGGTAGTTGCAAATGCAACTAATGGGTGCTAGCATGTAGTTGCATATGCAACTATCTGCGATGCGAACCTTCCTAAGGAGACAACCATGACCAAGCAGATCGACCGTGACACCCTCAAGCGCAGGCTCGCCGAGGCGAATCCGCCCGTCCTCGCCGAGGCACTTCCCGAGAAGTACTGGCGCGACTGGCACCTGCCCGGCGCGCGGCACCTGCCGCACGACGAGGTGGACCGCCTCGCCGCGGCGGTCCTGCCCGACAAGACCGCCGAGATCGTCGTGTACTGCGCGAGCCGCAGCTGCCAGAACTCGCACGTCGCGGCCGCGAAGCTGGCGCAGATGGGCTACGAGAACGTCGCCGTCTACGCGGGTGGCAAGCAGGACTGGTCCGAGGCCGGCCTTGCCGTCGAGCGAGGCGACGCGCTCGCGGCGTAACCGCGCAATGAGCGCGCGCCCCGGCTTCGGTATGATTCGAGGCCATGCGGGCGCGCGCGTTCCTTCTGTTTTTCGGCGTGATTCTGCCCGCCGCGGCGGTCGCGCAATCGACCTGGCCGAGGCACACGGTGCGTATCATCGCCACCAGCCCTCCGGGCGGCTCGGTCGATTTTCTCGCGCGCGCCCTCGCCGAGGACTTCGGCAGGACCTTCGGCAAGCCCTTCGTGGTCGAGAACCGCCCGGGCGCGAACGGCAACATCGGAGTGGATTTGGTGGTTAAGGCGCCCGCCGACGGCCTTATGCTGTTCGTTTCGCCGCCCGGACCGTTCGCGATCAACGCGCACCTCATGCCGGCCATGCCGTTCGACCCGGAGCGCGACATCGCGCCGGTGGCGATGCTCGCGGTCGCGCCGCTGCTCTTGGTCGTTCATCCCTCGGTGCCCGCAAAGAATCTCCCCGAGCTGCTCGCGTGGCTGCGCGCCAAGGGCGGCAAGGCGAGCTACGCGTCGCAGGCGGTCGCCTCCACCGGGCATCTCGCGATGGAGCTGATGAAATCCCGCACCGGCGTCCAGGCGATCCACGTGCCCTACAAAGGCTCGGCGGCGCAGGCGACCGCCGACCTGCTCGCCGGGCGCGTCGACATGAGCTTCGTCAACACCAGCACCACGCTTCCGCACATCGCGAGCGGCCGGCTGCGCGCGATCGGCGTGGCCGAGCCGAAGCGCATCGCCGCCGCACCCGACATCCCCACGCTGGCGGAGTCGGGGCTGCCCGGATTTCAGGCGACGACATGGCTGGGGCTGGGCGCGCGCTCGGGGACCCCGCGCGGGATCATCGACCGGCTCGCCGAACGCGCCTCGCTGGCGCTCGCCCGGGCCGACGTCGCGCGGCGCATGGCGGCGCTGGGGATCGAGCCCTGGCCGATGACGCCGGTGGAGTTCGCCGCGTTCGTGCGCGCGGACTCCGCGAAATGGGCCGACATCATCCGCCGATCGGGAGCTAAACTAGAGTAAAACATGGCCAGGGAATTCACCCGCCTCTCCGCCGTCGAGCTCGCGCGCCTCATACGCACGAAGAAAGCGAGCCCGGTCGAGGTGGCCGAGGCGCATCTCGCCGCGATCGCGAGGATCAATGCCGCGGTCAACGCTTTCTGCACGGTGGTGCCGGAGAAGACGCTCGCCTGGGCGCGCGAGGCGGAGACCGCGGTGAAGAAGCGCGCGCGCCTCGGTCCGCTGCACGGGGTGCCGGTGGGCATCAAGGACCTGACCGCGACTGCGGGCATGCGCACCACGTTCGGCTCGACCCTGTTCCGCGACCACATTCCAACCGAGGACGCCGAGGTCGTCAGGAAGCTCAAGGCGGCCGGCGCGATCGTCCTCGGCAAGACCAACACGCCCGAGTTCGGTGCCGGCGCAAACACGGTCAACAAGGTGTTCGGCGCGACGCGCAATCCCTGGAACACGGCGCTTTCCGCGTCGGGATCGACGGGCGGCGGAGCGGCGGCGCTCGCGGCGCGCATCGCGCCGCTCGCCGAAGGCACGGATTTCGGCGGCTCCCTGCGGACGCCGGCCGCGTTCTGCGGCGTCGTGGGGCTGCGCACCACCGCGGGCCTGGTGACCAAGCACCCCGCGGCGCTGCCCTGGCACGACACCAGCGTGGCCGGGCCGATGGCGCGCTCGGTCGAGGACTGCGCGCTGCTCCTGGATGCGATGACCGGGTTCTCGCTCAAGTCGCCGCTGTCGTCGGCGCCTCCGTGGAGGAGCGCGCGCGACGCGGTCGCGAAGGCGAGGAGCCTGCGCGGCCTGCGCCTCGCCTACGCGCCCGACATCGGCGGAATCGGCGTCGACCGCGAGATCGAGCAGCTGTGCCGCTCGGCCGCCACCGATCTGCGCGAGGCGCGCGCGGTGGTCGAGGAGATCGAGATCGGCATGGGCGACGGCCGCGACGCCTTCCTCGCGCTGCGCGGCGAGGCCATGGTCGGCAACCACCTCGAGCGCCTCGAGAAGATCGGCGAGCTCGGGGACAATCTCGCGGGGAACATCCGCGCCGGCCTCGCGCTCACCATCAGCGAGATCGCGCGCGCCGAGCGCAAGCGCGCCGAGATCTGGCATCGCTGGCGGGCGCTCTTCGAGAAGTACGATTTGATCCTCACGCCGGCCGCGCCGGTGGCCCCCTTCCCGGTCGAGAAGAACTATCCCGACGTGATCGAGGGCAGGAAGCTGCAGCACTACATCGACTGGATCGCGACCACCTTCCTCGTGTCGCTCGCGGCGCTGCCGGCCGTCAGCGTACCGGCGGGGCTGACCTCGGCGAAGCTGCCGGTCGGGCTGCAAATCGTCGGACCGAGATTCTCCGAGCCGGTGATCCTTTCGGCGGCGAAATTCGTCGAGGAAGCCCACCCCCTGGGGCTGCCGCCGACCTGCGCCTAAAGCGGCGCACCTGCACGAGACTTCATAAATCAGTAACAGGGGAGGCTGATACTTGACTTGAGTCAAGTCGCGCCGTACCCGTGCTGGTTAGGTGTTGTTTGCAGACGTTCTCGAAGGCCCGAGGTATCCTTATGTCGGTGGAATATTCCAGGCAAGGCAGCGTTTACGAGGAAGTCGCCCGTTCAGGCAACGCGGACCCATTCCGGCCATCGGTAAGCAGGGAAGACAAGTCAAGGAGAGACCCATGATGAATACCCGTAACGTTTTGATCGGCTTAGGGGTAGCAGCTCTCGTAGCCGGGATCATCGTCGCCTGCGGCGGCGGCAGTGGCGGCGACAATACGCCCCCTGTCGGAGGTAGCACCGCGATGGTCATTCGCTCGGCCTCGCTCGACGGGACCCAAGCAGGCACGGGGGCAACAGGCACCGGCCGCGGTGCGGTGGTGGTCAACCCGGTGACGAAGGCAATTACCGGCGGCATCACCTTTACCGGTCTCACCGGTAACGCAACCGCCGCGCACATTCACCGCGCCAATGGCGATGTTGCCGTCGGATTGCAGCTTGCCAACAACACCGCTACGGGAGTAAACGCTACGGGAGCATTGCTGAATAATATTACGCTCAGTGATGCGGACTACGCCGAGCTGCTGGCCGGGACTCTTTACTTCAACGTCCACACCCCGCTTCCTAATGGCTTCCCAAACGGCGAGATCCGCGGCCAGATCAATATACAAGGCGGTGTCATCGCCGGCACGCAGGGGCTAGACAACCTGCAGGAAGTTCCGGCCAGCACGTCGCCCGCTACGGGGACAGGTACGGTGGTGGTGGACTCGACAACCGGTGCAGTCCTGATCGCGTATGTCGCGCACACCATTGCCAACCCGAGCGCAGGGCATATCCACACGTCTGTGAGTGCAGCCCCTCCCTGCGCCGGAGGGCCCACCTGCAACGGGCAGGTCAGGATTGGATTCACTCTCCAGTCGAACGTGGATGGCGCCGGAACGAGTCTCGCGTATGCGCCCGTACCAGCGGCTATGAACACAACGGACCTGGCGCATTTCACCTCGAACTTCCTCTACTTTAATATTCACCGCACTGACCTGAATAATAACTTCTGCCCTGCTCCCGCTACTACCTGCGCGGCCGGCGAGATCCGCGGAAACATCACTGCGCTCCAATAGCAGAGCTCGAGAGAATTGAGGCACACTGCGCGCGTGCGCAGCGGAATCGTCGTATTGGCCGTGACCCTCGCCGCCTGCGGGGCAGGCACCGGCGAGGGGCTCGACCAGAACGGGCGGCCCCCCTCGGGGAGCCCGACGGCGCTCGTGCCGACGCTCGACTCCATCCAGGCCAACGTTTTCACGCCGACCTGCGCCGTCTCCGGCTGCCACGGCGGGGCAGGGGCCCAGCAGGGGCTACAGCTCGATCCGGGTGTCTCCGCGAGCAAACTGATCAACGTCCCCAGCCCGCGCGACCCGAACCTGATCCGCGTGAAGCCCGGCGATCCCGACAACAGCTTCATCATTCAGAAGCTCGAGGGGAAAAGATTCGATGGAGTTCCTATCCTCGGCGCCCAGATGCCCGACGGCGGAACGCCTCTCCAGCAGTCGACGATAGACGTGATCCGGCAGTGGATCGCGAACGGAGCGCCGCAGTGATAAACTGCGCCGGGCCCCGACGATGAAAACCCCGATTGGACTTGCGTGTAGTTTGCTCGTCGCGCTTCTGCTCGCGCCCGCGGCCTCGCTCGCCGAGCCCTATCTCGCGGTGCGCACCGGCTACAAGTGCATGGTGTGCCACGTCAACCCCACGGGCGGCGGCAAGCGCACCGAGTTCGGCGCGATCTATGGCCAGACCAGCCTTCCCGCCTCGCGCCTCGATCCGGCGACCGGAAAATCCGTGCCCGAGGGCGGACCCGAGCCGACGCCGTTCACGGGGAAGATCAACGACTACATCGGGCTCGGCGCCGATATGCGCGCCAATCTCTCGGCCAATTTCATTCCGAACCAGCCCGATACGCTCGCGTTCGATCCGATCCGGGCCCAGGTGTATCTCGAGATCAAGCCGATCGTGGACCGCTTGACGATCTATCTCGACGAGCGCGTCTCGCCGGGAGTCGCGACCAACCGCGAGACCTACGCAATGCTGTGGACTCCGGGCCATGAGTGGTACGCGAAGGCCGGCCGTATGTTCGTTCCCTTCGGGCTGCGCATCGAGGACGACACCGCCTTCATTCGCACGGTCACCGGCACCAGCTTCAATTCCTTCGACGACGGTGTCGAGGGCGGGATGGAGATCGGATCGTGGTCGGCCTACGTCTCGGTCACGAACGGCGCGGCCGGGGGCGCCGAGACCAACCGCGGCAAGCTGATCAGCTCCCTGTTCACCTACGTTCAGTCCGCGTGGCGTGTCGGCCTGTCCGCGAGCACCAACTTCAACGGCAGCGTTGACCGCCGCATGCAGAGCGTCTTCGCCGGGCTGCGCACCGGCATCGTCAGCTGGCTCGCCTCCGCGGTCCAAGTCGCCGACGACGGCACGTCCACCGGGCGGGTAACGCAAGTCGCGTCGCTCTTCGAGGGCAACGTCGAAATCGCGAAGGGGCACAACCTCAAGCTCACCTACGAGTACCTCGATCCGAACCGGGACGTAAAGGAGGACCAGCGCGAGCGTTACAGCGCTGTTTACGAGTACTCACCGTTCCAGTTCACGCAATTCCGCTTCGCGGTGCGCAAGAACAACGGCATCCCCCAGAACAACGCGCAGAACTCCACCGAGACCTTTCTCCAGTGGCACGCGTTCTTCTGACGGACAACAAAGCGTTACAGATTTTACAAACCTGCAATCCGTAGCATCCCCCTAGGCGGCAATAATCTCTCCCGTATTTGGTCGATGGGAGAGATCCATGATCGCTTTCCGGAAGTACTCGGCGTTCTCAGCCGTCGCGCTCGGAATGTTCGCGAGCAGTCCCAGTGTCGCCGACGATCGATGGTCGGTCGGGGTTGGCACCGGAGCCCTGTACAGCGGCATCGGAGTCAACCTCGCGATGCGACGCGACCACGCCTTCGGGTACCTCGCCGCAGGCTGCAGCGCGAGCTATACGGCCAACGAAGGCTGGAATTTTCCCTGCGGCGTCGGTGCGGGCTGGATATGGACCGATATATTGACCCAGGAGAACGACCGGCACGGTTTGGGGATCTACGTAGGCCCGGTGAGCGTTGACGTTCAGCCAGGTCACGACAAGGTCAACTACGGCGCGGGGGTGACCTACGTGTACTTCTTCCAGGATGCCGTCGCGAAAGGCTGGAACCTCGGCGTCACGCCGACGGTAGGAAAAAAGTATGGCGTTTATAGCGGGGGCATATTGATCAACATCGGGTACCAGTTCTGACGCACGGTCCGGGAAACGGGGATAATCGCCACAACACCGTAAGGAGGTTTTCGTGAAGAACCTTCAGGGCATTTCGAGCGCGGCGATCGCGACAGGGGTCGCGCTCCTCCTTGCCGCCTGCCACGGCACCGCGCCGACCTACTCGGTAAGCGGCAGCGTGACGGGCTCGACCGGGGCGTTCGTGGTGAAGCTCAACGGCGCGAACGACGTATCCATGTCGGGCGACGGCAGCTTCAAGTTCACCGGCAAGCTGCTGCAGGGCGACACCTTCAACGTGCAGATCGTCGACGCCACGGACCGGTGCGCCGTCTCGGGCGGGGCGGGTACCGTGGCCATGAGCGATATCACGGACGTTGCGATCACGTGCCAGGCGCAGTCGCTCCAGACGCTGATTCGCACGGCGAAGCTCAACGGGGCGCAGGAAAATCCGCCGGTTACGACCAACGCCCTGGGCGCCGGCGGACTCGTCGTCGTCCCGAGCTCGACGCAGATGGCGCTCACCGGCGGCATCACCTTCTCCGGGCTCACGACGGGCGCGGGTCAGGTCAACATCCACTTGGCCCCCGCCGGAAACCCCACCGGAAACGGGGGTGCGATCGTTCCACTGATCCTCGCCGCCGACGGATTGACCGCCATCGTGCCACCCGGAACGACGCTCGACATAGCCCTGCTCGGGCCCTTGCTCCGCGGTGAGTTCTACTTCAACGTCGCCACCTCGGCCAACCCGAACGGCGAGATCCGCGGCCCGATACAGCTGCAAGGTGGGGTGGCCGCGAGCGCCGCCTTTCTCGACAAGACCCAGGTCGCGCCTCCGACCACGTCGACCGCGTTGGGCACGGGAGTGCTCCTCGCGGACCTCGCGACCGGCAAGCTACTCATCTCCTACATTACGCACAGCGTGACTGGCGCCACCCTGGCGGGGATTCACACGAGCACGGGGCCCACCTCCAACGGATTGACCATCGTCCCGTTCGCCAACCTCCAGTCGAACATCAGCTCGGGAACGAACATGGCGACCCCGCTCTCGACGGCTAGACTGACCGCGCAGAACCTCGCGGATTTCGCTTCGAGCCTGCTCTACTTCCAGGTCAACAGCCAGACCAATCCGAACGGCGATATCCGCGGGAACATCTCGCCGCTGTAAAAACGGTCTCAGCCCCAGGGCCCGAGGTAGGGCTCGCCTGTGTAAGTGTCGGGCTTCGGCTCGACCGCCTTCGGCCAGTCGGCAATGCGCGACCCTGTAAGGAATATCCCTACACGAGCATCAGTCAACTACGGACGGTCGATCTTTGATTCGATAACCTCGTAGTTCGGCCGTGACGCGAAAAATCGCCGCCTCGCTACAAAAAAATCAGAACCTAGCGACAGAGTGTCCAAACATTTCTCGCTATAGTGTGAGCCGAAAGTAGGGGAGCCATTTGACTCAATGGTCTTGAGTCATTTGAAGGGATATCCCGATGAACAAGATACTCTCGGTTCTCGTTTCCGCGATTTTTCCCATTTCTGCAGTTAACGCTCAGGTTCAAGTCGCGCCCGCAACGGGCGCGTCGTCCGCTCAACAGACTCAGCAGAAAAATGACCCGAAATCCGAGCGGTCGGGACACGGCCACGCGAGAGGCTCCGCGAGTGTCGCGGCACCTGTGTCTGCGCAGGGCGCTAAGGCAAATCCGCAGGTCAGCGGTCCGAGCAACCCGCAGTAGGTCGAGATAGCCACACTTCGGCCGGAGTCCCCGCGCCGTTAGCGGGCGTCATGCTTTCTAGCCAATTACAAGGGGCTGTATGAGACACCAAATACTTTGGATAGCACGTGCTCTTCTTTCTGTCGTTCTATTGCTGTTTTTCTCAAGTGGAATTTCGTATGCCCAGGGACAGTGGGGCCCTGCCACCTTGATCGAAAACAACAACGTAGGCTCGGCCGTGGCCCCGCAAATTGCCATGGACGGTGCCGGCAGAGCCGCCGTTGTGTGGCAGCAAAGCGATGGTGTGCGAAACAACGTCTGGTCGGCCAGCTACTATGGACCCGGCATCGGCTGGGACGGCGCGGTTTTGCTCGAACTCGATAACGCGGGGTCTGCCGGAGCCCCAAGCGTTGATATGAACGCCAACAGCATCGCCTTCGCGGTGTGGCAGCAAAGCGATGGTACTCGCTACAACATCTGGGCCGCCCGTTCCCAGGTAGGCATGGGTTATTGGGAAAGCGCGACGTTGATCGAAACCGATAACGCCGGCGATGCCGTGGGCCCGAAAATAGCCGTGGATCCTGCCGGTAACGCCGTTGCGGTTTGGAGACAATCAGACGGCGTGCGCTATAACATTTGGTCCAACAACTACAGCGTCGTCGACGGTACCTGGGGCGCAGCTACGCTGATTGAAACCAACGACGGTGATGTCGGTTATCCAGAAATTGCCATCGGCCATGCCGGCGATGCCATAGCGGTTTGGTCTCAAAGCGACGGGGTGCAATACAACGTTTGGGCTAACCGCTACGCCCCCGGAAGCGGATGGGGCGCCCCAACGATGATCACAAGTAATGCCGTCGTCCCAAAAATCGCCGGAGACCCCGACGGAAACGCCATGGTGGTATGGAATCAAAACAACGGCATGGGCTTCAGCATCGGGGCCACGAGCTACAGCATCAGCAGCGGTTGGGGTGTCTCTACGTTGATTGAAACCGACAATGCCCCTGCCACTTCCTCGCAAGTTGCCATGGACACAAACGGCAATGCCATCGCGGCGTGGTACCGCGATACTGCGACCGACAACAGGGTGACGAACCGCTACACCGCCGGCGTCGGCTGGGGCACCGCGACTCCAATCGCAACTAATAACACTTCCTGGTGGTGTTGTGACGTACAAGTTGCCATGGACATCAACGGCCAGGCCTTCGTGGTCTGGCAACAAGACGGCATCTGGGCCAAACCTTACACTCCCGCCGGGGGTTGGGGTGCCGCCACCCTGCTCGACCTCAATGGCGAAGGGCCGCAAATTGCGATGAGCGCAAACGGCACCGCTATGGCTGCTTGGCAACAAAGCGATGGTACGCGCTACAACATTGTGGTCGCCCGTTTCGCCCCACCACCGCCCTGCGGCAACCTCTGGCTTTTGAATGGAGAGCACCATTGGAGGTGGTGGGGAATTCCCGGTGTTTTCATTCGGTATTTTGCCGACGTTGCCAGCTCGAGTACATCTGGAACATCCGCTGGATCATGCAGCACATTGGTGGTAGACCGGATCAGCGCGGGCATCACGGTGTTTCAGGACCCGTACTGCGCGACTTGTGCCCCATTTACTGTATTTGGCGATGTTGCTTTCAACGCCAGTTCTGTTTCCAAATCGGATAACGGATGGAGAGCCGGGGATTCAGCTACTGAGATTTGTGGAGCTCAGTCACAGCACGAGGCTTTGAAAAACGGCATACGCTTGTTTCGGGTATTCAACTCCGGATGCGCGGGTTGACCGTGCCGGAGACACATGGGATTACCTAAGAATTTCCATCCCGTCCCGAACTGGGAGGGGGTACCCCTCCCAGTTCTTATTCTCACGATTTTGCTCGAGTGCGTGTTTGGAGCGCCGGGCAATGCGGCTGAATTCGAACTTCCCGCAAAACCAGGCCCGAAGAGTTTCGACTACAAGGTCATCGATGCACTTCTATCCAGCGGCAGTCCCGGGATTCTGAGCGCTTTCAAAGGCGATCCCGATCTGCGCGCTACCGAGTTGCAGCTCAGCTACTACATGAAGGAAGGAGGCGAATTTCGAGCTGACTACATGATAGGAAATCTTACAGCCCGCCCTCTGGAATACGAAATAACATGCCTGATTGATTATCAGCAACAGGAATTCCAGCTCGATGACAAGTTGTCCCGGGTACACCGTTTGCAATTGACACCCGGCGAAAGAAAAACATCGACGCTGAAAATCGCTTCCGTAGAAAGAGGCGCGCATGATTTCCTCCTGCTTGCCGTCACGAGCAAAAAGAACCCGCGGCCTTCGGAACCGGAAAGCCTCCTCTTGTACCATCGGGCCAATATTTTCGCGGGCGGCTATTCTTTCCCCGCAACCAGTTGGCAGAAACTTCGCGAGGAGGCCAGCCGGAGCAGGGCGCTGCAAATCGTCGTAAACAAGGAAGCAGACATAGGTGATTTCCGTCCGCTATTCGACGATCGACGATCGCCGTCCGCTGAAAGCAAATACTATCTGCACCTCAGCAACCCCAAGACCGAAGCGCTGCGCTTGACTGTTCTATTGTTGCAAAAGTCGTCTGCGGTCGGCGATATTCGCGTCACGCCACTCTACTATGCGTTGAATCCGGGGAGGGACGGTGCGCTCGAAGTGACTTCGCCAATTGCGACCGATACCGACAGCGTATTGGCGGTGATGATCGAAAACCCGTACGTCCGGCTTGAACCGGAGCCGGGGACGATGCTGAGAACACCCACGCAAGTCAGACCGTCGAACGCGATCACGCTACGTCAAGAGAGAGACCTGACTACGAAAGAAGAGGATTTTTGAAAAGGTGGGCGTTCGTTATTGCTTCTTTGCTTGCGTTGATCGTGAGCAGCTCGGGCCGTGCAGAGAGCGGACTTTCGTTTGGGGTTGGCGTCGGCGCCCTATACAGCGGCTTAGGAGTCAACGTCGGCACGAGAAGCGAGCACGCCTTCGGGTACCTTGCCGCCGGCTGCATCGCCGTAAGTCATTCAAGCAGCGAGGGCTGGGATCTGCCCTGCGGCGTCGGGGCAGGTTGGATCTGGACGGGCCTCTTGACTAAAGCGAACGATCGACACGGCGTGGGGATCTACGCGGGCCCCGTGAGCACCAACACTAGGCCCGGCCACGACAAGGTGAATTACGGCGCAGGGCTGACCTACGTGTATTCCTTCGGCGATACCGTCGCGAAAGGCTTGCAGCTCGGGATCACGCCGACTGTGGGAAAGAAGAACGGAGAATATCGCGGCGGCGTGTTGATCAATCTCGGCTACCAATTCTAGCTGCCACGCTCGGCCCGGGGGAAAGCGCCTTACGTCCTAGCCCCAGGGCCCGAGGTACGGCTCTCCCGTATACGTGTCGGGCTTCGGCTCGACCGCCTTCGGCCAGTCGGCGACGCGCTCGGGCGCGCGCCTTCTCCCAGGGCGCGGGCGCCCGTCCCATCCGACCTGCTCCATGTAGTAGTAGAGCTGGATCGCGTGCCCCGCGGGGTCGAGCACGTGGGCGCTGTAGTCGATCCCGGGCGAGAGCGCCGCGGGAATCTCGATGAATTTCCCGCCGCGCCCTTTGAGGAAATCGATCGCGGCGCGCAACTGCCGGTAGGTCGCGACCTGCACGCCGAAGCTCATCACCGTGGTGTGGGGCGAGAGCCCGAGCTTTTTCCGCAGCGCGATCGGGTAGAGCGCGAGCGAATGGTGCTCGGTGCTGCAGCGGAGGAACACGCAGCGCTGGCCGTTCCAGCGAAAGGTCTCGGTGCGGGCGAAGCCCATCACGTCCGTGTAGAAGGCCTCCATCTTCTTCATGTCGCGGCAGAACAGGCGGATCGGGCCGTGGCGCACGACCTTGAACGGCCGCGGGAGCAGGATGCCGTCGACGTCGTATTTCGCGGGCATTTTTTCCGGATGACAGAAGCCCGAGTTGAAATCGACTCCCTTGCTCGCGGCCTGCTTCACCTCGTCGTACTCCGGCATCTGCGGCAGCGGCGGGCGCTCGCGAAAGCCGCGCTCGTGCATCGCGCGCGGCTTGGGCAGGCCGGTCCAGCCGATCTGCTCCATGCCGTAGTACAGCTCGTTGCGGTGGCCTTCGGGATCGTAGGGGTAGCAGTGCCAGTTCGATCCCGGCATGTCGCGCCCGGCGCGGCTGATGCGGACGTTCTTCGAGTTGAACCAGTCGATCGCGCCCGAGACCTCGGCGAGGCTCGCGACCTGCCAGGTCATCTGGTTCACGGTGACGTCGGCGGGGATGTCGCCGCCGCGGCCGGAGGCGTTGTAGATGATGCCGTTGCACAGCACCATCGAATGGTGATCAGTGCCGTGGCGCAGGAAGTACATGTTGGTGTCGCCCAATTTCTTCAGCTCGTCGCGCTTCGCGTGGTGCTCGGCGATGTCGAGCGGATCGGAGATGCGGAACCCCAGGCCCTCGCAATAGAAATCCAGGCACGCGGCGGGATCGGGAACGTTCAGACCGAAATGGCCCAGGCGCCGGATCTTGAAAGGCCGCGGCAGCAGCACCCCGCCGACGTCGAATCTGGTATTCGCGCGCTTCGCCATGGCTACTCCTTGTAGTCGGGGAAGAGCTTCTCCGCGAGCGCCATGCTCGCCACCCAGTCGCGGCTCTTGTGGTCGTACTGCCCGATGCGGCCGAATTTCCTGGCGCGCTCCTCGCATACCTCCGGCGCGGGCACGATGAGCTCTGCGCCGCCCGCGAGCGCGCCGACCTGGGCGCGGCAGGCGAGCTCGAAGAAGTGGTGGTAGATGTAGGCTTCCGCGAGGGAGGTCCCGCAAACGAGCGCGCCGTGGTTCTCGAGGATCATCGTCCATTTCTCGCCGAGCGCGCGGGCGAGCGCCGCCGTGCCCTCGGCGGTGGTGTCGTCGACCTCGTTCGGGTAGTAGGCGATGCGGTCGTAGAAGCGCATCGCCTGCTGCGTGATCGGCCTCAAGCCGCCTTTTTGCGTCGATACGGCGAGGTTGGCCGGCGAGTGGGTGTGCACGGCGGCGACGATGTCGGGCCGCGCCTTGAGCACGGCGGCGTGCAGGCTGTAGGCCGCGGCGCTCGCCTTGCGGCTGGATTCCATCACCTGATTGCCCTCGACGTCGTACTTCACCAGGTTCGAAGCGGTGACCTGCTCCATGAAGACGTCCTCGGCCTTGACCAGGAAATGCCGCGGCTCGCCCGGAACGCGCGCCGAGATATGGTTGTAGGTCATGTCGACGAACACGAAGTGCGCGACCAGGCGGTGCGCCGCGGCGAGCTCGCAGCGCAGCCGCCACTCCGCGGCGCTCACGTGCTCGCGAACCGGACGCTCGGGCTTTGCGAGGACAGAGGTCATAATGTGCGGATGAAGCGATGCGCCGGAGCGGCGGTGTTCATGCTTGCGATTCTAGCAGCGACGGCCGCCGCTCAGGCGCAGGTGTATCCGGCCAGGCCGGTGCGCGTCATCGTTCCGAACGCGACGGGCGGGCTCGCGGATATCTGCGTGCGCCTCGTGGCCGCGAAGCTCGGCGGGTCCCTCGGACAGCAATTCCTCGTCGACAACCGCCCCGGCGCCGGCGGGACCCTGGGCACGGCGGCAGCGGTCAAGTCGGCGCCCGACGGGTACACGCTGCTCGGCGTGTTCGACAGCCACGCGACCAACCCGTTTCTGTTCAAGAATCTTCCCTACGACACGCTCGCCGACCTCGCTCCCGTTTCGCTGCTCGCCCGCGGGCCGCTGGTGCTGGTGGTTCGAAACGGACTGGGCACGGCGGACCTTCCCGAGTTCGTGAGGCTTGCGCGAGCGAAGCCCGGCGCGATCAACTTCGCCACCGTCGGTCCCGGGTCCCCGGCGCGGCTCCTGATGGAGCTCCTCAAGGTCGAGGCCGGAATCGACGTCACCATGGTGGCCTACAAGGGCGCCGGCCTCGCGCTCGGCGATCTCATCGGCGGGCAGGTCGACGCGATATTCGCGACCGCGCCCAGCGTCAGCTCGCACCTGAAGGCGGGGCGCGTGCGCGCGCTCGCAGTCACCTCCGCCCGGCGCAGCGCCTTTCTCCCCGGCGTTCCCGCGATGAGCGAGACCTACCCGGGCTTCGTGTCCGAGGCCTGGGTCGGGCTGCTCGCTCAGGCGAAAACGCCGCCCGAGATCGTCGCGCGCCTGAACGCCGAGGTCGCGACCATCCTCGAGCTGCCCGACGTCAGGACGCGGTTCGCGGAGCTGGGGCTGGAGGCCGCGCCAAGCTCACCTGAAGCTCTCGACCGGTGGATACGCGCCGAGATGCAGCGCTGGAGCCGCATCATCCGCGAGCAGGGAATCACTTTAGAATAGGAACCGAATCCGCATGGCCAACGAAACAATCCTCGTAGAGACGCGCGGCCGCGTCGGCCTGGTCCGCCTCAACCGCCCCAAGCAGCTGAACGCGCTCAACGACGCGCTCATGTACGAGCTGGGCGCTGCGCTCGCGAAGTTCGACGCCGACGAGGGCATAGGCGCGATGGTCCTCACCGGGAGCGACAAGGCCTTTGCCGCGGGAGCGGACATAGGCGCGATGAAGGACCTCGGCTACATGGACGTCTACAAGAGCGACTTCATCACGCGCAACTGGGAGGTACTGAAGTCGATCCGCAAGCCGGTGATCGCCGCGGTCGCCGGCTACGCGCTCGGCGGCGGCTGCGAGCTCGCGATGATGTGCGACATCATCCTCGCCGCGGAGGGCGCCAAATTCGGTCAGCCCGAGATCAAGCTCGGCGTCATCCCCGGCGCGGGCGGCACGCAGCGCCTGCCGCGCGCGGTGGGCAAGGCCAAGGCGATGGACCTGGTGCTCACCGGCCGGATGATGGACGCCCAGGAGGCGGAGCGCGCCGGTCTCGTCTCGCGCGTGGTCGCGCCCGACAAGCTGCTCGACGAGGCGCTCGCGATCGCGGCGCAGATCGCGGAGTATTCGCTCCCCTCGGTGATGATGGCGAAGGAGGCGGTGAACCGCGCCTTCGAGGCGCCGCTCGCCGAAGGCATGCTGTTCGAGCGGCGGCTGTTCCACGCGCTGTTCGGCACCGAGGACCAGAAGGAAGGCATGGCGGCGTTCGTCGAGAAGAGAAAACCGAGCTTCAAACACCGATGACCGGGGAGGCATGAAGTATCTCCGGATTGCCTGGCTCGCGACAATGGTGTGCTTCCCAAGCGTCTGCAGCGCACAAGGGGACGAATGGAACCCCGCGACGAAGTTCCTGGTGGCGGAAGGTCTCATCGGCGCAAATGCATACCTCGCATCCAAAAATCCGCGCGGCTGGGGCGGGTTTCAAGCGGCCCTTGTCCCCGTCCTGACCATTGTCAGCGCCGGGGATCCCAAGGCAGGTCCAGCCGAGCCGTGGCTGATCCTGATCGGCGGCGGGGCGCTGGCTGCCTACAATCTGACAGTCGACACGAGCAAGACCTCCGAAAGCCAGATTCTCAAGACCAATTTTGTGGCCCTGAATGCTCTCGTTGGGGTCGGTCTAGCCTTCAAGTATTTCACAGGCAAGTCGGACGAAAACAAGCGAGCGTCGTTTGCTTACGTACCCGGGCCCGGTGGGGGAAACCTGGTTTTCTCGTACAGGTTCTAGCTGGTGAGATCCGCTCCCCGGGTCATCGCCTGGATGTGCGCCGCGCACGTTGCGAGCATGGTGGGTTTTTCCGTTTACGCGACTTTGCTGCCCAGGCTGCAGGACGAGTGGGGCATGAACAACTCGCAGGCCGGGCTCATCAGCGGGATGTTCTTCGCCGGCTATATGGCGGCGGTGCCGGTGCTCACCAGCCTCACCGACCGCGTCGACGCGCGGCGGGTCTATCTCGTCTCGAGCCTGGTCGCGGCCGCAGCGCTCGCGGGATTCGCGTTTTTCGTGGAAGGCGTGAAATCGGCGGCACTGCTGCAGCTTTTCGCAGGGGCCGGCATCGCCGGCACCTACATGCCGGGCTTGCGCGCGCTCACCGACAACGTCGGAGGCACCAAAGCGCAGAGCCGCGCCGTGGCGTTCTACACCGCGGTGTTCGGCCTGGGCACGAGCCTGTCGATCCTTCTTTCGGGGATCATCGCGGAGTCGCTGGGATGGCGCTGGGCGTTCGGGCTGACGGCCGCGGGTCCCGTCCTCGCCGGCCTCATGGTCGTCGGCGGACTGCCGCCGAAGAAACCGCGGCACGCGCATGAGCTGCACGTGCTCGATTTCCGGCCGGTGCTCGCGAACCGCGAGGTGCGGCCCTACATCCTCGGCTATGCGGCGCATTCCTGGGAGCTTTTCGGCTCGCGCTCGTGGATGGTTGCGTTCATCGTGTTCGCGCAGGGGCTGCAGGTCGCGGGCGGCGAGGCCTCGCCCGCCTTGTCCGCGGTTACGATCGCGGCGATCGCGAATCTGTTCGGGCCGGGGGCGAGCATCCTCGGCAACGAGCTCGCGATGCGCCACGGGCGCGAGAAATGGATCTGGAGGGTGATGCTCGCCTCGGGCGGGCTGACCTGCGCGCTCGGATTCGCTTCTTCTCTACCCTTGTACGCGCTCGCCGCGCTCATCATGCTTCACATGTGCCTCATCATGGGCGATTCCTCGGCGCTCACCGCGGGCGTCGTGACCCGCTCCCCGCAGAGCATCCGCGGCGCGACCATGGCGGTTCATTCGATGTTCGGGTTCGGGGCGGGTTTCGTCGCGCCCCTGGTCTTCGGCGTGGCGCTCGATCTCGCCGGAGGCCGGGCGAGCCCGCTGGCCTGGGGTCTCGCCTTCTCGACCCTAGGAGCGGGCGCGGTCGTCATGTCGGGCTTCATCCGCCTGCGCGCGCGGACGGCAAGGGTCCTTGAATCATGAGCGCGCCTCAGGCAATTCCCGATATCCCGGTCAGGCAAGACCCTTGGCGCGCGGGTGCGGGCGAGCCTAGAATTCCCGCTCGCCTGGAGCCGGCCATCGAATCGAATCCATGCCGAAAAAACAGCAGGTGATCGTTGCGGGCGCGGGACCGGTCGGTCTGCTGACGGCGCTCGCCCTCGCCGAGCGGGACGTGCCCGTGCTGGTGCTCGAAGCCGAACCGGCCCTCACCATAGACCTGCGTGCCGGGACCTATCACCCGCCTTCGCTCGAGATGATGGCGCCCTACGGCATTACCGGCGAGATGCACAAGACCGCGATCAAGGTGCCGCGCTGGCAGATCCGCGACCGGCGCCAGGGTGTCATCGTCGAGTGGGATCTGGGCGAGATCGCCGACCTCACTCCCTATCCTTACCGCCTGCACCTCGAGCAGCATCGGCTCACGCCGATCATTCTCGCGAAGCTGAAGCAATACCCTCACGCCAGGGTGTTTTTTTCCCACAAGGTGACCGATCTCTCGCAGACCGCGGACCAGGTGACGGTCACCGCGGCGACTCCGGGGGGAACCGAGGAATTCGAGGCCGAGTGGCTGGTGGGAGCCGACGGCGGCCGCAGCACCGTGCGCAAGTGCACCGACGTGGGGTTCGACGGCTTCACCTGGGACGAGCGCTTCGTCGTGGCAAGCACGACATACGACTACGCGCCGCACGGGTACGCGATGAATGCCTACCTGGCGGACCCGGAGGAGTGGGCCGCGATATTCAAGATGCCGGACGAAGGGCCGCCGGGCATATGGCGGGTGATATTCCCGGTGCCGCCCGAGGAAGAGGAGGCGGTGACCTTGTCGGAGGAGATGATAGAGCGCCGCATGCAGAGCTTCCTTCCGAGGAAGGAGCGCTACCAGATCAAGTACAAGGGCATCTACCGCGTTCACCAGCGCGTGGCCAAGGAATTCCGGGTCGGGCGCGTGCTGCTGGCGGGCGACGCCGCGCACCTCAACAATCCCATGGGCGCTTTCGGACTGAACGGGGGGATACACGACTCGTTCAACCTCACGGAAAAGCTCGGGAAAGTGTGCCGCGGCGAGGTCGACCCGTCCGCGCTCGATGTCTATGTCCGCCAGCGCCGCACCGTGAACCTCGAGTACGTCCAGGAGCATTCGATCAAGAATTTGAGGCGGCTCAACGAGAAATCCGAGGAGAAGCGCCGGAAGAACTTCGACGAGCTCCGGCTGCAGGCATCGACCCGCGAGGGCCGGCGCGAGTTTCTCCAGGTGAGCAGCATGATCGCGAGCGTCCGGCGCGCCAATGCGATAACCTAGGCGTCCCGGTTGAGCATCAGGGTCCGCGATTGATAAGCGCCCCGACAGAGAGGCGCACCTAGAGGGAGGAGTTCGCGTGGATAAAATCTGGCTCAAGCACTACCCGCCGGGCATTCCGACCGAGGTCGACTACGGACAGTACCGCTCGATCGGGGGGCTTTTCGAAAGCAACACCGAGAGATATCGCCGCCGTCCCGCCTATACCAACATGGGCAGGACGATCAGCTTCGGCGAACTGGAACGCCTTTCGCGCGACTTCGGCGCGTGGCTCCAGGGGCGGGGCCTCGCGAAGGGCGCGCGCGTCGCGGTGATGATGCCCAACTGCCTGCAGTACCCGGTGTGCGTCTTCGGGATCCTCAGGGCGGGGTACGTCGTGGTCAACGTCAATCCGCTGTACACGCCGCGCGAGCTGCTGCACCAGCTGGAGGATTCCGGCGCCGAAGCGATCGTGGTCCTGGAGAACTTCGCCCACGTGCTGCAGCAGGTGGTCGCTAGGACCCGCGTGAAGCACGTGGTGATCGCCGCGCTGGGCGACCTGCTGGGACCCAAGGGGCTTCTCGTGAACTTCGTCCTGCGCCGCGTGAAGAGAATGGTCCCGGCGTGGGACATCCCCGGCGCGCTCCGTTTCAACGCGATGCTCGCGGAAGGGAAAAGGCAGGAGCTCAGGCGCGTCGCGGTCGACCACGAGGACGTCGCGTTCCTGCAATACACCGGCGGGACGACAGGCCTGTCCAAGGGCGCCATGCTCTCGCATCGGAACATCCTCGCCAACCTCGAGCAGGCGGCGGCCTGGCTGAAGCCCTGGGTGAAGGAGGACGAGCCCCAGGCGATCATCACCGCGCTGCCCCTGTATCACATCATGTCGCTCACCGCGAACTGCCTGCTCATGATGAAGGCTGGCGGGTGCAACATCCTCATTACCAATCCGCGCGACATTCCCGGTCTGGTCAAGGAGATGCGTAAGCACAAGTTCACCATGTTCACCGGGGTGAACACCCTGTTCAATGCGCTCATGAATCATCCGGACTTCGGGAAAATCGATTTCTCGTCCCTGAGCGTGGCGCTGGGCGGCGGGATGGCGGTGCAGAAGGCCGTGGCGGACAAATGGAAGAAGCTGGCGGGGTGCACTCTGGTCGAGGCGTACGGGCTCTCCGAGACCTCGCCCGCGGTGACCATCAATCCGCTCGACCTCAAGGACTACAACGGATCGATAGGCTTGCCGATCCCTTCCACCGAGGTGATGCTGCGCGGAGACGACGGAAAAGAGGTGCCGCTGGGCTCTCCGGGAGAGCTCTGCGTGCGAGGCCCGCAGGTGATGAAGGGCTACTGGAACAACCCGGCCGAGACCGCCAAGGTGCTCGGTCCGGACGGATTCTTCGCCACCGGAGACATCGGCGTGATGGACGAGAAGGGATACGTGCGGATCGTCGACCGCAAGAAGGACATGCTGATCGTGTCCGGGTTCAACGTGTTTCCCAACGAAATCGAATCGGTCGTGGCGATGCACGCGGGCGTGCTGGAATGCGCGGTCATCGGAGTCCCCGACGACCACTCGGGCGAAGTGCCCAAGCTGTTCGTGGTGAAAAGGGACCCTTCCCTGACCGAATCGGACATCCGCGGCCACTGTGAAGCGAATCTCACCGGCTACAAGCGGCCCAAGCACATCGAGTTCAGGAAGGAATTGCCGAAAACCAACGTGGGAAAAATCCTCCGGCGCGCGCTCCGGGAGGAGTTGAGCTGAGAGAGGGCCTGCGCGCCCGCCTAGCCCGTCCCGAGCAGCGCGCTTACCGTCTTGATGAGGGTGTCGCGCGCGACCGGCTTGGTCAGGAATCGGGACGCACCGAGCTCCCGCGCTCGCGCAAAGGCGTCGTCGTCGGCTCGTCCCGTCAGCACGATCACGGGGATTTCCTTCGTCGCCGGATCCGTGCTCAGCGCCCTGAGTATCTCGAACCCGTCGAGAAAGGGGACCGAGAGGTCGAGCAGGATGAGGTCAGGCGCTTCGGTGATCACGGCGCGCAAGCCGAGCGCCGCATCCTCGGCGGTCAGCACCTCGTGTCCTGCGCTCGCGAGGTGCACGCGCACTAGGTCGAGGAAGGTAGGGTCGTCTTCGATGACTACGATTCTTGCCACACTTGCTCCCCTCGCGCGGTGCGAGGCTGGACGAGTTTTTCCAGCGTGTAGACTCGAGCAAATTCTATCACCTGCGCCGATCGGGCTATTCCACCTCTTGGCCTAGGCGGAACGGCGGATGCGGGCCGTGAAAGCTTCGCGACAGGGTTCAGCGCGCGCTCGAGGGCACGAGCTCCGGGTGCACGGCGAGCACGCGCCTGCGCAGCTCGAGCAGATAAGGGTCTCGCACGCCGTGCTCGACCAGTCCGCGCACCGTTTCGAGGAGATATTCCGCGGGGGTGCCGAGCTGGCCGCGCGCGCTCACCAGAGTCTTGATCACCGTCTCGAGGGGGAGCTTGCCGGCGTAGTTTGCGTGGTCACGATTGGCGAAGAACGCTATCGCCCTGAGGGGTTCGTTACCGGCTTCGACCGCCGTCCAGCGCGGAGCATAGGCGCCGAGCACCATCTCGCGCCGCCACAGAAGGCGCAGCTCGTCGGCGGCGTGACGCCCCGCGATCCGGAACACCACGCCGCGGCAGCTGCCGCCCGAGTCCAGGCCGAGCACCAGACCGGGTTTCTGCAGCGAGCCGCGATTGACGTGCGACCACAGGCAGAAGCTCCTGTGGAATCCGTGCAGACGTGCGACGCGCCGCTCGTCGTGGTGCACCAACGGGTTCCAGACGAGCGAGCCATAGCCGAACAGCCACACGTCGGAGCCCGGCTCGTGCTCGTCGAGGATCTTTCGCAGCGAGGCTTCCTGCTCGGCGTCGGAGAGCACCGGCACCTCGGGGTTGAACCTGCGGAACGTCGCCCGCAGGAGATCGTTCTCCAGATCGGCGCGGGTGAGCGACACGCTATGCGGCTTTCGCCGCGGTCCCCGAGGCGCGGAATGCGGCGAGAAGCTCGGCCTCTCTCCTCTTCGCCTCGTCCAGATGGCGGCGCTTGACGTGCCCGAAGCCGCGGATGTGCTCCGGGATGGACGCGATTTCCAGTGCGAGCTTGTGGTTGTCGCGATCCAGGCGCTCGAGCAGCTCGCTCACCGTCGCCTCGTAGGCTCCGATAAGACGCCGCTCGGTCCTGCGCTCTTCGGTCATGCCGAACAAGTCGAGGGGCGTTCCGCGCAGGCCCTTCAGCTTCGCGAGCACGCGGAACGCCGTCAGCATCCACGCGCCGAATTCGGATTTCCTCGCCTCGCCCGTCCGCGGATCGGGCCGGTTGAAGACCGGCGGAGCGAGATGGAATTTGAGCCGATACCCGCCTTCGAAAATGCCCTCGATCCTGCGCATGAACGCCGGGTCGGAGTGGAGGCGCGCCACTTCGTACTCGTCCTTGTAGGCCATGAGCTTGAAGTAATACCGCGCGACCGCTTCGGCGAGCGCGGCGCCGGATCCCAGCTTTGACTCGGCGGCGCGCACGCGTTCGACCAGGGTCTTGTAGCGCGTTGCATAAGCCGCATTCTGATAGGCGGTCAAGAACTCGACTCGCCGCGAGATCGACTCGTCCAGATTGCGCGAGAACGTCTGCGAGATGGAGACTACCTCGGCCGGCGTCGCGAGCCGCTCGACGCGCAAAGGATCGACGGCGGCGCGGCGCCCCCAGAGGAAGGCCTTCCTGTTGAATTCGATCGCGACGCCGTTCAGCTCGATCGCTCGCGAGAGCGAGCCTTCGGCAAGCGGCACCCATCCCTTCTGGAACGCATAGCCGAGCATGAACATGTTGGTGGCGATGGCATCGCCCATCAGCGCGGTGGCGAGCTTGCCCGCGGGGATGAACTCGACGTTCTTCGCCCCGGCCGCGTCGACGAGGTCGGATTCCAGGCGGGTTCCGGGAAGCTGCCAATCCGGGTTTTTCACGAACTCGGCCGTCGGCGAGACCGTGGCGTTGACGAGCACCTTGGTGGTCTTGTCGTTCATCTTTGAGAGCGCCTCGGTCCCCGAGGTCACGACGAGATCGCAGCCCAGCACCAGGTCCGCGGCGCCGATACCGACGCGCACCGAGTGGAGCTCTGCGGGAGAGCGCGCGATCCTCACGTGCGACATCACCGGCCCGAATTTCTGCGCGAGCCCGCTCATGTCGAGCACGGTAGCGCCCTTGCCCTCGAGGTGTGCCGCCATCGCCATGATCTGGCCGATGGTGATGACACCCATCCCGCCGATCCCGGCGACGAGCGTTGCGTGCGGACGCGCAAGATCGGATTGCGGCGGCTCAGGCAGGGAGGGAAAGTCCGCTTCGCCGCCCGCGGCGGCCGCCTTGCCCTTTCTCAGGGCTCCGCCCTCGACGGTGACGAAGCTCGGGCAGAACCCTTTCAGGCAGGAGTAGTCCTTGTTGCACGCCGACTGGTTGATCGCGCGCTTCCTGCCGAACTCGGTCTCGAGCGGCTCGACCGAGAGGCAGTTCGACTGGACGCTGCAGTCGCCGCAGCCTTCGCAGACGAGCTCGTTGATCAGGACGCGCCTGGGCGGATCGGGAAATTCGTCGCGTTTCCTGCGCCTTCGCTTCTCGGTCGCGCAGGTCTGCACGTAGATGATGGCCGACACGCCTTTCCTCTCGCGCAGCTCGCGCTGCACGGCGTCGAGCTCCTCGCGCGGGCGGATGGTGACTCCCGGGGCCCAGGCCAGGCCCGCCAGGAGCGGCTCCTTCTCGTCCACGACGGCGACGATGTCCCGAACGCCCTCGGCGGCGATCTGGCGCGAGATGATCCCCGGATCGAGGGGCCCGTCGTGGTGCTGGCCTCCGGTCATGGCGACCGCGTCGTTGTAGAGGATCTTGTACGTCATGCTCACGCCCGCGGAGACCGCTGCGCGAATCGCGAGCAGGCCCGAGTGGAAGTAGGTGCCGTCGCCGATGTTGGCGAAAACGTGCGGGCAGGTGGTGAAGGGCGCCTGGCCGATCCAGGGCGCGCCTTCCCCGCCCATGTGGGTGAAGGTCGCCGTGTTGCGATCCATCCACAGCGCCATGAAGTGGCAGCCGATGCCGGCCAGCGCCCGGCTGCCCTCGGGGACGCGGGTCGAGGTGTTGTGCGGGCAACCCGAGCAGAAATAGGGGAGCCGGTTCGCCACGACACGCGGCTTCGCCAAAGCCTTTTCCTTGAATTCGAGATAGGCGACGCGCTCTCGATAGCGCTCGCCCAGGAGCTTGTCGATCCCGAGCTTCGCGAAGCGCGCGGCCAGCGCCTTGGCGATCAGCGCGGGGGAGAGCTCGTAGTGTGCCGGGAGCAGCCAGTTGCCGGCGGGCTGCCCCGCGGCGATCGACCATTCGCCGTTGTCGTCGAACTTCCCCACCACGCGCGGCGGTCTCATCCCTTCGCGCCAGTTGTAGAGCTCCTCCTTGATCTGGTATTCGATCACCTGGCGCTTTTCCTCGACCACCAGGATCTCCTCGAGCCCCTCGGCGAAGCGCCGCGCTCCCTGCGGCTCGAGCGGCCAGGACATGGCGACCTTGTAGAGCCGGATGCCCGCGTCCGCCGCGACGCGCTCGTCGATGCCGAGGTCGGCGAGCGCCTGGAGCGTATCGCCGAAGGATTTGCCGGTGGTGATCAGCCCTAAGCGAGGCCGCGGCGAGTCCCACACGATGCGGTCGAGCCGGTTGGCGCGGCAGTAGGCGAGCGCGGCGTAGACCTTGTAGTCCAGAAGCCGCGCCTCCTGCTCGAGGAACCCGTCCGGCCAGCGGATGTTGAGACCGCCCGGCGGCATCGCGAAGTCGGAAGGCAGAACGATCTTCACGCGCTGCGGATCGATGTCGACGACGGCGCCCGATTCGATCACGTCGGTGACGCACTTGAACGCCACCCAGCAGCCCGAGAAACGCGACATGGCGAAACCGTGCAGGCCCAGATCGAGATACTCCTGCACGCTGGAAGCGTTGAGCATGGGGATGCAGCACGCTTTGAAAACATGTTCGCTCTGATGCGCCAGGGTCGAGGACTTGGCCGCGTGGTCGTCGCCCGCGAGCACCAGCACTCCGCCGTGCTTCGAGGTACCCGCTGAATTGGCGTGCTTGAACACGTCGCCGCAGCGATCGACCCCGGGTCCCTTGCCGTACCACATCGCGAACACGCCGTCGTACTTGGCGTCCGGATACAGGTTGACCTGCTGCGTTCCCCAGATCGAGGTCGCCGCGAGATCCTCGTTGACGCCCGGCCGGAACACGATGTGGTGCTCGTCGAGGAAGCGCTTGGCTCCCGCGAGCGCGTAGTCGAAGCCTCCCACCGGCGAGCCCCGGTATCCGGAGATAAAGCCGCCGGTATTGAGCCCGCTGGCGAGGTCGCGGACGCGCTGGAGCATCGGCAGGCGCACCAGCGCCTGCGTTCCGGTCATGAAGGCGCGTCCGGACTGCAAGGCGTACTTGTCGTCCAGGCTGACTTCCCGGATCCGATCGGGTGCGTTCATGTCTCCGAGCATTTTACCCGCCTTGATTTGTGAGCCAGCGCCTGAGCGCGGCGCTCACTTCCGCGGGTCGCTCGAGCGTGGAAAGGTGGCCGCAATCGTCGATCACGTGCAGGCCCGCTCCCGGGATCGCCCTGGCCATCTCCTCGTGGAGCTCGAGCGGCGTCAGGGCATCCTGCCGACCGCACAAGACCAGCGTCGGGCAGGTGATCGTAGGTAGAAGGGGCCGGCTGTCGAGCCGAGCCATGATCGCCCGCTCCTGTCGAATGAATCCTTCCTTCCCAGTATTTCTGGCCATTTCCTTGACAGTAGCCACTAACTTTTCGTCGGCGAGCCGAGTCCGGTGCAGGAGCAGCGGAAGGAGCGCCTGGGTGACGCCGATGAAGCGTCCCCGCCTGGCGAGCGAGATGAGGCCCTCGCGCTTCTTCAGTTGCTCGGGCGTATCCGAGCGAGCGCTCGTGTCCAGAAGCGCGAGGCCGCTGACGCGGTGAGCCGACTGGCGCACGATCTCGAGCGCGACGTAGCCGCCCATCGACAGGCCCGCGACGGCGAAGCGTTCGAACGGCGCATCGCGCAGCACGTCGGCGGCGACTCCCGCCATGGTGTCGGATCGCGTGTGATCGGCAACCCAGCACTTGATTTGGCCGTCGAGCGCCGCCATCTGCGCTTTCCACAGGAGCGCGTCGCACAGAAGTCCTGGAACGAGCACCAAACCGGGTTTCGCGCCGCGGTTCATCGGGGTATCATCTCGTGTTTCCGCGCCCTTCCGCGACTGTCGGCAGAGGGCGGGCGCGGCCAAAGCGAAATGTATGCCAGCGAGCGTTGACAGCCCCCAAAATACTACGCATAATCATTGGTTTCGTTTCGGAGGGGTGCCCGAGCGGTTAAAGGGGGCAGACTGTAAATCTGTTGGCCTTGCGCCTACGTTGGTTCGAATCCAACCTCCTCCACCAGGTCATCGGTGTTTCGAGTCGGGTTTAAGAAGGGTTCGGTCGCGAGTGGTGACACCACGCGGGTGTAGCTCAATGGTAGAGCAGAAGCCTTCCAAGCTTACGACGAGGGTTCGATTCCCTTCACCCGCTCCAGGTTTTTGCGCTCCGGATTCACTGCGAAACGAATTTATCCGAAACGCACGCAGCCGTTGTAGCTCAGTGGTAGAGCACTCCCTTGGTAAGGGAGAGGTCGTGCGTTCAATCCGCACCAACGGCACCACAGGAACAGTGTAAAGGCAAGGAAAAGACAGTCATGTCCAAGGGCAAATTTGAGAGGACCAAGCCGCACGTGAACGTGGGGACGATCGGGCACGTGGACCACGGCAAGACGACGCTGACGGCGGCGATGACGCACGTGCTGGCGAAGAAGTACGGTGGCGAGGCGAAGAACTACGACCAGATCGACGCGGCGCCGGAGGAGAAGGCGCGCGGGATCACGATCAACACGGCGCACGTGGAATACGTGACCGAGAAGCGCCATTACGCGCACGTGGACTGCCCGGGGCATGCCGACTACATCAAGAACATGATCACCGGAGCGGCGCAGATGGATGGGGCGATTCTGGTGGTGAGCGCGGCCGACGGGCCGATGCCGCAGACCAGGGAACATATCCTGCTTGCGCGCCAGGTGGGGGTGCCCTACATCGTGGTGTACCTGAACAAGGCGGACATGGTGGACGACAAGGAGCTGCTGGAGCTGGTGGAGGTGGAGGTGAGGGAGCTCCTGTCCAAGTACGAGTTTCCCGGGGACAAGACCCCGATCATCATCGGCAGCGCGCTCAAGGCGCTGGAGGGGGAAGACTCAGAGCTTGGGGTGAAGTCGATCTTCAAGCTGGCCGAGGCGCTGGACAGCTACATCCCGATGCCCAAGCGGGCGATCGACGGGGCGTTCCTGATGCCGGTGGAGGACGTGTTCTCGATCTCGGGGCGCGGCACGGTGGTGACGGGAAGAGTCGAGCGCGGGATCGTGAAGGTGGGCGAGGAGCTGGAGATCGTGGGCTTGAAGCCGACCTTGAAGACGGTGTGCACGGGGGTGGAGATGTTCCGCAAGCTCCTGGATGAGGGGCAGGCTGGGGACAACATCGGGGTGCTCTTGAGGGGCACCAAGCGCGAGGAGGTGGAGCGCGGGCAGGTGCTCTCGAAGCCGGCCTCGATCACTCCGCACACCAAGTTCGAGTGCGAGGTGTACGTATTGAGCAAGGAGGAAGGCGGGCGGCATACGCCGTTCTTCCCTGGGTACCGGCCGCAGTTTTACTTTCGCACCACGGACGTGACGGGCAGCTGCGAGCTGCCCAAGGGCACCGAGATGGTGATGCCTGGGGACAATGTGAAGATGGTGGTGAGTCTGATTGCGCCGATCGCGATGGAGCAGGGGCTTCGGTTTGCGATCCGCGAGGGCGGCAAGACCGTCGGCGCGGGTGTCGTCGCCAA